>Ga0182027_10000330_pt1 | contig 81653 bp, 64 predicted proteins | sample 712E1DmetaG_FD_121300 | JGI IMG/M metagenome (GOLD analysis project Ga0182027, IMG submission 121300) | Permafrost microbial communities from Stordalen Mire, Sweden - 712E1D metaG (Illumina Assembly) | ecosystem: Environmental > Terrestrial > Soil > Wetlands > Permafrost | place: Sweden... | reverse complement strand
CTCACGTACAAGAGAAATGTGTACAACATGATGATCTGGGGAACACTTATTATGGGTTCATCAGCATTTGTTCTTGCACTTGGACCGACACCTACAACGCTTATTGCCTACATTATTTTCATGACAATCGGCGAGGCAATGTGGTCTGCCCGTTTTCTGCAATATGCTACTGAAATTGCACCAGCAGATAGAGCGGGACAGTATCAAGGAGTGGCTCAACTTCCTTGGTTCCTCACAAAATTTCTTGTTCCGTTGCTCTATTCGGGTCAGATGATGGAGCGTTACTGTCCAGCTGAAGGTTCGAAAGACACAGGAACAATGTGGCTTATTTTCGGATTTATTGCAGTGATAACACCAATTTCATTATGGTTAGCCCGTAAATGGATGATGAAAGATTTCAAAACGAAGCATGAAGGTTAAAAATGCGCGTTGCCGTCGTTCAAACGAGTTCGATATTTGGTGAAGCTAAAAAAAATGTTGACCAAGCGTTGTCATTGATGGAAACGGTTGCAGCCGATCTCTACGTTTTACCGGAGTTGTTTAATACGGGTTATAATTTTATTGATGAAAAAGAGGTAAGAAGCATGGCAGAGCCAGCTGATAGTCTCACCTTTCGGACGATGAGTGAATGGACAAAAAAGCATTCCTGTTATGTCGTGTATGGATTTGCAGAACAGGCAGATAGGATATATAACTCAGCCGCACTTGTCGGTCCGGAAGGAATAATAGGCATATATCGCAAAGTTCACCTATTTGATCGGGAGAATTTGTTCTTCGCTCCGGGAAATCTTGGTTTTCCTGTTTTCAATCTGCCAATTGGTAAAGTTGGAATAATGATTTGTTTCGATTGGATATATCCTGAAAGCGCACGTTCTCTTGCGCTCAAAGGAGCTCAGCTTATTGCTCATCCGGCAAATCTTGTTTTGCCAAATTGTCCGTATGCTATAGTAACGCGATGTTTGGAAAATAGATTGTTTACTGCAACAGCAGATCGGGTGGGGGAAGAAAATAGGGGTGGAGTTAATCTGAAATTCATTGGGACAAGTGAAATCGTGGCACCTAACGGTAAAATTCTTTGCAGACTTGGAGTTCAAGAATCTACAATTTCTGTAGCCGATGTTGATCTTGCTCTTGCAGATAAAAAGCAAATCAATGAATATAATCACGTATTGAAGGGACGAAGACCGGATCAATATTATCTGTAATGCTTGCAGCGACGAAGAATTCTAATAGCATAACCTGTCCTTTTTAATCGTAATTCTGCCGTTTTCTTTGACTCGTATACCTCTAGCTTATGAATGCTGTTTTGTTGTTCCGCATCTTTAAAAAAAATTGAATATTATTTCGCCATGTTGTAACAATTAGTCATTTCCCTCCGTATCTCATAATAGTTTCAGACCAAAATTCTTTTTATCATACATCAGATACTTTAAAAGGGACGTTATCCGTCTATGACTATGAAAAAGAAAATCATACTTTCTTCTGTGGCCGTTATTGTGCTTGGCGGTGCATCATTTCTGTTCTTCGGTAGTAATAAATCCTCTGATAAAAATGATCTTTTAAAAGTCAAGGTTATTAGAGGGACGGTGGTAGATAAAGCGCTTGCCGTAGGAACTATAGAACCGGAAAATGAGATTTCGGTGAAATCGAAAGTTTCGGGAGTCGTCAGCCGTATTTTTGTTGATGTCGGGGTATACGTTAAGATTGGCGAACCACTGCTTGAAGTACGCCCTGATCCAACACCGAGCGAGCTTGCAAATGCCAAACGTCAGGTACAACTATGTCAAGTGGATTTAGACAATTTGAAGAAGCAACGTGTTCGTCAGGAAAGTATGATTAAAAACCACCTTATTTCAGATAAGGAATATGAAGATTTTCAAATGCAATACGAGGAATCTGATCTTAAATTGAAAATCGCTTCTGAAAACCTTGCTCTGATGGAAAGCGGAAAAATCAAAATTGGAGAAACGGAGATTGAATCAATCATAAAAGCCCCAATTTCTGGATTTGTATTGAACAGGACCATTGAGGTCGGAGATCCGGTAACTCCTTTGACTTCATATCAGGAAGGTACAGTACTGATGAAGATGGCAAATATGGAACGACTGATTTTCAAAGGAACAGTGGATGAAATTGATGTGGGAAAAATGAAAGAAGGGATGGATGTGGAAATCAAAGTTGGAGCTTTGCCGAGCGATACAGTCCGTGGTATCCTTCGAAAAATATGGTTAAAGGCAGAGAAGAAAGATAACTCCACTGTTTTCCCGATAGAAATTCTTATTCCCGCTGCAAAGAATGCTGTCCTCCGTGCCGGCTATTCAGCAAATGCCAATATTATCATCCAAAAGAAAGTAAACGTTTTAACAATTCCTGAGCGCGTTATTACATTCAGCAACGATTCAGGATTTGTAAATGTCGCACGGGGAAAAAGTAAAGAGGAAAAACATTATATCAAAACAGGCTTAAGCGATGCGATTAATATTGAAGTTGTTTCCGGTTTGAATGATAGTGACGAAGTGTTTGAAAAACCCGTCAAGAAAATTGATTAGGTGAAATTCTTATGGAGACGTTTCGCACAATCATATCAGAATTTATTGTCGATTTAAAGGCGCAGAAACTTCGGGCTTTTCTTACGATGTTCGGAATTATCTGGGGAACAGTTGCAATAGTTGTGCTTGTGGCGTTTGGCGTTGGATTCAGAAAACAAACCGTGGCGAATATGCATGGCATCGGCGAAGGGCTTGCAATTGTATGGCCGGGGAAAACAACCAAGCCCTACGCAGGATATGGAATTGGGAGATCGCTGTCGTTCGTTGAAGAGGATACAAAACTCGTCGCTGCACAAGTACCGAATGTTTCCGGCATCAGTCCAGAATTTGGTAAAAGAACAGTAACACGGGTTGGGGAAAATATTCTGACTCCGCTCATTTCCGGGGTTAATGTAGTTTACGGTGATATACGCAATATCAATCCGGAAGCAGGCGGAAGATATATTAATACTCTTGATCTTCAAGAAAGACGGAGGGTTGCCGTAATTGGTGACAAAGTGAAAGAGTTTCTCTTCGCCGATCAGAAAGCAGTTGGTAAAACAATTTTCATCGGTCTCACACCGTTTACGGTCATCGGAGTAATGCAAAAGAAAACACAACCATCATCTTATAATAGCAGAGATCAAGATCGCATCTTTATTCCACTTACGACGTTTGAATCTGTTTATGGCTCGGTGTACTTGGACAATATTATTTATCAAGTGAAAGATCCACGATTGGGTGAAGAAACAGCGAAACAAGTACGAGAAGCCCTCAGCAAGAAGTACAGATTTGATCCAACCGATCAAAATGCGATATGGATTTGGGATACGACCGATTTTGACCGGTTAGCATTCTATATGTTTCTTGGAATCAATATCTTTCTCGGTCTTATCGGCAGTTTTACACTAGGAGTTGCCGGGCTCGGTGTTGCGAATATCATGTTTATCGTTGTACAGGAACGCATTAAAGAAATTGGTGTGAAGCGTGCTGTTGGTGCAACGAAAGTAAATATTCTTTTCCAGTTCTTTTCTGAAACCTTCTTTATAGTCTTCACAGGTTCGGCGATCGGTTTCATTATTTCGTATGGCATCATTGCTGCTTTGAGTTTGTTGCCAATCAAGGAGTATGTGGGAACACCGGTTTTATCGTTGGAAGTTGTTGTCATTACGGTGTTTGTGTTGATTACTGTTGGGTTGCTCTCTGGGCTAATGCCTGCACGACGGGCGTCTAATCTTGATGTTGTTGAATGTCTGCGAACATAATTTTAACGCTTCTTAATTATATAACTCATTATGTTTTTTGAATTGTTTAGAGATTTCCTGTATGATCTTCGTACACATCGCACACGTGCAGCATTGACACTTATTGCCATCACGTGGGGGACGATTGCTGTTGTGCTGCTTCTATCATTTGGGCGAGGGCTGGGCAACCAAATGATGAAGGGAATGATGAATGCAGGTAACCGTATCATCATTTTGTACGGCGGGGAAACCGGACTTGTCTATCAAGGATTACCAAAAGGAAGACGGATCAGATTTGTAGAAGACGACGTTGAACTTATAAGAAAATCGGTGCCTGGAATTGGTCTCATCTCACCTCAATATCACACAAATGTAACTCTTAGTTACGGGAAGAATAATACAACGACAGAGTGTGAGGGAGTCGATCCTGGGTTCGAAGAAATGCGGCGTATGTATCCGGCTGGAGGAGGTAGATTTCTTAATGAAGTTGACGTCGAACAGCAGAGACGAGTTCTTGTCCTAGGTACGAAGGTCGCAAAAGACCTTTTTAAAGATGAAGATCCAATAGGCAAGACCATTATGGTTGATCGCGTCCCCTATACGATGGTCGGCATCATTCAAAAAAAGGTACAAACAGCGATGAATAATGGTCCAGACACTAGGCGTGCGATTATACCGTATACTACATTTCGTACATCATATGGTTACAAAAATGTGAATAGCATTGTCCTACAACCGTCAGACCCGAGTAGACAAGAGATGGTGAAAAGTTCTATATACGAAGTACTCGGTCGTAAATACAGATTTGACACGAAAGACGAGCGCGCTCTTCAGATGTGGGATTTTATTGAAGGAGAAAAGATCATGAATAAAATCGGTCTTGGCGTTTCGATCTTTCTTTTTTCTATTGGATTCCTTACGCTGATTATTGCGGGTGTTGGAGTCGCTAATGTTATGTACGTTGTTGTGAAAGAGAGAACAAGGGAAATTGGCATCAAAATGGCAGTCGGTGCGCGGCGGAGTTATATAATGGCGCAGTTTATTTTCGAATCATTATTACTTGCTCTTTCAGGAGGTACGATCGGAATTTTGTTTTGCTATGCAATTGTATCGATAATGTGGATGTTTCCCGCAGAAGAAGGGGCTATGCAATTTGTCGGCCGACCTGTTCTTTCTTTCTCACTTATTCTTATCACTGTTGGAATTCTTTCTGCAATTGGCTTTGCTGCCGGAGTATTCCCGGCTCGCAAAGCCGCTAGCGTGGATCCTGTTGAATCGCTTCGCTACGAATGAATTTTCAACAACCCTCAACTCATCGACTCGATATGCAAATGCTGTTGCTCATAAACTTGTCTTTCTATCGGAAACGAAAATATTTATAAAATCCATTTTAAAAATGATTTGAAGTCACATTGAGCGTTCGCCTGAGCTCACGCCGAAGGCTTGTCGAAATGTGACTAAACACTCTACAGCCAGACTTCGACAAGCTCAGTCTGACTGTAACAATGTATTTATGAGATGGCTTCTACACGTTGAGTGTTCACCCTGCATCAGCTTTGTTCATAAAGCGATTTAAATACCTGAGCGAATTCTTCTGCAGATGTAGGTGTGGTATTGGCAGGTGTGCGATGCACATCTTCCAATATTTTTCCCTCGTTCATTGATTTCACAAATTCATTCATTTTATCGACCATACTTTCACCCATTCCCATTTGCATCATCGCTTTCTTTGCATCTGCATACGGAAATTGTACGTACTTCAGATCTGGTTTTCCAATGGTGCGGCCATAGATTTGTGCGATCTCGGCGTATGTGTATTCTCGGTTTCCAAGTACATATTCGTGGCTCTTGCCGGAAAAATCTTTGGCAAGGAGATGTCTTAATGCCGCCGCGGCTATATCTTTTGTTGCGACCATCGGTACCTTCAGGTCGGCACGGACAGGTGAACCCATCATGCCTATTTGCTTTACCATTGCGGCCATCGAAAGTCCGTTCTCCAGAAAGTAGCTAGCACGTAAATGCAGAATATTAATTCCGGGAATCGCATTAAAAGCTTCTTCCATCATCTGCAGGCCTTGGACAACACCTGCTCCGGAACGAAGATGCGCACCGACACTACTTAACGTAACTACGTGTTTGATTGTCGAACCTTTAAGCGCTTGTGCGATTGCGCGGATATGTTTTAATTGTGCCTGTGCGAAATCTGGGGCAGTCATATCGCCTGGTATCATTGTATACAGCGCTTCTGCATTATCGAAAACATTGGCGAGAAATAATGGGTTGGTTGAATCGCCAGCGAAATGCTTTGCGCCTTTTTGAATAAGATCGGCCGCCGTGCTGGTATGCCGGCTCACAATGCGTACTGTGTGTCCTTTTTCCAGTAATCCGAAAGCAATCGGTTTGCCCGTATGCCCTGTCGCTCCTAAAACAACATAGGTACTCATGGATATATCCTTTCACAAAAGTGAATAATTTGGTGTATGATAGTTTTATTAACAATATTAAAGGAAGATATGTTCCCAAAGGATTGTCGCGGTGTCGAATGAAATCGCAGAGAAATTTTCTGCTTTGTGTTGTGTATAAATTGCGGATTTGAAGAAACGGAGCTGTGAATTGGTTAAAAGAGCCAATACATTATCATTCCCGCGAAAGATGGTATCCATGGCAAGAGACTCTTGTGTACACAGGTGCGAAAATACATCAGGCAAAACGAAAGGGGACGATTTAAATAAGTTTATTTCTTCCCAGGCTTCGTTCATTATCTTGACAAGTTGATCCTCTATGGGTGATCTGCATCCTCGTGTGCAAGTCCACCATGAAAATCAATTATTACAACACCATAGATAAAACGAACAGGTGTATATATCTGTATAAGTGGATCTTACTCTCTTATCCAAATGACAGTAGGTAAATGCACTTGCCCATATCTTATTGAGGTATGATGTACTACATTCATGCAAAACGCATATAATTCTTGCCGTACTAATTAAAAACACCTATATTTTCGATGAGAGACATCCATGGCCTGGCTGCAATTGAGAAATCGTGTCATTGCATGTCCTGAGGAACTTCTATAATAAAAAAACAGAGATGAACATTCGGAAGGACTTAGTATGGGATTATTCGGCAAAAGGAAAATCTTTGACTCCATAGAAAAAGTAACCGGTGCTCACTCATTTCACGTACATGGAAAAAGTATCGTGTGTCCGCAGTGCGGCAGTGACCGGTTTGAAATAGGATCGGCGTTGTTGAATACAGCCGGAATGACATTCATGAATCTGGATTGGGCCAATCGTCAAGCAACTATTTTGACCTGCATAACGTGTTCGCATATTCTATGGTTTCTTCAACAGCCAGAAATTACAGGATGACGTAATGAATGAGCAGTGTGAGTGAGATAAAAAATTCTTAACGAAATAATTCATACACACGACAATATATGTCTGCAATCGCAGCAACACATACAGAATATTTTCAGATCTTTAGAAGAATGAAATGGAACATTCGTCGTGTTTGATGCGTATATTATTCTATAATTTCAGACGAACGGAAGCATGGAACAAGTTATACCGATAATAGGAAGACCTGGAGTTCTTATTGTACAGCTCATACATCGGGTGATATGGATATTAGTCCTCAGTATTTCTGCGGCTTATACTCTTTGCGCGCAAGAACCGGATAAAAAGGAATTACATGATACTCTTGCTAAAAAGCCACTTATCAATCAATCTCTCTTGCGTAGTTTTCAGTCAGAAATCACTTCTCTGCCATCGTTGCACGACTTCCCTGAATATGCGCCTATGTCGTTGCACCAAGCGCTCACGATTCTTCCTACTTCACTTTCAGGACAATTTCAACAGCAGATTGATCTCATATCACCATGGAAACAGGAGTTGGCCAAACAGAATGAGTTGCATACGCTCAAAACAATTCTGGGAGCCCTTCAAGCTGGGGGGACGGCATATCTTTTGTACGAGCACATTAGGAAGTACGATTTGAAATAAAGAAACAGACTGTTTAGAAAAATAGGTGGTCCATTATCGATATAACCAAAGTAATACTCTTAGGCGTCAGGCTAATCCGCTGGCAGCGGATATAGTAAAAGGAATAGTTCATGAACCGAATATTGACAAATTTTGATCAGGATCGCTTTGGCGGCATAACATTTCTCGCAATTGTCAATGCGGTTGCTTTGGTCATTACACTTCTTTTCTGGGGAATAGTATTCTTTAGACGTTTGGTGCCGTTCCCTGGGGAACTTATATCTTTAGCAGATCGGGCAAACTCAGCAGTCACTTATGGATTTATGATAGGCGATATGTTCTATTCTGCGCCGTTGCTCTTTCTGGCATGGCTTGGCCTCTGGAGACTCAAGAGTTGGGGATGGATGGCAGCACAAATGGTCAATGCCTTGTGGATCTACTCTATGACGGTCGTGTTGCTTCGAGATGCATACACAGTAATGTCTCCTGGAGGTTTGCTTTTCATCCCATTCACGCTTGTAGCTGTTTGGGCTATTCCTTATTTGTGGATAAATCGCGGGATGTTTGGAATCACAAGATAAATCGGATTATGTGTATGGCGCTCAATAGTTGCTCAAACTAGTTTTATGTAAAAAACTGAAATGCGTATCTCGTATCGCGTTTTCAAATTTCCATTCTTTCTATATGATCTCTACAGAAAAAAATAGATTCTTTACGCAGAAGATGTTTAGTATACTCTTGAGATTGTCTGTTGTGATGTGTGTGATATACTTTGTTTATGCATGGACAACTCAACCGAATACAATCATCAAAAGAAAACAAGATGTTTCCCACTTTTCCGCCATATTCCCATATCTGCAAGACTCCAAAGAATTTACAAACGATGAACGTAGAATTGCACGGCATTTTGCAATAGATACATTGCCTGGACTGATGCAAAAGGGGCTTATAAAAAAATATAAAAGATATGAAACCGTAACTCTCCTGCTCGTAACGGGGAAAATCTGGAAAGAACGATCACGGTTCTTCAAAGAAAGTTTACTTACCGAAGTATTGGTGTATAACAAAGTACATGGCTACGCATTAGAAACTCAGGTTGTGGATCATCGTTCGCAGCGGTTGTACGCGCAGGCATCATCCTCAGATAAAAAAGAGTTCTTCGATTAATATTTCCTCAAAAGCAATATAATTTATCCTTCTTGCAATTATATTTTGTGTCTGCGAGAGTTGAAGAATGGTTCATGCTTTTTACCATGTACCTTCCACACTTACGTAGAACGTTCGTACAGGAGAAAGATTACCCAATAATTCTACGTAATAGTAATTAGTCAGATTCTTTATTGTCAACCCAATAGTAAGCGGGAGATTAAAGTCGATAAGGTTATAGGTGATGCCAGCATCTATGACATTGCAGGCAACACGCTGGTCTCCGTCGACTATAGGAGCAAGACGAACAAGATTTTCATCGATCGCTTCAACACGACTCACATAGCGGTAATTGACTTCTGTCTGCCACTGCTGGTACTGTGCAATCAGCGATGCATAAAATAAATTGCGAGGGCGGAACTTGAGAACAGTATTGTGGATCAGATCGATAGGATCAATATATGTATAACTGATATCTGTCGTCAGAAATCGATGAAACATATTTGCTTTGATTCCAAATTCAAAACCACGAATTCTTGCTCGTGTCACATTATTGAATTGTATCACAAACTGTGTTGGATTAACACCGCCTTCAATGAGATCGTAGAAATCATTTTGAAAAAGTGCGGCATCGAGAAAAACTTGATTTCCTAACCATTGTGAACCGCCGATCTCATATGACACACTGCGCTCCGGTTTTAGACTGTCGTTTGGAACAATTGTAATCTGACTGAGTCCTGTGTTTACAGAGGTAAACAATTCGCTCATCGATGGATAACGAAATCCTTCGCCATACGAAGTGCGTAGTGTTGTTGTTGGACTGGGAGAAAACACCAATCCAATTTTTGGATTCAACTGAGATGGAGAAGAGGCGGCAGGTGATGCGAATATTTCTTTCCATATTCTCTGCCAATCATATCTGATTCCAGCTGTCAGTTTGAGAGATTGAAGAGGCGTAATTTCATCTTGAACATAGAATCCAGCGCCTACACCGGGATGGGATCCAAAAATATCAGAAATAATACGGTCATAGTTTGCAACAAGGCCGCTTGTGATCACATGAACAGGTGAAATCTCATATGTTACCTGTGCTTCCACCTGAGTGGTGTGCGATGCTGCTGTATTGCCAACCTGTCCGTAAATATTATCCTGCCAGAAATTGCCAAAGTAGATTGCTTTAAGCGAATAAAAGAATTTATCAGATAAAATTTCTTTATAGGCGAAACTCACATTTCCGCGTGTTGAATTTACTTCACCGCCCAATTGCGAATCTGCTGGACGCGTAGCGTCACTCAGACTCTTCCACCAGAAAAAATTGCCGTGCGTACGCCATTGGATATTTGTCGTTAATGTTGCACTTTGATACTGTGAAAAATTATAATTGAATTTTGAGTACAAACCCCATCGATGGTACACATCGTTCTCACGATAACTATCGTCTACCATGCGAGAGGCGCTCACAAGATATCCAAATGAGCCGATACGATTGGAATAGCTTATAAAACCGCCGGTATTAAATCTTGTTTTATCAGACCAATCCCATTCGCTATAGGTAGGTTTAGCATACATTCCGGAAAATAAGCGAAATCGGATATCTGGTTTTTCGCCGATCTCTTTCGTAATGACATTGATAACTCCGCCAAGTGCACTCGACCCATATAAAGCTGAACCGGCGCCCTTGACAATTTCAATCCGGTCAATTTGAAACATAGGAATTGTTTCCCACGGTATCTCGCCTGTATCGCCGGTAATGTACGGAAGTCCATCAATCAAAATGAGGACACGGCTTCCGACGCCTCTGCTATAGCCGGATGAACCGCGGATATTCACTTGATCCTGCATCATATAGACTCCTGGAACATAGCGAAGAGCATCGTCGAGTGTTACAGAGACATGATCGGCAATCATTTTGGCTGACACGGTTGAGACGCTTACAGGAACTTCCCGCAGGCTTTGTTCCCGCCGGTTTGCCGTAACAACTACTTGGTCCGCCTGAATGGGAGCTTGCATGAGATGCACATCAAGATGCAGTTCTGCATCAGGCTGTATTGAAATTTGATAGATTGTATCTGAAGTATACCCGACAAATGAAAACGTTACATCATACATTCCGGCCGGAATTCCATGCAATTGATATTTCCCATGAATGTCTGTTGTTGTACCGCGAATAGTACTTCGCAAGATAACATTAACTCCGATAAGCAACTCTTGCGTTTTCGCGTCAGTGACAGATCCTGTAAGAGAACCTGCGTTCGGCTGTGCCATTGTACTGTGGATCAAGCAAACAATGGCAATATAGAGAAAATAATATTTCAAAACGGTTGCGGCGGCGGATTGCGAAAATCAACTTGGATGTTGATCTCTTTCACCTGACTGGAGTCGTTTACTACCACACTGCCGGGTTGTGAAAGATCGGCTGCATCTTTATAGAAACCGACAACTCTGAAAACCCGCATACCGCGAGTTTTCAGATCTGAACTTATTTGCTGAACGACTCCAATATATTTATATGTTCCAGAACGCAAAGGAAATGAATATGAAATAGAGTCCGCGGAGAAAGGGAGGAGTGATTCACTCATACTGGGATAAACAAAGATTGTGGGCGGATCTGAAAACAATCCGGCAAAGGCCATTGCAGAATCAAGAGGGTAAATTTCAGAAGCAAAGATCATGAGACCCACTAAACTATCTCTCGACGGCCAAGAGCCCGGTGTAAAGTACACCGTGCCGCTAAATCCAAGTTCAATTGGCGGTGGAGGTGCAAGCCCAGCGTCACAGGATGCGAGCAACAAGCAAAGAATTATGAGGACGAGGAGTTTCATAAAAGACACGAGAATAGTACAAATTCGATTAACAAGATGCAATGCCGACATCATTTACATGAAAAAAACTTAGTAGAGCCTATCTCAAAAATGGGTAGATGTCACCCTGAGCATGTCGAAGGGTGACTAATTATTCGAATATCAGGCTTCGACGAGCTCAGCCTGACTTGCTTCCAGTGTTTTTGAGATGGCTTCTAGTTAATGGAATCGCGTGTTGAGCATACTTCTCTTAACATCCCTTACTTCTGGTTTGTATATGAAGTAGATTTCTGAAAATAGAGACAAAGTATTTTGTATTTGACAGAAAAAAACCTATAATTCAATATAAGCTTGAAAAAGACCGCTGCAATAACGGATCAAAATCCGAATTGCAAGCTTGCGTTCTTTTTTTATATACCGATGAAATTTGTACTTGCTCGAGCAGGTATGGAAGGAGAGTATCAAAATGGCAAACAAAGGGACGAAGGTTGTCATTGCCGCACCGACATTTGGATCGGCATTACAAATTTCTATGAACGAAAACTTCAAGAAATTATTCAAGCCAGAAGAAATGGCAATGCGGTCTGTAACAGATGAAGCCGGTACACAGAAGGAACGCTTGAAGCAAGCACTCGAACAAACTAGACCCACGGCTTTGATCGCCATTAGTATAAGACCTGATTCCGATACAATTGCTGCTTATAAGGCCGAGAATGTGCCAATCATATTAATAGACGAGAAGACACCCGGTGTGTCCACTATTACCACCGATAACTACATGGGCGGACGCATAGCCGGAGATTACCTCGTTTCAAAGGGCAGGAAAAGAATCGCAATTGTTACCGGCAGGACAAAGGTGAAAGGTGGCCTTAATGCAGAACAGAGACTCAAGGGATTCCAAGAAGCACTGAAAGCTAAAGGGATTTCCGTACCGCAAGGGTGTGTCATAGAAGTGATACACTATTCTCGCGAAGATGGTATTGAGGTAATGCCAAAGTTGTTGGCTGCAGGCATCGATGCTATTTTTTGTGCAGCGGGTGATAACTGTGCACAAGGATTACTGTCTGTAGCAAGAGAGCGTGGAGTGCGGATACCCGAGGATGTCGCAATTGTTGGTTTCGACGATCTGCTTATTGCGCAGCTTTCGACACCTGCACTTACTACTATTAGACAACCCTTGAAGGAAATAGCTGAAGCCGCATACAGGATGGTTATTTTCCAAAGAGAAGAAATTCTTCGCAACCCCAAAAATGCTGTGTTCAATCCTGAGCTTGTGGTTCGAAAATCAGCATGAAAGTAAATGAAACTGTAACTGTAGAATAGTATGTTCATTCATCTCACAGGATAGAGGATGAACCACAAACCTCGTTGGAATCCCGCTTAAAGTAAAATGATGTGACGAAAAAAACATCCGCTATTCGAGTATGAATGTATAACCTCAAGAAAAATTTTTCTTTCCGTGAAATGATCATTAACGATTATGACCAGGTAGTAACTCTCTGGCAGCAGACACCGGGTTTGGGTTTGAGCGATGCGGACTCGCGGGAAGGGATTCGTGCCTTCCTGGAACGGAATCCAGGGTTGTGCTTTATTTGCGAACAAGAAAAACACCTCATCGGCACCATTCTCTGCGGGCACGACGCGCGCCGCGGGTATATCTATCATCTTGCTGTAGATGAAGCACACAGAAAACAAGGGATTGGCAAGCAATTGACTCAACTGTCGTTGGATGCGCTCCGGCGGCTGGGCATCGCTAAGTGCCATCTTTTTGTCTACCGCGACAATAATGAGGCAGAGTTATTCTATGACCGCTTGGGGTGGCAGAAACGGATAACGCTGGATATATTTTCGAAAGATGTGTAGACTTCTTCAACTACAATATCAGTTTTATCCTATGGTCTGAACCTCATCGAATCCCATCATATAGTAACTTATGAAATCTTTATTTCCTCTATGCCGTAAGTAAGCCGTAAGCTTCCTCATTTTATAAATGTAAATAAAACGATTGAAGAACATGCTCAACGCCCTGGTATTTATTTACTGATGTTACGCACCGTATATTCTTGAAAGTTGTCCACCTCCCCTCTGTCCCGATATTGAGATACTGCATATTGAAAAGCACCATAAATCGAGACGGTTTCCCCTCCTCAAACGAGGAGGGGATGAAGGGGTGGTGTACTTTGTTCTATTACATTCCATGTTTATAAGCATATGCGCCGATTTTGCGTAACATCAGTTATTCATTAAGGAGAATAACATCGTTTGAAATCAATACGAAAAGAATTATATTATATATTAACTCATTGCATGAGCTAAGAATGTTGATGCATGCTTTTTCCTTGAAGCAGTACTATGAAGTATTGTGTTACCGTAGGATTGTTGAGTGTGCAGATTACTTCGTTCTGTATAAACACAGGACTCGCAAGGGCAGTGGCTCGGAGAGGCTCGAAATGAAAAATTGTGAATCTGCGTGGAACAAGTGTATATGTCTCATTTCCCTATGAATAATCTATCAGCGAGAGATGAAGGAAGTCCTGCATCTATTATGGCACGAGCAGTTTGCGCTATGTCATATTCAGCTCTAACAATATCGAAAGACCATACATCGGTATCGAGAATGCCAAAACTGAGCATCGGGTTTCCGTCTCTGGGTTGTCCGATGCTGCCGACATTGATGAGAAATCGCTTACCCTTGACAAAAGAGAATGTTTCGAGATCTTCTCCGCAAACAGTTGGAATATGCGAGTGACCAATAAAACAATATTGCGTGTTAAAGTGTGGAAATTGTTGACCGGCGTCCTCAAGGGACATAATATAATTCCATTGCTGCGGATTTTGGGGACTCGCATGGACGAGTGTGAAAAGACCGGATTCATGTTTGTATGGCAGAGAAGCCAGGTACGCGGTATTTTCCTTGGTAAGGATTTTATTCGTCCATTCAATGGCAGCGCGTCCGGCATCATGAAAATAATCTGCTTCCCTGGGATCAAGTGCGCCGAGATCGTGGTTGCCCAGGACGGAAAAAGATGCACGTTCTCTCATTAAAGAGACGCAATGATTGGGCTGGGCGCCGTATCCAACAATATCGCCCAGGCAGTATATATGATCGATCCGGAGCGTATCAATGATTGAAAGAGCACGCGTCAGTGCAGAAAAATTTGAATGAATATCGGAAAGTATTGCAAAACGCATGATTGATCTCATGTATGATAATGACAATGGACAAAATACAATAATTTCATGATACTTTGAAGAGGCTGTATAGTGAACAATAGGCAAAACAGTAATGAAAAAGAAATGAGATTTTCTGAGGAAGATCGTTCAAACAAGAGCATTCAGGATTACATTGCGATTATTCTGCGAGGTAAAAAAATTGTAATCTTAACCTGGATTGCGGTGTTTGCCATGGTTGCTTTTTATACGTTCTTAGCCACGCGTGTATATCAGTCATCTGCCACTATACTTATAGACACAAAGGCTAATAAAGGAACTCTCATAACCGATTTGATGGGTCTTGAATCCGCAAAGAATATAATGAATGAAATGGAGATTCTCGAATCCCGATCGATGTCTGAAACAGTAGCAAAAAAAATGCTTGAAAAACAGTTTTTAGATGACTCACTTCACACACCGATACCGGCGATCCAGTTTGAAGATCAAAGTCTCGATATAAATGCAAGATTAGAAGCGATAGTAGGGCGTCTTCAGGGGTCGGTCAAGTTTGAGACAAAGATGGATGCCGATGTCATAAAGATCACGACAAAAAGCTCTCATCCCGAAGAAGCGGCATTGGTGACGAACCTGTATGTGGAATCGTACTATGAAAGAAATCTAAGCAAAAGCCGTTATAAATTTTCTACTGCACGTTCCTTCCTTAATGAGCAGCTCGATATGCGGAAGAAACAGCTGACAAGCGCCGAGCAAGCGCTTCAGAATTACATGGAAGGATCCGGTATCGTGTATCTCGATGAAGCGGCAAAGCAGCTCATCGAACAGATCTCGAGTGCAGAAGCATCGCGTGATGCATTGGTTGTGGATATTCAAGCCGCAGAGCAAAATCTCAATGCATATCAAAAAGAACTTGCCCAGAAGGAACCTGAGGTGGCAAGGTTGATCCAATCTGCAGACGATTCCTATATTCGCTTGATTCAAGAACAGCTTGCCAAGCTCGAAGTCTCCCGGGATCTGACGCTTTCACAGAAACAGCAAACAGCCGATAAAAGCCAGGTAGACGCAAAGCTTCAGGAAACGGAAAATCAAATTCGGTCGCTTCGGTCAAATTTAGATAAACGGACAGCAGACTTTCTTCGCTCGGGTTTCCCATCTGACGGTGTAGGCAAGGACGAAATGTCTCCTGCTTCGTTCCTTTCTCAAATGAAGCAGAAGTACTTCGAAGCAAAATTACTGCTTGGCGGGTTGAAGGCAAAGCGGGCGGCTCTTGACAGTGTGATCAGAAAATATGATAAGAATTTTGAATCCATTCCCCAAAAGAGTATTCAGTTCGCGCAGTTACAACGCGCACGCCTCAGTGAAGAAAAAACGTACCTGATGATAGAAGAAAAGTTCAACGAAGCATCTATTGCCGAAAAATCGCAGGTTGGATATCTTGACATCGTCGATCGGGCTGTTGCGTCAAGCAAACCGATAAGCCCGCGTGTCATGTTGAATCTTCTCGTGGGGCTTTTATTAGGGTTAGGGTTGGGAGTTGGGGTAGTGCTGTTCCGTGAATACATTGATTCCAGGATTCAGAAACCGGAAGACCTAAAGAAGATTGGCTTGCCTCCTCTTGGTGTGATCATGTTGATGAACGAAGAAATTACCAAGTTGGGCGGGAAGACGAAAATAGATGTTGGCGGGAAGATGATAGATGTTCACTTGATTACACACACCAATCCGTTTTCTTCCATTGCCGAAGCGTACCGCCAATTGCGTACGAATGTGCAGTATTCACGCATAGACTCTCCACTGCGTACACTCCTCGTCACGAGTGCGAATCCTTCCGAGGGAAAATCAACGACGGTTTCGAATCTGGCTATTGCCTTCGCTCAGGCAGGTAAGAAAGTGTTGATCGTAGATACAGATTTCAGAAAGCCAAATTTGCACACCGAATTTGACCTCAATCGGTCTCCCGGTATTACAGACGTGCTTTTCAATACGTCTGAGCTAAAAAACGCGATCCAGAAGACTGTTATCAAGAATTTGGAATTGCTCTGCTGCGGTACGATTCCATCCAACCCATCAGAGCTTCTCGGTTCGGCGGCGATGAAAGTATTTACGGACAAATTGAAAGAACAGTACGATATGGTACTTTTTGATTCGCCTCCGGTCCTCGCAGTAACGGATTCTTCCATTCTTTCTACACTCGTTGACGGAGTGATCGTCGTTGCATCTGCGGGGCAGACGCGTACGGATTCATTCTTCCGGACAATGGAATCGCTGGAAGGTGTAAGTGCTCATATACTCGGCGTTGTGCTGAACAATTTCGACATCCGTTCTGCATATGGCAGTTACTACGGATACCGGCACTACAGGTACCAGTACGGTACACAAGAGAAAAAGACGGAAAAGGTTTAATGAGTAGAAATTATCATTGCGAACCGCTAAAAGCGGTGAAGCAATCTGATAACACGGGAAAAAGCGAGATTGCCGCGCTCCCTACGGTCGCTCGCAATGACGCTATTATTCTGTCATTGCGAACCGCTAAAAAGCGGTGAAGCAATCTGATTAATTATAACGAGACAACGACAAAGGAATTGATATGAGAAACAAACTTCTTTTTGTAATAGCGATGCAAATTATTATCTGCCTCATCTCTCATGCGCAAACCAATCTTACAACGGGACTTTCAACCGCACAGGCAGGAGCATTTTACTATATTGCAAAACCCGGTGAGGTCACGATGCTGGTGAATGTGTGGGGTTTCGTTGAAAAGCCAGGACGGTACGAGATTCCTATTTCTACAGACCTTATGGAGCTGCTCTCGTTTGCAGGAGGACCAATGCAGTATGCGAAGTTAGACGAGGTGAAGATTACACGGTTGGCTGACAGCACTGGAGCAGGCAGGAGCGACATTTTTGTGGATCTCACTAATTCCAAAGAGATGACTGCAAACAAACTCACTTTGCGTGCGGGAGATACTATCTTTCTCGATCACACTTCGTGGGTAACGTTCCGCGATGTCTTTACTGTCGTGACTACCGCCGCACTTGTAACTGCGGCGGTTTCGCAAGTGATTTATTATACAAAGAATAGATAATGTGTATGTAAAAGAGGAGTGGTGAAACGCGTAAGCTTGATGAAAGAGAAATATTAAATGGAATATATAGTTGAAAAAACAATACGAATGCGAAAAAAATTGACGTGGCGTAAGATATACAATTCTGAATAGCCAGAAATTAGTACAGAATTCAGTCATTTCCCCTCGTTTTCTGTAAGTGGGCAATTAATTATTATACTATTTTTTCCTCTGACCATTAGTATAGCTTATTTTATATTCGGACTTAAAATAGAATCTTTAGTTTACAAGATATGATCCATTCTTCAAATTATGCTTAATGGAGCGTGAATATCATGGGTCCATGTGATGTTTAAAGAAGAGTTTTGCATAGAAATCAGATGCAATACAAACAAATCTTGAGTCAATTTTGGATTCAGTTATCGGAGGAAAAAATTCTTCTGATATTGAACATTCAATGTCTTGTAATAGCGCAAAATTATTATTAAAATATTGATCAGAGGCAGTTCATTTTTTCCTTCCAGAACATAATCAAACATATACAGACAAGACTGAAATCCAGTCCTATCCTTCGTAATTCCTCCATCCTCATCATATCCAATCTTTTTGTAAACTTTCTTGGATTGATTTCTAGTATCCGGATGACACGAATATTGACACCGAATGACTATGGTTTCATTAATGTCTTTAATGTCAAAGTGACCATTCTTGTAGTATTGGGAAGTCTTGGAATTCGTAATATCATTGTTCGCTCCATAGCGCGTGATCGCGCTATTTCAAAATCTTTCTTTAAAGCATCAAGCTTTATCCGATTCCTTACAACATTGATTGTGCTTATTATCTATTATATATATAGACTGTTTTTTCAAGATAATTTTTCCTCCTTTGACTTATATCTTCTCATTGCTTCGTTCATCTTTTCGATTTTATGGGATATGGTCGAAACCATTGCTTTCGGATTGGAAAGGATGGAAATCACTGCTTTTTTAAATTTCTTTGCTACATTGTTTTTTGTGCTGTGTCTTTATATCCTTCCAAAAACGTTTTGGAATATTCATCGAATCTTATTATTCAACGTGATAATACAAATGATAAAATCGTTTGTCTATTATGTGCTTTTACGATATAATGAATTTGTAGGTGGTCATGAATCATTGACCCAGATTTCTATTATCTCAAAGAAGTTAGTGCACGATAGTATGCCATATTATTTATTAGCAGTTTTTTCAATGTTATCGAGTCAAATGCCTATCCTTTTCCTTGAAGCTCGCTCAAGTTCGGCAGAAGTGGCTTTCTATAATCTTGGATTTAAGATTCTTAGTCCTATGCAAATGGCTCTAAGCATGGCGCTTGTTGCACTTTTCCCCAATATTTCACGGGTTTTTTTGGAGGATAAAGCCAGATTTCAAAGAATTGTTCGAAAAGCAATTATTTCAATTATAGTACTTGGAATTATTACTGCTTTTACTATTAGCTTTTTTCGGAAAGAGGTTATTCTTTTACTTTACGATCAACGATATGTTACTGCTGCTGCCGTGATTGCATTTCAATGTTGGTATACCATTTGGTTCGCAATATTTTGTCTGCAAGGAACTGTTATAGGTGCAGCAGATAGACAAAAAGCACTTCCTGTACTGTCTTTCATCTATGCTCTAATCTCCGTACCTATTCTTTGGATAGGAGCTTCTTTTGGAGCAGTTGGCCTTTCAATGTCCTATATTATTGCGTCTTTCTTTAATATGACATATAACTGGTGGTATTTCAATAAAATATTGCCCCAAAAATTTAATTTGGGTTTTACGGCGTTGATTTTTTTTATCCTTATTTTTGCCATGGGAATTTCTTTTACAATCCCGGAAAACTTAAATCTTATTTTGAAGTTAGCACTCTTTTTAGGATTAGGATTATTAGTCCTTTTGGGTTTAGCGAATAGAACCTTGCGGCAATTCTGTGTGAAATATATTTTAGCAGATACAAATACTCCCATGAAATAATGGTTTTGTTGTGTTTACAATAGTAAGCAGTTAAAATATCATTGTAGGAAATGCATAGACATAAAATAGACCTTTGTTAGAATATGATTCAAAAACTTCATGGACATTCAGGTTGTAGGTTGGAATTAATCGATAATAATGGCACCATCTTCGTCCGAAAAATTTCTAGGTCAGTTTCATATAATGAACGATTGATCGCCCAGTGTGTCAAACAAGGAATAGATGACACTGAAGGATTCTTAACACCTAAAATATTTTCTAAAGGATATCTAAAGAAATTATTTTATTTTGATATGGAATATATTAATGGATTATCCTTTACAGATTATCTGACTAATATCCCAATAACATCGATCGAACGGTACGCAGATCTATTTTTAAAAATCATTCCCAGTAATCCGATATATGATGGAGATGCAAGAGGTATATTTATTAACAAGGTCAATGAGCTAGATTCGCAGATAATTGTTAAATCTGACAGTGTTAAGATCGCAATTCAACAATTAAAACATTTTGATTGGAAATGTATTTATCAGGGGAAATGCCATGGAGATCTGACTTTTGAAAATATCCTTATCCACAATGATCGAGCATATTTAATTGATTTCCTTGATTCATTTTATGATTCATGGATGATAGATATTTCGAAGTTGTTTCAAGACCTTGAGCTTCAATGGTCGTACCGAAATTATTTCTCCATCGATGAGAACCTAAATATCCGATTGATTATCTTAAAGAAGATGCTTATTGAAAAGCTATTACAATTGGATCAAGGTAAAAATATTGTATTAACAATTTATATGATGTTAATTCTTAATTTGATAAGAATTATTCCATATGTTGATTCACAGAAGGATCATCTATTCATTGAAAGCGCTTTAAACAAAATAAATATTCTTATAAATAAGCAATTATAATCATTAGGATATTGGCCATGTCGACATTAATAATACCCTGTGCAGGAAAATCAACAAGATTCCCAAATATGAAACCAAAATGGTTGTTAACACATCCTGACGGGAAACTTATGATAGAAAAGGCTATTTCTGGCATGGATCTCAATTCTTTTGAACGGATTATTGTTACTATAGTCAAGCAGCATGCTGATGAGTACGAAGCAGACATTATGTTGAAACAGGTATTCAAGGATAGAAAATTCGAAGTGTTCGTCCTTAACGGTTTTACAAAAAGCCCTGCAGAGACTGTAAAAAGGACGATTCTTGAAAATAATGTTGATGGTTCTTTTGTCGTAAAGGACTCAGACAATTGTGTTTGGTATGGAACCAAGAAAGGAATTAATAATTATGTCGTTGGTTTGAATTTAAACACATTTGGAGACGACGTGTTAAGACTAAAAGCGAAAAGCTTCATAACTTTGAACGATCAAAATCATGTTGTAGATATTATCGAAAAACAAATTAAATCTAATTTAATTTGTGTAGGAGTATATGGTTTTGGTTCTGTACATCAATATTTAGATGCATTAGAATATATTGAGCGCAACAGTGTAATTCAAAAAGAAATATTTTTAAGCCACATCATGGCATACATAATAGGTGCTGAAAAAACATATTTTCATTATATCGAAGCAGACAATTATGAAGATTGGGGGACGCTTGATGATTGGAAAAATGTGCAAAAGAGATATGCGACATACTTTATTGATGTTGATGGTGTTATTTTAAGCAACAGAGGAAAGTATGGGAAATTAAACTGGAGTAATAGTAATGAACTCATCGTCAGTAATGTTGAAGCAATAAAAATATTATCACAGAATGGAGCTCAAATTATTATTACCACATCGAGGACTAAAGAATATCGTGCAGAATTAGAGAAGCTTTTGGAAAAATGTGGGATTGAGTATCATGAGATAATTATGGGATGCAACCATGCGCCCAGAGTTATTATTAATGATTTCGCTCCAACAAATCCTTATCCGAGTTGCAGGGCTATCTCGCTTCCCCGCAATTCTTCTCTTGCTCATTACTTAAACGATTAGGCTGGTATATGGATTTACTTATCATTGATTCGAGAATTGATACGAAGGATTGTGCTATACCCGTTCTTACAGAATCAGATTTCCATCCATGCCATCCTTTTTTTATTAAACATCAATTAGAACCTGAATCTTTTTCTAGAATTTATACAAAAGGTGTGTGTGAGACCCATCCATATCTGCGTGAGGTCATTAAGAAAATTGACTACTTGTTATCGGTCAATGGAGAACTTATTATTGATTTCTTTTCAAGTTCATCACTCTATACTGGAGGTGACATCATTCGTCCGATTTCATTTCTTATGCATGAAATTTCGTTATCGCTCCAGGATCGATACTTGCTTTTCCAAAAAATAAATAACGGCAACATATTCCAGCTTCATTTTAAGAAACTTAAATCCGCACTTCCTTCTGGTGATTCGATTCACCGATGGTCCTTCGGTATCGTAAGCGATGGAAAGAAAAATGAGAGAATTCTTGACACTATTAGACAGATAGAAGATATGAAGATTCAGGAATTTGAAGTGCTTATTTGTGGCCCAAGTCCATCCGATCATCTTCCTGAAAATGTAAAAGTACTTGATGACAGTGATCTATACAGGGATATCCGTATACCTATTTCAAGTAAAAAAAATAGAATTATTCAAAATGCAAAATTCAATAATCTAGTAATCATTCATGATCGTATCCATTTTTCTAAATCTTGGTATCGTGACCTTTGTATGTACGGCAATTATTATGATGCGTTATGTACAAGAATCCTTGATGAAGATACAAAGACACGAAGGGTTATTGATTGGGCAGCATTTGAAGGAGAAATCAATGCCTATCAAAATAGTAACGGTATATTATATAATTACAAGCAATGGTCACCGTTTATCTATGCTGATGGGGGTTATCTTATTATAAAAAAACATTTAATAAGCCCTATATTACTTAATCCCTACCTTAATTGGGGTGAAGCAGAGGATTATGATTTTTCACGCCGTCTTTATTTAGCGGGAGTCCTCTATAACTTTTATGAAAAATGCTATGTTACATCTGCTAGTCATAGACATCAAGGAGATAGCACAAAAACCTTCCAGAGAATAGAAAATATGGTCAGAAAGAAGTTGGGTGTTTTATTAGGGAAACAACATTTGAAGAGAATAAAAATGATGAAATTATATCGTAAATATTTAGAGGAAGATATTTTAAATAAAGGGGAAAGTAGAGAATAGAACTTTGATGAGTCTTTTAGTATGTCTACTTGAAAATATGCAAAAGTTAATAGACAACGATATTAACTCAAATCAACTATTCATACACTGCTATAAATTCCAGTTGGCATTCTGTTCTCCAAAATTTGTTATTTATATTTTAAGGACATTACCAAGTCAGAAGTCTTAAATGATTATTTTCTTTTTCTTTCTTTGTGCACATAATATTGGATTATTCAAATATCCTTCAGGGAACTGGCAAGCATTCGGTGATTTTTCAAATATTGGTTTTTTCATAGTTTCGTTGTTTTTCTATCTTAAAGAAAGAAGGTCATTAGCGAAGACTCATTTTCGTCAACTTGAATTATTGTGGTTACTCTTTTTAGTCTATTTTATCATTTCAGCATTGAGCTCAGCATCGACTTCAAAATATGGGGCTATAGGGAATATAAGGCTTGCGTATCCATATTTCCTGTTTTTTGGTACGATTGCCACTCTTACGACACAGAAGAAAATAAACCAGTTCATTCGGGTTATAATGTATTTTGGAATCATTGGCGGTGCAGTAAGCATCTGGCAGAGTCTGAATGGAATTACCCCGCTTTTTGATCCGAATAGTTTTTACTATATAGGGCATTGGGGAGGGCAACAAACATATATTGCACCAGGAATCGCCAGAGTGATGCTTCCGCCGCTTTACCTTATCTACATCATTTTCATTTCTCTCTTTCTATTTGGGATTGTTTACAAAGATCAAAAATACTACCCGCTGATGATATTCTTACTGATTCCGATATTCATCGGTTTTGCTCGAAGCCAATGGCTTGCAATAGTCCTTACGATTGCCATTGTGTTTGTACTTTTGTCCAAATATAGAACTATCAAAACAGGGAGATTGCTCCTTAATGTATTCCTGTTCATTGTTGCAATTATTTTGAGTTTATGGATTTTTGATAAGATTTTTGGTGGCAATATTATGACACAAGTTGTAGAGAGAGTCTCTCTGTTTTTTTATGATATTAACTATAACAAAGGTACGTATGGGAACCGCTTATCAACAATTCAATTATCTATAAATATTTGGCTTTCAAATCCATTGTGGGGGCATGGCGTCGCGTATTGGTATTTTATTAAGAGGTCGCCACTTAACGATGTGGGATATACATATGTCCTGGTTACAATAGGGTTAGTAGGCTTAGTTCTATTGATTGCATTGTTTGTTTCAATTCTTATTTTCAGCTATAAGAGTATAAAATTAGCGAAACATGCAAGTGACCCTTATCTCTTCCTTTCAGGAATGGTGACTTTATCCATTCCAATCTTTCTTTTTATTGCCCAACAATATACACAAAGTACATTTACAAATGTTCTTTTATCGCTTGGTAGTGGATATTGTGCAGCCCAATATAATGTCTTCCTTCAAAAACAAAAATACCAGAACACTACCATCATACTGGATAATAGGTGAAGATTCAAAATATCAAATCGTTCATCACTCTGGTAAAGCATTCTCCACGTACGATATTTGTAATTATGTCGAAATCACAAAAAGTGAATGATGGATTAAATTCAAAAGATGATTTTCAATCTTGCAGTATGGAACCCCCCCCAAGTACTTACAGTGAGAAGTTTTCGTCGGAATTGCTGATTAGTTAGAAAAATAGATAAGGGATTTAGATGCGAGTATTAGTGATTGCACCGAAGATTCCCTGGCCTTTGGATCAGGGTGATAAAGTGCATATGTTCAACGTTATGAAGGAAATTTCTAAAGAACATTCAATTACTTTTATTGGTTGTTATCTGAGAAATTATCAGCTCTTAGAAGAAGCACGCAACCAACTCAAAAGCTTATGTACAGAAGTTGTTTTTTTTAGAATTCCGAACCATAATTTATTATTGCGTATTTATTTTAAAATACAAGCGATTATTAATTTAATACTATTCTCTAAACGATGGTCTGAGTATATTTATAACCTAAGACCATTTATCCAGCTTGTTAAGCAACATGTTGACAGCGATAAATATGATGTTATTATTAAGAATTATTGGTACACAGCATATAAGGCTCTTATCAATTCAAGGATTCCAATAATTTGTGACACACACGATGTTATGTGGGAGCATGATTTTCGATCAAATCAAAAATACAGAAATAATACAATCAAATATTGGTTTCGAAAAAGAATAAATGAAAAACTACGATGGAAGGAAGCCTCAATTCTAAATTCCTGCAATCTCATTGTTGCGATTTCTGAAAAGGATGTACAGACATTCAAGAACCAACTTAATATAACAAAACCTATCGTAGTGTTGACAACTATTAACGGAAACAGATTTAAATATAAGTTTAATAAAATTCGCGATAATTGTATCCTTATTTATGGTGCGATGCAAAGTGAAATGAACAAAGATGCTGTTAAATACTTGGTTTTAGAATTATTTCCTGAAATAAGGAAAAGAATCTCGGGTGTAAAGCTACTGATTGCTGGAAGTAGCATTAGCGCAACAATTGAAAGTTTTGAAAATATAGAAGATGTGACAGTGTCGGGTTACGTTCCAGATCTTGGTATACTTTTTCAAAGTGCAAAAGTTTTGATTCTTCCTTTGAGATCGGGTTCTGGAGTAAAAGGAAGAATTCTTGAAGCGATGGAATCAGGCTTACCAGTGGTATGTACAACGATGGCCGCAGAGGGATTATCTGTAATCAATGGTGTGCATATGATTATTGAAGATACAAATGAGAGGATCATTGAGGGTGTTGTTACACTCCTTAATGACGACCAAAAAAGGGAAAAAATTGCTTTGAATGCGAGAAGATATTTTGATGAAAATTATAGTTGGGAGAAAACGTACGGCAGAATACATGAGATTTTGGGTAGTGCTATACAAAGGAAATAATAAAAAGTGATGAAAGAAGATAGAAGAGTTTCTATGGGTTTATTGAGCAATATTAAAAACTCTGTAAAGGAGCTTCTAGGCCCAATAAATTGGATGCGACTTAAAATATTGCGACATCTAGATGTATATAAATCATTGAGAGATGATCTTTGGACATATACGATAATTAAAAAGACATTAAAAATTAATTCAATATGCATAGATGTTGGTTGCAACAAGGGATCTGTTTTAGAAGTAATGATGAGGTATGCAAAGAATGGATTGTTTTATGCATTTGAACCTCTTCCATATCTGCATGAATACCTTAAAAGAAATTATCATGATGATAATTGCAGGATATTTGATATTGCATTGAGTGATAAAAGAGGAACGTCAAGTTTTACTCATGTTGTTACTAATCCGGGGCTTAGTGGTTTCTTACAAAGATCGCAATATTATCATGATGCGGAAATAAGCGAAATTATTGTTCATACAGATTTATTAGATAATATCATTGGAGAGGAGTTGAACGTAGATTTTATTAAGATAGACGTTGAAGGGGCTGAATATCAAGTTCTCACCGGAGCCAAAAAATTGATTAAGAGGTGTAAACCAATAATAGTTTTCGAATGTGGATTGGGTGGAGCAGATTATTACGGCACAAAACCAAAAGACATTTACGATTTATTATTCAAAGAATGCGGATTAAATATTTCTCGTCTTGATGACTTCTTGTCAAATCGGAATCCACTCACTCTGATACAATTTGGATCTGATTTCGACAGTAATTCAAATTATTATTTTGTTGCACATCCTTAACTGTAAATAGGTTCACTTCGTCTTATGCGATGTTCCTTATTGTTGATACAATATTTGAAGTTATCTAATTGTAAATATATTATAAAATAAACTCATTAAAGACAAAAAATAAAATATAAGATATTAAGGTAAATAGTGTAAAGTTATGGCCAATGAGTAATAGTTCTATTGTAAAAAGATATTCATCAATTAAATACGAGTAATTTATGATAAAGAATAATTGCAGATATTTTCTTGGAGATCGACCTTGCGAACCGCATAAACAGTACAATGTGCACTGTGAATCCTGTAATTATTTCCAACCAATAAAAGAAAGAATTCTCATCATAAAGCTGGGGGCCGCAGGGGATGTGATTCGTACGACACCAATTCTCCACAGATTAAAGAAAGAGTATCCCTCTTCATCCATCGCATGGCTTACAGATTATCCGGAACTTCTACCGAAGCAGGTAGATGAAAAAGTTAAATATTCAGAACGATCTATGGGATGGATAACAGCTAGAACGTTTGATCTCTGCTACAATCTTGATAAAGACCGGGAAGCGATTGCTATCATGGAGCGGTTAAAATGTAAACAAAAGTACGGGTTTGGAATGGATGAGTACGGCAAAGCATGTGCTTTAAACCCGAAGGCTGAACATAAGCTTCTTACTGGTGTGTTTAATGACATGAGCAAGCAGAACACAAAAAGCTATCCGCAGGAAATCTTCGAAATATGTGGATATGATTATCAGGGTGAAAAGTATATTATTGACACTATTTCAAAACGCGATTTTCTTATTGATCGATCAAATAAAATTATTGGTTTTAACACTGGATGCGGTTCTCGATGGCCATCGAGACTTTGGCCGATGGAATATTGGCGGGAACTAGCTGAAGCAACCAGCAGGGCAGGATTAGAATATATTTGGCTTGGAGGTCCTGAGGAACATGAAAGAAATACAGAACTTCAAAAGAATATGGGAGGAAAATATTTTGGTGTACTCCCACTTCAAGAGTACATCGCACTTGTGGGGCATTGTGACCTTGTTGTAACACAGGTGACTATGACCTTACATATTGCACTGGGTATGGGAAAGAAAGTTGTGTTGCTTAATAATATATTTAATAGACATGAATTTGAGATGTACGATCTAGGTGTCATTATAGAACCGGAACCGCTCTGTGGTTGCTATTATTCTCCGGTGTGTCCCCATGACTCCATGAGATCTATTTCTCCCAAAAAGGTTATGTTTGAAGTTTTAGAATTGTTAAAAAATAAACATGATTTGCATACTTAATAATGATGAAGATGTTAAGCTGATTATTAATGATGAACATAATGGGAATTCTTAGGCGGACCACTCCTTCCGTAATGATTTGCTCATCGAGATTAACATCTTATAAAATGATCATTTATAAAATATTGCTATAGGGTTGTGTATGGACGAAAGAAATACCATTTGTTATATATCTGCAGAAAATTATTTGGATACGGATACACCAATAATTAAACATATTAATGATTATTACAGACTCTCTTGGTTTGTTGTATTCGCAAAAACCATTTCACGTTACTCTGAAAAGGATATAAAGATATATTCGGAGAAGAATAGAATTGATACAACGATCTTGAAATTATTATATAGATTCCGGGATCCCAGAATAATTCTTCAATACGTGTCATTGCTGAGAAGAGTGAAGAAAATAAAACCAGATGTTATTTATATAAATATGTCAGGTATTCCATATTTCTTTTTCGTTGTTTTATTTCTCTTAGACAGGAAAAAGGTTGTATATGCGATCCACGACGTTGTTGAACATGTAAAGATGGAAAAAAGAAATTATTTAAAAATATATCATTTATTTATTTATTCCATTATTAAATACTTTCACATATACTCAAAAATTCAAAAAGAAATCTTTGATAATAAGTATCCCCAAAAACATACATTTTATGCTCCATTCTATCTCAAGGATTTTGGACCCACTCAAGCTGTTCCTCCAAAGAATATTGTTAATTTTCTCTTTTTTGGTGCAATAGTAGAACACAAAGGATTAGAGTTGTTGATAAGAGTTGGAAATAAATTAGCGAAATATCATCCTGGTAAATTTATTATTACAATTGCTGGTAATTGTAAAAATTGGAGTAAGTATGAATTACTCATTCATGATCAAACTATTTTTAAAAAGATTATTAAAGTAGTGCCGAATGAGGATATTCCTACTCTATTTGGACAAGCACATTATCTCATACTTCCATATCTTGATGTTACTCAGAGTGGACCATTATTAATAGCATACAATTATAAAGTTCCAGCAATTGCATCAAATCATCCTGGATTTAGAGAATATATTCAGCATGAATACGATGGATATCTATTTGAACCTGGTAATGATGAGTCGTTGTATACTATTTTAAACAATATCATTATATCATCAAATAATGGATATGATTCAATAAAGAACAATTTGGCAAAATTTGTTGACAACAATATATCCTTAGAGAATATACTTGCAAAGTATCAGGTAATGTTTGATACAATCATGGCAGATGGACGATGAAAATATTATTTCTTCCCAACTGGCGAGTTCATTTTCTAACTAAAGACCAGGATGACATTCAGGCGCCAGATAAATATGTCAGGGGGAAGCCATATTGGTTCTTTAAATATATGCCAGATGTAAAAGTTGATATTATAGACTTCCAAAAACAAAACATACTGCATCTTATAGAGAAGAAATATTTAAAAAATTACTTTTATCAAAGCCTTAAAGCTTTTCTTAAAAGAAAGAATTATGATGTTATAATATCCCACGGTGCACAAAGCGGCCTATTTTATTCACTATTAGCTTCGCTATTTAATATGGGAAATAATCCTTTGCATGTAATAATTGATATAGGCGGAATGAATGGATCTCGAATCAACCATTATGAAACCCCATTTATTCGTATGGCTCTTAAATCGAAGCCAGCAATTATTTATCACGCAAAATCACAAATTGAATTATATAATAAGGCATATCCTGAACTATTACCAATCTCTCGATTTATTCAATTTGGAGTAGATATAGAATATTTTGCACCAAAGAATGTAGAGACAGAAAATATTGTGCTCTCTTTTGGGTACTACAAGAGGGATTATGATACATTAATCAGAGCCTGGGGCGAAGTCCAAACCGATGCTCGGCTAAAAATTATCGGCACTGAAGGAAAGACTACCGATAGAGTACTATATTCGGGCAAAGTCAGTATCAATCAATTAAAAGAAGAAATTACCAAAAGCTTATTTGTGGTTATTCCTTTACAGGTTTTTAATTACTCCTACGGGCAAATGAGTTTTCTGCAATCAATGGCAATGGGAAAACCAGTGATTGTGACCAAAACTCCCAGTTCTGTAGATTATCTGATTGACGGACAAGGGACTTATTTTGTCGACCCCTACAATGTAAATGATATGGCTGAAAAAATACATTTTCTCTTGTCACACCAAGAGTCATTAAGCGAATTTGGAGCACTTGCTCGGAAACAAATAGTAGATCAATTAGATGAAAAAATAATGGCAATAAATATGTACGAATTTATTATTGAACAGTTAAATAAATAATTGCAGAGGTTATTATCTGAATGGAATTGAATATTATATGAATAATTTCTTGATAAATATTTATCAATGTCCAATTTGTGGCTCTGATAAAATCGAAGAATTATACTCCAATATTGATGATAAAATTGGAAGAAATTTCAAATTCTCGGTGGTTAAATGTAAAACATGTTCGCATGCATTTACCAATCCATTGCCGAACACTAAATATGTTTGCGATTATTATTCTGATAGTTATTATTCTTATAATGTGGATATACCCCGATTTAATCGAAGGATTAAATTCCGTATTAAACGGTGGCTATATCAATCATCTCATAAAAATCTAATATATCGCTTAATAAGTAAGCTAATTATTCGACAAACTGCTATTTTCCCGGTATATAAACCAAACGGGAAAATCCTTGACATTGGCTGTGGAAACGGAACATTTCTTTCTTTCATGAAGGATATAGGATGGAGGACTTTTGGTACAGAGATTTCTCAAAAGGCGGTTGATAATGCACTGAAAAACGGGCATAACGTGTTTTTAGGAAATATATCAGACGCTAATTATTCAGATGAATATTTTGATGTAGTTACATTAAATAATGTTCTGGAACATATACCAGAACCTGTCCGATTGTTAAAAGAGATATACCGTATCTTAAAACCTGGTGGCGAATTAATAATATGTGTCCCTAATTTTTCTTCCTTTAGTAGAAAAATATTTAATAAATATTGGGATGCTCTTGTAATCCCGGAACATTTGCATCACTTTACAAGTGAATCATTAAAGAGATTGGCTGAAGTTAGCGGTTTCAACAATATTTTTATTAAAGGTATCTTCCGTAAAATATTATGGTATAACTTAAAAGCCTATAAAAAACAAAATAAAATGAGTGCGCATTTAATTATTGTCTATATCAAAACATTGATTTTAATGGTTGGGTCGTTATTCTTTTTCCCTTTAATATTCTTGAAAATTGGGTTGAATTTATGCTTATTTATAACTTTAAGCGCTCATAAAGGGGAAAAATAATATGAGTTCTATATATACCTTTCCTCCTAATCTAACAGATGGTGCCTTTCCAAATTAATCGATAATAATCTTTAAGCTATTAATAAATGTAATTTAAAAGCTGAGATCACATAGTTATTTTTGAAAACATTTCCTATCGATTATGAGGTAATATTGGTTAATTAAAGTTTAAATCCTTTTATGAAAATTCTTCAGATAAATAGTTGTCATTATCGCCGTGGTGGTGCAGATGTAGTATATCTAAATACAGGCCTTCTTTTGCAAAACCATGGCCACAGCGTCGCTTATTTTAGTTCCCAGGATGTTCATAACGATCCTTGTGAATTTAATGCATATTTTACATTCAATGGAAATATAAGAGAAAAAAACACTTTACAGAAAGTGCTTAGTGCGCCATCATATCTTTACAATTGTGAAGCAAGTGATAAATTAGAAAAATTAATAAAAACGATTAAACCGGACGTGGCACATGTACACCTTTTTTATGGGGTGTTGACTGTTTCCATACTTAAGATTCTGAAACGATACAATATACCCATTGTTCATACGGTTCATGATTACAGATTATTATGTCCGGTGAAAACTTTTTTGGATAGAAATGGTGTTATCTGCGAAGATTGTAAAGATAAACATTACTATTATTGTTTAAAGAAAAAATGTTCAGAAGGAAATATTACGCAAAGTGGGATGGTGATGCTGGAGGCATATCTGTGGAAATATTGTATAGACCCATTGGACTATATAGATCATTTTATCTTTGTCAGCAAGTTTAGCCAATCAAAGCATTGTGAATATGATTTAAGATTTAAAGAAAAATCTTCGCAGTTGTATAATTTTGTTCCTTCACCAGTAAATAGGGCCAAAAGTACAAAGGGGAGTTATTTTCTCTATTTCGGTCGCCTTTCCGATGAAAAAGGGATAAAAACGTTGTTATTAGCCTTCTCGGAAACAACGTATAATTTAAAAATTGCAGGGATGGGTCCACTTGTTGACGTTGTTAAACGATATGAACAAACTAATGAAAATATTAACTATGCAGGGTTCCAAACGGGAGAAAAGCTACAAAAATTAATTTTAAATGCTTCTTTTGTGGTAATACCTTCAGAGTGGTATGAAAACAATCCGATGTCCATTATTGAATCATTTGCTTTACAAAAGCCAGTTATGGGAGCCAATATTGGAGGTATTCCTGAATTAATCACTAATGATATAAACGGATATTTGTTCAATACATGCAATATTGGATCTCTTGTCCGTACACTTAAGGAAGCAAAAAATATATCTGATCAGAAATATATAGACCTTGCAAATTCTGCCTGGGAATTTGCACAACAAAAATTCGATTCAGAAATATATTATAGGAATCTATTGAATATTTATAAAAATGTAATTGAAAATAAACGATAAATAATATCATTCACAAATTGGTGAATTACAATTTGCTCTAGAAATAGAGCGATCCCAAAAATTAGTATACCACTTTTAGGGGTATGCAAAAATATGAAATTGGAATTGCTAAAATATATTTGTTGTCCAATTAATCATGATCCATTTACGATAAAAATCATGGAACAGAGCCCGGATGGTTCTATTATCTCAGGAAAATTATTGTCTGAAAGTGGCATTGAATATTCAATCCAAAATGGTATACCGTTATTGTTCCCTCGTATAATTGAAAATAACAAAGAACAATCAAACAACGATCCAATTTATGAAAGGGTTACAAAACCTTATGATGATTATTTAGTGGAACATGGAATTGATGCATCAAAAATTGCTCAAATGGATTCATTAAGATATGCTATTTATAAATTAGGGGATGAAGCAATAACTAAACATTGCCATGGCCTAGTGCTTGATTTAGGAGCAGGTAGAGATCATCTAAAAAAGCAATATTCTATTTTTTCAACATATTGGATCTCTTTGGATTATGATACTCGGAGTGAAACAATCGATGTTAATGGGGATGGGCAATTATTACCTTTTAAGGATAATTTGTTTGACACCGTTATTTCTATAGATGTCCTTGAACACGTCGCAGATCCTTCAAAGTTTATTTCTGAAATATATCGTGTCCTAAAACCAAATGGGAAAGTAATTCTTTCGACGCCCTTTTTCTTTTGGCTTCATGAAGAACCTCATGATTATTTTCGTTTTTCGCGATATGGTTTAAAAACAATTTTCGATATTAATAATTTTAAAGTAATAGACATAAAGCCAACCGCTGGCATTATATCTATGATGGGGTTTTTAATAAGTGTATTATTTGTGAAACTATTAAAATATTCAAAATATCTAACTTTGATGTTTTATTTTATTAATAAAGCTGTTCAGATAAACATATTTTATCCGATTGATAAAATAATTGACAAGAGAAAAAGATTCGCGCAAGGACATTTTATAATTGCAGAAAAAATAAACTTATGAAAAAAATCTACATTGCAGGTTGCGGCGGTATGCTAGGTGAGGCGTTTTATAAGCAATTCAGCCAAAACTACAAATTAAAATGTACGGATATCGATGTCAATGAAGAATGGCTATCGTATCTCGATTTTCGAGATATGGAAAAATATAGGAAGGATGTAACTTCATTCAAACCGGATTATCTTTTTCACCTCGGGGCATATACTGATCTTGAGTTTTGTGAATTAAACGTTGATGATACGTATTGTACCAACACATTGGCTGTAGAAAATGCAGTATATATTGCTAATCAATTAGAAATTCCAATTTTGTATATCAGCACAGCAGGAATCTTCGATGGTGCAAAGCCAATCTACGATGATTGGGATGTCCCCAATCCTTTGGGACTATATGCCCGTACGAAGTATGAAGGCGAGGTTTTTGTCAAAGAGCATGCACATCGCTATCTTATTTGTCGTGCGGGATGGATGATGGGAGGCGGTCCTGCAAAAGATAAAAAATTTGTTCAAAAGATTATGAAACAAATTAAAGATGAAAAGAGAGAACTCTTTGTCGTTAACGATAAGGACGGAACGCCGACCTATACGCATGATTTTGCAAAGAATGTAAAACTTCTTCTCGAAAAAGAATATTGGGGACTCTATAATATGGTTTGTGGTGGAGAAACAAGTCGATTAGAGGTGGCGAAGGAAATAGTAAAGATTCTCGGTTTGGAAGAGCGTATGAAAATTACTGAAGTTTCATCGGAATATTTTAGAAAAGATTATTTTGCTGCTCGTCCTCCTTGTGAACGATTAGTGAACCGAAAACTGAATTTACGCGGATTAAATAGTATGAGGGATTGGAAGATTGCATTAAAAGAATATTTAGAATCGTACTATAAAAATTACTTATAGCATATCCTCAAGCAGCTTGAGAATGGATACAAAAAAAATAAAAATAGCAATTATTGGCACACATGGAGTTCCAGCTAAATATGGTGGCTTCGAAACACTGGCAGATTATTTGTGCCAATATTTAGGGTCAGAGTATTTTATAACAGTGTATTGTTATAAGAAATTATATCCAAACAAACTTCGATTCTATCACGAAGCAAAACTTATTTACCTCCCAATTTATGCGAGCGGCTTCAGAGGAATATTCTATGATTTATTATCCTATATTCATGCACTCTTTTCATCAGACATTATTTTATTCTTGAGCCCTGTTGGTTCTGGTTTTATAACTCCTTTAAAATACTTGTTTGGTAAGAAGCTCATCGTGAATCATGGTGGCCTAAATGAGTGGGAGAGGGAGAAGTTATCGTTCATACAGAAGAATTTTGCAAAATTTAATCATGGGGTGGCGGCAAAAGTTGCAAACATGAATATTGCAGATAACGAACTTTATAAGTTAAGTTTGTTGAGAAATTTTGGGGTAACCTCCGTAGTTATTAAGTATGGTGGTGACCAAACTCAAAAGCCATATATTACCAGTGAATTATATGAAAAATATCCATACTTAAATTCAAAATATGCAGTAAGTGTTGCGAGGGCTCAGATAGACAACAATCTTCATCTTGTGTTAGAAGCATTTGAAAAATTTAACAATTATAAGTTAGTATTGATATCAAACTGGGATATTTCTTCTTATAGCAGAAAATTATATCAAAAATATAAGGATTGTCCCAATATTATACTTCAATCCGCTGTCTACGATATTGTAGAATTGAATGCTATTAGAGGATGTGCTTTTTGCTACATCCATTCACATTCGCGATGTGGAACGTCACCATCACTGGTTGAAGCAATGTATATAGGTCAGGCTATTATTTCATACGATGTTGAAACGAATCGAGAAACTACTCACAACAAGGCATTCTTTTTTAAAGATGCTGTTGATCTTTTAAATATTCTTTCTGTATTGACAATTTCTGAAATCGAAAGTAATCAAAAAATTATGAAGGAGATAGCGATAAAAGAGTATTCTTGGAAAATTGTTGCTAATCAATATCGTCAAATAATAGGGGGTCTCTCATAATTACTTTGAATATACCCGCCTTTTATGATGTGCTTGAGTCTGCAAGGATAAAGAATCCGGTTATTTGTTCTTCGATAAACAAGATCGGATTTCGTATGTCAGGAGGCAAAGATCGGTATGCACAATATCTGCGCGAAAAAAATTTCGTCCCATAGCAATGCAAGTATTAGCCGGCGGTGCGCTAAAACCTCAAGAGGCGATAGAATACTTGGAAGGTTTACCGCTCATTGAATCAGTTTTGTTTGGTGCATCGTCCACAAAGGTCATATTGCTGAAACAATGCGACTGATAGAGGAATACTTACGAAAGTAGTATTCAAGATGCATCTATGTAACCTTGTTAAGGCTGCATAGTTACAAGACAGACACCTAGACAAGGTGTTCATTCCACTCAGTAGAAATTGCCTGTTGCTACTCTGCAAGAATTACCGCAAATTTATATAGGTTACAATTAAAACGATTATAAATTGATCATCGGCAGCTTGATAATCTATTAATCTTATATGATAAAACGTAATTGGCGTACCTTCCTGATATTTTTTGCTCTCACAGTCGATATTATGGCAATTATAGATAGTGCAATATTGGCGCTTATCATCCGCAGTTTCATTCCAAATCTGCCTGCATTATCACCGTACTTGACGTTCCAGCTCGAGTTTTCATTTGGAATAATGCTCATCATTTTTGCGACGATAATCGGAGTTTACCGAGCTACTTTCCATAGTGATTTGATCCACCAGTACTTCCTAGCAGGTAAGGCATATCTCTATACTATATTTTGCTTATTTTCTTTTCTCTACGTTTTCCAAAGTAAGGCAATTCCGCCCAGATTTACGGTCTTGTTTTTCCTGATTCTACCGTTTGTTTTCCTTGTCGGCAGGTTTCTGTTAAATCGATTTGTGAAATTTATGCAAAAACGTGGATACGGTATCCACAATGTTTTGTTGGCAGAATACGATAACGGAGACAAATCGGTAGTAAATAGGCTTGTAAATTTTCCAGAGCTCGGTTATTGCATTAAGGGTATTATTACCACACACAAAAAACGGACAATAGAACCAATAAAAATTAACGACACCATAGTTGCCAGATTCAATATCAGCGAAGTTGATCGGATCATAAAAGAATTTCAGGTAGACAGAATTTTCCTTCTTTCAACAAATGCACTATCGAGTGGCTATTTTAAACTTCTCGAGATCTGCACGAAGAAGAAAATCAAATTAAAAATACTATCAAAGGAATCGGAAGATTTATTAAAGAATTCACGTGTATGGGATATAGCCGGAATTCCTTTGGTCTCACCGGAACGTAGAAAAACCGAAAAAATTAAAAATATTATTAAAAAACTTTTCGATTTCTTTGGTTCTCTTTTCCTTTTACTACTCTTGTCTCCCATATTTTTTATTATTGTCATTGCTATTTTGATTGAAGATGGGTTCCCTATTATTTTTACTCAAAAACGTGCGCTTGTAAAAGGGGAAAAAGAATTTCAATTTATCAAGTTTAGGAGTATGATCAAAGGTGCTGAGTCACAGCAAAGCGATCTCTATGAGTTTAATGAAGTCTCTGGCGGGCTTTTTTTTATGAAAACTGATCCGCGCATTACCAAAGTTGGAAGAATCCTTCGAAAATATAGTCTTGATGAACTGCCGCAGCTCTTTAATGTACTCCTCGGAGATATGAGTTTAGTCGGGCCGCGCCCTTTGTCCATTGCAGACCTGAGTAACATTTCTACTGAAAATAAGCTCAATGGATATTATAAACTACGTGCCAATGCGAAGCCGGGAATAACAGGTTTGTGGCAAATCTCCGGAAGACGTGAAATCAATTTTAGAGAAATGGTTTTACTCGATTTTTATTATATCGAGAACCAATCGCTCCTTTTCGATTTGGAAATATTATTTGCTACAATGCCGGTAGTTCTCTTCGGTAAAGGCGCGTATTGAAATACGGCAAACAGTGATTAATCGACAGGGAAACAGAGAAGAGTGACCGTTGAAGTGTTATGAGTAAAGAGCGAAATGAAAACATAAATCATGCGCTCTAAGTTCTTAAAAGTGACATGAGTCTGGTTGGTCCGCATCCGTGCCTGCCGTATGAATATGAAGTATATGACGAATTGTATAAAAGACGTTCCTCTGTTCTTTCTGGATACACAGACGTCGGGCAGGTTTCCAGTCGTTCTGAAGTCGGATTTAACAATATGATGCCGTTAGATTTGTTTTATAATGAACATATGACTTCGTGGTTTGATCTTCAACTTATCCTCAAGGTGATACCGGTTACTGTTTTTGGAAAAGGTGGAGGATAGAAGAAACATCATGAGGTATTCCTTACTTGTCGTCCTGATTGTTTCGTCCCTCCATGCACAGCAAGACCCGGATCATGGAATGATCATCGGGCGTGTCTCTAATGCTGCCACACATGAACCGATTGTATCGGCTAACATTGTGATCTACGGCTCGACCATGGGTGCTTCGACCAATGGGATGGGAGAATTTTCCATTCAGCGAGTTCCTCCCGGAACGTATGAAGTGATGGTTTCAGCACTTGGTTACGCCTCGAGCACACACCGCAATGTCGTCGTCATTGCTTCTCAAAACAGAGAGATAGAATTCATGCTGGTTGAGCAATCGATACCCATGAACGATGTGTTCACTATCGGTACTCTTTCACTCAATGCAGCTGATGTACCACTGAGCACACGATGGCTTTCATTTAAGGAAATTCAAAATACGGCAGGAGGATTTGATGATATTATAAGGACGGTAACCATTATGCCGGGCGTGATGCAGACAAGATTGGACCGGAATGATCTCTCTGTACGAGGAGGTGCAGCATCGGAAAATCTTTTCGTCGTCGATGATATAGAGTTTGCCAATGTGAATCATTTTGGAACTCAAGGATCAGGCGGCGGTTCGGTCAGTTTCATCAATCTCGATTTTATCGAAAACACTACTTTTTCCAGCGGCGGCTTTGGCGTTCGCTACGGTGACCGGCTTTCTTCCATGCTCTCTGTTGGTATACGCGATGGAAGAGAGGACATGCATCGAAGAAAAGTAATGCTCTCTGCAACAGAAGCCGGTGTGAACCTTGAGGGGCCGCTCAGCGAACAAGGATCCTATTTGTTTTCAGCTCGCCGCAGTTTCCTCGATCCGTTATTTCGGTTATATGGATTTTCATTTGCACCGTACTATTATGACTTTCTTGTGAAAACGAATTATCGAATAGGGAGGTACGATAAATTGGAGTTTCTGAGTATCGGTGCAATCGACCGGAATACACTGTTCAACGATACCCAGCAGCAGCGGGATCAGAACAACCATACAATCTTCAGCGATCAAACGAGAATCACCGGCGGCCTGATCTGGCATCATGGATTTGATATTGGATATATGACACTCACCGGGTGGCATTCCTATGCGGATATTCGCTATCATCAAACAGGTGATCGCATAAATCCCTTCTTTCTTAATTCCTCCTATGAGGGTGAAACCGCAGTTAAAGGAGATGCAACAATCCAGATCTTTCCATCAACTGAATGTGCTTTGGGTGTTGGAATAAAAACAGCAAGATTGAATAGTACACTTTCGGTCGATTCGTTTAACTCGGGGTTTATAGAGGCGGGGGAGGAAATTCAGGTAGCGGCATTACATCTTGCCAGTGATACAAGTGGATACAAGATGCACGGTTATGTCCAGCTTTCCCAAATTCTGGACCCACTTGTTCTGGCATGCGGTCTACGATGGGATTATTTCTCCATGATTCGACAGAATAGTGTCGTATCGCCGAGAGTATCTGCGAGATTGCAAATCCTCCCAATGACAACACTCACTCTCAGTGTCGGCCGATTCTATCAATCTCCATCATACATTTGGATTATCGGGAATTCGTATAATCGTGCATTGACCTTTCTTGCAACAAATCAATATGTTGTCGGCGTTGAGCATTATTTCAGAAGTGATGTGAAAATGAGTGTCGAAGGATATATCAAGAATTATGACCACTATCCTTTAAGTCTCACACAGCCATTTATGGTGATGGTAAACTCGGGCGCTGAAGTGCAAAGTATCAATGAAGCGTACGAAACGTTTGGATTGGATTATCTGGAAAGCAGCGGTACAGGTCAAGCACGGGGAATAGAATTCTTCCTCCAGAAACAGTTTTCTGAAACACCGTTGTATGGAAGGGTAAGCGTCAGTCTTAGTGAAGCACGATTCACGGCACTCGATGGAGTGTCGAGGCCCAGCAGCACCGACCAGCGCTGGAAGGTAAATTTGAGTGCAGGGTACATTTATGATGAAAATTGGGAATTTAATGCAACGTTCCGATATTCTTCAGGAATTCCTTATACTCCTTTTACCAATCATTTATTTGCTCGTCTTAGCAGTGAATATAATACAGTACGCACCGATGCAAATCATAGCTTGGATATTCGTGCGAACCGGCGCTGGGTTATGACATCGTGGATTTTAAATACGTACATAGATATCCAAAACATATATAATAGAAAACCATCAGAGCCGCCATATTGGGATCAACAAAAGAGCCAGGTCGCAGAACAGAATTTGCTAGGTGTCGTACCTTCCATTGGTATCAGTGTAGAGTTTTGAGGTAGAGGAAATGATTTTTTGAAAAGCTGTTCTTCTGTAGAATATTCACTTGGAGTTTGGCCGGCGAAGAGAGTTTTTTGATTGTAGTCACATATGGTTCTATGGATGATGAGTACATTGTATGCAAATGCGAAAAAGAAAGAATGTAGTTCGATGATGAAATGTTGTAGACGAGGAATCGAAAAAAGTGTCATCGCATATTCGAATGCCGGTTTTCTCAAAATGCCTCTCAAGAATATTATTCTCTTCAGTCTAATCATGCTCGTTCACATGGAGAGTCAAACTCAGTTGCTTGCAGCGGACGCTTCTGTGCATCAGGTCCTCTCTGTCAATCCGATATCAAATTCTGTTAGTGCTTCTCCTGCGACAACAATGGTGGTGACATTTGCAAGCACAATAAATCCTTCCTCAGTTTCGGAAAATACATTTCTTGTATATGGAAATATTACCGGGAAACATCACGGCTCCATCATCGTCGATAACAATAATCAACGGCTCACCTTTACGCCACAGAAGGCATTTGCATTCGGAGAGAAGGTTCAAGCAATTCTTACAGCTGGAATTTATTTCTCAGATGGGACTCAACTTGCTCATGGATATTCTTGGAAGTATCATATCAAAACTCAACTGGGGAGCGGTCGGTTTGTTGCAGTACCAGAACCTCTTCAGAGTAGTGGCGGGCCGTATGCAATTTCAGCCGGCGACTTCAATGGTGATGGATTTCCAGATATCGCTGTTGCAAATTCTATCGGAAATAGTGTCAGTGTTTACTTGAACAACTCGCATGGAAGTTTTCTTTCGCCCCGCTCATATCCATCGGGAACTTCTCCCAAGGCCCTTTGCGTTGGAGATCTCAATGGTGATGGGAATGTCGATCTTGTTGTTGCGAACAGCGGCACCGGGACGGTAAGCGTTTTCATGAACGATGGAAAAGGTTCTTTTGGATCATCGGTAAATTATGCCGTGGGTGCCAATCCCGTGACAATAAAAGGAGAGGATATCAACAATGATGGAAAGCTCGATCTCATTGTTGGCAACAGCGGCGACAGCACGATGAGCATATTGAAAAATGATGGCACCGGTGTGTTTCTTTATTCACAGACAATTCCTCTGGGAGCTGCCCCCAGCGATATTGCACTTGGGGATCTCGATAATGATGGGACAGTAGATGCAGTCACATGTAATGGATCAGCAAGCACTATGACAATTCTGAAGAATGCTAATGGGGTTTTTATCATTGATACAATATACAATGTTCCATACGGCGGCTCAGAAACAGCACTCAATAGTATAGCTATTTTTGATTTTGACAAAGACGGATTTTCCGATGTTGCTGTGGCAAATGGCCAATCATACGAAGTATCCATTTTCTTGAATGACAAGAAAGGAAGAGTGACCGTCGGATCAGATGTCTATCACAATATAATGTTTGATGCGGGCATTAATCATCAACGTACGACCCTTTCGCTCTATGGAAATGATTTTAATGCAGATGGCGTGACGGATCTATCTGTTGCCAACCTTAACTCAAAAGTTATAAGGATCTTTTTGAATAAAGGCACAAGCATCTATCCTGACACTCAAACTGTTAGTATAGCAGGCGGTCCGCAGGGAATTGAGGGTCTTGATATGAGCGGTCGTTTTGGTGTTATGGATCTAGTGACGGTGAATCCCACAGCGAATACACTCACAATTCTCAGAAACCAACCGACTGCCAGACCTGCAGGAACGCTGACATCATCTTTGAATAACATTGTGTTCCCGATGACGACGGTAGGCGATACATCGCGCATTTTATTTCAGCTCTATTCAGCGCTTGTTTCCAACCGGATCGATTCTGTAACGACTTCTGGTCTTCAATTTTTTGTCACCGGCCAAAATTTACCGTTCACTGTTAACGGTTATGATAGCGCAAGTGTTCAAATACTCTTCCTTCCCAATGGTGTGAATACTTTTCACGATACTATCAAAATATATTCTGCTGATGGAAAAGTTACGATTCCGGTTTACGGTACATCTTCTCTCGCGAGTGTGGCTCTTGCTGCATCTGAAATACCTTCACAGTTTTCGATGGATCAGAATTTTCCCAATCCATTTAATCCTTCGACCAGAATACGTATAAGCATTCCGGTGGCAAGTGATGTTTCCATCGTGATCTTTGATATGCTCGGCAGAGAAATTGCCACTCCTATGCATGGCGAAATGCAGGCAGGATATCAAGAATTTCTCTGGCAGGCAAAGAATATTCCGAGTGGTGTCTATTTCTATCAGATTTACGCTCGTGCACTCCATGCAAGTCAAACTCCAATTTTCATAAGTACCAAAAAACTTGTTATCCTCAAATAACCCTCTCATGGAGAAGACAATAAAATATAGCATATGGATATTGTTCTGCTTCATGCTGGGAATTCATGCTCAAGCCCAAACCAATTACTATGTTGCTACATCAGGAAACGATGGAACTGGAGATGGAACCTCTGGAAATCCCTGGAGGACCATCCAGTATGCAATTAATCATTCGAACGGAGGCGATATTGTTCATGCAGCGGCTGGGACATATAATGAATCCGTATTGATCAACAAAACGTTGACGCTCCAGGGTGCCGACACGACGACGATCATTTCCCCTGTATCGGGAGTTGGCATCTCCATTGCAGCCAGCAACGTAAGCATCTCTAACTTGAAAGTGGCTCATGCGCTCTCAGCCGGTATAGCATCCATCGGATCCATTAGTTCTCTCTCTCTTGCAAATGTAAAATGTGATGCCGATAGTGTTGGAGCTCAGCTGAGCAATGTGGATGGCTTATTGATGGAAGGATGTGTTTTTCTAAATAGTAAGGGGGATGGATTTTATGCTTCACCGGGAATGAATTTCACATTTAATAATTGTACTGCATCTGCCAACGGTAATCCGTCTGGATCAGGCTTCCTGTTTCGCAATGTAACGGGAACATCGACGCTCACAAATATTACGGCGAACCATAACAAAACGCATGGTCTGGATATTCGAAATGGAACAACGAATATTACAGTTCATGGTGGAGATTTTGAATATAATGGAACGACCAATCTTTCCGATGGAGGTGGAATCTCTCTCTTCGCATTGTCAGCGATTGTTTCGAATATCACACTCAATGGTCCGTTAACAAGCAGTAATAATATTACGTGCGGTGTGTACATTGATGCACACAATTCTTCTAATGACTCTATCAATGGCTTGACCATCGGACAAGCGGAAGGGACAGTATCTTTCAGCAGTAATGGAACTTCACAGGGAGCCGGCATCTTATTGTGGGGAAATATTTCGGATGTAACTGTCACTGCCAATTTTTCAAAAGGAACCATTTCAAATTCGGCTGGATTTATAATCGTGGGTCGAAATGGCTCTGGATCGTCTTCACCGCGGAATATTACAATCGTTAACAGTGTGTTCCAGGTAGGGTATACGAAACTAACTCCTGCCATCGCATTGGCCGATGCATCGTCTCCTACATATATTGATATCAATGACGTCACCGCAACCAGCAATACCTTTCTTGGAGCTTCAGGGTTTTCCGCTATCGATGATTCATTAATTTTCGATAAACTCGATAATATAGCGCTCGGACGTGTGAACCAAACCGATAATAGAATTACACTTGAGCCGCCCGGCATAAGTGTACAACCTCAAATTATTGATTTTGGTCCTGTCAAACTTGCATTGCACAAGGATACGACGATTACAATTCAGAATACAGGCGGAAACAAACTCAGTATCCCAACGATTACTTCAACTGGAAGTGTCTTCACTGCAGAGCCGATTGTTGAGACAATTCCAGCGGGTCAATCTTTTTCCGAATCCCTTCATTTCGCGCCAAACAAGTTTGGATCGTTCAGTGATACGCTCGTCTTTCACAACAATTCTCCAACACCGGCGCTGAGAATACCAGTATATGGGAATTCGCCATATCCAGTTTGTGCTACCTTGAAGTCATTTATTACCTATGGCGATGTTGCCGAGAACACGACGAAGAAGGATACGGTTAAGGTGATTGATAGTTCAATCAACACCTTGATTGTTGATTCAATCTATACTAAAACGAGTGCCTTTGCGGTGGACCGCATCAGTGGAACCGTAGGGATAGACACGCTGAAATTGGTGGTCTTATTCACACCGACAGCTTTTGCCAATTATGCGGATACATTGTATCTACGGAACAACTCGGACTCACCAATAATAAAGATATCTTTAAGTGGATCATCACCTGTACCAACAATTCTATGCAATCCGAGAACCATCACATTTGGTGATGTACGAAAAGATTCTACACAGCAATTGTTCTTCACGATAACCAATTCGTCGATTAGTGTTCTGCAAATTGATTCGTTCTGGACAAAAACGAAGTATTTCGATGTGACACATATGCTAACATTTGGTCAGGTCAGGAGCAGTGATTCGATAAAGGTAGCAATCAGATTTACTCCAGACTCTTCACGCTCCTATATTGACACAATGTTTATTGCCAATAACTCGTCTGCATTTCCATTTATTGTGCCATTAAGCGGAAACGGAACGACGACAGGAGTGATGCAGTACGGGAGCGAAATACCGAAAGCCTATTCGCTGTCCCAAAATTACCCAAACCCTTTCAATCCATCAACAATCATCCAATATGGCTTACCGGTACGAAGCACTGTACGGCTTATTATTTATAATATGCTGGGTCAAGTCGTGAAAGAGCTGATCAATTCTGAACAACAGGCAGGGCATCAATCAGTGGTTTGGAATGCAATCGTAGCAAGTGGAATGTACTTCTATAGAATTGAAGCGATATCATTAGAAAAACCAAGTAGACGTTTTCTTCAGACAAAGAGAATGTTGCTCTTGAAATGATTTAGATGTTTGCCGAGTTTTTGAATTTTTCATTTTAGATGATGGATTTTCGGGTGTGATTTCTATCGCATAAACATTAAAATTCCCTATTTTTGGAAAAAAAACATTGCATTTTAGGAGTAGAAGCTATATGTTATAATCTAGGAGTAGAGGGTGTATGTTCTAATTAATGCATTCCTAAATAATTCATTAAGGATGTGTATGCTGGATGTACATTACCTCTGATCAAGGAAGTTTCGTATGGGAGCCTATTGATCTTAATTTTTAACTGTTCTTTTCATAATGTTTAATGAAAATTAAAACACTTATTATTTATTCACTTCCCTTATAAGGGGCGACAAATGAAAAAAACATATACTATTTTCTTTCTTCTCAATATCCTGACGTTATCTATTGCTATTGGCCAGGTTGTGAACACGGTTCATGGGGGATCCGGACCATATTCCACCATTCAAGCAGCCATCGATAATTCGGCAACTCTAAACGGCGATTACATCACTGTCGACGCTTCCACGTATTCAGCCAATGAAGCCATCACAGTGACCAAGGGTGTAAGGATATATGGCATCAACGGCACACCTATCATTACTCCTCTTTCCGGTGTCGGCATCTACATCGCAGAAAGTGCAGGTAATGTAGACTTGCAGAATTTGAAGGTTGCGAATGCTCCAGCACAAGGTATTTTTGCGTACAATGTTATAGGTTTATATATGAGCAACGTAACGGTAGATCATAATGGCACAGGCGCAAACTACTCAGGAATTAGCTTAGTGAATGTCACCGGCACAGTCAATCTTACGAATGTCACCGCAACGAACAACGCGCGTCACGGTTTGGAGATTGGTAATGGTTCAACTAATGTTCAGGTGAACGGCGGCACCTTCACAGGCAACGGTGTTGCAGGTGATCCTAGTTCCGGTGGTGGTATCATAATTTATGCCGAATCCGGTGCGACAACAAGCGGAATCTCGATCTTCGGTTCGGTTAATGCAAGCAGTAACACAACTGCAGGTATATATCTCTACTGCGAATCTGGAAGCACTCTTAGCAATACAACTATAGGCGCAACTGGAACTGTGACCTTGCAGGATAATGGAAGTACATCAGGTACATCATCAGCCGGAGCAGGAGTACTTATTTATGGAGGCGCGACTGCGACAACAATGAGCGCCACCTTTAGCAGAACAACTGTAGTCGGAGGTGGATTGGTTGCTCTTGGAACCGACAATTCTGGTGCTAACTCACCAACTAACACAACGGTTAAAAACAGCACGTTCATGGGCTACAATAATAGCACAAGTCCGGCAATTACGCTAGCCAGTGGAACGATGCCTGGTGCGTCATATTATTCTAACCAACCCATTAATGCAACGAGCAATAATACATTTTCGGGTGCAACGACTTTAGCGCAGATCGAACAGTTGATCTATCACAAGACTGATGACCCTGCTCTGGGATTGGTAAGTTTCAGGGCATTCGGACTGACTGTAAATGCAAAAGTATTTCTGCAAGGACCGTACAGTGGGAGTGCAATGACCATAGCTCTTGCGACGGCAGGGTATATTCCCCTTGGCCAGCCATATACAGCAGCACCATTTAGCTATAGTGGTACAGAGGCGGTTGGTAGTACAGCTGTCTTTACAACCAACAGTATTACTGACTGGGTGCTTATTGAGTTGCGATTAACTGCAACCGGTGCAGCAGTTGATAGGCGTGCGGCATTGCTGAAGAACGATGGGACATTACTTGATATTGATGGTTTCCCAAGCATAGTGTTCAGTACTGCAACAGCAGGAAATTATTTTATTGTGGTGAAACACCGAAATCATCTTGCAATCATGAGCGCAGCAGCAGTGGCCTTGCCTAATGCTTCTGCATATGATTTCACAACGGCTCAAGCTCAAGCATATGGAATAAACCCAATGAAGTTGTTAGCTACAGGGATATATGGGCTGATAGGTGGAGATGCAAATGCAGATGGCTATATTAATGGCACGGATTTTAATGTTTATAATCCAAGGTTTGTTGCGGTCGCATCAGGATATAATGAACGATCAGATTTTGATTTGAGCGGGCATGTTGATGGTACTGATTTTAACATATTTAATCCGAATTTCGTTGCTGTCCTATCAACAAAGGTACCTTAATTTATATAACAGATTATGAAAGAACCTTTAATTTAAAGTTTAACTACTGCATTTATCTAGGAGAATTCAAATATGAAAAATATATTCTTCAAATTGCTTTTCTGTTTAATTGTGTTTGTGGTTTTTCAAATTGACGCATTTTCACAAACAACAATTGAACAACAGTTGGTTGTGAATACAAACACTCATACTTTAGGAGGTAATTTTATAATCGCGGTTCAAGTCAAGGTAACGAATCTTCCTATTGCCTGTACATTAGGATCGGAAACCATCGATTTGCAATATGATAATACAAAACTTACCTATGTATCCGGTGCTTGGAACGCAGGCGCAGGTATTACGTTGGCGAATGGATATTCGCGTACAATTACAAACACTGGAACAGTGGTACGTGTTGGTGCAGTAGGGTCGTCAGTAGATGGTGGTGTTAATGCTTATGGTACTGACTTAACGGCAAGTTATGTGACATGGGCAACTATCACCTTTCACATTGCCAGCACTACTACGACGAGTATAACTATTGATCCGGCCACAAATCAAATTGGTTTATTTGACACCTATCAAAATGGTGATGGTTCAGGTGGTGCAGGTACGGGCTCTATTACAAATCAGACCCTTAGCACGCCGATTGTTATTACAAATGTGGCTCTTCCCGTCGAACTTACATCATTTACTGCCTCGGTCAATCGTCTCGATGCACAACTCGAATGGTCTACTGCCACAGAAGTGAACAACTATGGCTTTGAGATCGAGAAGAGAGCTGTTAGTAACAAACAATCAACAGCGAGCAATTGGACAAAGATTGGATTCGTGAAAGGAAATGGAACAAGCAACGTAAAACAATCATATTCTTTCTCGGAGAATGTTACAGAATCCGGTCGCTATGCATATCGTTTGAAACAGATTGATAATGACGGAGCTTTCAAGTACTCGCAGGAAGCGGAAGTGACGATCGAAGTGCCGAAGGTGTTTACATTGAATCAGAATTATCCCAATCCCTTCAATCCGACAACGACTATTTCATTTACACTTGCACAAGATGGCATAACAGTACTGAGAATTTTCGACATACTCGGTCGGGAAGTTGCAACCTTGGCAAATGGCGACATGAAAGCAGGAGTTGTACAGCATGTAACTTTTGACGCGTCGCGTCTTTCAAGTGGAATTTATTTCTCTTGTCTTGAGAATAATGGACAAAGACAGATTAAAAAAATCACGCTTATGAAATAATTTTATATTACAGCGTTTGATATGAAAAGCCGAAGCAGAGCTGCTGAGAAGAAAGTAGCTCTGCTTTTTTATTTGTTCTTTAATTTGGATTTCAAAATTAGAAGTCGTTACGAATATTTTGGGATGTGGAATACAGATCCAGTCTTCTGGAGGATTGCGCGGGTTTCTCTTTGGAAAAAGGCAAATAATTGGTTAACGTCGGTACCAACTGTGGTTCTTTTAAATTCGATAGTAACTTGTTGGCCAGGGAATCGTGGATCAGGGATGGTAATAGACAGAGTATTGGCATCAGTTGAAAGAATATAAGTTCCCGGTGTAAGGATAGTGTCTTCTTTTCCGGATTGCATATAATAGACATATGCCTTAAGATTTTCGTTTTTGGCCTCAACAAGCGAAATGGCAAGGGGAATAGAATCCAACTGAGGAGATGCGTAGATGAGTTTTCCAAATGAATCTACGACAAGAGTTCTTACTGAACCATTACTGGATACGTCAAAGCCAATAATATATGCCGGAGCGTACCACGCGCCAATGAGAACGGGATCAATGTTACTCGGAGTTGTCGATACACCGTCATCTTTTTTGCATCCGAAAAAGATAATGGGCACTATCAAAAAAAGAATACTGGAATAAAGTTTTAAATGTCGGGTCATTTTCACAAAATTATAGAGTATATGAAAGTAACAATCAATATCACTAAGGAGTATAGTGATTTTCTTTTATCGTGTCAATTGCGATGTACTAGTGACGAAGATGTGGGATAAATGTGGCATCAAGAATGGTTGCTCGTTCAATAAGAGAATGTTAATAGATTTCGCGCAATCGTCGGAGCCGGAAGTGTTGTCACAAAGGGTGTTCCTTCCAACACAATCGTCGCCGAAGTACCTGCAAAAGTGAAAAGGAAATTATAGTTTTATCCCCCCAGTTAATATTTGCTTCACGTTCTGCAAAGAAGAGTGTACCTCTATTTGCAGTTCAAAAACTTTTAGGGCACTCTACAAGCAAGACAACTGAAGTGTATTCACATTTACAGCCTGAACAACTTCATAGAGAAGTAAATGTTTTGGCTGGAATGTTTATGATTAGTGTTTAAACAACATTATCCAACTTGTCGGCCAAATTGCATCAATCTCTAATCTTTCGTATTATTCATTTGCAGTTGAGAAAATGGTCATCGAATTCAGGATAAAATCAACGCCCCCGTAGCTCAGATGGATAGAGCAGCGGTTTCCTAAACCGTTGGTCGGAGGTTCGACTCCTCTCGGGGGTACAGAATTCGTTGCCAATTGCCGAATGCTCAATTACTTCGCAATTGGCTTTTTACTTATTAAGATTAATATCTATCATAAAATTTAGAATGATTCTATGAAAATCAGTAAAGCGTTTATTCCTACCCTAAAAGAAGTACCTGCAGATGCTAATATTCCAAGCCACCAATTGATGATGCGCGCTGGAATGATGCGACAGTTAACAGCAGGCGTTTATTCCTACTTGCCGCTTGGTTTGCGTGTCATTACGAATGCGATGAATATCGTACGCGAAGAGATGAATGCCATCGGTGGGCAGGAATTATTGCTCCCTGCACTAAATCCGGAATCACTTTGGATTCAGTCCGGAAGACGCAATATACCGAATTTTATTCTCAGCATTAAGGAGCGGGATTTAGTACTTGCGCCGACACACGAGGAAGTTATTGGCTATATCGCAAGCATGCATATTCAATCCTACAAAGATTTGCCGCAGACTTGGTACCAGATACAAACTAAATTTAGAAATGAACCGCGTCCGCGTTCTGGAGTACTTCGTGGTCGCCAGTTTATAATGAAAGACGCATATTCACTGGATCGTTCTTGGGAAGATTTAGATAAAAGCTATGATGCACATGCCGAAGCGTACAAAAAAATATTTACACGATGCGGCATCAAGTACTTTATTGTCGGAGCATCTAGTGGCGCAATGGGCGGAACAGGTTCGCAAGAATTTATGATCGAATCCGAATTCGGTGAAGACACAACCGCGCTCTGTCCAAAGTGTGGATATGCGGCAAACTTAGAAGTTGCAACATCTAATTTGCCTAAAGCTAAGCGCGTAGAAAAAAGCGAGCCGACGAAAGAAATTCACACTCCCAATGTAAAAACAATTGATCAACTTGTGGACTTCTTGAAAACCGATCAATCCCGATTCGCAAAATCACTTGTGTACAGGCATAACGGTAAACCGCTTCTTATTCTAATGATGGGAAACGATCAACTAAACGAATCGAAACTTACTGCTGCGTTGGGTGGTGGAGATATTGCACCGATGGGAGCAGAGGAACTTCTGTCGCTCACAGGTGCAGATGGCGGCTCTATTGGTCCCGTCAACTTGAGAGGTTTTCGAATCATTGCCGATAAACGATTGGAAGGAATGAACGGACTCATCAGCGGTGCAAATAAAAATGATTATCATATCGCCAATATCGATCTGGCTCGTGATGCAAAAGTTGAAGAGTACTATGACTTGCGTTCTATTGAAGTTGGTGAACCATGTCCCAAATGTTCGGGAGCGTTAAAAATTTCTAACGCTATAGAACTTGGACATATATTCAAGCTCGGCACAAAATACTCTGACACGCTCAACATAACATATCTTGATGAAAGCGGCAAAGCACAGCCAGTGATTATGGGCAGTTATGGGATCGGTATGGAACGTATAGTTGCTTGTTATATTGAACAAAATCATGACAAGGACGGTATTATCTGGAATAAAGCGCTGGCTCCGTACCAAATCCATCTAATCGCTGTGAACATGAATAGCAAGGATGTCGCAGAAGTTTCTGAAAAAATGTATGGCGAACTCACTAAAGCCGGTATTGATGTTCTATTAGATGATCGCACAAATATCACTCCGGGATTCAAATTCAAAGATGCAGATTTGCTCGGTATGCCGTTTCAAGTAATTGTGGGCGACAAAGGATTGAAAAACGGTCAAATTGAAATTAAACGACGCAAAACAGGCGAGCGGATAATGGTAAAACTCGAGGATGCGAGCGCAGAAATAATAAAACTATTGGCGGAATAGAATCTCATTCATATCAAAAATAACTTTAATGAAAATATTGGTTGTCCACTTTACCATCTAATTAAAAGTAATCAGCGCTAGATATTCTTACCACATGTAATCATTGGTTAACACGTAGAATGCAATTTGTTCATCTCCATAATCACACGCACTACAGTCTTCTTGACGGAGCGGCAACGGTTCAAAGTCTTGTGAACGCTGCTGTAGCGGACAATATGTCGGCGGTAGCGATTACAGATCACGGTGTTCTGTTCGGGGCGATTGAATTTTATAAAAGAGCTACAAAAGCTGGTGTCAAACCAATCATTGGATGTGAAGCGTATATCGTTACCAAAGGAAGCCGGTTTGAAAAAAAGGTAGATACAAACCGGATGAGCAAGGGTGAGGGAAGGGGCATTTACAACCACATCGTCCTGCTGGCAAAGAATATAGTAGGGTACAAGAATTTGATCCGCTTATGTACGATCGGGCATACGGAAGGATTCTATTTTAAACCGCGTATTGATATAGAAGTTTTAGTAAAGTATCACGAAGGAATCATTGTAACTTCTGCTTGTCCAGCGGGTATCGTTGGTGAACAGCTTGTGAATGGTAATTATGATGAAGCAGTAGAGTATGCATCAATCTATAAAAATATATTTGGTGATGATTTTTACATTGAAATACAAAATCATGGATTGCAAACAGAACAAGCAATCCTTACTGGTGCACCGAAAATTGCGCGTGAACTTGGCATAAAACTTGTGGCAACCAATGATTGCCATTATATCAAACAAGAGCATGCTATTCCGCACAATATCATGCTGTATATACCGGAAGCGAGCAGTACCAACATACCGGACTATCAAAAGCTCCGCTATCAGACTGATCAGCTTTATTTTAAATCGCAGGCAGAAATGGTTGAGCTCTTCAAAGAATATCCTGAAGCGATTGAATCAACTCTAGAGATTGTGAATAAATGCGATTTACAAATTGAATTGAAGAAGAATCATATGCCGGCTTTTCCCATTCCGCTGGAATCCGGTATCTCCGATCCAAATGAATACTTTGAAAAGCTCGTACGAGAGGGAATTGCGAAAAGATATGATCCGATTACGAAAGAAATTGAAGAGAGGGTTGTTCATGAAATAGAAGTTATCAAGAACATGGGATATGCTGGATATTTTCTCATTGTCCAGGATTTTATAAATGCTGCACGTTCGATGGATGTCCCCGTCGGTCCAGGCAGGGGAAGTGCTGCAGGAAGCATCGTTTCTTATGCGCTAGGCATCACAGATGTCGATCCACTCAAATATGATTTACTTTTTGAACGATTTCTTAATCCCGATCGTGTTTCTATGCCTGACATCGATATAGATTTTGCAGATAACAAACGTGAGAAGGTGATCGAGTATGTAAAACAAAAGTACGGTGAAAAATCAGTTGCGCAGATTGCGACATTTGGTACAATGTCGTCGCGCGCCGCGCTTAAGGATGTTGGCAGAGTTCTCGGTATTCAATTATCCGTCATCGATTCTATCACAAAGCAAATTCCAGTTGTTCAAGGAAAAGTAACGCGCATTGAAGATGCGCTAAAAAATGTCCCGGATCTTAAATGGGTAAATCAAAGCTCTGATGATAAGATAAAACTATTGATTGATACAGCAAAAGTGCTTGAAGGAATGAACCGTAATCTTTCAACCCATGCAGCCGGCGTTGTAATTGCCCCCGGAGACATTAGCGATTATGTGCCGATGTACAAAACTCCGCAGACTGATTCAATGACCCAATACAATATGAAAGATCTTGAAGATGCCGGTCTTCTCAAGATGGATTTTCTTGGTTTGCGTACACTGACTGTGATAGATGATGCCCTCAAGATGATTGAACAAGGACATGGAATAAAATTGAATTTATCTAAAATTCCAGAGGCAGATCAAAAAACTTTGGAACTATTCACACGGGGACAGACGGTGGCACTGTTTCAGTTTGAAAGTACCGGTATGCAGGATTATTTACGTAAGCTTAAGCCAACATCTATTCATGATCTTGTAGCGATGAATGCACTCTATCGTCCGGGTCCAATGGAAAATATACCTGACTTTATCGATAGAAAAAATGGTAAGCAGAAAATCTCCTACCTCCACCCGAAGCTTGAACCAATTCTTCGCGAGACCTATGGTGTCATAGTATATCAAGAGCAGGTAATAAAAATTGCCAGTGAAATCGGCGGACTTAGCCTTTCACAAGCAGATTTACTTCGACGTGCGATGGGCAAAAAAGATAAAGAGTTGATGGCTAAACAGAAGAAAGAATTTGTAGAGAATGCAGTCACAAAAAATATCGAACGAAAAATTGCAGCAGAAATATTTGACTTGATTGAAAAATTTGCCTCCTATGGTTTCAACAAGTCGCATAGTGTTGCATACTCTGTACTTGCTTATCAAACAGCGTATCTAAAGGCGCACTATCCAGCTGAATATATGGCTGCAACGCTTTCCAGTGAAATGGATAACACCGATAAAATAGTGGTGCTTATTGATGAATGCAGAAAACTTGGGATTGATGTTCTTCCTCCTGACGTTAATGAAAGCGGTGTCAACTTTGTCGTTACACCAAAAGGAATTCGTTTTGGATTAAGTGCCATTAAAAATGTCGGTACAGGTGCTGTAGAACAAATTGTGAAAGCACGAAGCGAGAAGGGGCGATTCAAAGATATTTTTGATTTCTGTGTACGTGTCGATTTGCGTTTAGCAAATAAGAAAACGATTGAAGGACTTATTCAATCAGGAGCATTTGATTCCCTTCATAATAATCGTGCACAGATATTTGGTAATGTTGAAGCTGCAATAGCGTACGGACAGGATCTGCAGGAACAAATTGAAAAAGGACAATCAAATTTGTTCGATCTTGGCGGCGCGAAAGTTACAAATCGTCCAATGTTTCGTACTGTCCCAGACTGGCCCGAAACAGAAAAACTTTCGCGTGAGAAAACTGTGCTGGGATTTTATGTGTCTGGTCATCCCTTGTTGAAATATCGTGATGAGATCGATGGATTATCAACGGCAAAATTAGGTGAAGCAGATTCTGTAAAGCCAAATTCCACGCTCCATGTATGCGGTATCATTGCTGATATCAAAAAGAAAATAGATAAACGCAATAGAACCATGGCGTTTGTTACGATCGAAGATTTTACGGGTAAAGCAGATTGTATTGTGTTTGCGGATGCATTTCAAAAATATGCCGCGCTTCTTCAAGTAGGTTCCATCGTTATGATGATAGGGAAGAATGATGGTAATGAAGAAGCTATAAAAGTTATCGTCAATGAAATCATAGGTATAGATGATGTGCGAAAGAAATATGCAAAAGCTATTATCATTGATTTGAATCTCGATATCATAAAGGAAAAAGATGTATTTGAATTAGTAAAGCTCATTGAACGCAATCAAGGCAAATGCCAGTGTCTCTTGAATCTCTCTGGTAGCGGATTAAGCAACAATTCGATATATTTAACGCGTAAGTACACTGTTGATCCAAGCCAGCAATTTACGGATGCGGTCAAAAAGCTTCTTGGGCAGGAAACGGTACATTTAAGAGGATAATAAAAAGGAACTGCATTTATGAAACCAGTTGAATTGAACGAAAGTAATTTTGAACAGGAAGTACTGAAAGCAAACACGCCCGTGCTTGTTGATTTTTGGGCGGTGTGGTGTGGTCCCTGTAAAATGATTGCACCGATTGTTGAAGAACTTGCAATTGAATACGAAAGCAAATTGAAAATCGGCAAAGTGGACGTTGATAATCAACAGCAGATTGCCATGCAATACGGCATCCGTAGTATACCAACACTCCTTGTTTTCAAAGATGGAAAAGTAATAGAACAAATTGTTGGTGCGGCGCCAAAGAAATCACTTATTGAAAAATTGTTAAAACATTTGAATTGAATTGAACGAAATAATACGAGCGAGAACAAGGCGCTTTATCGGCAATTCTCGCTTTTTTTGTTTTCAGGAAACAGTTAAGAAGAGGATAGTATATTATTGAGCACATATAAAAAAAGAACTGTTACGTGCGGTGAATTAAGAGAAAGCTATGTCGGGAAAACAGTAACACTCACGGGATGGGTTGATAAGCGTCGTGATCTTGGCGGATTGATTTTTATTGATTTGCGGGATCGATATGGCAAGACGCAAATTGTGTTTTCACCAGAGAGGCATGTAGGTGCGCATGAAATTGCAAAATCTTTACGATCGGAATATGTCATTTCGGTGACGGGTTTAGTGAATATCCGGCCAAAAGAAACAGAGAATCTTGAGATATCTACCGGAAAAGTTGAAGTCGATATCAATGAGCTAACGATTCTTAATAAAGCTGAAACACCGCCATTTGCTCTAGATGATTATGTGGACATTAACGAAGACCTGCGGTTAAAATACAGGTATCTTGATTTACGCCGACCTTCGGTGCAAAGCAATTTGATAATGCGGCACAATACTTATCAGGTGGCGAGAAAGTATTTCGATAGAATTGGTTTTATTGAAATTGAAACTCCAATCTTAATGAAGAGCACACCGGAAGGAGCGCGCGATTTCCTTGTCCCAAGCCGCTTGCACCCTGGAAAGTTCTACGCGCTGCCTCAATCTCCTCAAACCTATAAACAAATTTTGATGGTAGCGGGATTCGATCGATATTTTCAAATTGTAAAATGTTTCCGGGATGAAGATCTTCGTGCCGACCGCCAGCCGGAATTTACACAAATTGATGTTGAGATGTCGTTTGCTGATGAAGAAGATATTCAGAAAATCACTGAAGGGGCAATTGCTGATATTTTTAAAACGATTCTGAATTATGAAGTGCCATCGACATTTCCAATAATGACGTATAAAACAGCGATGGAACGATTTGGAAGTGATAAGCCTGATACGCGGTTCGGTTTAGAAATCCGCGATTATTCAGATATAGCCAAAGCATCAGGGTTCCGTGTTTTTAGCGATATAGTAAAAAAGGGTGGAATTGTTGCGGGGATTAACGTTCCGAATCTTGCTTTGTACACAAGAAGTCAATTGGATGTTTTGACAGATTATGTCAAATCGCTTGGAGCCGGCGGTCTGGTGTATTTGAGAGTAACTGAAGATAAAGTAGAATGTTCCGCAGCGAAATTCATAACGCAAGAAGAATCAAATGCTTTTGCGAAAAAGTTTGACGCAAAACCTGGAGATCTTATTTTATTAATCTCTGGCACTTGGCAAAAAGCTTTGACCATTCTTGGAACTCTTCGTCTTGAGATGGTACAACGGTTGAACCTCATTCCAGAAGGGAAATGGAATTTTCTTTGGGTAACAGATTTTCCACTGCTAGAGTACAGTGAAGAAGAAAAAAGATTTGTCGCTGTCCATCATCCGTTTACCGCACCAAAGTTCGAAGATTTATCGTTATTGGAAAGTGAGCCGGGTAAAGCGCGAGCGCGGGCGTACGATTTAGTCCTGAACGGAAATGAAATTGCCGGTGGCAGTATTCGTATTCACACACAAGAAGTGCAGAGTAAGATGTTTAGTCTTATGGGTATTGCACCGGAAGAAGCAAAGTCCAAATTTGGATTTTTATTGGATGCATTTAAATATGGGGCGCCACCTCATGGCGGAATTGCATTTGGACTTGATCGTATTATTATGCTGATGACCGGAAGCAAATCCATCCGTGATGTAATTGCCTTCCCAAAAACATCGAGTGGCATGTCTTTGATGGACGAAGCGCCATCAAATGTTGATCAGAAACAATTAGATGAACTGCACATTCGAATTAAATAAAATTACGTGCAGTGCAATATTGTTGGTATCGCGGCACGTCGCATAAAAAGAAACAGGAGAAAAACAAGTTGAGCTTTCTTGATTTACGAACAGAGTTGGAAGAACAAAGAAAACGTATCGATGCACTTCGGGGGTATCTTTGACCTCGATAAAAAGGAACAAGAATTAAATGAATATCAGGCGCGGACAACCATAGACGGATTTTGGAATGATAATGTAACAGCACAGAAAGTTATTCGAGAAATTAACAGCCGAAAAGAGTGGCTTGATGCATGGAAAGCGCTTGATACTCTTTGCCGAGATACGAAGTCATTGATTGAGATGGCAGAGGAAGCGCAGGAATCAAGCTTTGAAGCGGAAGCCAAGCGAGATATTGAAAAACTTCGCACCGATATTGAAAACCTAGAGCTCAAAAATATGTTGAGCGGTCCCGATGATGAAAAAAATGCATTTCTTACTATTCACTCTGGAGCTGGCGGCACTGAGGCACAAGATTGGGCAGAAATGCTTTTACGAATGTATTCCAGATGGTGTGAGCGTCATGGATTAAAAATATTTCTTGCCGATATGCTGGAAGGTGAAGGTGCCGGTATTAAAAGTGCAACAATTGAAGTAATCGGTAAGTATGCGTATGGATATTTGAAGGCAGAGATTGGCGTGCATCGACTTGTGCGCATTTCACCCTTCGATGCAAATGCCCGCAGACATACTTCATTTTCTTCCGTATTTGTCTATCCTGAAGTTGAAGACGATGTCGCAATCGAAATTAATCCTTCGGATTTAAAAATTGACACATACCGCTCAGGCGGCAAGGGCGGTCAGAATGTTAACAAAGTTGAAACTGCGGTACGCATCACACACATACCTTCAGGTGTTATTGTTGCGTGTCAGGAAGAGCGTTCGCAATTTCAGAATCGTGAACGTGCAATGAAAATGTTGAAATCGCGTCTGTATCAAATTCGCAGAGAAGAAGAAGAAGCACGACTCAGCGCAATTGAAAGCACAAAGAAAAGAATTGAATGGGGGAGTCAGATCCGTTCTTACACATTTCAACCATATCAACTTGTTAAAGACCACCGAACAGGAACAGAAAAAGGAGATGTGCAAGCTGTGATGGATGGTGCAATTGATGAATTCATTAAGAGCTATCTTCTTGAATCTTCAATGAAGTAAGGATCACCGGACTCCCTATGCACTTGAGGCTAAAAAAAATAAATGTAACAGATTTCATTGCGGTTCGACATTTGACGTCGAGACATAATAGAGGATTTGTTTCTTTTATTACATTTATAGCAATTGTTGGTGTTACACTTGGTGTTGCCAGTTTAGACATTACTCTCGCCATTCTCGGTGGATTTGAGAGAACCATCAAAGAAAATGTTGTAAGCTTTACAGCTCATATGCAATTGTTCGCTTTCGAAAATGATTTATTGCCAGACCCTGCTTTGACAATTCAAAAAGTTATTGTACAATTCCCAGAAGTACTTGAGATGGCACCGTATCTTTCTCGCGAAGGAATGATTCGATCAAAAGCGGATATAGACGGTGTTCTGATCAAAGGTGTTGATCCGACAAACGATATTTCTGCAGCAAAACGAAGGCTTGTGGAAGGTGTCTATGATCTTGAAGAACGTGAAACCGGCGCTCAGCGAGTCATTCTCGGAAAGCGTTTAGCAGAAAAATTAAATGTGCAGCTTAATGATCGTGTTTTGATATACGCGTTAGGAGGGACATCGCTTTCGATTGCCCATACTCGCATAATGCAATTTGAAATCAGTGGTATTTACGAAACAGGAATGGCCGATTATGATGGAAGTGTCATCTATGTCAATTTGAGAAATGCACAGCGTCTCTGTCAAGTCGGGAAAACTGTTTCGGGGTTTGATATCTTAGTTTCCAACACAGATAGTCTTGCATCGCTTGCTCAACAAATTCCCGAATACCTCGGTTATCCATATTATGCCCGAACAATGTTCCAACAATACAGAAATTTATTTGCCTGGGTCGATCTTCAGCGAATTCCAGTATTGATTATATTGGCGCTTATTATTATTGTCGCTACGGTAAATATTATTGGAACATTATTGATGATGATACTTGGAAAGTCACGGGAAATAGGAACATTAATGACCATTGGTATGCAACGCAAAAATATTGTTACAGTTTTTATGAAACAAGGATTACTTATTGGGATTGTTGGAACAATTCTCGGCAATCTTATTGCGCTGGTACTTTGTTGGTTAGAACTTCGCTATCGATTATTCCCGCTTCCATCGGGAATTTATTTTATGACTCATGTGCCGATTGAGCTTTCCATTTTCAATTTTTTTCTCGTGAGTATTGCCGCGATCGGGATGAGCTTTATTGCTTCATGGCTTCCGTCAAGACTTGCAGCAAAAATGGATCCTATCACACTTATTCGTTTTTCATAATGAGATACGAACGTCTTATAGCGCGCCGATATTTATTGAGCAAAAAGGATCTGAAATTTGTTTCAATAATTTCGGCAATCTCTATCGCAGGCGTTACGATTGGCGTAGCGGCGCTCATTGTCGTGTTATCGGTGTTTAATGGATTTGGAAGCTTGGTGTCTTCCATCCTTATAAATTTTGATCCGCATCTACGGATCGAAAGTACTGTTCCATTGGATTCGATTGGTTACAGTCCGATGCTCGAATACATTTCTCATCAGCCGCATGTGAAAGCATGCTCGCCTTTTGTAGGCGGAAAAGCACTTATAGTTTCACGAAATGTAAATCGCGTCGTCAATATCAGAGGACTCGAAACAAGTAAAATCCCATTTGTCTCCGGGCTTTCAGAAAAACTTATTCTCGGATCAGTCGATTTAAATGAAAAACAAAAAAACGGAATTGTATTGGGTCTTGTTCTTGCCGATAGATTAGGTGTTGTCATTGGCGATACAATTTCTATCATAAGTCCCTCAGGCGCGGAATTGGCGGCGATGCAATTCGCATTACCGATCATTCGCCGTTTTCAAGTAGTTGGAATTTACGAATCAAACAATAAAGATTATGACGGTTTCTATGCTTTCACTAACTTGACCAGTGCTCAATCTCTCTTCGGGCGGACAAATCGAATTGATGGCATCGATATTCGTTTTGGTCATATAGATAATGCGGAACATATGAGGAATGAATTTAAAAAGAAGTACGGGAACACATTTCGTTATCTAACATGGTACGATTTGCACCGTGAACTATTCACTGTCATGCAAATTGAACGGTGGTGTGCGTACATCGTACTCTGTCTTATCATTGCGGTCGCTTCATTCAATCTTCTCGGTTCATTGACTATGACTGTTATTGAGAAGAGGCGCGATATTGGAATTCTAAAATCAATGGGCGCTTCAAACAAAAGCCTTAAAAAAATATTTGGTCTTCAAGGTCTATTTGTGGGGATTGTTGGTACGATAGCCGGATCCGTCATTGGATTACTTATTGTATATCTTCAAGAACGATATCATTTAATTGCGCTCGATACCACAGTCTATATTATTCCCGCAATGCCTGTTGAAGTCCATTTTATGGACATTGTGGTTATTGCAGCCGCTGCAATTGGTTTATGTTCGCTTGCTTCACGCTTCCCGGCTAAACGGGCGGCAAATCTTGACCCAGTGAAAGCCATACGATGGGAATGACACGTCGCTTTACTCTTCTAACCGGAGAGAATATTTGGAAAGAATACCCGATGGGAAAGAATCAAGCTCTTCAGGTTCTTAAAGGTGTCGATATTGAAATTCGACATGGGGAATTCGTTGTAATTGTAGGGCCATCGGGTTCGGGTAAGAGTACTTTGCTCCACATTTTAGGTGGACTTGATCGTCCAACGGATGGAATGGTAAAACTTGGTGAGCAGAATGTTTTCGCACTTACAGAAGAACAGCTGGCAGTGTTTAGAAATCGCTCGCTTGGTTTTATTTTTCAATTTCATCATCTTCTACCAGAATTTACAGCGTTAGAAAATGTATGTATGCCAGCGCTCATAGCTGGAAAAACAATTAAGGAAGCGACCCCGCGTGCTCAAATACTTTTGGAACAAGTAGGACTTTCAGATCGTGCGCGCCATAAGCCAAACGAACTTTCCGGCGGAGAACAACAACGTGTAGCTGTCGCGCGTGCGCTTATGAATAATCCCAAACTTGTTCTTGCAGACGAACCATCCGGTAATCTTGATGAAGAAAATGGGCTGAGTTTACATCGTTTGCTGGTACATCTATCGGAAGAATTTGGAATGACATTTGTGGTTGCAACACACAATTTTGATCTTACGAGACGTGCGCATCGTGTTCTCCGTCTCTCAGAAGGAAAATTGAATATTACCAGGCATCAGTAAATTATTTTCGGATCTTGACATTGAAAAGAAATGCTTTAAATTACTTTTTACATCAAAGCAATGGTGATTTCCATGACCATTGAAAATATTCATGCCCGGCGTTTTCCTCATCGTCGGGTTTTTTCATGATTTATCTTGGAGAATAAAATGGCTAGAATTGAAAAACGTGTATCAGTGAAACAGAAAACATTCAGTGGAGCGCTTCCATTTACAAAATTAAATTATCAAATTCTGAGCGCAGGGATCCTATGCATAATATTTGGATATATAGCCCTTGCACAAGACCCATGGAATGGAACAATGCCCCTCGTTGTTGCGCCGATTTTATTAGTATTAGGTTATTGTGTGATTATACCGATTGGTATTCTCTTTCGTAAAAATACGAATGCCGAAGTTACAGCACAACCAAAAGAGATAAGTTCAGAAAATTCACATTAAATTTCGACGCTCTATTTTGTATAATATTGCTGTTCGGTGAAGCGGAACATTCTCGTAATGTGCGAGCGTGTAGCTCGGTGGAGAGAGCATCTGCCTTTTAAGCAAAGGAGTTTCCATAAATCTCTTTTACATCCACCGAATTTCTTACGACTACAAACGGAAGTTCACACCAGGAGTGTCTCCTAGGTCAACTTCCGTCACGCTTTACAAACCCTCCCGGAGCATCAACAAGAACATATCATTCTCTCCCAAGTAATCCTTCTCGCTGATCTCGATCAAAGTTGTTTCCGCAATACCTTAAGGGCGTTGCTGATTTGATGTTCAACGGTTCTCACACTCAATTGCAAGGAGTCTGCAATTTCTTGATTAGATTTTCCCTCAAAGCGGCTGAGAAGAAATATCTCCCGGCATTTCTGTGGAAGATCGTTGATGATAGCTGTGATCCTTTCTTGGAGCATCGCAAGGTGCAGTGCTTCAGCAGGATCATCAAGTTCTGATTGGGCAGGCGGAGGAAGTGTTACATCTATGCGATCCCGTATTTTCTGATGTTTCACTGCATCATAGATAAGATTTCGGCTGATGCGGAGAATATATGCAAGGAAACTAAGAGGAGGTTTGATGGAACTTCTATGCTCCCACACGGAGATAAAAGTCTGCTGGACAATATCGTGTGCCTGATCTGTATCACTAGTTTGAAATAACACCTGACGAAACAAAATCGGTTGATAATGCTCGAACAGCTGGCGAAAAGCCTCCACATCGGAATCTTTCACTTGTTCTAAGAGCTGATTATCAGGTGTCTTTATTTTCATAATATTCGAGGATTCGATAACGAAATGATGCATACAAAGATAAACCGTCAATGTGAGAGTTGCAAGAATTGCATACAGGTACGTCACAATAATTATCTGATAATCAAGGGTGAATACATAGGTGTGTGAGGCTGGATAATCGTTATTACAATAAGGAAAAAGGATGCGATTTTCTGTAGAATCCAAGATATCGCAAGTGAGGAATGAAAAATCGTACATTGAAAATGTTTAGACAGCATAACATGAAAAAAATAGGAGGTTAATCTGATATGAAATATTATGGAATGATATTTGTTTTACTTGCCATTTTTGCATCATGTAAACAAAATCCTGCTGGCCCCGCAGCGGACAATCCAATCAATCGAATTACACCTCTCGCGAAATCGGTTATTGACGCCGACAACAGCTTTGGCTTTAAACTATTCACTCAAATTAATAATACGGAAACAGGGAAAAATGTTTTTATATCTCCCTTTAGCGTTTCAATGGCATTTGGTATGCTGCTTAACGGTGCAAATGGTGCTACGCTTGATTCATTGGAACGGGCGCTTGGTGATGCAGGTATGTCATTGGATGACATAAACAATGCATACCAAAATAGCTCCGCCTTTTTAACAACTCTTGATGCTCATGTAACATTCCAAAATGCTAATTCTATTTGGTATAGAGATGGATTCCCGGTGCTACCCAATTTCTTGAATGTCAATAAAAACTATTTCGATGCAGAAGTGGACTCGCTGGATTTTGATTTACCCAGTGCAGTACAAACCATCAACAACTGGGTGAACACGAAGACAAACAGAAAAATCCCTACGATACTTGATGGCAATATTCCATCCAATATCGTAATGTATCTGATCAATGCTATATATTTTAAAGGGACATGGACGTATAAATTTGATTCATCGGGTACTAAAGATGCGCCCTTCTCTTGTGCAGACGGAAGCATTACTACATGCAAGTTAATGAGCCAAGAAGATACTTATGCGTATTATGGAGATAATTCTTTACAAGCGATAGATTTACCGTACGGTGATCGGTCCTTTAGTATGACGGTGATATTACCTGCCGCTGGAATTTCAATTGATCAATTTACATCAGCACTAACGCAAGTGCAATGGAATGCAATAATAAATAAATTAGATTCGGCGAAGGTCGATTTATATATACCTAAATTCACATTGAACTATTCTAAATCCTTGAGTAGTGAATTGAAGGCGCTTGGCATGGGAATAGCGTTTGATCCTTTGAGGGCAGATCTTTCTCACATAAGTTCTAAAGTTGGATTATTCGTTTCCGACGTATTGCATAAAACATATGTGGATGTTGATGAGGAAGGAACAGAAGCAGCTGCTGTGACAGCAATAAGTGTTGGAACAACTGTATACCCCGAAAAACCTGAAATCAAGTTTATGCGCATCGATCATCCGTTTATTTTTGTGATTCGCGAGCATCAATCCGGGACGATATTATTCATTGGGAAGATCGTTAATCCTGTTGCATCATAAGGATGAAAGAAATGGATTTCAGCTATGGAAGCATGATACTATGAAGAAATTTACTTTATGGATTATTTATTTTATTCTTGCGTTGGCAGCCGGCCAGTCAGATCATGGCTCGCAAACTGATAATTCTCAAAATAATCTCTTTGTTTGATTCAAGTTTATAAATTCTCTAGGTCACAACGGGGATTCATTCCAGGATTCAGCGAATATTGCATTTATCTATCTTATTGTTAACGAGTCTATATAAGCAACAAATAGAATTTTCCATAACCAATGGGCGCATTTTAAATACATTAAACGGATGGTAAATATGTTCAACTTTTTATTTCGACTCAGGCATCGTAAATCTTCTCATGATGCTAATAATTTGACCCGCACGACTGAGAATGTCATGGAATCCAGCGCTCGGCGAATTCATGCGGTCGATCCGGAAACAACCGAACAATGGAGGCGTTTGAAAATTACTCTGGAAAGTAAGCAGAGTATCAGTGGCGAAAGATCTGTTATTTCTCGTAAAATATTCTTCAAGCCGGCTTTTTCATTTGCTGTTGCGTGTGCTGTTCTCATTATGGTTGGAGTAGTATGGTTGCACAATTCTTCATCGAGGATATACGAGACTGCAAAGGGACAACACTCGACTATAACACTGCAGGATAGCACAGAAGTAACACTCAATTACATGTCGGAATTAAAAGTCAATCGTTCGCCGTTTGAGAAAGCACGGAGAGTCTCACTCAAAGGCGAAGCACTCTTTCATGTACGGAAAAATGGAACGCCGTTTATTATCTCTACAGATATTGGCACCGTGCAAGTGCTGGGAACACAGTTTAATGTCCGGGTGCGCGACGAAAAAATGGAAGTAGCAGTGTTAAGCGGAAGCGTACAGGTAAGTGTTTTCAAAAATGGAAAGGACAGCAGCATTATTCTTACGAGGGGTCAAATTTCTCAATGTGCCAAGGATGATTATCCCGGACTTCCGGCCTCTCTTCCTTTTTCCGATTATCCTGGATGGCTGCAGGGAAAGATTACGACATACAGATCAAGTCTTGAATCTGTTTGCAGAGACTTAGAATCACAGCTTGATATCAAGATAAAGATTGAAAACCCACAACTCAGCGCAGCAACCATCACCGGCACGATCAATGGTCAAATTCCAGAAAATGCATTGACAACACTTGTTCAGGTAACAGGAAGCAAGTTCCGTTATGAAGCCGGTAGTTATATTATTTATTAGTCTCCTGTCTATTGTTTCTGTGACATGGAACAGCATGGCTCAGAACAAACAAGAGCGTGCTTCGTTCCACTGGAAGTATTTGCCATTGCGGGTTTCACTGGATTCACTTATGAAGTGGTATTCTGAATCCATTGTCTATCTCGATGGGGACGTTGAAGGAAAAGAAATCTCTGCCTCTTGCCGCGAGTGCGGATTTGATGAAGCTCTTAGTTCTGTTCTGCGTGGAACCGCGCTCAATTGGATTCGGCGGGGCAATCAAATTATTCTTAGAAGTGAAGAAATACAGAAGAGTTATAACGTTTCAACCATCTCCGGAGTTGTTACTGATTCTCTTTCTGGCGAATGGATTGCAGGAGCGAGCGTACTGCTTCAAAACGTTGAGGATGGGGAACCTGCAGGTATTCCGCGTTGGTGTCCGACAAATGCTTATGGTTTTTATTCCCTGCCCAATGTGTCTCTGGGCCGGTATATTCTGGTTGTGCACGCAATGGGTTATGAGGTCAGGAAATGGAGAATTGATAGTCTGACCGAAGAACCAATTCGGTTGAATATTTCTATGATACAAAAAGCTATCGTTTTGAATGCAGTTACCATTGAAGGGCATCGACGGGCTTTAGCAGCTGCCGAAGAATTTTCCCATAGTACGTATCATCGGTCTGTTCCATCTGATCAAAATCAATATATGCTGGATGGAGGAAGGATTTACAATCCTGCACATTTTGGAGGTGTCTTCAGCACGTTCAGTCCCGAAGTTCTCACAGATGTTCAAATACTTCTCGGCGGACTTCCTCCTTCTTATGGCGGCCGCCTCGGCGGTATTGTTGATCTCTCCATGCGAGATGGGTCGCGACAGCGTTTCGCCGGATCAGCCGGTGTAGGTACTTTAGGTGCCCTTATTTCTTTGGAAGGACCATTAGCTGAAAGAACAAGTTTTCTTGTTTCCGGCAGAAGCACTTATCCAGATGCAGCAATGAATTTGCTTTCGCCTAATGGAATCAAACCCAGTCAAGCGGGATCTTTAGAACTCACAAGCAAGTTGACTCATCGATTGTCGAGCAGTGACCAGATTTCGCTCAGCAGCTATATTGGAAGAGATACGTACAGCAATAACGTTGAAGATGGAGCAGGCCGATTATATAACGACTTTTCATGGGGGAACAGTATGGTGGATCTCCGTTGGATTGGGATCGCATCTCCATCGTTATTTCTGCATGCGGCTCTTGTTTACAGCCGCTACGACTTAGATCTTCAGCATCATGAAAATGCAAGCACATCATTTCCTGGCGGATTGCGGTTCTTATCTGATTATACAATTGAGGATTGGAATTTAAATGCTCATGCAGAAAATTATTATACAGAAGACCACACGCTGCGGGCAGGTATCGAGTTGGTTCATCATAAAGTGAATGGCTCAATCAGCACATTCTCCGACCAGATCGCCCCGTATTCTCTGCAAAAAAGTTCTTCTTGGGAAATTGCTGTCTACCTTCAGGATCAATGGAAGATTTTACCGCGTGTTTTATCCGAACTTGGCGGCAGAGTGAGTAGTTTTTCAAGTGCTGCAGGATCATTTTCTGCCATTGATCCGAGATTCTCTTTATTGATTACAATGGACGATCGGACACACCTTTACACATCCTTATCAGTGATTACCCAATTTTTACATCCCTACAGAAGCAGTGGTGTCTTTTTGTTCTATCCGGCAATATTCTGGTATCCCTCCACCGAAAAAATGCAACCCTCCACTTCATTTCATGTGACATTAGGAGCTGAGCGTATTCTGGAAGATGATGCATACATTCTTTCCGCTGAGACCTATTACCGGATTACCAATAATCTTCATGAATTTGAATATGATACAACTACACTCCATTTGACCGACTTGGGACAAGCGTCACTTTCGGGAACAGGAAGGACGTATGGAGTTATGTTGAGCATGAGGAAACGGTTAGGAGATTTAACAGGATCGATAAACTATAATCTCTCATGGTCTTTTGAATCATTTGCAGAAATAAATGGGGGCAGGGAATTTGTACCTCCCTTTGATCGCCGGCATGAGTTGCAGGTGTCAGCTACCTATGCAATCGGCGAACAATGGACTCTCGGCGCATTTTGTGTCGCTGCCTCGGGAAAAACACTTCCCTCAGAACCTGCTTCGGTTCCGGCCCAAGCATATGGAGTCAAAACCAATCAAGTGGGTGTGGCAAATGCAGTCTCAGATGGTTTCACAGATATCAATGGCAGCAAGTTGCCGGGCTTTCAACGATTGGAATTGAATATTACGCGGCAGTTTGTTTTAAGCAATTTTCACTGCGAGGCGACATTTCGTCTGCTGAATAGTTACGGTTTAATCGATCCATTCCAATGGAATCTCACTCATCGTTCAACCGGATTAGGCTGGAATGTCGCACTGAGGGAGGTTACACTCTTCCCTTTATATCCATCAATTGAACTGGTAGTGAGATTCTAAGTATTTCATTCAGAGAGGATGCTCTCAATGAACAAGTACGTGAGAAAGGGATAATTGAAATGAAAACTATTATTTGTTGTGCTCTCATTGTTTTCCTCGCTCTAAATTATTCTCCTCTCATGGCTCAATATTGGGGTGAGCAAGTTTTGGAGAAAGGATTTGAGCAAACCGATTTCTTCTTCGTGCCGCATAACCTTTTGCCTTACGGTATAGGAAGTTTCAAATCGACAACTCCCGGATTGCTGGATGATCCGCTCCAGAATTTAGCGGTGAATCCCGCCCTCATCAGGATTGATAGCGGTCGTCAAGGATATCTTTATACAGATTTCCGAAGTGCGCGAACTATCGCCGACCAGTCTTCATACTATCCCGTGCCTATGTATGCAAATACTGTAAGCGATGTTGCAGTTCTTCGGTACTCCTCATATTATTTAAATACACGACGTGTATTAGAACCTGTATTTTCAGGTGCATATCTTGGCTTGCCATTTCCTCAGATGCTGCCGACATTCGTCTTAGGAGCATCGTATCAATTTATGTTGCAGGATGATAAATATTATGATGTTCCTCAGGATATTTACCGATCGGTGTTGGGTGAAGATTTTTCAGGGAATAAGGCAGAAGCAGCGTCATCGCTTCCGATTGTCGATCGATACAGCGGGGATGATAATATGCATCAAAAAGGTCATTTGATCGATGCATTTAGCCGATTTGAAATTCCGTCTCTCGGAAGCATTGGAATCAAAATAGGCCGAGTTCTCTTTGATCGGTCCGGTGAAATTGGTTCAACGAATCTCTGGGCTGGATATACAAATCCGGCCAATGGAACTTCTCTCTGGTCGAATATGGAATCCCGTTCTCAAAATTATAATCACTGGGAATTTACAGGGGGAGTGGAAGTGTACTTGAATGAGAAAACGTCGCTTGGTGCCACTGTAAGCGGGTTGTGGGGAACTGCAACGCAATCGCTGCATCGAGCGGATTCTTCCTATTATAATTATCCGTCATCATCAAACAGCAGTCAGTATCTCAGTTCCGGGTATACGCAGCAGGACTGGAAGCACGACGGTACCACGATTCTCTGCGGTGTTGATCTCACATCGCGGATTACTTCACAGCACACGCTGAAGTTTTTATTTCAGCATATGAAATCGAATATTGATATTGGTCTTGGCTCGACTATCCGGGATACATCCTATAGCAACTATTCGTATACATATCTGGATACACTGCGGACGAGCATTTACAACTCATTCCTGAGGGATACACGATCAGGTTCCGGAACGCAGGTCATTACTTCTGATAAGGCTTCTTTTAATATGCAATGGCAAATTGACGAGCGGACAAACCTTTCGCTGGGCTTTCAATTCGATTGGCAAACGATGGAGATGAATACGACTGAATATGTTCTGGCAAGTATGCTTTCCATGTCCCAATCAAATTATTATGGTTATTACCAATGGATTAATGGAAGTGATCAATCCAAAGATTTGCATTGGACATTTACAACTGAAAGAACCAACTTTCAAATTCCTATTTTCATTACGATCAAAGCTTCTAATGCTATCAGCATTCTCTTAGGCCTCAATCGATCTATGATATCTTCGAAGGTGACAGAAATAACGCTAGCCGTTAATCATTACAATCAATCGAATTACAATGGAACAATAACGCGTAACGAAAACTATGGTGAGCGCTATACAACTCCAACCGAAACAGTGAGCGATGTCCAGACCACCTTTCTTGCCGGTATCACTGCATCACCGGCAAAAGAATTCCAGGTGAGATTGCTTGTTGTTCCAAATTTTCACGATGCATATGACGGATCTAAGATGGATGGTCTTCAATGGTGGATTAGCTTGAATATATTTCCCTAGAGGATTCGTCGATTCTTGAACTGACCAATCTCGAAAAATATTGTGGTAATTGCGGATAATGATGATATTCGTCGCTTTCTTTCAAGCGTAAAGGAACACATGTGCCCCTGTGGTTGCTCTTGTAGGGGCACGACACCGTCGTGCCCGGATAAATGGTATTTCTGTATTTATTTCTTTCGGTGGATTGTTTGCTGCTTTCTTTGACTGCACAAAGAAAGCGGCAGAAAGAAATGCCCGCGAAATCGAATTACATTTTCTTAAGGTGAAACTGGGATTTAGGATATGAATAGCTCTATGTTAGAGGTAGAGATTGAGAATAGATTGATCATCACCTTGTTTTGACTAAGCGAACTTCAATCGATTTCGCATGCTAAATTAAAATAGAAAACGCAGAATGTCGGGATTTATGTATCCAGCGGGCTTCGGACGGCGAGTCCTTTCTTGTTCAAGACGTGTGTGTAGATCATGGTCGTGCGTACATCTTTATGGCCTAACAATTCCTGGGCGGTACGGTACGATCAGCAAGAGGCAAGATTCAGGTACGGGCCTTCGGCTATTTGCCGCTTTCTTTATAGCGTAAAGAAATCGGCAGAAAGAAACGCTTGCGAAATCGAAACGTGTTATCTCAAGGAGGAAATGAGATTAATATTGCTGGTAAACATTAAGTTGAGGCAATATTTTATCATTGATTGGGATAATTCTTGTCTTTTCCGAGCGAACTACTTTCGATTTCGCCGGCCGATATAAAAAAAAGATATAGATCAACGATGTAAAGTTGTCGTTCTTTCTTTTGTCCTGATCAAAAATATAAAAATATGAGTAATAAAAATTATAGGAATTGCAGCTCATGAAGATATTTGCCGCTTTCTTTATAGCGTAAAGAAATCGGCAGAAAGAAACGATTGCGAAATCGAAACGTGTTATCTCAAGGAGGAAATGAGATTAATATTGCTGGTAAACATTAAGTTGAAACAATATTTTATCATTGATTGGAATAATTCTTGCCTTTTCCGGACGAACCTCTTTCGATTTCGCGGCTAATATAAAAGACAACATCAGAAATATATCATCCCCATCTGGAAGCGTAAAATTGAATCAAACTTTCAACCATCGGAAATCTAAGTTTTAAAAGATTGGTAGAGATAATTATGTATCCAGCGGGCTTCGGACGGCGAGTCCTTTCTTGTTCAAGACGTGTGTGTAGATCATGGTCGTGCGTACATCTTTATGGCCTAACAATTCCTGGACAGTGCGTTACGGCCAGCGAGAGGCAAGATTCAGGTGCAGGCCTTCGGCTATTTGCCGCTTTCTTTATAGCGTAAAGAAAGCGGCAGAAAGAAACGCTTGCGAAATCGAAAATGTATTCTCAAAAATAAATTACCATTGCAGATTCGATAGGATTATCGATTGAGATAGGAATCGGAGAAAGAATAAGCATTACCTCTTTCTGTCTCGGTTCACTTCTCTCGATTTCGCGGGCTGAGTAAAATATTAGAAAAAAGGAATACATAAAGACTTATGTATCCAATGGACTGCGGACAGCGAGTCCTTTCTTGTTCAACACATGCGTGTAGATCATGGTGGTTCTTACATCCTTGTGTCCCAATAATTCTTGAACTGTTCTGATATCGTATCCGCTTTCTAAAAGATGTGTTGCAAATGAGTGTCGAAGAGAATGAACTGTTCCCGCTTTCGCAATGTTAGCTTTTTGAAGTGCGGTTTTAAAAGCTCGTTGCACAGCGCTTTCGTCGAGATGATGCCTCTGAATCACCGCTGAGATTGGATCCATCGAACGCTTAGATGCCGGGAAAACGTATTGCCATATAAATTCTTTTGCTGCGCGCGGAAACTTTTTTCGAATTGCGTCCGGCAGATAAACATCACCGTATCCCGTAGCCCGATCTTCCTGATGAATAACTTTTACTTTTGCAATTTGCCTCTCTAATGAAGGAATAAGCGTTAACGGCAGTGGTGTTACACGGTCTTTTTCACCTTTCCCTTCGCGCACAACAATGATCTTTCGCATGAAATCGATATCTTTCACTCGCAACTGCAAACATTCCAGCAAACGCATACCGCTTCCGTAGAGAAGTGAACAGATTAGTCCTGACGTTCCGTATAATTGATGCAAAATACTTCGTATCTCTTCCTGGGAGAAAACCACGGGAAGGCGCGCGGTTCGTTTTGCGCGTACGAGATCCTGCAATATGCCGATCTTCACCTGAAACATTTCGCGGTACAAAAAGAGAAGGGCGTTGAGGGCTTGATTTTGTGTCGATGCAGAAACCTGTTCATCCACTGCAAGTGATGTAAGAAATTGTTCGATGTGCCGCTCACGTAAAACCCGCAGGTCTTTTGATGCATGGAAAGCCATAAAACGTTTTACCCAATTACAGTATGCTTCTTCAGTGCGCAGGCTGAGATGCCTTGTGCGAATACAATTATGCAAATGCAGCAAAATATTTTCAGTTGCCATTATTATTTCCTTGCTATTGATAAAGACATTTGATAGTTTAGCGAAAACTCTGATGTAATTATACAGAGAAAGTTAATTTAAAAAAAGGGATTGGGCTACTGGGGATTACCAAACGAGCAATATAAGAATCACTAACAGCACCATTCCACAGGGCTGCAAAGCTTGCAGTCTATAATACAAATCACGCATATTAGGCTGAATTCAGCAGTCTAACCAGCAGAAAGCAAGAGTTAGACTGAGGGATGCAGTCTAATCATAGTTAGCCCGCTAAAATAATATTCATTAAGGAGGATTTTATTATGGCATTACCCGACAGTTACACAATCAAACCTGGTGCTATTCCCGAATATTTTAAAGCCCTTATAAATGCAGAAGCACCGGAGAGGTTTTCCACAAAATTTCTTGAGAGTGTTGATCTTAAAAGCACTAATGATCGCCTTTTCATCGGAATTATGAAGGATTTAGGTTTTGTCGATACAGATGGTGTACCAAAACCACGATACTATGAGCTTCTTGATAAAACAAAATGGAAAACTGTTTTGGCAGCAGCGATAAAAGATTGTTATTCTGATTTGTTTGCTGTAAACAAGGATGCTAATACACTCTCAGTAGATGAAGCCAAAAATAAATTGCGAACTTTGTATGCGGGTGCAAAGAAAGATACTGTTATAACAAACATTGCTAAGACTTTTAAGGCATTATGCGATGAAGCGGACTTCACTTCTACGCAAACCCAAGCAGCTAGTTCTGATAATTCTTCAACGGAACAACAATCTCCTGAAACGAAATCAAACGATGACGGAGCAATCAAAGGGAAAGTTCAACCAACTTTAAATAAAGTATCCTTAGGTTCCTTGCAATATCATATAAACATTGTTCTTCCCGAAAGTCGAGATCAAGCTGTCTATGATGCGATTTTTAAGAGTCTTCGAGACCATTTAGGATAATGATATGAATACCTTATATAATTTTGTTTATCGAGGGATTTTGACAGAAGAGAGTCTTGACAAAGTTGGTCGTCAAAGGAGACGTCATTTTGGCGGTGAGGAAGCCGTTAAGCTTCGCGTAGCACTCTCGTTCGATATGCTTGATTCGGATTTATTAGCTGATGCTCAACGAATGTCTATTGTCTATACAGCTATCCACACATTCGAGAACACTGTTCGGCAATTGGTCCAAAAGGCTATGATGGAAGTTCATCATGAAACATGGTGGACTCAGGTGCCCGATAAAATACAAAGAAAAGTAAAAACTCGCATGGAAGAAGATGCGAAGTTCAAGTGGCATGGGACAAGAGGTAGTTCAGAAATTATTTATTGTGACTTCGGTGATCTCTCTTCGATTATCGTTACTCAGTGGGCAGTATTTGAGGATATACTTACAGATATGGAGTGGACAAAAGCGATTCTCAATACTCTCGAGATGTCGCGTAATATAATTATGCATGGTGGCATGCTTGCTAAGGAAGATGTAGAAAGAATAGGAATGAATATTCGCGATTGGATTCGTCAAGCTGGATAATTTTAGCGGGCTAACCAGCGGCTCAAGCTGACCGGATGAGCGTTGGTGCATTTTGCATTGCGCGTAGAGGTTTCGGTTCTTAATAATAAACTTTTCAGCATGAACTTGTTTCGTTTAGTACAATTTGAAAGTTATCAGTGCGGCAGCTTAGCCGCCATCCGTTAGGTGGCATTAACAAGATAAAAGAAATAAAATGACACCCATATATTACTATCGTATCTCGAAAATATTCCTTGCTATTTCCATTGCACTCTTATTTGTTTCAATAGGATCTGTAGTTTCTGTAATCATTGTAGAGTTTCCAATGAAGCTGTCTCTGACTTCCCAGGGTTTTGAAAACTTTGTCAGTTACTTTAGTTTTTCTATAAAAGCTTTAACCGCAACACTGGCAACATTTGCTATCTGGTTAACTCTTGAGAGATTATCGCAAACAGAGAGGCAAATCGAAGCTATCATGGATAACAATAAATTCAATAATTATAGTAAACATCAACAAGAATTTATTGATTACTTAAAGGAAACCTCACTATTTGCTACTCTTAACAAAGCGGAAGAAGTCTCTCCTCGTGTATATATTGCTCCATTATACAAAGTGTACTATGCGGAAAATTATGTTGATTTTAGACCGCACATGAAGGACAGTGTAAAACGTGATATAGAAGTGTTTTATCGAAAACTGGATAGTTCAAAAATGTCTACCAAAGATTGTAAACTTGAGAGTTTACCAATCGATGAAATTATTGAAATGTCTCGTATTGCAAATGACAATGTTGGCGAATTAATTGAACCGCTTACTGAAAATGTAGTGTTTCGTATGAAAGCGAAATATGGTGTTGCTGGTCTTACTAATCCACCCAGTCCTCTGCAATCTATGATTACTCGTTTTCAATGTCTACATAAAATTTTTTGGACTATCGTATTCTATAAAAACTTATTAGCATTTGATGGAGAAATACGCGCTGGTGGTCATTTCCATGATAATTACGAGAACTACACAAAAAGACTTCAAGTTTAATAATGCCACCTAACCAGCAACTCAAGCTGACAGAATGAGCGTGTTGGGTTAAGCATGGCGCTTAGAGGTTATTGATTGAAAGATTTTATAATAAACTTGGTTTGTATTCAGCAACTTGCGGCTTATCAGCGCTGCAGCTTAGTTGCGTCCGTTAGGCCGCGCTCCAAGAAGGGTACAAAAAATGATAAAGTTATTCTTATTTTTTTTAGTACTATGTGAATGTGCCTTCTCACAACCAAAACTAAGTCTCTTCTCGCCATCTAAACAAAGTGAACGATTGATCCTTCAACCGAACGGTAAATATGCAGTAATGTTCTTTAACGAAGACGCTCTTGGTATATATTGTTCAGTTATATATTATAGTGTTATGTCAAGCCCGAAGGATGGTGCTTGGGATATTTCGAATCGATTATGGCAAGATCCTATTTGGTCAAGTGATGTTACTGGTGTTGCGTGGGCACCTAGTGGAAATTATTTGTATATCTCGACATCAGAAATTTATGGTGATGGTGGTTTGTTTTGTTTAAATTTAAAAGATAAAACCTATGAGCGATTACTTCCAGAAATTAATGACAGTATTTCTACTGGTTCATTTGAAACGCGCATTGAACAAATAAATGAGAAGAATAATACTATCAAGGTTATCCAAGAATCTCTTGGTGATAATAATAGTTATCATAAAACAATAACTATAAAAATGAAGTAGCGCGGCCTAACCAGGCGCTCAAGCTGACGGTTGCCAGCTGAGTACGTTAAGCATGGCTCACAACGGTTTAGTATATTTTGAAAGCTATCAGCGTGAACTCATTTCGTTTTGTGAAAATTAAAAGTTGGTCACGCCGCAGCTTAGCGCCGGTCCGTTAGCCGGCAACAAAAAACATTATTGGAGGTTTTCATGAATTTGTTACTGTATGCCGACAAAACTGTCAATATAGATATTAATAGGATTGCGCGAGGCATTTCCTCTAGAGTTAAAGGTATCAAGTGCAATGGAGGCGAGACTTCATTTACAGTACCAACAAAACGAGTCGTGTATCCAGATACTTATAAGCAATTGCCAAAGAAATTCATATCTGCAAATCGAAAGGCAACTCGAGCGTTTTGTTTTACAAAGACACCATACGATAATAATTATTTTTTCGAATACGACGATAATATCGCTATTATATCATTATATACTTGGGAAAAACTCACCTCGTTGCCAATGAACAATGGAGCATTATATTTTATTCTAATGGTGATTTCTCGGAATCTTCATTTTGGTACAACCCATAAGCGAACGACGGGGTGCATTAACGATTTCAATTCAGATAAAACAGCCATCGATATAGGTATGCGTTCGGCTTATGTCTGTCCTGATTGTATCAAAGCTTTTATGGCCAGCAAACCATCGAAAACGGATAATGCCGTTTTCAAAGCTCTAAAACTTCTTTTAAATGAACTTTCCACTGCTTCGCGCGATAATATTGACATTGTTAAATATTGGCATGCGCAACACAATACAAATTCTTTTGATGTCTTCATTTGCCATAATTCCAACGATAAAAAAGAAATCCGACGTATAACATCTCTCCTTAAGGGCATTGGTATTCACCCTTGGCTTGATGAAGAACAATTACGGCCAGGTTTACCTTGGCAACGCGAATTGGAAAAAATAATTCCTAAAATTGGTGCTGCTGCCGTATTTGTAGGAGCATCTGGTATTGGTCCGTGGCATAATCAAGAACTACATGCATTTCTTTCCGAATTTGTTAGACGAGAATGTCCTGTAATTCCCGTTCTTTTACCTGGAATCAAGTCACCTCCAGAATTACCAATATTTCTTAATCAGATGACGTGGGTTGACTTGAGAAAGAAATATAAACAAGGTCTTGACTCATTAGCTTGGGGTATAAAAGGAAGCAAGCCAAGCAAATAATACTTTACATATCAAGTTTCTGGCCGCCTAACCAGGCGCTCAAGCTGACGGAATGAGCGTAATTACTTTTAGCATGGCGTGTGGTGGGTTTTGGTTTTTATTATTAGCTTTTCAGTACCTCGTTGGTTTAGTGAAAATTAATTTGATTATCAGCATGAACTCGTTTCGTTTAGTGCATTTTGAAAATTATCAGCGCCGCAGCTTAGCGCCGGTCCGTTAGGCAGCCGAACAAAACCATTCAATTAAGGAATACAAATATGAGTACTGAAAACGAAGTCAATCTGTCAGAAATATTAGCAGACATGGCTAATGAAGTTCAAGACCTTAAAGAAGATGCCATACAGCGAAGCGAAGCGAGTGATTCAGTTCTCGATCTTTTCATAACTATTATTCAAAATGATCAAGCCCGATATAATTTAATAAACGACCTTTCTTTTCGTAAAAAAATGGATCAGTCAGTTGTGACCATTAACAGTCAGACGAAAGAGGTTCACAAAATTCATCTTAAAAAACTTGAACTATTAAAGAACCAATGTGTCATAGCTAAAGGTTTGATTGAACGAGCAAATAAGGAAGGTGTAAGAATAATATAGTTCTTCGGAGAATACAAGAGGCTAAATTACATTTATCGAGGTCGAACTGAATGAATCAAGACAATAATTTGTTTGCGTTTTTTCCCTATCTCAAAACTTTAGAGCCAGTAAAATTTCAGGAAATCACAATCAGGGATTGTGATGATTCTAAAGATTTGCCACCAGACGCAATCCAGCATCTCAATAAGCTGCGTAGCATGTTTTTCTTACGTGACCATCTCCGCATACAGAAGCCGTCATATGTATTTCATGATTCAACTAAAGCTCAAAGTGCATCTAAGTTCATAGAGCAACTCCTTGAGTTTCAGTCAATCGCCTGCTTCATTTATTCCTCGCCGCATCCCACCTCAGGTGATCCATTCTTAACATATGAACACGCAAGCTTCTTCTTGTTTCAATCTAAAAGGATATCTAAGTACTTGCTTCTAGATGACCATAACGTAGAAGTTCTCCCAGATGGCCAAGTCTTAAAATTCGATTCTCATGATGAAATAGATGGTTATGAATGTCGCCTTAACAACGAAACCTTCTTTTGTGTCACTGAGGGTAGCCGAATCTTTCCTCCAACAGTTGGTATGTGGCTCAACATAAATCAAAATTTGAGTTCCGATTTTGACTATCCTCTTTCTCAATCAAAGCGCTATGGGCCAGTCATAAATTACTTCGCATCAAAAGATGATGACGATAATCTCAGAAAGCGCATACTAACGGCACTCAATTGGTATAACAGAAGCATCGCACAGGACGTTGCCGAAAGCGTCGCATTAGTCAATCTTGCAATTGCGTTTGAAAGCCTACTTAATCTAGAAGAGGGCCAAAGGGTTACCGAGCGTTTCAAAGAGGCTGTCGGTCTACTTGTCGTTGATGTCCCTCGTATTGATAGCTGGCTAACACAATTTTACGTCGCTCGTTCTCAGATTGTTCACAAAGGGTACGCTACCAGTTTAATGTTCGTAGCTACTGATGACCCCAAGAAACCTTTTGAACGGCCGGAGTTGGAATATCGCTCATTGGTGTCCTACGGGCGACAAGTGTTTCAAGTATGTATGGCCACCATCTTGACTGGCGCGCAGTTGGCAAAAGAATTGAAGTTATCCTCTTTGCTCGTGACAAATCAACAAAGGTTAGAACGCATTTGCAAAATCCTCTACAAAGGAAATGGAACTCCTGCAGAAAGAATACAAGCTACAGGCCAAGACATCTATGACATGGAAACCTATCGGTATGTCGCGGAAAAAGGATTGACGGTCGACCAATTGATAGGCACAGCAAAACTAATGATCAATCAATATCTCGACTCTAAACCTGACGAGCCTTCACATCAGATTGAACGCATGGCAAAACTCATCAAAATAGAAACTAAGGATTCGTTTATAGCGCTGTCACTTTTGAAAGCAATTCAGGAAGACTTCAAGTCGTACGGTATTGCACGTGGCTCTTTACCAATTGCCCCACACGTGATTGTTGCATCGCTAATAGACACTGTGTGGCATTATACTTTTATGCATTATTTTTATCTAGAAGGATTACAGAAGAAGTAGGATTCATTTTCGGCTGCCTAACCAGGCGCTCAAGCTGACGGAATGGGCGTGGGAGCAATTTACATTGCGCGTAAAGTTTTAGATGCAATTAATTTATTCATCAGCATGAACTTGTTTCGTTTTGTGTATTATGAAAATTATCAGCTCCGCAGCTTAGCGCCGGTCCGTTAGCTGGCGTTGAACAAGAAAAAAGCAAATGATACAAATATTTTCTGCGTTTGGCTCTAAACTTCATCAGCTTTATGATTTTGCATCCTACTGTTTTCCAGAAAGAGGTGCAGAATTAAAAGAGGCACGTAGGCTTACTAAATTTGGAATGAATGCCCCGTCTCTCTTTCCACAATCAACAAGAGAAGACATTGGTTCTGACGACTTTGAGCCTTTTATTGCCCATATTTTAGGTATCTATTATTCTTCAATTGGTCATCATGATGCAATTCAGACACTTACGATGTCGGGACATAGTCTTGACTCTTTTATTCTATTGCGTACTCAATTAGAGGCAATCCTTGCTTTCTTTTACGTCACGGAACCGCAGGATAATTTATTGGAAATATTCAAACGTACTGAAAGATATCGTGATTGGATCGCAGTAAAAATGAAGCAGAATATGGATAAGTCTTTGAAGTTTGATTTGTTGCATAAATTAATGAATGGAGATTTCAAAAATAATGTTCTTGGCAACTACAATGTAATACTTGAAAAATACGCGACCGCTCCACAAGAACTTAATAAGCTTGAAAACGCCAATAGTTTTTTATCCCGCAATGAAAGAGAAGCCTTGGCAATAAAATTCCATATTGAAGGGTTCTATCATCATATTTATGCTGAATCATCTGCTGGTATACATTTCGCGGATATTAGTGATCGAATGCAAGAAGTAGAATTCTACACATATCGTTATAAAATACGAAAACAACATGATGCATTCTGGCCTTTAATATTATCGAATATGTTGCAGGTCAAGTGTATTCTGCAATTTGGGAAATTCTTTGGCGTTGAATCTTCAATAACTCCATTGGTTCAGGATATAATGGGTTTTAAAAGAAATTAAAATATTACAACGCCAGCTAACCAGGCGCTCAAGCTGACGGAATGAGCGCACTGCAAAATTCATGGCTGGTGGTGGGTTTAAGTTTTTATAATTATCTTTTCAGTACCTCGTTGGTTGGGGAATAATTAATTTGGTTATCAGCGTAAACTTGTTTCGTTGGGTGCATGTTGCAAATTTGCAGTGCCGCAGCTTAGCGCCCATCCGTTAGGTTGCGAGAACACTCAATTACGCAAAGCAAAATCAGTGTAGCAGTCTTAATTTTAATAATTACATTTATGCTTATTATATTTGAAGATCCTCAAAAAGTTAATTTATTCGAAAATGTAAAATGGTTAATAAGTATTCTAATCATTCCCTTTTTAGCCTTCATCTGGACAAAATATTTTCGTATCAGACCAAAGGTTCGCGTTTCAGTAAAATGGGGTGGATCAACCAATTACCCAAAGGATAATGGTGCTTTCGAATTCAGGTATACTCCAAAATTAGTTTTACATAACGATTCGAATTTTGTCGCTAGGAGGATTTCAATTATACAATCAACCGATATATCGCACTGGTGTTTTAGGGGTCAGTTGCCCGATAAAATTGAATCAGATGGACGATACGAATGGGAATTTGACATTCAATCAGTAGTATCTCACCAAAAGCTAGTTACTCTTTTTGGCGAAACAATTGCCGACACTTCTCCTTCACAAGAGTATTTTTCTTATGCGCTCGGAAATACAACCCTTATTGTTTCATACGATAATGAGAAAGATAAGACGTTTTATACTTTATTTAATTTCGTAAACGGCGAAAGCAAATCAGAATTTCGATGGCGAAAACCAAAAATAAAATAAATCATTAAGCATACTAAACAACTTTTTACATTCCTACGGCTCGCAACCTAACCAGGCGCTCAAGCTGACGGTTGCCAGCTGGGTACAATTTACATGGCTAATGGTGGGTTGAGGTTTTTATTATTCAGTTTTTAGTACCTATAACTTTGATACTTATCAATTTGGTTATTAGCATGAACTCGTTTCGTTTTCAGCAACTTGAAACTTATCAGCGCCGCAGCTTAGCGCCGATCCGTTAGACGGCACAAAAGTCGATATTGCAACTATTTTCATCTTAAATAAATTTACATGAAATCGAATCCTAAGAGCTTTCATTGAATTTAACACAATTGAGGAAGAACAATGAAAAAGGAATTGATTGTTTTTGTTTTGGTGATCTCTTACTTTCACGCTATTTCTTTGTCTCAAACAAAGAGTGCGAACGATTGG
>Ga0182027_10000329_pt1 | contig 81713 bp, 79 predicted proteins | sample 712E1DmetaG_FD_121300 | JGI IMG/M metagenome (GOLD analysis project Ga0182027, IMG submission 121300) | Permafrost microbial communities from Stordalen Mire, Sweden - 712E1D metaG (Illumina Assembly) | ecosystem: Environmental > Terrestrial > Soil > Wetlands > Permafrost | place: Sweden... | reverse complement strand
CTCGACCCCCAATGACTACTCTTCTGCCGGAAAGAATGTGTGGCAGGGTGTGGGTCAGGGTTTTGTCGATGCGGGAGTCACCACGGTGCTGGGTGCCGTTCAGTTGGTCACCTTCGCGATCCCGGCCGATATTCCGATCCCGAGCGCTGTCAATCTCAGCGGGAAATAGTTGTTCGTATTCTGTTGTTGAAAAAGAGGGGGTTTCGCGACCCCCTCTTTTTTTTTGCCGCGCGCTCTACCGGGCGCACGACCTAAAATCTTTTTTTGAGATTTCTCACGATGTGCCAGAGGCGCTCGTCATGCCAAGACATCGATCGACCCTTTTTCTTGCCTCCCAGTCTTTTCGAAGACAGGAACTTCTCCGGGATTTAAAAGTCCCTTTCAAGGTTGTCCCAAGCGCTTACCGGGAGCGGTGGTGTCGAAAAGCGGCTCCCGAAGTCCTTTGTGTACGTCACGCGATCGGAAAAGTCCGCAAAGCCGTGCTTCCCAGGAGCGCCCGTTTCGTTCTGGGGGGGGACACGATCGTTTGGCATCACGGGCGAGGTCTCGGAAAACCGCGAAGCCGGGCCGAGGCTTTACGGATGTTGCGCGGACTTGCGGGAAAAAAACATGCTGTTTATACCGGCCTTGCTATCTGGGACCGGAAAAAAGGACGCGTGCTCACCGGATGCTCCAAGACCGATGTGTGGATGAAGCCGGTGGGAGAAGCGTGGCTCGAGAAGTATGTGGATACCATCCATCCTCTCGATAAGGCCGGGGCTTATGCGATCCAAGTCCGTCGTCTTAAGATCGTTCGCAAGATCCGGGGTTCCCATTCGAATGTTGTGGGCCTGCCCAAAGAATTGCTGCAAAAGATGCTCAAAGAACTAGAGAAAAAATCCGATGTTCCTGTGACACAAAATGCATTGCAATTCGAGGGCCGGTAAGTGAAACGCGTCGTTTGGATCCTTGTATTCTTGGCTTGGGGTATCGCTCAGGGGATGGGGCTTTGCATGGCCGCCGATTCCCACCGCGAGCCGGAGTCCGAACCCGAGGATTACCAGCTTCTTCGCGAGATCATTCATACGGAATTCTCCGGCCAGATCCCGCACGAGTGGGGCGAATCGGTCTCGGGAGTCAAAACGCATCTTAAGACCGGGGATAAGGTCGTGGCGCTTGGTGTGAATGCCTGCGACTTGATGGGGAAGGGACAAGACGCGAAGCTGATCAAATTCCTTGCGGCCGAGAATATTCCCGCTACTTTATTCATCTGCGGGGATTGGGTCGACAGGAATGGCGCGGTCCTCAAGAAACTTGCCGCCAATCCTCTTTTTGAGATTGCCAACCAGGGGATCGCACGCAAGGCATGCTCCGTAAACGGCAAGACCGCGGACGGGGTGCCTGGAACGGACAGCGTCGAAGACCTTTTCGCGGAGATCGAGCGGAATGCCCGGAAGATTGAAGGCGTCACTGGGATCCTACCGCAATACTATTACCCCGAGGCGGGTTATTACGATGAGGTGGCGGTGCGCATCGTCAGGGCGCTTGGGTACGAAGCCCTCGGTTCTTCCGATCGCGGGGAAAGCGTGGGCCTTAAGAAAAAGCAGGCCTTGGACATGCTCGTCAATCCGGCCGCGGGTGCTATCGCGATCCTGGGGGGCGTTTCGCTTCAAAGTTCCTTTGTGGACAGCGTGATCGAAGCGGTCCGTAAACTCCGGTCCAAGGGGTACAAGTTCGTCAAAGTCTCCGATTATCCTTTGGAATGAAAAAATCCAAGTCGCCTGCCGGGAAATATTCCGTGATCGAGATCACTTTGTGCGGTCAGGACCTTCGCGCGAAGGAAAAAGTCTCCGCCCGTGAACTTCTTTTAGGTTGCCGGATCCCGGAGCGGAGCCTCGTCGTTTCCGATTTTAAGGGCGCCTTTCGTATTTGCTGCTACACCCGCTCCAAAAAGAAGGTTCTGGAGATCCGGACAAAATACGCAGTTTTGAAACGACGGTCTTTTCTTTTAAAGGTGAAGAGGCTCGGACGGCATGACTGGTTCGATAAATGGAAACGGGATTACCATATTAAGTCTTTGGGCGCGAAGTTCATGGTCGTACCTGTTTGGGAGAAGCAGAAATTCAAGCCTGGCCGGCGGATCCCTATTTTTCTGGAACCTGGCAGTGCCTTCGGATCCGGGTACCATGAGACCACGCGCCTCATCGTGCGACTCCTGGAATCGCTTTCGGGAAAGATCGGGAGTTTTTTGGATATCGGATGTGGGACCGGGATTCTGTCGGTCGCGGCTTCGAAATTAGGAGGCGGGAAGATCACCGGCTATGACAATGACAGGCCGTCGGCCCTGGTTACCGCAAAGAACTTTAGAACCAACCGATGTGAGGACGGGACGTTTTTTTGCGCTCAGCTCAAGCGATCGAATGTCACCGGAACTTTTGATGTCGTCGGCGCGAATCTGCTGTCGAAAACTCTTGTGGAATATCGCGCAAGGATCCTCGCCCGGGTTCGTCCGGGAGGTTACCTGCTCGTGTCGGGGATCGCTCTCCAGAACTTTGCCGCTTTCAAGCGCGGATTTTCTGGCGCCCCTTTAAAGTGCCTGAAGATTCTTCGCGGGCACCAGTGGGTCGCCGTGCTTTATCAGAAAAAGGATCTATCCAAAATCAGGCTTTGAACCTGCCCGGCTCAATAAACCCGTTCATTTTGCGGGGTGTTTTGCTACAATAGCGCGTTCTTGAATCGAGGGGAATCTATGGAAACGATCCAGACAGACATAGCGGTGGTCGGTGCGGGGCCCGGGGGCTACACGGCTGCGTTCTATGCTGCGGCTCTTGGGAAAAAAGTCATTCTGATCGAAAAGGAAAAGCGCCTGGGTGGCGTGTGCCTCAATTACGGGTGCATTCCTTCGAAAGCCCTTCTTCATATCGCCAAGCTCATCCACGAGACACGGGAGAGCGAAAAATGTGGCGTGACATTTTCCAAGCCCGTCATTCATCTCGATTTACTGCGTGTCTGGAAAGATTCCGTGCTTGAAAAACTTGGGATGGGGATCGTGAGTCTTGCCGGCCGGCGAGGTGTTCAAGTGATCCAGGGCCGCGCGGTCTTTGAAGGTCCCAAGGTTCTTCGCGTGGAAACTCCGGAAGGTCCCCGTCAGATCCAATTCGGGGAAGCCATTATTGCTACCGGTTCACGGGCCGCGCTCCCAGCCATGTTTAACATCAAAGACACGCGGGTCATGACCTCGACCGAGGCGCTGGAGCTTCAGGACATTCCAAAAAAACTTCTTGTGGTGGGCGGCGGGTATATCGGCATGGAGCTCGGAACCGTCTATGCTGCGTTCGGCAGTGAAGTTACGGTCGCAGAAGCCTTGGGCGGGATTCTGCTCGGAGCGGACACAGATCTTGTACGGATCGTCCAGGAGCGTGCTTCGAGGATATTTAAAGAGATCCGGCTGAATGCTAGAGTAACTCAGTTGAAGCCCCTTGCCGAAGGGATTGAAGTTTCCATGGCGACGGGGGGTGCAGAAAAGCGGGAAATCTATGACCGCGTGCTCGTTTCGATCGGCAGAACGCCGAATGCCGAGGATCTGGGTCTTGAGAAGACAAAAGTTCAGGTGGACCCGAAAGGTTTTATTCAAGTCGATGCACGCCAGCGGACCGCGGAGCCGGAAATTTACGCCATCGGCGATGTCACCGGCGGCATGATGCTGGCGCACAAGGCCTCGAAGGATGCGAAAGTCGCCGTGGACGCAATTCTTGAGAAAGCTGAGGATGTGAAAACCCCCTTGATTCCAGCGGTGGTTTTTACAGACCCGGAACTGGCGTGGTGCGGATTGACCGAGGCTGAGGCGAAGGTAAAAAATATTTCGGTTCAGATTGTAAAATTCCCGTGGTCTGCTTCCGGCCGGGCGATTACTCTGGAACGGACGGACGGCCTGACAAAGCTTCTCGTGGACCCCCAGACGGAAAAGATCCTGGGCGTCGGTATTTGCGGCGCCGGCGCTGGGGAGCTTATCAGCGAAGGCCTTCTGACCGTCGAGATGGGGCTCAAGGCCCGGGACCTGGCCCGGATCGTTCATCCGCATCCGACCCTTTCCGAGACGCTCATGGAATGTGCCGAGATGTTCTATGGCCGCGCCACCCACGCCTATTCCCGGAAGCGTGTTTAAAATATAAAGTGGGTTTTCATGCCAGAGGCTTCCAAAGATCCAGTGGGACTTCCCCGGAAAAGGCGCCTGCGTTATAAGGGCACGCATCCCCGCCGGTTTGCGGAAAAATATAAAGAACTGAACGCGGAAAAATACGCGCCGGATATCGAAAAGATCCTGAAAAGCGGAAAGACGCCCGCGGGTTCGCATCGGCCCATTTGTGTTCAAGAGATACTCCAAGTCCTTTGCCCCAAGTCCGGCCAGACGGGCGTGGACGCGACGCTGGGGTTTGGAGGCCATGCATTGGAACTTCTTACGCGCATTCGGCCGGGAGGCCGTCTTTTTGGGATCGATGTGGACCCGATCGAGATTGTGCGGGCCGAGGCGCGTCTCCGGGGCCTGGGTTTTGGCGAGAAGGAACTCATCATCCGGCGCACTAATTTCGCAGGGATCCCGAAGCTGCTTGAGGATGCCGGGGGTAGTTTTGATTTTATTCTGGCGGATCTGGGCGTCTCCTCCATGCAGTTGGATAATCCTTCGCGTGGGTTTACGTTCAAAATGGAAGGGCCGCTCGACCTCCGGCTTAATCCCACGCGCGGCCAGCCGGCCTCGATCTTCCTCAAGTCAGTATCGGAGAAAGATCTCGAAGAAATACTGCGCATCCATTCCGATGAACCCTATGCCTACGAGATCGCAAAGATCATTTGCAAAAACCGGGAAGCGCTTTCCACCACGACTGCGCTCGCGGAGACGGTCCGGAGGGCCTTACCGCGTGTCTCGGCTTCCCATTCTGAAGAAGACATCACACGATCGATCCGGAGAACTTTCCAGGCCTTGCGCATTGCCGTGAATGATGAGTTCTCGGCGCTGGAGCAGTTCCTGAGGAATCTGCCGCATTGTCTTAAGCCCAACGGCAGGGTCGCGATCCTGGCTTTTCATTCAGGGGAGGATGATCGTGTGGTTCGCTCCTTCCAGGAAGGATTCGAGGCGGGGATCTATGCGGATTGGGGCCGCGAGCCGATGCGCGCCACGTCTCAAGAGCGTTACGATAATCCCAGGTCCAAAAGCGCGATATTGCGCTGGGCGATCAAGAAATAGAGAGGAAATAGAGATTTCCCCGTGAAAGAAAAATATTTTTGGGTGGATGTGCTTCGGGTTTTCGCCATCGCCGCGGTGGTAATCGTGCATGTGTCTGCCGACATTGTCACGGAGTGGAGCTCCGTTTCGCGGAACGGGTGGTGGGCCGCGAATTTTTATGATTCCCTCGCGCGCGGCGCGGTCCCTATCTTTGTGATGCTAAGCGGTGCGCTCCTTCTTCCTCAGGTGGAAAGCTATCGGGATTTTTTCCGGAAGCGCCTTCAAAGGATACTTATTCCGTTTGTCGCATGGACCGTGTTCTATCTCTTATGGCGGAAATATTTTTATGAGCCGCACATGGGGGTCCAGGAGGCGGTGAGGCGTATCGCCAACGGGGAAGTGCATTTCCATTTGTGGTTTCTTTATCTGATCACCGGGCTCTATCTCATGGTTCCGTTCCTGCGGATTTTTGCGGCGCATGCCGGCCGGCGGGACATGGCTTATTTCCTAGGACTTTGCTTTTTTATCGCGTCGCTGATTCCTTTCTGGGAAAGACTGGACGATCTCTTCTTTCATACGGGGATCCGGTTCCATATCCCTGTGGAAGCGGCGCGAGGTTTTATCGGTTACTTTCTGCTCGGATTTTTTCTTTTAAGAGAATCGAAGCCTTCTTTTTTTGCGGGAGCAGGCTTCGGATGGTTTGTGGCCTTCCTCGTTTGTTTTCTAGGATCAGCATGGATCGTGTTCCATTCAAATCAGTTCCCGACCCTTTTCTATGACAATATGGCGCCTAATGTTGTTTTTTACGCGGCGAGTTTTTTTATCATAGTTAAAGAAACCGTGCCGCGGATCGAAGCACGACTGAATTCGGGCGTAAAGGAGTGCCTGCTCAGTCTTTCGAGCGCCAGTTTCGGGATCTATCTAATCCATCCTGTTTTTATTGATATTTTTAACCATGGCCGGTGGGGGTTCGTCCTGAAACCCGCGATGGGGCATCCGGTGTGGTCCATTCCCTTGACGGCGGCGGCTATTTATTTCTGCTCTTATCTGGCCGTGCTGGGAATGCGAAAGGTTCCGGTGCTGAGATCGACCGTTTGAAAGGGGAAGGCGAAGATTCCATGGAGAAGCCTTGCATTCATAAGATCATTCGCTCAAGGCGCAGGACGGTGGGGTTGCAGGTCATGCGCGATGCCAACCTGATCGTCCGCGTTCCCCAAAAGATGCCGCTTGGAACGATCCATGAGTTCGTCCGGAAAAAGACCCCATGGATCCTGAGCAAACAGCGTTTCGCGCGCACACACTATCTTCCCGCGGCTCCGAAGGCCTTTGTCGCGGGTGAGAAATTCCTCTATCTCGGAAACGAATACGAACTTTTTGTGATCCCCGGGACCTATGGGTCGCTTGTCTTTAATGAAAATGGATTTCTCTTGCGCGAAGGATGCGTGTCTTTGGCCCAGTGGCTTTTTCGCGACTGGTACCGGGAGCGGGCGGCGGAGCTTTTGAACGACCGCGTCCGCTATTATACCGGGGTGACCGGGGCCCGTTACTCTAAGATCGGGATCTCGAACGCGAGAGGGCGCTGGGGATCTTGCAGTTCCAAAGGGGTTTTGAATTTTAGCTGGCGGCTGGTGATGGCGCCGCGGGAGGTTGTGGATTATGTCGTGGTCCACGAAGTCGTGCATCTCGAAGAGTTGAATCATTCGAAAAGGTTCTGGCAAAAAGCGAAAGCGCTCATGCCGGATTTTCTCCGGGCCAAGCGATGGCTGGAACTCCATCATCTGTCGTTGCATAACGGTTCTTAGAACAGTCACCCTTTTGGGGAACGAGCTAAGCCTCTCGGGTCCGGTTGAATAAACAGGGAAGGGACACTTCAGATGGCGATCGTTGAACCTGTGATACGTCCACCCGCCGAAGCCGATAGCTTTCTTTTGCAAGTGACGCTGGGATGTTCGGCGGATCGTTGCAACTTCTGCGGTGCGTACAAAGGGAAGCCCTTTCGCGTCAAAGACCCCGGTGAGATTTTTTTAGATATCGAACATTATGCTCGTCGCTATCCTGGGACACGGCGTGTTTTTCTGATGGACGGCGACGCACTGGTTCTCGGGAACAGCCAACTCGTCCCGGTCCTGGAAAAGTTAGGGCAGGTTTTTCCCCACCTTTCCCGTGTTTCCGCCTACGCGAACGGAACGAATATCACTCGGAAAAACGACGCAGAGCTCGCAGAGCTTTATGCTCGTAAATTAAGCCTGATTTACATGGGCCTTGAAAGCGGTAGCCAGCCTGTGCTTGACTGGTGTGGAAAAACTTCAAGCGTGGAATCGATGATCGAGGCGGTTCAGAGGGCGGACCAGGCGGGAATCCGGTCATCGGTGATCGTGTTGCTCGGACTGGGCGGCAAAAAATATTCCGCGGACCATGTGCAGGGCACGATCGAGGCCCTGAACCGGATGCAGCCGCGCTATCTTTCTTTCCTCACGCTGATGGTGATTCCCGGTACGCCGCTGGCTGAAGAAGTGCGTCGGGGAGACTTTAAGCAGCTCGCTCCCGAGGATTTACTAAAAGAAGCTTATGAAATGATTCGGGGACTTGAACTCAAGCGCACGGTTTTCCGTTCGGATCACGCGTCGAATTATCTCGCGCTCGAAGGGAAGTTCCCAAAAGATAAGCCGGCTTTATTGAAGGTTCTCCGGGCCGCGATCGACGGAAAGATTAAGCTCCGGTCTGATCTCGCAAGGGGATTGTAGAAAAGTAGTTGAGGCTGTCGAGGGCGACGTTCCGTTACTGCGAATTCCCATATTGTTATTTTTCACCCCGTAAAGTAAGATTCAGAACAGTATGTGTTCCTGTGAAATGGGGAGTGGCGAAAGGATTTTTAGCGGCGCGCTATGACAATGGTTAATTTTCTTGAGACGATCATCCGATGGCTTGAAAAGATCCCAGGGTTCAGCGGGGCAGCCGCCAAATGGGATCTGCGTTTTTCTGAAACGCTTCGCGGGATCATGGATGTTCCTCGATGTCCTCAAAAGCTATCCGGTGAAACTTGGGGGCTTTGTGTTCTTTTTGGCACAGTGGAGAAAAAAATCCATTTAAAGAATTTTTCTGCATTTCGGGCCAGGAACAGAAAACAAGGGTTGAAACTCTTGGTCGTTGAGCAAGTCTTGCCGGGGCAGGAGTTCCTGCTCACCCCCCATGATGCCGATATCGTGATTCAGATCCGGGGGGGCGATATTCTATGGCAGAAAGAGAGGCTTCTTAACCTCGCGCTTGAGAGACTCCCCAAAGAATGCGATAAAGTGATATGCCTGGATATCGACACTATTTTCTTAAACGAAGACTGGGTCGAAGAAACAGCCCGCCTCCTTGAGAAATACGTGGTTGTCCAACCTTTTAAAAATATTTTTTGGGTCGATCAGGAACAATCTGAAGAAATCCTGGCGGATCCTTATGGGCGAATTAAGATCCGAAGGCATGCGGATATATATCTCGGGGCAGCATACCGGATGAGTCTTAAACGGTTTGGGCTCTGGCCGCGGCAAACGGAGGTGCTGTTCGGAGATCCGGGCTATGCGATCGCGTTCCGGAGGAGCGTTTTAGCGGACGGAGGCTTTTATGAGAAGATGGTGCTTGGCGGGGGAGATAGAGTCATGATGCAATCCTTATACCACCCTTTTGACGAGGAGCTCTATCGCAGAGAGCCTCTGTATGATGACCATTTTCCCCCGGAGCGGTACAGGGATCTGTCCGCATGGTCCCGAAATGTGTTCGAAAAGGTCCAAAAAAGCGTGTTTTTTACGGAGGGAACTTTGGTTCATCTTTGGCATGGTGAAAAAGAAAAACGGAAATATTTTCCGAGACTTAATATCTTAACAAGTTATGGATTTGATCCCGAAAAGGACATAAGGCTGGATGAAGGCGGTTGCTGGGTTTGGGCGACCGACAAAAAAGATATGCACCGGGCCGTTGCCGAATACTTCAAACTGCGCGTTTAAACCTTAGCGGCTCGCTGCGAGGAACTCATGCTAACTCAAGCCGCCCGGTCTCTTCATGGCGAGCAGGATACGTATCGATGGACACACTGATGACGCCCAAAATTTCGGTCATTATGCCGGTCTATAACGCCGAAAAATATGTCTCCTTGGCTATTGAAAGCATTCTTGGTCAAACCTATAAAGATTTCGAATTGATCATGATCAACGACGGTTCTACGGACAGCTCCTTATCGATCATGGAAAAATATTCCCTCACCGATCACCGAATTCGTCTGGCCAGCAGGGAGAAGACAAAAGGCGTCGCGGTCTCACTGAATGAAGGTTTGGCCATGGCGAGAGGCGAATACATCGCACGCATGGACGCGGATGATATCAGTCTGCCGCAACGTTTTGAAAAACAGGTTGTTTTTCTCGAGGGACACCCCGACATTGCCGTTGTCGGAAGTAGCGTACTCGTGGTCGATCCCGAGGGTTTGCCAATCGCTCCTCGGATCCTTCCGCCGACACACGAAGAGATTGATAGGGGTCTCATGAGATATCTCATTGAGAGGCGCATGTACCATCCCACGATGATGATGCGCAGGAGTGTTGTATCGACGATAGGCGGGTATAGAAAAGAATTCGCCGCAGAGGATTATGATCTTTTACTGAGACTCGTGGAAATTTGCAAGCTAGCCAATCTTCCTGAGGTGCTCTTGGAGTATCGAGAACATTTCTCAAATGTGGGGGCTATCGCTTATAATGAAGAGCATGATTCTACGTTTGACGCGTTACGCGAAGCGTATCAAAGAAGAGGGCTGAAATTCGAGGGTATTTCACCCAGGAGCATCGATCCGGCGACGATGACAAAAATCGGACGTTATAAAATTTGGTTTTGGTGGGCGCTGGATGCCGGGAACAGAAAGACGGCTTTTAAATATTTATTTAAAATTCTGTTAAGCCGGCCTTTTTCAAAAGAGACGGTCACGATGCTTCTTTGTTACATGCGGAATGAAATTAGGAAATCGCATATTAACGACTGAGGGAAGTTTTTTGGGCAGTGCCAAACATTGAAAGGAGTCATATGAAAAAGCGCGCAAAAGCAAAAGGGGCGAAGGCGGAAATGCCGGATCTCGTGACGGCCATGATGAAGCTGGTTGAGAGACTCGAGACGTTGGAACGGAAGGTAGATCAGGTGATCGGACGCGTGTCAAACCTGCCGTTGGAAATGAGACGTGCGGTCCAGGATGTTCATCCTCCGCAGCCGTTCCATCCTGAGCCGTCGGTTTCACGGCCGGGCCAGGGTTCCCAATCCCAGCCGCACGCCCCGCATGAAAGGATTCTCTATCAAGCGGTCTGTGCGGATTGTTGTAAACGTTGCGAGGTGCCCTTCAAACCGAGCGGAGACCGTCCGGTCTATTGCCCGGCCTGTTTCGCGATCCGGAAAGCCGGTCATGTTCCTAAAGATCTGACCTCCCATGTGGTCGTGCCGCGTCACATAAGAGAAGTGAAAGTCGCGCCCAGTTTGGCAGCCAAGGCGACTGTTGCTTCTAAGGGTAAAAAAAACAAGAAACAGAAATCATCCAGAAAAAAGAAATGAGCATCGCGTTAGAACAATTTTTGACATTTCACATCTATAAAAATTGACGAAAAAGGAACAAGCGCAAAAGAGGGCATCCTTGATAAGATCCGACCCGCAGGGGCAAGAGGCATGAATTTAAAAAGCTTTAAGCGAATCATAAAAAAAAATTTCCCGGGGGCAGTGTCCTTGCTCCGTAAGACGTTGATCGCATGGGGTATGAAAAAAATAGAGAAAAAGGAGCTGTTCGTTCCAAAAACGATTCACATCGAAGTAACTAATTTTTGCAACGCCGCATGTGTTATGTGTCCTCACGGAAAAATGAAAAGGGGGCAAGGGTATATGTCCTGGAAATTGTTTAAAAAGATAGTCGAAGAATGCAAAGCTTTTGAAGGCGAAGGCATTCGGTTCTTCTTACATAATATTGGCGAACCTCTTTTAGATCCTTCGTTTTTTGAAAAAGTAAAATACATTAAAGAAAATCTATTAAGATCCACGGTCACTTTTAATTCAAACGCAATGTTATTAGATGAAAATAAAAGCAGGCAATTATTGAACTCCGGAGCCGACAAAGTCATTTTCAGCGTCGACGGAGCCTCCCAAGAAACCTACGAGCGAATTCGAGAGGGTTTGAAATATGATAGAGTGAAAAATAATCTAGATAGATTTTTCGAACTTAAAAAAAACAGCTTAAGCAAAATCAAGGTAACCCTGCAGATGGTTGTGTGTGAAGATAATAAAAGTGAAATTGAAAAGTATAAAAACCAATGGTCGGGAAAATCGGACGCCGTGGTTTTTAAGCCAGCGCACAATTTTTTAGACGCGGGTAAATCGATCAAAACAAAAAAATTATCCAAGAAACAGCTGCATTTTTGTTGTTACCCATTTGACATGATGACGATATATTGGAATGGCGTTGTCGGATTATGTTGTTGGGATTATGACAATTTTTGCAGTTTTGGAAATATCGAAAATGAAAAAATCATAGATGTTTATAATAACGCAAGCTTCGAGAGAATAAGAGAAGCTATGCACGAGAGGAATGCTGAAACGATAACCCCTTGTAATAGATGCAGCCGGATTTTTGGGCAAGATAAGGATATGACATATCTTGCCTCTTGAGTTCTTCGGAAAATCCAGCATTACAGTTGGAGATAGTTTTTGGAACAACAAAAAACGCTGAAAAGGGTAGTATGAAAAATTATTTAAAAGCAAAACCTCAGGGTTCTTCTATCGTGGCGAAAAATGAATTATCGGAACTTATGACCGCCGTGATGAAGATCGCCGAAAGGCTCGAGGCCTTGGAAAAGAAAACCGATCTGGTGATCCGCCAGACGGCGGCCCGGTCTTTCGTCGGGGGACGGGAACATCCCAAGCCGGTCCTTCCGCCAGTCGTTTCACCTCAGTCCTTCCGGCAACCCGGGCCATCCGAGAGAACGAATGAAGTGAAGCCGGTCCAAGGGCAACCTCATGGGCATGTCCATGAACGCAGGGAAAAAGTTCTCCACAAAGCGGTCTGTGCAGATTGCCATAAAGACTGTGAAATTCCATTCAAGCCCACCGGAGAGCGTCCGGTTTATTGCAAGGAATGTTTTTCGAAACGAAAAGCCGGCAATTCCTTGAAGGAAAATAGCGGAAACAGACAAACTCCAGGTTTTCCTGAAGAGCCGGTCGTGGCGAACCCTCCCCAACGAAAGGTGATCGTCACAAAAAAAGGAGTCGGGAAAGTGACCGTTTCTGAAATTGTCCGTCCTCCCTCGCGCGACAGTTCCCACAAAGGGAAGAGTCCCAAGCCGGAAAAAAAAGAAAAAAGATGACAAGCCGTGACCGGACCCGGTCCCGTTTTACGTGATCCCATGGAAAAAAACGCGAATTTAAAAACCGACCCCCAATATACCTACGTGGATAACACGGAAAGTCTTGCGCAACTCACCGAAATGCTCGCAACCACCTCACGCGTGGGCCTGGATACGGAGGCCGACAGCCTGCATCATTATTTTGAGAAGGTCTGCCTGATCCAATTAAGTTTTTCGGGATCGAACTACGTGGTGGACCCCCTGGCCGGTTTTTCGCTCACGGAATTCCTGGAGGTCCTTTCCCGGAAAGAGTTGATCCTGCAAGGCGCGGACTATGACCTTCGCATGCTAAAAAAATCATTTGAGTTCCGGCCAAAGGCGTCTGTCTTTGACACCATGCTGGCCGCTCAAGTGTTGGGGTATGAAAAGATCGGTCTTGCGGCATTGGCTGAAAAGTTTTGCGGAGTCATGCTTTCGAAAGCGGGACAAAAGTCTGATTGGGCGAGGCGGCCGCTCTCCGCCAAACAGCTCGACTATGCCTCGGATGATACGAAATATCTGGAAGCGATCGCCGACGCTTTGGCCCGGAGTCTTCAGGAATTGGGCCGGTTAGATTGGCACCGGGAATGCTGCGAGCGTGTGGTCGAAACTTCCGGACTTGAAGCGAAAAATGATGCAAAGGAGGCTTGGCGCATCAAGGGATCTTCCGGACTGTCCCCAAAAGAACTCGCCTTCGTGCGGGAGATCTGGAAATGGCGGGATGACGAGGCCCGGCGGAGGGACCGGCCGCCTTTCATGGTCTTGCTCAATGAAGATCTGATCGCGCTTGCCCGCTGGCGTGCGGGGAGTCCGGACGGACCGATCCCCCCGGAATTGAAATTCATGAAAAGGATCACCGGAGAGAACCTTTTGCGTCTGGAGAGCACGATCCGGGTCGCGGAAAATCTTCCTGCGTCGGAATGGCCGGGCGCTCCGGCAAGGGTCTGGTCGAGGGTGAAGCAGCCTTCGCCGGAAAAAGTGGAAGCCTTACTTGCTGCGTGTAAGGCGATCGCGGGGAAGCTTAAGATCGAACCCTGCTTTTTGGCTTCTCGCGCCACCTTAACGGCCATGGCACGGCACGAACCCCGCTCGATTGAAAAGGTTATGGAAGTGAGCGGAATGATGCGCTGGCAGGCCGAATTGATTTTGACCGCTATCCTGAATGTGCCGGGGAATTCCTAAAAGGAACGGTACAAGGCGTGTGGTGTCTGTTCTCGAGGTCAGGATGGGATGCTCTTTCCCGCCCCAAACAAAAACTTGGGAAAAAACGGTATTTTGGTATAATACGCGCCTCCTTTTAAAAGCGGTTTGTCTTGAAAATATTGAGCGGTTTTGCCTTTTTTTAATCACCCGGTTCCAGGTACTCAAAAAAATTTTGGAAAGTTTTTAAACCCTTTAAAAATAGGACGGACGAAATGCTCTCTGCTTTCAAAACCCTTCGATCCTTCGTTACCATCCCGGTTCGCGGACTCTTCGTGGTCCTTTTCCTGACCCTCGCGGTCTCGGCCGGCGCTTGGGCGGCCCCTGCCTTTAATTTGCTGGATGCGCGTGAGCGGGGAACGGTGGTGACGGACGAGGCCAAAGGCACATTGACCGCCACCTTTGACGAAGCGGCCAAAAAGGATGTCCTGGAATTCGATTATTCGATCCCGCAGGGAGCTACGGCCACCGCGTGGTCCAGGAGTTTTCCGGCTGAGCTTACTTCTTCAGCGATAAATAAGGTCAAGATCGGCGTCAAGACTTCTGCTGCCGCGCAGATAAACGAAGTTTCCGTGACGATGGAGGTGCGCGGGGCCCAAGGAGTTCAGCTTATCCCGCTCGCGCTTAAAGACGGTTGGAATTCTCTTCAGGAGAAACTCGATTGGGCCAAGGTCGGCGCTTTGAACGAGGTCGCTTTTGTGGTCAGCCCGAAAGGCGCCGCGACTTCTGTGAAAGGGACCTTGTCTTTTTCGTTGGAGTTTATCCAGCAAGTGGCTGTGGTCAAGCCTGTGGCGCCTCTACTCGCCTTGCCGGTCGCAGTAAAATCTGTTTCAAGTGCTGTGACAAAAACGGTTGCCGCTGACATCGTAAAAACCCGTACAACATTTGCTGCCCGGGTCTCTGCGATGCCTGTGGAGGTTCCCGCAGTCAAAACTCCCTCGGTTGTAAAGGGAGTGCCTTCTGCAAGTCCCGCGAAAGTTTTGGAAACACCCGCGCGTTCCTCCTTCGGTCTTTTGGATGCCGGGGATAAGGGAGTGATCCCGAACGGATCCGCCAAGGGCGTTATCACTTTTTCCTTTGATGAAGAATCGAAAAAAGATGTTTTTGACCTGGGATATACATTGTTGGCAGGGTCGTCGATCACCGTCTGGACCAAAAAATTTCCCGCGGATCTGACCGGCGCGCAAGTGAACACCCTTGAGTTCGGTCTCCGGGCGCTTGAGGCGTCCCAGCTAAATCAGCTCTCGATCAAGGCCGAGGTGATCGGGGCGGCGGGCACGCAGGAGATCCCGCTTAAGCTAAAACCGGGCTGGAATGCCATCCAGAAATCAATTCAATGGAAGAAGATCGGCGAGCTGAGGGAAGTGGATTTTGTTATTAGCCCCAAGGGGCGCGCCGGTTCCATTCAAGGCACCTTGTATTTAGGGTTTGATTTTCTTAAGGCAACATTTTCAAAGAAATATCTTGTCGCGATCAAGTTCGGATCGGTGGTCGTCCTCGCGTTCCTTTTGGCTTTTTGGGCCGCTTTTATGAGGCAACTTTGCGGCAAAAAACATGATGCGGCGCGGTTCGGGCCGGCAAGCGACAAAGGCCCGGACATCGTCTCCCCGAAAGAAACTTCACTTCTCTCAAGGATTCAAAGGGATCTTCTTTACGGAGCCATCAGCGTATTGATCCTGGGAACGACGGTATGGATCTATGCGTTAGGCGCTTCGGAGGTTTTGAATGCGGGTTCCATGGTGGGCATTCTTGCCGCGGGAGCAGTGGGGGCCTTGATCGCGGAATGTTTGAAACACGCATGCACCGGAAAACACCTGACGCCGGGCGAGATTTTCAAGAATGTTCTAGTGACCGGAATTCTCGCGGCGTCCTCGAGTCCCCTGGAACTTTTACAGGCCCCCGCGATGTGGAGCCACCTGGCCATGATCAATAAACTCGTAGCGGCCGTCGCCTTTTTGATCTATCAGATCTTTAATGCGCATGCGTTCGCTTCTTCGGGGAAAAATGTGAGGGCGGTTCCCGGCGCTCTGATTATCGGGACGCCGTTCATGGTGGGTTGGCTGCTTTTGTTGGAAAATGTGACGCTCCTGCAGACCCTGACTTACAGTGCGACGTTGGGACTTTTGGCCGCGTGGCCCGCTCTCCTTGAAGGTCTCGGCCGCCTCCTGGTTGTTTTTGTATTTAATGAACTTCTTGCTGCCGGGATCGGATACGTGACAAAAGGGAAACTGCTCCAGACGGTCAAGGCGCATTTATTCCTTCTTTTGGTTTCCTTAGGGGTCGTCCTGGCCCCCTCCATCGCGAATTTGGGATCACTCGCGTGGGTGGCCGGATTGCCGGAGATCGCAAGGGCGCTTATTTCTGTCCTGGCGACGGTGCTTTCCTTCGGCGGACTGTGGGGAGAAATTTACCTTATCACCGGGATATTGCTCGATGGCGGCAAGCGCATTGCGCCTTCGGCCGAGACCATTTCCAAGAATGTCACGACCGGCATGAAAAAAGGCATGGCCTACAGCGGTATCCTGATGGCGATCCTCTACGCGCTTTCCATGATCTTCGCGGCTCCGGTGGCGCAAAATTTTATGGCTTCCTTTCCTTACGTGATCGGGATCCTCGCCGGGGCTCTGGTGTTCCCATTCGTGAAGACCATTATCGAAACCTTCGACGGCAGTCTTCCGTTCTTTGAACGGGTGTGCTACAGCTACCGGAGCAAAACACTTTATGCGCGGGGAGCCGTGGCCGGATTCGGGCTCGCCTATATGATCGCTCATGGGTACATTGAAAAGACGATCTCGGACCGGGTTCTTTTCGGTCTTCTGATCGGTCTTTTGGCCTCGGGCGGCATGAGTTTTCTGAGGGATGTGTGCTATGCGTCACGCGGCTGCGGGAAGGTCCAGTCCTGGCGGCTTTATTTCATTGATTCGCTTCTCGGGATTTTTCTTGGAAGCGCCGTCGCTTTTTATCTGGATACCCCGCAGGTCGCGGTCATTCTTTATAAATTCAAACTTTATGTCACTGCGCATTTTTCCGCGGCGCAATATGCGGCGTATCCCGCTTTTAACTCCTTAGGCGAAATGTCTTACACGACTTATCCCTATCTCAATTCCTTGGGGCATTACGTCCAGCCGGTCTTGATCAGTAAGTGGGGGCAAATGGACTTGGGTTACACCCCGGGCGGCGTCAAATTGCTTTTTACCGAGTCACTGGACGGCGTAATCAAATGGTCGGTGGCCACATGGCTCTTTGCCGTGAACAAGGTGTTCATGCAGGCGTTTTTCGATAAAGACAAGACGCCGATCAAATTTTTCTTCTCGAAAGCGGGTCTGGCCCAGTTGTCGGAACTTATGATCCATGTGCTGCGGTGGGGTCTTTGGATGTCGCCGATCATCTACACATTCCTGCGCATGATGCCGAACCCGACCTGGTACAACCAGGACGGCGCGATCCGGACACTTTTTGCCATTTACAACCAGCTGACGATGACGGCGCCCGCCTTTGTGGCCTGGAGTCTCAAGATGTTCATCTGGATCTTGGCGTTTGACGCATTCCGGATCCTGATCTGGATGGATCACATGGGTCTTCGCGTTGCGACGCTCGTGAATTTGAGCTTTCTTGGTATGGATAAACTGGATGAGAAAGTCTCGAAATTCATCGGCAAGGCAGCGGCACAACGGTATATCCCGGAGGGCGTGAAGCGGTTCGCGACATGGGCCCCGCTCTTGATCCCTTTCTATATCCCGCGCGGGGCGCAGTGGGATGAGGTGTGGAGCTCGGCAGAGAAGCTCCAAAATGCCGCGAGGGGAAAAGGGCTGATCCCTTATTTGCAATCTCTTTCAGCGCCGCACATGCTCGGCTTCGTGTTTCTGTGCGTTTTGGTTTGCACGGGATTTTCATTCGTGATCCGGTTACTGCGCCGCCGGTCCCGCGCGCGCTCGATCCGAAGTTACGAGGTGGCGAACCGCGAATATAAGGTGGTAGCCAAGAAGAACGGAGAGATCTACAGCGAGCTTCTCGGCAAGGAATGTGATGTCAGCCGCCGTTCTTATGACCAGATCGATCCTTGCGGCCGGATCCTCTATCTTGTGGACACGGTGGCGGGTCCCCATGGAAAACCCAAGGCTTGGCCGATCGCAGGAAATTTCCCGACCGAACAGTTCGAGGCGTCCCAGATTGAGCGCTGCGAGGACGTTCTGAAAGTTATCAATACGAGCCAGGGAGTGAAGACCACGATCGAGATCAGTCTTCCGGATGCGGAGAGTACGGCGGAACTTTGGAAGATCTCGATCGAGAATTTGACCGAGAGGTCGCGTCAGTTGAAGGTCGTTCCGTACCTGGAATGGGTCCTGAACGGCGGGCTGCATGACCGTTTTCACACGCAGTACGCGCGGTTGTATCCGGAAATGGAATACGTGGCGGCCTCCAACGCGATCCTGTCGTGGCAGAAGAGCACGAAATCCATGGGGCTTTTGGCCTCGGATGTCGCGCCGGAAGGTTTTCACTCCGGCCGCGTGGATTTCATCGGCCGCGGTCAGAGCATTTGGGCGCCGCGCAGCCTCGAAACGCTGGATTTTTTACCGGCCCGGGATACGGCGGCTTATCCGACGTTCGATCCGATCGGAAGTTTGATGGTGAACGTGTCTGTGGCGTCCCGGGCGACCATGACGGTGCGTCTCATGATCGGTTACTCCAAGAACAAGAAAGTGGCGCTTGAGATGATCGCGAAGTACCTCAAGCCGAACCCGGCCCAGAGCTCGGCGCTTCCGGAAAAGAAGCACCGCTCGCTTTTGATCGGTCACGGAGAGATCCCGCCGGGAACGCCGCAGCCTTATTATGAGTACCTCGAAAACGGGAACAAACTAAAGGTGTTGACGCCTTACACGCCGCGTCCTTTTGACCATGCGATGTCCAACGCGGTCCATTCGACCATGGTGACAAACCGGGGACTTCATACGTCGTGCAACGGGAACTCCCAGCAGAACCGTCTGACGCCGGATTGGCCGGATACGGTGACGAAGGAAACGCCGACGGAAGCGATCTATCTTTATGATCCGGACCGTGACGAGTGGTATTCCCCAACGTATCAGCCCCTAAACGACAATAACGCCAAGCACGAGTCGGAGTTTAGTGTGGACGGGACGGCGATCTTTCGTATGAAGGACGGAAGTCTTTCCTCGCAACTGACCGTCTATGTGCCGCCCCAGGATCCGTTGGGGGTGTATTTATTGACCCTGAAAAATGACGAAGACAAGCCGCGGCGTATGAGGATCGCACCTTATTTTCAGATGGTGTTGTCCTTTCAGCCGGAGAAATCCGGGCCGCTTCAGATGCGCCACGACAAAGCTTCCGATGCGCTTTACTTCTCGAATTGCCGCAATATCTTTCGTTCCGGATGGGCGTTCGCGTCTATGTCGATCCCGGCGGATTGCGTGGAAACAAGACGCGGCCGCTTCTTCGGATCGCATCGTGGCGTCAAACGTCCGTTCATGGTGGAGAATGCCGCCTCCGACGCGACGCAGTTGACCGATGACGGACAGATCGCCGGTTTTGTGGGGACCGTTGAAATCCCGGCCCGAGGCGAATGCACGGTCGCGATCGTGCTCGGCCAGGCCGAAGACCACAAGAAAGCCGTCGCGTTGGTTCAGAAATATAAGAACCTGGAGACCGTGAGCAAGGAACTGGAGGCAACGCGCAAGTGGTGGCTCGGGCTCATGGGAACCGTCAAGGTCGAGACCAATCAGCCGGAGTTCGACCGGTACCAGAACTGGCTCAAGTACCAGGCCCTTGCCGAGCGCATTTGGGCGCGGCGCGGGTTTTATCAGACAAGCGGCGCGTTCGGCTTCCGCGACCAGCTTCAGGATACCGTGAACCTGATCTGGGTGGATCCGGCACTGGCGCGCAAGCAGATCCTTCTGCATGCATCAATGCAATTCGTGGAAGGTGACGTGACCCACTGGTTCTTTACGCTGACCGATGGTCGCGCGGCGTTCTCATGCCGTTCCCACGCTTCCGACAACCCGCTTTGGTTGGCCTGGGGTGCGGCGGAATATGTCCGGGCGACGGGGGACCAGACGATCCTGGATGAAATGGCCGAGTATCTTGTTTCCGAGTTCCCGTTCGCGCCCTTGCCGAAAAATAAACAGGGATGGGGGCATTTGTACCACCGGACGACGCGCGCGGATACGCTTTACAAACATTGCATGAAGTCGATTGATCTTGTGATCAAACAGCGCACGGGCAAGAATGGTCTGCCGCTCATGGGGGTTGGCGATTGGAATGACGGACTGGATGAGATCGGGAGCGAGGGCCATGGTGAGAGCGTGTGGCTCGGCTTCTTCCTTTACTACATCTTGAAGGAGATGGTCGATATCATCAGTCAAAAAGAAGGCGCTGCTAAAAAAATGTATTACACGCAAAAAATGGAAGCGCTAAAAGTCGCTCTTGAAAAAACGTGGCGGGGTGACCGGTATCTGCGCGCCTTCCATGATGACGGGACCGAGATTGGTGTCAAGGGGAGCGGGGTGTGGGAAATCGACGCCCTGACCGCGGCCTGGTCGGTCATGTCCGGTATCAATTTCGAGCGCGGTGTCACGATCTTCAACACAGCCTTGCAAGTCCTTGAGAAGGATAACGCGATCTTGCTCGGATGGCCGGCGTTGCGTGAAGATACAAAGCCTTATCTCGGACGGAGCAGCAAATATCCCGAAGGCGTCAGAGAGAACGGCATGTATTGTCACGGCGTGCAGTGGCTCGTGCGGGCGTCACGTCTCTTGGCTGAAGAATTCGAAAAGCGCGGTGACACGGCGAATGCTGAAAAATACCGTGAGACAGCGTACCGGTTGTGGCTCAAGGTCTCGCCGATCGCGCATATGCATGAGATTGAGATCTACGGCGGCCAACCGAACAAGCAATCGGCCGATATCTTGACCACCTTCGAACCAGGCCGTATGATCTGGCACGGATATACCGGGGCCGCGGGCTGGATGCTGCGTCAGGCGATGGAAGGTGTCGTCGGAGCGCTGGTGGTAAAAAACCAGCTCGTGCTCCCGAATGACCTGGATAAGCCGCGCGGTGCGCTTAAGGTGATCCGGGTTTCAAGGGACGTGTCCCAGAGTCCCATTAAGGCCGCTTTCGCCGGTTAGGTTATGAGACACACTTGAAGCGAAGCGGAAAGTATAGAGCACCTGCCTTCTCCGCCCGAGGCGGATTTGTCCGCGAGGCGAATAAGCGGGGGGATGTTATTATTCATGAAACATTTCAAGACCTCGTAGCCCAGTTGGATAGAGCATCAGCCTTTGCGGCAGGTGCTCTCCTATTGAGCAAAAACAAGGAATAAATGTCTTTTAGGCAGGTGCTCTTTTATTGAGCTTTCAAAGCAATTTGGTGTCCAAAAAGTGTCTAGAAATAGACACTAAATTATTAGTGTCCTCAAGGTGGCTTAAAATGGACACCAGAATTGTGAGTAGATGGAGATCGGTTGGAAGAATAAAAAAATCGACCCCGGCGTGATTCGAACACGCGACCCCCTGCTTAGCATCCAGCATCAAGTTGCCTTGACCGCCCGCGATCGGGTTTGCTGGCCGGACTTTCTCTTGGGCATCTCAGCCCTGTCGTGTAAAGTCTCTACACTTCCCGGACTTTCCGGGTAGCTCGGTGTTACCCTTTTTACGAAAGGGGATTCACCGACTTAGCGACATCCACTTCACAGGTTCGTTTCCCCATGAAGGCTCCTACCGAAGGCAGGTGCTCTATCCGCCTGAGCTACGGGGTCAATTTTTGTGTATCTTACATCAAATATTTATTTCAAGATAATGAATAAATCGATAGGGGCTGTTGGGATTCATTCGAATGTTGTAGTTCAGGGGGAGAGCGTTTGTTTTGACACCAGCAGCTGTATGTGTGGGCATGTCAGCTGCGTGGCGTGGGTCTTCCTATCGGGTTCTCTGTTTCTTGAGGATCTCCATGATTTTAGCGTGTTCCTTCAGATAATCGTAATGGGTCGCAATGTCCTTAATATTGTCGTTATCCCACTCGAGTGCTTCTTCCGGATGATCTTTTCCGGCGATTGATAGCGCTTCCTTGATCGTTCGTCCCTGATTCAAAGCTTCGACCACTGTTTCATCATACAATATTTGGCTTTCAGTACGCTCACCCAGAATCTCTGCTGCGCGATCCAAGTATGTCTTAATCGCCTCGTCCATCCTATCTAACTTTCTTTTGCCAAACAATTATGAAAATTCGTTTTTATCTAATGCCAAGAAACTTTTTGTATTCTTCCGTGATATCTTTTGCGACGTTCGCCGAAACTTCTGGCAAGTCCGTCAGATTCCCAGAGGGTTTTTGATCTCGGAATGTTCGAGGTGCTGAATACCGTTCAAATTCTGAAGAAGAAAGTATTTTGGCCCTTAAAGAACGGGCGCCATTGGTCACGTAGTTGTCATTGGTCACCACAGCGACCTGGCTTTTGCCGTTATAGGCCCTGAGGATTTCGATGATCCTGTCATCCGCGTCTTCGCCCGTGGGGGTATAATAGATCCTGATTTTGGGGTGAGGACTTTCTTCAGAGCAGTACAAATCAGAAGTCCCGTCAAAGACGATGTGAATTTCCTCGATGTCGCATCTGACGCTGAATAACTGTATGCAAAAGGAAATGAGTGAAGAGCGGGCTTCTTTGAGTCCGCGATCGAGCGCGGCTTCTAATTTCTTGATCGCATGAATAATATTGTAGCCATCTATGATGATTATCATTTTTTCCTCGTGGGACTAATTCGCCTCTATTGCTTGCCGTTCCAGAACGGACAAAAGGGGCATTCCGCGCCAACCGGGTAATCCATTCCTTCTTCGTGGATACATCCGATAGGTCCCTCCGTGATGATAGTTGTTTTAACGCGGTGATGTTTTAAGAAATCCGGAATTTCTTGTTGGGCTTTTCGATTATGAGTTACATCAGAGCCCGCCCATCTTCTCATTTCGGAACATTCCTGATTTTCTCCTCGAATAATTCCGACGGCGATTTTTGTGACAGTTTTATCGTCGGGCCCATAATAAGCAACTGTGCCCACAGGATAGCCGCGGAATTTAACTGGTTTGTAGCGGCGATTGAATTGCTCAGAATTGCTCATCTTAATTTCCTCCGGAAAGAAGCTGTGTCCAATGAAAAGAATAGTGAAAATGAGCAAAGAAACAAGAAGATTTTTAGTGATGAGTTATCAGAAGCTTAAACCCGTTTGAAGGGCTCGATTCCCGCATCCCGCTCCATCTATTTTTCTGAAATATCAATGCCACCAATAAGTTACGTCAAACCAAGCGTAACTCCTTTCATAATCTCATATTGCAAGTGAAGCTAAATGAAGGTATTTGAAGCAAAGCAGCCATTTTTTTGCTCATTTATGGAGTTAGTAACTCCAAAAAGGAGGCATGAATGGAAATAAAGATTCGTTTTCTTGATATACCCAAGGACAATGAAATGGGGGGGGGCGCCGTGTTGCTCCTCCGCGAAAATCATTATAAAGAGAAGCAATAAACCAAAACCAATGAAGTGTTGACACGCGGTGATTATGCCGCGTAAAATAACCGCAACATTACAGAAAGGAAGTGGATCATGATACCAAGACGGATATCGGCTTTTTTGAAAGATTCGAAAAAGAGCGTGCTTTTGCTGGGCCCTCGTCAAACGGGAAAATCGACGCTCATTAAAAGTCTTTCCCCCGAACTTCACATTAATCTCGCGAATGAAACGACTTTTATGAATTTCTCCAGAAACCCCGGGGAGCTTGAGGAACGTCTTGCCGCGGACAGCTTTAAAACGGTTTTTATCGATGAGATCCAAAAACTGCCGCCATTGCTCAACACGATTCAGGCGATTATCGATGACAGCCCGAACGCTCCCAAATTCTTTTTGACTGGTTCAAGTGCAAGAAAACTGAAACACGGCCATGCGAACCTACTACCCGGCCGCATCCATAACTATTTCTTGGGTGCGCTCGTGTCACTTGAGTTGGGCCATGCCATGGATGTGAAGAAGGCTCTTTCAACGGGCACATTGCCCGGGATATGGGCTGAAACCTCAGAGCGGGAGAGGCACAAGACCCTCCAGACCTATTCCGCCACTTATTTGAAGGAGGAGATCCAGGCTGAGGCGCTCACGAGAAACATCGAAGGATTTTCGCGGTTTTTATTTGTCGTTGCCGCGGAAGCGGGAAAGTTCCTGGATATTGCTAAGCTTGCCCAAGAGGCCGGGATCCCGAGGCAGACTGCCGTGAGATTCTTTGAAGTCCTTGAAGACACTCTTGTTGTCCGAAGGTGCGATTCTTTCAGGAAATCCTTGCGAAAAAGACTCATTCAGAGCCCGCGGTTCTTCTTTTTTGATACGGGGGTGTTGAATGGTCTCTTGAACAATTTCTCTGTTTCGGGTGACCGCATAGGGACTCTTTTTGAGCATCTTATTTTTAACCAACTTTACGACAGCGCTGCCGCCAAAGATCAGTCTATTCGGATCTCGTCCTACCGGACCGAACATGGGGCTGAAGTGGATTTTATCGTCGAACTTGACGAGAAGGTGATCGCCCTTGAAGTAAAGGCATCACTCAATGTCGGCAGGTCGGATTTGACAGGATTAAAGAATTTCGCCGCTTATTTCGACAAAAAACACGAGGCGGTAGTTGCCTATCTCGGGACATCTTCAAGGGTTATCGAGGGGGTGCGTGTTGAACCATGGCAGAAATTCTTGAAAGACATCGGATTTTAAGAAATTTAGAGCATGATGCTTAGAGGGCAGGATGATGGGGGCAATGAAAGCGCTGGGCTTTTCATCCCCGTCATCCTACTCCTTAAAGAAGAGGTTCTTTTGCTGTTGTAACGTGCTAGTTCCTGCTATGCTTATCTACAAAGCGCATGAGTTATGATATAATTCCTTCTGTTTAAATGGGTTACAGAAACTCAGGAGTTCGAAATGGTCTATCCGCATTTTTCAAGGGCTCAATTCTTCTGAGCTGAGGGTCGCGCGTTCGAATCGCGCCGGGGTCGATTTTCTAAACAAGGAGAGCAAAGATGAAGAAAGTTATTTTAGGAGCAATGGTGATTTTGTGCATGACTCCGGCGATACTTCAAGCCGGGTGGGGATGGGGCAACAAGGATAAGGACGAGAAAGAAGTGCTACCCGTGGAGTCCAAGCAGGAAGACCCGAAGCTTCGCCAAACTTTTAAGGAAAAAACTCCGGAAGAAAAACAGGCGGAGATCCAGCAGCATCGTGATGCCCGTCTTGCCGAGAACAAAGCTATTCAACAAGCCATTCGGGACAAGCAGATGGCCGAGCTGAAGATTAAATTGGCGAAGAACACGAAGCTGACCGAGGCTCAGAAAAGCGAGATTCTTGCCGCTCGGGGGAAACAGTATGAAAAAAATATGACTTACGGAGACCAGCGGCGCAGTGCAAATGCCGCTTTTTTTCAGAATTTTGCCAATGATCCCAAAATGACCGAGGAACAAAAGCGGGAAGCGATCCGCGCGCATTATAAATCCCAAAAGCCTGCCGATCAGGTTTTTCGGCAACAACAGAAAAACGAGAACAAGACCGAGACCGAAAATATCCGCTCCGAAGTTCCGTCGTCAGCGGATACCGTGACATCGTAGGCATTGTTTTCAAAGAGATTCAAAAGGCGGGGATTTTTCCCCGTCCTTTTTGTTTGGGTTCAGCAAAATGAATGAAAAAAAGATCAGAGTGGGGATCGTATCGCTCGGTTGCCCCAAGACGCTCGTGGATAGCGAGGTCATTCTGGGGAAGGCCCAGGGCGCCCGGTATGCCATCACCCAGGACATTGAGCAAAGTGACGTGGTGCTTCTGAATACCTGTGGGTTTATCCAAACCGCCAAAGAGGAGTCGATCGACGCGATCCTCAAACTGCTCGAGCTCAAAAAAAAAAAGAAAGGGCTCGCAGTGGTCGTGGTGGGGTGCCTGGTCCAGCGGTATGCGGAGGAACTCCAGAAAGAATTCCCCGAAGTCGACGCCTTCATCGGTTCCGGGGATTATATGCGGATCGCAGAAGTCCTGAAGAAGGTTACGGACGGACAGAAATTCGTCACCGTCCATAAAGCCGGTTATCTTGCGGAGGCCGATGAAACGCGCATCTCCCTGACGCCCAAACATTCCCGCTATCTTAAGATCTCCGAAGGGTGCGATCACGCGTGTTCCTTCTGCGTGATCCCGAAACTTCGCGGCCGGTACCGTTCCCGTCACATCGCGGACCTCGTTCGTGAGGCGAAGCAATTGGCCGATGAAGGCGCCAGGGAGCTCGTCGTGATCGGTCAGGATATCACGCGATTCGGGTGGGATTACGCCGGCAAGTCGCTTTTGCCGCAGCTTCTGGAGGCTCTGGGGGCCGTCCGGGACATCAAATGGATACGGCTTCTCTATACTTATCCGTCGACCCTGACGGATGAAATGATCCGGGCTGTTGCCGCGTCCAAAAAGATCTGCCGCTACATAGACTTACCGCTCCAGCATATTAGTGATAAAATACTCAAAGCTATGCGGCGGGGGAATACAAAGAAGCAGACTGTCGAACTCGTCCAGAAATTACGGGCGATGATCCCCGAGGTGGCGATCCGGACGAGCTTTATCGTGGGATTTCCGGGCGAGACGGACGAGGATTTCGAAGAACTTCTGGCCTTTATGCGCGATGTGAAATTCGAGCGTCTTGGGATTTTTAAGTATTCCCAGGAGGAAGGTTCGGCGGCTGCGCAATTCCAGGACCAGGTTCCCGAAAAGACAAAAGAGGAACGTTTCCACCGGGCCATGCAGTTGCAGCAGGAAATCGCGCGGGAAGTGAATCGCCGGTATCTTGGTAAGGAACTCCGGGTGTTGGTTGAAACGCAGGATGAGAAAGATCCGGGCCTGTGGACCGGGCGTTCTGCCATGGACGCGCCGGAAGTGGATGGGAGTGTTCTTATTCGAACGCAAAAAGAAATAACGGCCGGGAAATTTTATACGGTCAAGATCACGGACATTCAAGACTATGACCTCGTGGGCCAAATATAAATACACCTTCCTGAATCCGAACGTGCTGAGTGTCGCGCGGGGTCTGATCGGGATTTCCTTGCCGTTCTTGATCCTGCGGCCGAGCCCATTGGCGCATTTTTGGGCTTTTATTTTGTTCATGGTCGGTGCGGTCACCGATTATTTCGACGGCTGGATCGCCCGCCAGTACAAACTCGAATCCGACTTTGGGCGATGGGTCGATCCTTTTAGTGACAAGATCCTGATCTTGGCGCCGATGGCCGCTTTCGCGGCACTCAATTTTTATTCCATCTGGTGGGTGGTCCCGATCTTTATCCGCGAGATCCTTGTGACATTTTGCCGGACCGGGTGGCTTCTTGGGGGGAAGTCCCTGGGCGCGGAGATGATGGGTAAACTGAAATTCTGTTTTCAGACGGTCACCGTCTGGATCGCTTTTGTCTATTTGCTTCTGAATCCTTATCCAGCTTTTGATGTCGTGACCGGTATTCTTTATCATCTTCTGCCGGTCCTCTTGATCGCGACGGTCGTGCTGACGATCATCTCCGGCGGTATGTTCCTTTGGAACCAACGGGCTCATTTTGCATCCGAGGCGTTCAATAAATTCGTTCTCGCGGTGGGCGTGGGGCTCTTCCCGAAAGCTCCAGGGACGTGGGGAAGTTTGCTCGGTGTTTTGCTGGTTTTTTTGACCCGGTGGAGCGGCGGGCTTTACGGGGCGGTTTTTGTGTTTTTGGTTCTCTGGGGCGCTCTAGCCTATGAGCGGATCACGGACCCGGATCCGGATCCGCAATATATCGTGATTGATGAGGTCTGCGGTATTTTCGTAACGTTCATGCTGATCCCGCTGACCTGGTCTTCCGCGATTCTGGGGTTCTTGTTGTTCCGCTTTTTTGACGTGTTTAAACCCTTTCCTGTGCGCTCACTTGAGCGTATCCCTCGCTTTTGGGGGATCATGGCCGACGATCTGGGTGCCGGGCTTTATGCCTGGATCATCCTGTTCGTGATCTTCAAATGAAGCCGGCCTCTGCCATTCTCTCCGTCGGCAATGAAGTTTTGCGCGGGAGTGTGGTCAATACGAACGCGGCGTTCCTCGGCCGCGAGCTTTCCGGTCTGGGGTTCGAGGTCATCTCGCACGGCGTTTGCTCGGATTCGCAGGAAGCGATCCGTTTCCGGCTTGGCGAACTCCTCCGGCGCGTGGATCTGGTTGTCATGATGGGAGGGCTCGGACCGACGCCCGATGATGTGACCCGCGAAGGCATCGCCGCGCATTTCAAAGTCCCGCTTGTTTTTTCCGTTCCACAGTACCGCCGCCTCCAAAAGGTCTATAAGCGTTTCGGCAAGCGTGTGCCTCCCCTCGTGAAGCGCGAAGCGTTTTACCCCGAGAACGCAAAACCCCTTATCAACCGCTTTGGGATCGCGCTGGGGTTTTCGATCGAGACCGGGGCCAAAATGGTGATCGCGCTTCCCGGTGTTCCGTCCGAGCTTCAGAACATGTATTTTGATGTGGTCCTTCCGGTCCTGAAGAAAAAATTCGGAGATCTTTTTAAGAGCCGGAAGTTGATCGTGAGGATGGCCGGTATTTCGGAGCCCGACGTGATGAAAAAACTCGGGAAAGATTTTTTTGATGATTCGTTTGATTTTGGGATCTATCCTTCGGCGGGTGAGATCGCGATCCGCATTCTTGCGGAGAGAGCCGATATTCTTGGGCGGCTTAAAAGAAAGATCGCAACCCGGCTCAAGGACTGGATCTACGGCTGGGATGAAACGCCTCTTTCGGTGGTGATCGGAAACATCCTCACGAAAAAGAAACAAACCGTTGCCGTTGCCGAAAGCTGCACGGGCGGGCTTTTGGCTTCACGCATTACGGCTTCCTCCGGCGCGAGCGCCTATTTTCGCGGAGGAGTTGTTGCCTACCATGCAAGCGTGAAAACGGGTCTCGGGGTCCCGGAAAAGCTCATCCGAAAGCACGGGGAGGTTTCAGAGCAGGTCGCTTGTCAACTTGCGAAATCGGTTCGAATCCGGATGGGATCAAGTTTTGGCATCGGTATCACGGGGATCGCCGGGCCCAGTGGCGGCGGTTCCAGGAAACCGGTCGGTCTTGTTTACATCGGTCTTGCGTCTCCCGACGGAACGGCCCGGGCCTGGAAGCATGTTTTTTGGGGGGAGCGTCAGCAAGTCCAGGAGAGGGCCGTGATGAAAGCGCTTGAATATCTATGGCGGAAGATCCGTTAAAACAGACCGCGGCGCGGGTATTTCTCGCGATCCCGCTCCATGGGATCTTCCCTCAAGAGATCGAGAATATCCTTCGTCCGTTCCGCCGCGAGATCTCCGGTGTCCGTTGGGCCGAGCCCCGGCAGGTCCACCTGACACTCCATTTCTTCGGTTCCGTTCCCGCCAAAGAAGTCGAGCTGATCCATCTCTTTTCAAAAAAAGTGGCCTCGCTTTTCTCGCCTTTCAAACTAACCTTGGACCGGATCGGCGGATTTCCAAACCTTGAGAAGCCGGATATTGTTTGGCTTGGAATCGAGGAACGCGCCGGCCGGCTTCTGTCTTTGCAGAAGGCTATTCAAGGGGAAGTCCAGACTCTCGGGTTCAGGACCGAGGCAAGGCCGTTCCAGCCGCATGCGACGATCGGTCGTGTTAAAAGGAAAAGCCGGGATTTGGGACCGCTTCTGGCGAGGATCCCGCTCGCATTGCCGACTCTGGAAAAAACCGCGGATCATTTCGCTCTCTATCAAAGTTACTGTCTTCCGGAAGGCGTTCGCTATGAAATCCTTGAAAAATATCCCCTGGCGAAAAAAGCGTAAACTTAAAGCGTCCCAACTGCGGCGGGTTTATGAGGCGTTACGGAAGCATTTCGGACATCAGAAATGGTGGCCGGGGGACACGCCTTTTGAGATCATGATCGGGGCGATCCTCACCCAGAATACCGCCTGGACGAACGTTGAAAAAGCCATTTTGAATCTCAAAAAATCCAAGAAGCTTTCGTTTAGAGCCTTGCGCCGGATCCCGGTAAAGGTGCTCTCAAAGTTGATCCGGCCGGCCGGATATTTCAATATCAAAGCGGACCGGCTCAAATGTTTCATGGATTTTCTGGACCGGGAATGTCGGGGCGATCTTTCGAAACTGAAACAGAAAACGATGCCTGTGCTCCGCGCGAAGCTTCTCGCCGTGAAGGGAGTGGGTCCTGAGACGGCGGACTCCATCTTGCTTTATGCGCTGGGTAAGACATCGTTTGTGATCGACGCCTATACCAAAAGGATCTTCTCAAGGCACGGATTGGCCCGAGACCATGAAACTTACGAAAGGTGGCGCGAGATCTTTACAAGAACGCTGCCGGAAAACCGAGGTTTTTATAACGATTTCCATGCTCAGATCGTCCGGACGGGGAAGGATTATTGCCGGAAAGTTCCCCATTGTATAGAATGTCCCATGCGGCGATTTTTTTGATCTGCCAACTTGCGGACTGTCTGCGACCTGTCTGTGGCAGACAAAAAACTCAAAATTCTTTACAACTTGTGCCGTTACTTAGAGATAAGGAAGTTAAACAGGGGTGACATGGATTTAAAGAAAAAGAAAAAGATCGGCGAGATCTTGATCGAGGATGGGCTTTTATCCAAAGCCCAGCTGGAGGAGGCCCTTGTCTTTCAGAAGGAAAAAGGCGGCTTGATCGGAAAGATCCTCATTGAAAAGAAGTTCGTGGACGAGGAATCATTGATGGGCGCTCTGGGCAAACAGTTCAAAGTCCCCTACATTCCGCTCAAGAGTTATGCGGTCAATCCCGACATGGCCGGTATGCTGAGCGCGGATTTCTGTCATGAGAACTCGATGGTGGCGTTTGATTGCGACCACAAGAAGGTTTATGTCGCAGTGGCGGATCCCATGTGCGACGCGGCTGTTGAGAAGGTCCGAACTATGACCGGGCGCATTCCTCAGGTATTTCTTGCCAGGATCTCCGAGATCCTGAATGTGATCTATTTCATCTATCACGAGACTCCCTGACGGGCAGGCGATCATGACAGAACCCACAAGCTCATTGCCGGACCTGAAAGAAGCCCTTCTCCGGGCGGGAGCCGTAAGTTCCGGAGACCTCCAGCAAGCGCTCCAGGAACAAACCAAGAGTTCGAAGAGGCCTCATTTTCTGGACATTCTTCTTCAGGCCGGAAAATGCGACGAGAAGAAACTTACGAGCGTTCTTTGTGAGGAATACGGTTTCCATCGCATCAGTCTCAAGATGATTATCATTCAGAAAGAAGTCCTGAAATTTATTCCCCAGAAGATCGCCGAAGCCTATGGGTGTCTCCCGATAGCCTTATTCGAAAACACTTTGACGGTCGCGGTCGCGAATCCCGTCAACATAAGAACCTTGGATGAGATCCAGGCCATCACCGGGAAACGCATCCGGATCTCGGTCGCGGAATATTCTCAGCTTAAGGAATACATACAGAAATCCTATCAGAAAGAGGCCGGAGCTCCGGAAGAACTCGTTCCGGACGCCGGGACCGAAGACCTTATGAGCCTCGCCAATATGGTCGAAAGCGAAGCGACCCTTGACAAGCAACAGGTCGCGGACCTCATGGAGCTGGCCAACCAGGCGCCTGTCGTGAAGCTTGTCAACATGGTGCTCGTGGAGGGGGTGCGCCGGCGCGCGAGTGATATTTTTATTGAACCCTGGGAAGGTTTTATCAGGATCCGCATGCGTATTGACGGTCTTCTTGATGAGATCGTCAAACCGCAAAAGAGTTTTGGCGCCGCCATCGTTTCCCGCATTAAGATCATGAGCCAGCTCAATATTGCGGAGCATCGTGTGCCCCAGGACGGCCGTTTCAAGGTAAGGACCCAGGGCCGGGAGGTGGATATGCGCGTTTCCATATTGCCGTCTAGCTTCGGCGAGAAAGTCTGCTTGCGCATCCTGGATACCGGAGCGCAGTCCCATGACATTGACAAACTCGGGTTCACGGAGTCGGAGCAGAAAGTGATCCGGGCCTCTGCCAAGAAACCGCACGGGATGATCCTTGTGACCGGACCGACCGGGAGCGGAAAAACGACCACGCTTTATTCGGTCCTCAAATATCTGGACTCCCCGCAGGTCAATATCACGACCGTCGAGGATCCTGTGGAATACCAAATGTCCGGGATCAACCAGGTCAATGTTCGCGAATCCATCGGGATGACGTTTCCCGCGGCTCTGCGTTCGATCTTGCGCCAGGACCCTGACATTATCCTGATCGGGGAGATCCGCGACGCGGAAACGCTCGATATCGCCGTGAAGGCTGCGCTTACGGGTCACCTCGTTCTGAGCACGCTTCACACCAATGACGCGGTGAGTTCGGTGACCCGCATGGCGAATCTGGGGCTTGAGCCGTTTCTGATCGCTTCGACTGTTCTGATGATCTCGGCCCAACGCCTGTTGCGCCGCCTCTGCCCGCGCTGCCGCGTTCCGCACGATCCCGAACCGGACATGTATAAATTTCTGAATCTTGATCCGCAGAAAAAAGTACAGTTCTGGAAACCCAGAGGGTGTTCGCAGTGTCGCTTGGGGTATCAGGGTCGGAGCGTGATCACTGAGATCATGGAAATGAAGCCGGCTATTCTGGAGATGATCATGCAGGGTGCGTCCGCGGATCTGATCAAAGAGAAAGCCCGGGAAAACGGAATGAACACATTGCGCGAATCCGCGGTCCAGAAGGCCCTCTCAGGCGAGACATCGCTCGAAGAGGTTTTTCGCGTCACGATCGCGGATATGGGATCGAAGCACGGAAAGGTTGGCGCATGATCGACAAGAAGATCGTTCGAGAGTGGGTAAAAAAACTGGGGCTGACTGACGAGGAGTGTGACCGTTTGGAGCAGCTTGCCCAAAAACGCAATGAGAGCATTTTTAAAATCATTCTCGAAGAAAAGATCCTGCCGGAAGAAGAGGTTATGGATTTCTTGAGCGCTCAGCTTGAGATCCCCACCTTGAATCTTCATTCAATACAGCTTGATAGGGAAGCTTTAAGCGCGCTTCCACGGAAATTCATTGAACAACATCAGATCTTTTTGGTGGGGCGCATCGGAAAGCTTATGACGGTGGCCACAAGTGATCCGTTCAAATTGAGGATTTTCGACGACATCAAGCACCTGACAGGATGCGACATGAATTTGGTACTGGTCACGCCCGCCAGGATCGCCGCCGCCATCGACGACTGCTACGCAGATAGCAAAAACTTTTCCGAGTTCATCACGGAAAAAGACGTCGATAGCCTGGAGCTTGTCGGTGAGGATGAAGAGGGCGCGACCTCCGTCGTGCAGGTCAGGGTCGATGACGCGCCGGTCATCAAAATGGTCAACTTTATTCTCGAAAAGGCGCTCAAATCACGTGCCTCCGATATTCACTTCGAGCCCTATGAAAAAGAATTTCGTATCCGGTACCGCGTCGACGGGGCTTTAAAAGAAGCGTTCTCTCACACGTTGGAACTTTATCCCGCCCTCGTGGCCCGCACCAAGATCATTTCTCTGTTGGATATTACCGAAAAACGTCTGCCCCAGGATGGGCGGTTCCGGTTACTGCTCAAGGACCGGCAGATCGATTTCCGTGTTTCCGTACTACCGACCTATTTTGGCGAAAAACTGGTACTGCGCGTTCTGGACAGAAGCGGGATTCGGGCGGGGCTTGATAAACTTGGTTTCACGGAGAAGCCGACCCTCGCTCTTGCTGAAGCGGTCAAGAAGCCTTACGGGATGATCCTAGTGACCGGGCCCACGGGCAGCGGCAAATCCACGACTCTCTACTCGATCCTTAACTTCCTGAATACCCCGCAAAAGAATTTGATGACCGTGGAGGATCCTGTCGAGTATCAGGTCGAAGGGATCACACAGACGCAGGTCCAACCGGAAATAGGGCTTACGTTCGCGAGTGGCCTGCGTGCGTTGCTTCGCCAAAGTCCGGATATCGTGTTGGTGGGAGAGATCCGCGACTCGGAGACCGCGGATATCGCGGTGAAGGCCGCGATGACCGGACACCTGGTGTTTAGCACGCTTCATACGAATAGCGCGGCCGGCGCGATGACGCGCCTTATGGACATGGGGGTGGAACCCTTTTTGATCGCGTCCTCGGTTGTATGCGTTGGTGCCCAGCGTCTGCTCAGGAAGATTTGTCCGAATTGCCGGGAACCGGCGATTATTCCGGGCGAGGTTCTGCTTCGTTGTAAACTTTCCAAGTCGGAATTGGACAAGATCGCGCCTTTTCGGGGAAAGGGTTGCATCAAGTGTAACATGACAGGGTATTTTGGCAGGACCGGCGCCAGTGAGGTTCTGCTCGTGGATTCGGATATCCGTGAACTGGTGATCCAGAAAAAACCGAGTAACGTTATTCACCGGCTTGCCGTAGAAAAAGGAATGGAAACACTTTTTGAGAACGCTCTGGGACTTTTCAAATCCGGGGTGACCACGCTCGAAGAAGTGCTTCGCGTTTCAAGTGAGGATTAGACTATGCCATCGTTCGAATATTTGGTTAAAGATAAGACGGGGAAAGATCTGAAGGGCGTTCAGGATGCCCAAGATGCGCAAGAGCTTGTCCGCCAGTTGAAGGCACAAGGGTATCTTATCATTCGTGTGGAACAGGGTAAGAAGAGCTCCTCCATGCTCGGTGTTCAGAAAGGGGCCAAGGGGGCAGATCCCAAAGTCCGGAAGGGGAAATCCGGGGGGGTCAAGCTGGACGACCTCGTGGTTTTTTCAAGACAGATGGCTACGCTTGTCGCGGCAGGGATCCCGCTACTTCAGTCTCTGGATATTCTGGCAGGCCAAGTGGATAAGGAGAAATTCCGGCTGGTGCTTCGCCGAATGTATACGGATGTACAAAGCGGCAAAAGTTTTTCCGAAGCCATGCAGATGCATCAAAAGATCTTTTCGCCGCTCTTCATTCACATGGTCCGCGCGGGTGAGATGAGCGGGAAATTGCAAGAGATCCTGGACCGTGTGGCCCAATATTTTGAAAAATCCAGCGCCCTTCAGAAAAAGGTCAAGGCGGCTGTGATGTATCCGACGGCAGTTTCAACCATGGCCTTCGCGATCACGTTCTTTATGCTTGCTTTCGTGATCCCGAAATTCGCAACGATCTTTCAAGGTTTGGGGGCGAAACTGCCCGTGCCGACCCAGATCCTGATCGACGTCAGCAATTATCTTGCGGCAAATTGGTGGTGGATCCTCGCCCTTTTGGGCGGAGGTATTTTTTTGTTCCGGAAATACATCAGTTCACCCATGGGCCGCTTGCCTTGGGATTCCTTTACGCTGCGCATGCCCATTTTTGGTCCGATCATTATGAAAGTGGCGGTCAGCAAATTTGCGCGGACACTTGCGACCTTGGTGCGTAGCGGCGTGGCGATCCTTCCGGCTCTGGAGATCGTTTCTAAAACTTCAGGGAACGCCCGGATCGAAAAAGTCGTCACCGACCTTATGGGATCCGTGAAACGCGGGGAGAGCATTGCCGGCCCGCTTGAAAAAAGCGGGATATTTCCCTCGATGGTCGTTCGTATGATCGCGATCGGGGAGGAGACCGGAGAATTGGAAGAGATGCTTTCGAAGATCGCGGACTTTTATGACACTCAAGTGGATACCGCGGTCTCCGGTCTTACGTCGCTTATCGAACCTCTCATCATTGCTTTTCTGGGTATTGTGATCGGCGGTATTGTGGTCGCTCTCTTTCTTCCCATCCTGACGCTCACTCAGGCGATAAAAACATAATGAAGTCGAGAGGTAATATTTCTTTAGGGGCAGACAACCATAGAACGCCTCTTCTCTGAGGGAGGTGACGATTCGAACTTATTAAAGTTATAGGATATGACTCGGATATCAAAAAAACTAGTTTAGTTATCAGCGGTATTGTCGTATCATAGCAAGTAGTTTAGACTAGTGGTAGGCAGTGGCAAACACAGGAGGAATAACATGTTTATCAAATTGAATAAAAAAGGTTTTACGCTGGTGGAGATCATGATCGTAGTTGCGATCATTGGGCTCTTGGCGGCTATCGCCATTCCCAACTTGATGCGCGCTCGTCTGAACGCCAACGAAGGTGCCGTGAAGTCGGACTTAAGGGCCATCAGCTCGGCCGCAGAAAGCTATCGCGCGGCGCAGACGCCAGTGACCTATCCGGCGACGTTGGATATATTGTCGACGGCGACTCCACCGTATTTGGATAACACGTTTGTCAATGGTGTCGCGAAGCACGGGTTTACCCTGAATTTAGCGGGGAATGCGAGCGGGTTCGGTGCGACCGCGGTTCCGGTGACTGTAGGTGTTACCGGGGCTAATTCTTACTGTGTGGACCATACCGGTGTCGTTCGTGTTCTGCCGGGTGGAGGCGCTTATGCCGCAGCGGTAGCCGGTTGCGGTGTGGCGAATGCTCCGATCGGTGGCTAATCAGTAAGGAACAGGAAAAAAGTGTTTCTAACCCACCCCGCTTTACCGAAGCGGGGTGGGTTTTTTTTGGCTGTTTTTTTGAAGATTTTCTGTTAGTCTCTCCTGCATGAATAACGATTCCAACCAGCTGTTTTCGTTCAGCCAAAGGCTCTCCGGTCTTTTGGACGGGTTTTCATCCATGATCCTGCCGAAAAAAAAGGTCGTTTCCAGGGTCACCGTGTGTGATCTTGGCCGTACGCAGACAGTACTGCTTGAACTCGAAAAGCGTCCCGACCATCTTTTTATCCATCATATCGATATTATTAAGAATGCCTCCCAGGATCAAAAACCGTCCTTGGTGCTTAAACCGTTCCTGGACGGAATGAAGTCCCGGAAGGACGGAGTTCGCGTGGCCCTCAAAGGGCACGGAGTCGTGATCCGTTTCATCCGTTTTCCTAAGATGAAGGTCGAAGATCTTCAAAGCGCCATGAAATATGAAGCCGAGCAGTACATCCCGTTCGAGTTGAGTGATGTGATGCTTGATTTCGGAGTGGTGGCGGAAAGTCTCAAGACCGATGACGGCGAGAAGATGGAAGTGATGCTGGCCGTTATAAAGCGACAGGAACTTGAGCCGACGCTTGAGATCTTTCGCAATCTGGAATGCCGCCTGTCGGTGTTGGATGTCAACATCCTTTCGGCGATGGCCGCTTTGGAATATTTCCATCCCGAAGATTTTTCGGGTCATACCGGCCTTTTAGATCTTGGCACCGAGATTTCGACCCTCGGGATCGTCCGGGACGGCAAACCGCGTTTTATTCGTGATATTTCTTACGGAACCTACGATCTTCACAAGCGGCTCAGGACCCGTTTCAATCTTACGGACGAAAAGATCGAAAAGATTTTTGAGAGGAATGAAGCTCCGAGGCCTGATGAAGCTCAAGCGATTACGGAAAGTCTTGAAGGGCTGATTGGGGATCTTCGAGTTTCATTTGACTACTACCGTGATCAATCCGGGCAAGCGAAGACTGTCACAAAGCTTTTCTTAAGTGGCGGGGTCTCTCATCCCGTGATCTTGAAGACATTGAGTGAGGGATTGCAGATCCCGGTAGTGTGCATGGACATCCTTTCAAAGTTAAAATGGGCACCGGAGGTTGATTCTGAACTTCTCAAAACCCACGCGGCACTCTTGCCCGTGGCGCTGGGTCTAGGACTTCGCGAAGAATGATCAAGATCAATCTTTTGCCCCAGGAGCTCCGGAAAGGGAAGGCCACCGCCTCGCGTATTCCGTATATCCCTCTGATCATTCTGGCCGGAGTGCTTTTTCTTCTTATGACGTTTTTTTTCTACGGGGACTATCTCCGGGTTCGATCTGCTTACAAACGCGTGCGGAAGGAATGGGCGATGTTGAGTCCCTCCCTGATGCAGCTCAAGGCCCTGGAGACGAAGATCGAAGTTGACATGAAGGGCGAAAAGGATTTTCTGGAAAAGAACGTGCTTAATACGGAATCCATGACCCGGATACTTTCCTGGGTGAGCGAGTTCCTGCCTACGAAGGGATGGCTCACGCAGCTTAGAGCGGAACGGGAGGGCGAGGGATGCCGCCTGACCCTCGAGGGTGTGGTGTTGGCGTCCCGCACGCAGACCGGCATTGAACAGATCGAGGAATATTTCCGGAAGCTAAAAATGAAATTGCCGCCACAAACCTCGATTGCGGTGGTCACTTCCAGAGGAGTCAAAGACATGCCGGGAGCGACCGCTTTTGTTGCCCATCTTGACTGGGGAGTGAGCCAAAAGCCATGAAGCCGCTCAACCAATGGACTTTCGCCGAAGTTATAGGATTCGTGAAAAGCGTCGATAAAAAAACGTGGTTAACCGCTCTTTCGTGCGCAGTGGGTTTCTTGATCTTCGTTGTTTTTCTTGGGATCCCGGCATGGATCGAGCGTCCCGCACTGCGAAGAGATATCCAGAGCATGGAAACCCAGATCCGCCAGGTTCAAACGCTGAGTCAAAAAAGGCCGGTTTGGGAAGAGGACCAGAAAGTGTTCGGGACGCTTGTTGAAGAGACCCAGGCGCGCGTTTTTACGGCCGAAGATATGGGCATGTTTTTAGGCCAAGTTTCAAAGAGGGCGAGTGAGTCGCGCGTGGAGGTTCAGACATCCAACTCTAAGACGGAGAAAGTAGTTTTTCCGGAGCCCTATAATCTGAAATATCAGCCGAGCGGGTACGAATTCACGGTCGAAGGCAGATATCATGACTTGGGCAATTTTGCGAGCCGCATCGAAGACTATGAAAAGCTTTTAAGGATCCAGAGCATTAGGATTGTGCCGTCGGGGAAAACACCGGGCCAAAATATTGCGGAGCTAAAGCTTTGGGCGATCCTGAAAGCTCCGCCGCAGCCTGCGCCGGCAGCAGAGGCAAAAAATGCTAAGAAATAAAGCGATCATGCCAGCCGCTTTGGGGATTTTGTCACTGATTTGGGCGGGAAGTTTATTTGCCGCCTCCGAGATCGTCTATGATTCCGGAAACAGGCGGGACCCTTTTGTGCCGCTTACCGAAGAGGAAAATGTTTCAGCGGCCGCTATCTCATCGGCCTTTAAGCTGGAGGGCGTTATCTATGATCCGAGCGGGCGATCTATGGCCATTCTGAACGGAAAGTCCTACCAGACGGGTGATCTCGCGGGGAACGCGAAGGTCGTTAAGATTCTAAAGGATCATGTCGTAATCTCATTGGACGGAGAGGAAAAAACACTTTGGATAAGGGTAGAGGAAAAAACATAGGTTTTATGATATGATGAGCGCCTATATGGACTTTGTGAAACGGTCTTCCTTTAAGATTGTTTTTTGGGCGGAGGTTTTGTGTTTTTTTGGCATGACATGTGTTGTCTTTGCTGCGGATCCGACCCCGAACGCAGTTGCGCCGAAAGCCTCTGACTCTGAGGCGACTTTGGAGCCGGCGCCTGTCGCCCAGGCCCTCTCTGCTCCCACCGCGGTTGCGCCGCCCGGGCCGATGAAAGCGGATGACACGATCAGCCTGGATTTTAAGGACGCGGAGATCGGGAGCGTGCTCCGTGTGCTGAGCATGAAAAGCAATGTTAATATTGTGACCGGTCCGGAAGTGAAGGGCCTCGTGACTGTACGGCTTGATAATGTGCCATGGGAAAAGGCGCTCGATGTGATTTTGAGGACCTATAACTATGTATTCGAGCGCGATGGGAACATTATCCGCGTGACGACGCGCGACAACATGAAGCTTGAGCCTGTCGAGACTAAGACCTTTATCCTGAATTATTCCAAGGCCGTGGAGATCCAGACCTCGATTACGGATATGTTGAGTGAACGAGGGAAGGTGAAGTCCTCTGAGCGCACCAACATGCTTGTCGTGACCGATGTTCCGACTAATCTTTATCGGGTCGGGGAAGTCATCAAAAGGCTTGATAAAGAGACCACTCAGGCATTTATCGATTCCAAGATCATCAAAACCGATCTCTCTAACACAGACAAGCTTGGTATTGACTGGAATATCGCTGGCCAGTTAACGGGTTCTGCGCGTCCCACGACATTTCCGTTCACGCAGCCAAGCTCCAATAAAGCGAATGCGGCATTGAATCAGTTTTTTCCGGTAACGACGGATGCTACAAATAATACGGCGAATGGAACGGATGCGCGTGGTTTCCCTTATCTCGCTACCAAAAATGTAACGACCGCGGCGCCTCAGTTTGCGTATGGCACTCTGAGCTTTACGGATTTTTCCGCGCTATTGAATCTCATAAAGACGCGGGTCAATACGAAGGTGGTTTCCAACCCGCGGGTTGTGGTTTTGAATAATCAGACGGCGACGATCCAGGTGGGTCAGGAAATACCCATCCCTAGTTTTGAGAGGAATGAAACGACGGGGAGCATGGAGGTCACGGGTTTTACTTATCGGAATACAGGAGTGGTGTTGAACGTGACGCCGCATATCAATTCCGAGGAACAAATCCTGGTCGATTTGAGTCCGGAAGTGAGCAGCGTGGGTCTTAACCAGGATTTCGGGACCAATCAGATACAGGCTCCTCGATTTGATACGACCAAAGCAAAGACGCAGGTACTGATTCAGAGCGGACAAACGATCGCCATCGGGGGGCTCTTAACCGATAACGTAAGTATTGCAGAACAAAAGGTGCCATTTTTTGGGGATATTCCCCTGGTCGGTAAGTTGTTTAGGGCGACAAAGCCGAGTACGGATGCAAATCCAGGCACGGAAAAAGTCGAAACGCTCTTTTTTGTAACAGTTACTACGGTGGATTCGCGGGGACAGCCTGCGGGTGCCAAAATTGACGGGAAGAATGACCAGTCACAAGACGATCAGGCCCTGGAAAAAACGGCTGCAACGGATGCCGCTCCGGGCGTGAAAGGTTCTGAGAAGGTAGTTTCCTTGGAAAGCGCGAACAAAGACAAATCGGCCTAGGACCTGGCAGAACCAGGTACGGTCCTTTTGGTTCTTTAAAGAAGGCTTCGACAGGCCTTGAAGGTTCGTTAAAGTTCCGTCTCGGAATAGTTGACGCTTTTTCTTTCCACCAAGATTTGTACCCGCCAAGTTCCGCAGTTTCCGCCTTCAACAATAACCATTAGGTCTGCCCATTCGGTGGAAATGGTTTCAAGAGAGGAAGCGCTATTCATGGAAAGACAAATTTTAATTTCACAGGATGCCAATGAAAAACAGGTCGCCATTCTCGAAGACGGCCGGCTTGAGGAATTTTATATTGAGCGAGGGGACTCGAAGAAGCTTTTCGGGAATATCTATGAAGGAATCGTGAAGACCGTGATCCCGGGAATTGATGCCGCTTTCGTGGATATTGGGACCGGGAAAGATGGTTTTCTTTATGTCGGGGACGCGCTTCGGTCACCTTTGGACCTCGACGCGGAATTTGATGAGGGCGAAGAGAAAAAAACAGAAGGGATAGCTGTCGAAGTTAAGCCTCCCGAAGGTGTCGTTATTGAAGGTAATCTCCTGGGACAACCTTCGGTATCGGTCCCCGCTCAGATAGCAGGTAGCGCTCAAGTGACAGGACCCGTTCCGGGACAGGGCCAAGGCCAGGGACAAGGGCGTGGGGGACGGCGGGACCGCGGGCGCGGGAGGCATCAGCAGGGAGGACGCCAGGGCGGCCGGAATCAGCCCCCCCATCAACATCAGACGCATCAACGGCGCCCGAGGATCGAAGAGGTCCTCAAAGTGGGACAAAAGGTCATTGTGCAGGTCGTAAAAGAGCCGCTGGGGAATAAAGGTCCTCGCCTCACGACACAATTTTCGATCCCGGCGCGCTATCTTGTGATGATGCCGGGGGAGTCGAAGATCGGGATCTCGCGGCGTGTGGAGAGCCGTGCGGAACGCGAGCGCATTCGCGGTATTTTTAGAAGCCTGGAAATTCCAAAAGGCGTGGGGTTTATCGTGCGCACGAATGCCGAGGGGAAAAGTGACGCGGATTTCACGCGTGATATCCGCTATCTCATCCGGCTTTGGAAGAAGATCCACGGCATGATCTCGGCCAAGAAAGCGCCGGTCATGATCCATCAGGAGCTCGGCCTTGTGGAGCGCGTGGTCCGCGATTACGTGAATGAAGAGACTACGAAGATCGTCGTGGACCATCCGGAGATCTTCAAGAAGCTCAAGCGGTTCACTTCCGTGTATATGCCGGGGCAGAACCTGAATATCGAGTTTGCAAAGGAAAAGGGGAGTCTCTTTGAGCGTCACGGGATAGAAAAAGAGATCGAACGCACGTTCCAGAAAAATGTTCATCTTAAGTCGGGCGGTTCTATCGTGATCGAACAAACCGAAAGTCTTGTGGCGATCGACGTGAACACCGGGAAATTTACCGGCAACAACCGGGGGCTTGAGGAGACGGTGTACAAGAATAACGTTGAGGCGGCGCACGAGATCGCGCGACAGCTCCGGCTTCGTGACGTCGGCGGCATCATCGTGATCGATTTTATCGACATGGAACAGGGCCAGCACCGTCGCAATCTCTTTAATATCTTCAAAGAGGCGGTGAGCAAAGATCGCGCCAAAACCCATTTGGTGCAGGTTTCCGAGCTTGGGCTGATCCAGATGACGCGCCAAAGAATGCGTCCGTCGCTTGAGAGCGCGGTCTATGACACCTGCCCGTATTGCGAGGGCAAAGGCAATATCAAATCGACTGCGACGATGTCCATTCAGGTCATCCGCGAATTGCGCAAGTCCCTGAAGGATTCTAGGGACCGGATTGTGAATGCGTACGTGCATCCGGATGTCGCGGAAAGGCTCCTCCAGCAAGAAAAGAAAGCGCTCCGGTATCTTGAAAAAAGCACGGGTAGCCGCATTTCGGTTTATTCCGAGCCGACCGCGCACCGCGAAGATATCAATATTACATTTATCAAATGAGATGAGAGACTCGAGACTGGAGACCACAGACAAAAGGCACAAGGCTTTTGCCTTTGTTTTTTTGTCTCCAGTCTCTTGTCTCTGGTCTGGAGTCCTTCTTTAAGCTATAATCCGTCCATGAGCGCGCCTCTCTTGGTTCTGATCACGGTTGCGGCAACTTTCTGCGGCTTTGCCGCGGCTCTTTGGATTTTTCAACGCTTGTCCCGGCGGCCGACGACCGACGAGAAGACCTTCCAGCCTTTTCTTCAACTCCAGCAAGAACTCCATAACCTGAATACCACGCTTCAGGATCAGATCCACACGCTCTCCGGCCAGATGAACGACCAGATGAAACAAAATTCCCAGTTCCTTCAGGAGAACCAGCAGAATTACCGTCAGATCATGGGGGATGTCCAGCACCGGCTCGGGGTCTTGCAGCATGCCACGCAGTCTATGATGGATATTGGAAAAGACATCTCGTCCCTCCATGACATTCTTCGAGCTCCGAAACTTCGCGGTGGGATGGGAGAGTTGCTCCTCGCCGAACTTCTGCGACAGATCTTGCCGGAAGACCATTATGCGCTTCAGTACCGCTTCGCGAACGGTTCCCAGGTGGATGCCATTATCCGGCTCGGCGAGGGACTGATCCCGGTGGATGCGAAATTCCCGCTCGAGAATTTTAAACGTATCCTGGAATCAGGAAGCGACGAAAAACAGGCCGAGGCCCGCAAAGGGTTCTGGAGGGACGTCAAAAAACATATCGATGACATTGGGGCGAAGTACATCTTGCCCGAAGAGGGCACTTTCGAGTTTGCGCTGATGTACATTCCGTCCGAGAGTATTTATTACGAAATAATCATCAAAGACGATGCGCAGAATGAAAGTCTTTCGGCTTATGCCATGAAACGCAAGGTCGTTCCCGTTTCGCCCAACAGCTTTTACGTGTATCTCCAGTCGATCGTGCGCGGGCTCAAGGGGATGAGGATCGAGCGCTCGGCGCAGATCATCCTGGAAAATCTGGGCCAGTTGGAAGTGGACCTCGAGCAGTGCCTGACGGATTTTGAAAAGATCGGCGGCCATTTGGCCCATGCCCGTACGGCGTATGAAAAGACCGAACAACGGTTTCAAAAATTGAGAAACCGTCTGAATGTTCTGGAGCAGCATCAGGGGCAGGTTATAGGCCCGGAGCTTAAAGAGATCACTCTGGAAAAAGATTCTTAAATCGTTTTGCTACCCCACGGGAGGCAACATGAAATTTCTTAAAAAACTCGGCAAAGCGCTTTTCGGTTCGTCAAAACCCAAGAAAGTCGCGCGGCCCAAGGCGAAAACCTCAAAGAAGAAAACGGAAAAACCCGCAGGGAAAAAATCAGCCAAGCCGGCTAAAAAAAAGACCGTTAAAAAAAGTTCTTCCAAAGGCAAAACGAAACTTGCCAAGAAAAAGATTCCTCCGAAAAAACAATCAAGAATGGTGAAAGTTGCGCTGGCGGCCCTACCGACCGCGGAAGTGACGCACTATTTTCCGCATGTGAATGCCGCGGTCTTGAAGATCAAGACCGGAGAGATCCGGATCGGGGATGAGCTTTTGTTTAAAGGTCACACCACGGATTTTAAGCAAAAAGTCATTTCGATGCAGATCGATCACCAGCCTGTCATGATCGCCAAGAAAGGCGATGATTTTGGCGTCGAAGTGAAGTCCCGCGTCCGTGCCGGGGACCTTGTTTTCAAGAAGTGAAGATAGAGGAGTTGTGACTATGGGCCAGCATTATTTGCGGACCTACAAACCGTTCGTGCTCGAGGAGGTTAAAAAAAATCTCCTGATCATCGGAGACCTTACGGGGAATTGCGCTTCCTGCAATGAGCTTGGGATCAACGCTTACGACACCAAGGCCTGCCCGCAATGCGGGACGGTGTTCAAGTATATCGCGAGCCGTCGGCTTGAGACGCACCCCTCGGAGCGGTTCCAGCTTGCCAAGCGCCTTTCCGAGAAACGGCCCGATCTTATGTTGATCGATTATCTGGATTATCAGAAAGCCGCGGGAGCGAAAGCTGCCCACGATTTTTTTAGTCTCTAGCACCGCTTATCATTAAAAATTTATTTTAAATCCGCGCAACCTCAATTTCACCTTCGATGAAATTGATAGGAATTGGGACTGAAAGAACGGAGCGACATGGATTCGGGACCGATGGACCTGAGCGAGACAAAAGGACGTCTGGCACGCGGGATTGCCAAGACCTTAAAAGATAAAGGATTCACCGCGTATTTCGCGGGAGGTTGTGTCCGGGACTATTTGCGGGGTCAAAAGCCCCAGGATTTTGATATTGCCACGACCGCGACGCCGGAAGAAGTCGAAAAGATCTTTCGCCGCACGGTCCCCGTTGGGAAGCAGTTTGGCGTGATGATCGTGCTCGAAGAAGAAATTCCCTTCGAGGTGGCGACCTTTCGTTGCGAGGGCGGTTATCAGGACGGTCGTCATCCCACCCAAGTTTTATTTTCCAAGCCCGAGGAAGACGCCAAGCGCCGCGATTTTACGGTGAACGGTATGTTCTATGATCCCTTCTCGGAGAAGGTGATCGATTTTGTGGACGGTATGAAAGACCTGCCGCGAAAGGTGATACGTGCCATCGGCGATCCCGCGGAACGTTTTGAAGAGGACAAGCTGCGGCTTCTCCGGGCGATCCGCTTCGCCTCGACGCTTGATTTTGAGATCGAGAAGAAAACCTGGGAGGCGCTCCGCAAGAAAGCCTCCAAGATCCACGACGTGAGTCCCGAACGGATCCGGGAAGAGCTTGTGAAGATCTTTACGCGGTCCGGCGCGGCACGCGGATTCATGCTGCTTTCGGAATCCGGACTGATGAAGGAGATTTTGCCGGAGGTGGAAGCGATGCGCGGTGTGGAACAGCCCAAGAATTTTCATCCCGAAGGCGATGTTTTTGAGCATACGCGGCTTCTTTTGGAACACCTCCATCCTCCGGTTTCCACTATCCTCGCTTTTTCCGCACTTTTTCACGATATCGGAAAGCCCAGGACCGCCGCGATACGCAAAGGCCGCCTGACCTTTTATGAACATTCCGAAGCGGGGGTGCAGATCGCCGGCGAGATCATGCGGCGGCTGCGTTTTTCGAATGAGGAAATCGACGGGGTCCTGGAATGTGTGGCGAATCATATGAAATTCATGGATGTGCAGAAGATGCGGGCCGGGAAACTCAAGCAATTCATCAGCCGCCCCCATTTTGAAGAAGAAATGGAACTCCATCGTGTGGATTGCACCGCAAGCCACGGGATGCTGGACAATCTCACGTTCCTTCGGGACAAGCTTAAGGAATATGAACATGAGGAATTAAAACCCAAGCCGCTTGTGAACGGCCACGACCTCATGGCGCTCGGCATGAAACCCGGGCGGGCGATGAAACCGGTCCTGGAAGAAGCTTTCGTTCTGCAGTTAGAAGGACGTTTCAAAAACAGGCAAGATGCTCTAGAATGGCTAAAACGTGCAATTCCTAAATCGTAACCCAACGAGGAGGATCGAATGATGCGTAATTTCTTGAAGTGGAATGCGGTGTTGCTGTTGGGGGTGATGCTTTCCGGGTGTATGTCGCTTACCCAATCCGAAAAGAACGCGGTCTATGAGTTGAAGTCCTATGGGGTCAACACCCTCGACGAGCAGATCAAGATCCCTGCCGTTGCCGCTTGGCTATGTTTATTGCCCGTTGCGGGATATTGGTACCTCGCTTATGGGTCTGAGGAGAAACAGCTCTGGACCATCATGTGGGCAACTTGGTTTTGGAGTATTCCGGCCGCTTACAGCGATGCCGTGGTCTTGAATAAAAAAGAACTGGTGCGTTTCTACCAATATAAGCCAGCGGGACAGGAAGAACTGAAGGCCCTCCGGAAAAAATATCGGACCGTGGAATTGGGATTAAACGAGATCGATTATAACGATGGAAGAATCAGGCCCTCGTGAACTCAAAAAGTCGCTGGTTGCTCTCACTCTTGATGAGTTTGTGCGTTTTTTCGTCTCCGCTTTTTGCCGAGACCGTGACAGCGGTCGGGGCGGACGGCACGTTGACGCTTGAGGGCGGCAAGCAGGTGCTTCTGGTCGGGGTCCAGATGGACGATGAAGGAATTTCGGTCCTCCGGGTGCTTGTTCAGAAACAGGATCTGAAGTTTCAATTGATCGCTAACTCTACCCCGGGAGCGAAGGAGTTCGCCTACGCGTATCTCCAGGCAAAATATTTGAGATTTCCGTCAAAGCTCAACGAGGTCCCCGATGAACAGGAGGTTCTGATCAACGAATTCCTGGTGAAGCTCGGTGCCGCCAAAGTGGCCGAGACCCAGGACTTCAGGTTCAAAGCCAAGTTCATGAAGGTTCAGGAAGAAGCCAAGCAAAAGGGCGAGGGGATATGGTCTTACGAGATTTCCTGAAATTTTTGGGAGGTCTTCTTGCGGCACTCTTGATCCTCGGAATGGTCCTCGGGGTGGCCGGCTACTTCGCGATCCGGAACCTTGACCCCAATATGTTCCGGATAGAATTCGAAAAGTATCTTACCCAGCAGACGGGTTTTCGCGTCGAACTGGGCGGTATCAAACTCCAATGGAAGCCCCAGCCGCGGCTTCAGGTTGACGGCCTCAAACTCTATCATCCCAAAACTCTCGAAAAGATCCTCCAAAGCGACCACGTTCGGATCGACGCGAACCTGGCTTCGATCTGGAAAAAACATTTTTCTGTGTCCCAAGTCGTGATCCAAAGTCCCGAGATCTTTCTAAGGCGCAACCGGGAAGGGATCTGGAATTGGCAGGTCGGTCAAAAAACGGCGGCCCCGGTTCCGGCCGCCGCGTCCACGCTCTCGCAGAGGGGACTTATTCCGACTGCCGAGGCTTCGGAGGGAAGCAAAAGTGTTTCGCTGGGGAGCGTGGGCCGTGTTGCGGGAGGGTGGAAATTCGGGGTGGGGAAGATCCTTGTGAGGGATGCGACCCTCCATTTTACCGACGAGACGGTCAAGCCAGCCTATAAACTGGTGATCGAAAAACTGGAAACTAAAGTACGGCAAAAAGCCCCCAATGCGCCGTTTCATTTTAAGGCAAGTGGCACTGCTTTTAACTCCGCAAAAAAGAATCTTGAAGCCGAGGGGGATCTGGACCTGGAAGCGCAGTCGCTGGATTTCCTGCTTCGCTATGGTCCCGAAAAAGCATCATTCAAGGGACGGCTCAAGATAGTCAACGCTCAGCCCCATTTTGAGGGGACGCTTGAGGTTCGCGACCTGGACATGGAATCGGTCATCCCGGAAGCTTATAAAAAGGGCGATTATGTGGCGGGTCGCCTTGGTGCTAAGGCACAGCTTTCGTTTGATGGCGCGAATCCTGATCTACTCAAGCGATCGCTTAAGGGACAGGGAACGATCGAAATCCGGGATGGGGCCCTCAGGAACCGGAATCTTATCAAGGAGGTTTTTGACCGTTTGTCTCCGGTGCTCGCGATCACAAACGCCTTGGGCGGGGAACTTCCGCCGGAGTTGAGCGAGATGCTCAAGGACCGGGACACGCCGTTCCAGTCATTGCAAGTGGCGTGTGGGGTGGAGGCGGGGACTGTGAGAGTCAGTGAGTTCCGGCTGACGCATCCCAGCTATCTGTTGTCCGGTCAGGGGACCTGGGGGATCCTGGACATGCGTGTCGATGGGGCCATGCAGCTGTTGTTATCCCAGTCCATCTCCGCCTACTTGACGAAAAAGGTCCACGAAATGGAATTGCTCGCGGATCGCAGCGGACAAGTCGTGATCCCGTTCCGCTACAGCGGTGTTTTCCCCGATGCCGCGGTCCAGCCGGACCTGGGCTACATCGGTTCGAGGCTGTTGCAGGGCGGGACGGAGCAGCTTCTCAGTCAGGGGCTTGATCAACTATCCAAATATCTGGAGCGTAAGAAGAAAAAATGAAAAAAATACTCATCACGATTAGCGGTCAAGATAAGCCCGGCATCATCGCCAAGGTGAGCGGCCTTTTGTTCGCTCGGGGATGCAATCTCGAGGACATCAGCATGACCCTTCTGGAGGGGCAATTTGCCATGATGATGACCGCTTGCTTGCCGTCCCAAGTGTCGAGGGCCCGTGTGCTACAAGGCTTGGAACTTCTCAAGGACTCTCCCTGGGCCTTGGATTGTCATGTGACCGGGCTGGAAGGGAAAATCCTGCATGGGAAAAAACACGCGAAGGGCTCTCTTCCTTTTATGGTCACTGCGTTCGGCAAGGACCGTACGGGGATCGTTTATGAAGTAAGCCGTGCGTTGGCGGGAATGCGCGTCAACATTACGGATCTCGACAGCCGGATCTTGGGCAAAGGCGCCAAGACCACTTACGCGATGCTCTTGGAAGTGGATGTTCCGGACAAGGTCACTTTGGCGAAACTTAGAATCCTTTTGGCGGGGGTCTCAAAGAAATTGAAGATCGAGATTCAGATCAAGCCTTTGGAACGTGTTTCCCTATAATCCCTGATGAAGCCCGCCTCGATCCGGACCTTTCCCGATCCGATCCTCAGAAAAACAGCGCAAGCGGTCACATCGTTCGATCGCTCGCTTTTGAAGCTTGTGGCTGCCCTGGTCCGTGTCATGAAACGCCAATCGCATGGGATCGGCATTGCGGCGCCGCAGATCGGGGTCGCAAAGGCCGTCGCGATCGTGGATGTTTCAAGGCGTGATCCAAAAAAGAAACGTCTTATTCTTGTCAATCCCGTGATCCTTGAAAAAAAAGAACCGGAAGTGCGTAAGGAAGGATGCATGAGTTTTCCGGATTACACGGCATTCTTGAAGCGGCACCGGTGGGTGCGTTTTCGCTGGCAGAACGAGCGCGGCGAATTTTTTGAAAAGATCAGTACCGGGATCGAAGCAATTTGTGTGGAGCATGAGGTCGATCATCTCAGGGGGGTTCTTTTTATCGACCATGTGACTTGCCTCAAAACGGATCTTTTCCCCCGATCGCCGATGCATTTTGAAAGCGGAACGATCTGAGACAACGGCGATAACGGGGGCCACTTGACTTGACTCGTTGGTGCCGGATGATAGAATAACGCCGCTGAGAGATCAGGGCAGCTCCGTGTTTTTATAAACTGTTATCGAAAAAGCCCTCCGTTTGGTTTGAGGGCTTTTTCATTCTCTGCGCACTAAAAAAGGCAAAGATCATGGCTTCTCAAAAAGATTATTACAAAGCGCTTGGCGTTCCCGAATCCATTTCTGCCGACGAGCTCAAGAAGGTCTATCGCAAGCTTGCCGTAAAGTATCATCCGGACAAGAATCCGGGCAATCCTAAGCAGGCCGAGACGAGATTCAAGGAGATCTCCGAGGCGTATTATGTCTTGAGCGATGAGAAGAGGCGCGCGCAATATGACCAGATGCGCAAGTTCGGCGGCGGGAATCCAGGAAATTTTGCGGGGGCGCAGGGGTTCAATTTTGAAGATCTCCTGCGGCAATACTCCTCCGGAGGCCGCGCACGCGGGGGAGGGCGCTATTCCGCGTTTTCGGATATTTTTGGGGATCTTTTTTCGGGCGCCGGGGGCGGATCGGGCGGGCCATTCCGCGTTTATTCTTCCGGATCGCCGCGTCAGGGTTTTTACGAGGATGAGGATGATTATGGACAGGGGCCGGTGCAGGCTCCCCAGGAATCCGCGGACGTGGTCGTGAATCTGAAGATCTCAAAGAAAAAATCCAGGGAAGGCGGGAGCGTGATGTTCAAGACACCAGAAGGGCAGACGATCTCGGTGAAGATCCCGGTGAATACCCGTGAGGGGCAGAAGCTCCGCTTGGCTCGTCAGGGAAGGGATTGTCCCATGTGTCATCATCCCGGGGACTTGATCCTCCAGATCCGGATCGGTGAGTGATGGAAGAGTCCTTTAAGCACCACGAGCCCTATCAGACCGGGAACCCCAAACTCGACCAGCTCATCCATGAGCTGATCCATCAAGCCGGGCCGGGAGCGAACGCCGATCTCGCGGAGGAATTGATCGTGACCGCCCTGAAGGTCCATACGGATAAAATGGACCGCGGGGACATGAAGATGCTCAATACCGCGATGAAAGAGCTTCGGTGGAGTCTCAAGATCTTCGAGCCCTATCGCGCTATCCGCAAGGTGACGATTTTCGGCTCCGCGCGAACGCCGCGGAGTTCTCCGGATTTTCAGATCGCCGAAAAATTCGCCAAGGGGATCGTCCGGAAAGACTGGATGGTCATCACGGGTGCTGCGTCAGGGATCATGCAGGCGGGCAATGAAGGCGCGGGGCACAAAAAAAGCTTTGGAATGAACATCCAGCTTCCGTTCGAACAAGAGGCCAATCCCGTGATGCTCCAGGACCCGAAGCTTGTGACCTTTAAGTATTTCTTCACGCGAAAGCTTATGTTCCTCCGGGAATCCCATGCGACCGTCCTTTGCCCCGGTGGGTTCGGGACCCACGATGAAGGTTTTGAGACGCTTACGCTAGTCCAGACCGGGAAGACGGACCCTCGTCCAATCGTTTGTCTGGACGCGCCGGGTTCCGACTATTGGAAGGACTTCTTCCATTTTCTCCGGCATCAGTTGCTCCATCAGGGGATGATCCATGCGGAAGATCTCGATTTGATGTATGCGACGCATGATCCCGAGGACGCGGTGGCTTATGTCACGGGTTTTTACAAAATGTACCATTCGATGCGCTATATACGGGACCTTTTGGTCGTTCGCATTGAGAAGCCGCTTAGCGAGGAACAACTGGATCAGTTGAATCAAGAGTTCAAACATCTTCTCAAGAAGGGAAAGATCACTCAGTCGCTCAAGCCCTTTGATGAGGAGCGGAACGCGCCGTACACGTTCCATTTGACCCGCCTTGCGTTTTATTTCAAAAAAGACAGCTTTGCTAATCTTAATAAGCTGATCCACCGACTTAACAATTTTTCGGGCGATTAGCTCAGTTGGTTAGAGCACTTCCTTTACACGGAAGGGGTCTCAGGTTCGAATCCTGAATCGCCCAAATTTGCGATTAGCTTCCTCTGATTTTCTAAATGTGAATCAGGGTTGCCCGGGAGTTTGCTTCATGTATAATGTCGCTCCCATAGTATGAAAATACGGACTTGATCCCAACGAGAGGAAATAAAATGCAAGCGAGAGATGCAAAAAAAGGGGCTATTGTTCTTCATCAAAATGAGATGCATTTGGTGACCGAGGCCACCCATCGGACGCCTGGAAATCTGCGGGCTTTTTTCCAGATCACTCTGAAAAATCTCAAAAATGGACGCGTTGTCCAGACCCGGTTTGCTCCTGACGAACCGCTTGAGAGGATCACCTTGGATCCGAAGCAGTGTCAGTTCCTGTATAAGGATGGCCAAGGATACCATTTCATGGACATGGAGAATTATTATTCATTTTTTCTTAACGAAGAGATCCTGGGCGATAAAAAGTATTATTTGAAAGAGGGGATGGAGATCAAAATCGATTTCTATGAGGAAAAACCCATTTTCCCCGAATTGCCCGGTATCGTGACGCTTAAGGTCACGGAAGCTCCTCCCGGGGTCCGTGGGGATTCCGTTTCAAATACCGTCAAGGTCGCCGTTTGTGAGACAGGTCTTAAGGTGAATGTCCCGCTTTTTATCGACGAGGGGACTGAGATCAAGGTCAATACCGAAACAGGCGAATACGTCGGACGAGCTTAAAATTTCAGGGGCGGTTAGCTCAGCTGGTTTAGAGCATTACCTTCACACGGTAGGGGTCACAGGTTCGAATCCTGTACCGCCCATGTCTTTATGTTCTTTTCATAAATGGTGACATGGACGGCCCCAATTTCAGATTCTCTGAAATTGAAGGCTATTGGGATTGCCCCTTTTTTTCTATCCTTTGGGAAGATAGACAAGTTTGTAAAGGTGCTATAGACTGCCGCCATGATTGTTCGTATCGAAAAACCAAGAACCATGAGTTATGGGAAGCCCCTCGTCGTCCTCCTTGTGATCGCAGCGGTTCTCGTTCTGTGGTTCTGTTTTGCCCCCCGGTCCTACGTGCCTCTTGCATTTGAGATCCTCGGATTTGAAGGGGACGTCCAGATCTATGATCTTCAGAGTCGTTCCTGGCGCACGCCCAAGCGCGGGGAGGAGTTCGTAGCCTCCCAGAAGCTTAAGACCGGTGCCGATGGTTCGATCAATTTTCAGGTCGAAAATGAGATCCATCTGCGTTTGAAAGAAAATTCCGAGATCCTGAACGAAGAGTCTCGTGTGCGAGGGACGCGAGAAGTCTATAAACTTCGCTTGGTTCATGGGGTTCTTTTGGGTGCGACGTTACGCCAATTTGAGCGTAAGCAGAATGGCGCTAAGGCGGTTTTGGAAATCCTGACCCGCGATTATGTTGCGAATATCCATGGTGCTATTTTCCGTGTGCAAGCGTCCGCTCAAGAAGGGCAGGAGAATAGAATCGGCGTTCTTCGCGGTTTCGTGGAGGTTGCAAAACCTTCCCCGTTCTTTCGTTCGGAGGGGATCCGGATCCGGGGGCTTGAGGAGACAAGCGCCACCGGGGGCGTTATCCAACCGGTGACGAGGGTTACCCCGGAAGCCTGGGGTCTTATGAAAGAATCCTATGAGCTTCTCGAAAAAACGGCGGTCATGGAGGCCGAGCAGATCGATCTTTCCAAGATGGCGGGAAGTTTTTTTAATGTCGTGTTTGATCATGGGACTTTTTACACACCTAAAAGCGGGTATGCGGGGCGAGAGTTTTTTAAAGATCCGGATTCGGGACAGGTTTTTTTTGAGACGGAATATGACGTTTTTCCGACGGGTTCGTTCTGCGGTGTCTATATCAAGACCCGTGATTTTGATATTTCAAAATATACCGGTCTTTCCTTTGAAGTTCGTCGTAAGGCCGACGAAGGCGCTCCCGACAGTTTTTTTATCGAGATGAAATCCAAAGGCAATGTAGTTCGTCGTTATGCCCCGAGGGTTTTTGAAAAGACCTGGAAGCTCGTGGAGTTTGATTTTCACGCACAGAAGCCCCTTATCGTGAACGAAGTGGTCTTTGTGTTTACGAACGCACGGGTCGGGGAGGCGAAAAAGGGCGTGCTCGAATTCCGCAATATGAAATTAATCCCTCTTCCTGAAGCTGCGGCCGCCCCGCGGGTCGCGGCTCAGGCAGTAGTATCTCCGTCTCAGCCTCAGCCCACGGTGAACCAGCCGGTGGCGTCATCCGTTGCGCCCCACGCGCCTATTCCTGCCGCCGATAGTTCCTTAGCTGTTCCCAAAGAAGTTTCACTGGAATAGGCCATTCTATTTTCCATCCTTGGCGTTGCTTCGATTGATTAGGATTAGGGTTATATTTGGTGTTGACGTTATACGCTCGTGACGGCTATATTTTGCAGTCTTTTTGGATGGGTCTGATTTACGCAGGCTTATTATTCCGTATCTTGGAATCACGCTGGGGTGGCGAAACTGGCAGACGCGCTAGCTTCAGGAGCTAGTGGCCGCAAGGCCTTAGGGGTTCAAGTCCCCTCCTCAGCATTTTTACCAATGTAAAAATACCGTGCCGTGTCGGTCCAAGGATAATCGCCTACGGCATCGGCACTTTTTACTAAGAGGGGATCCCGTCGCTTACAGGATCATCAAGATCCTGAAGCGCAGTCCTAGCGCATTGGGCGCTAGGGCAAGTCTCCTCCTCAGAACTTGTTCTTTATGAACAAGCACGGCACCGTGAGAGTCGAAGGGAAGCTCTTTACGGTGACCGCATTTTAAAACGATCTGATGATAACATCTCACCTATGAAAAAGAAAAAAGAAGCCGCTCCCGAGTCCAAGCCCGTCCGGAATTCATTCGAGGTGATTTCCGAGAACCGGAAGGCTCATTACGACTATTTTATCCACGATCGTTACGAGGCCGGCATTAATCTCATGGGGCATGAGGTCAAATCCATCCGTGAGCGGCGCGTGAATCTCAAGGACAGTTATGTCCGCATCATGAAGGAAGAGGCGTTTCTTCTGAATTGTCACATTTCTCCCTATTCCAGGATCCAGGGGCATCAGGAACTGGATCCGATCCGTACCCGGAAACTACTCCTGAAACGTAATGAGATCAACCGGTTGATGGGGCAGGCCGGGCGCAAGGGAGTTGCGATCGTGCCGCTTCGTATGTATTTCAAGAAGGGGTTTGTGAAAGTCGAGATCGCCATCGGGGAAGGGAAAAAACAATACGATAAACGCGCGGCCATTAAGCAGAGGATCCATAACCGTGAAACCCAGGTAGCTATCAAAAAAGCCACAAGACACTAGACCAGAGTACACTGTGCACGGAGCGCCGTACGCTCCTTATGGGGTTTTTAAAGTCTATTAAGCCAGTCAGGCTTTTGTGCTATACTTCTCCTGCAGTTTTGATCTTTTACATCGTCGTTCCTTGGGGGTGAATAGGTTCGACAAGGGGTTTAGCATTTAAGGGAGCATGCAGAGGTTCGTCAGGTGCCTCTCAAAAAAACGTGGCAAAACATAAATGCTGAAAAAACCAGCTGGAACGAGAGGGCTGTTGGACCGGTAACGGTTCCAATGCCTTTCGCTCTTCCTTTCGCTGCTTAACTGCTAGCGAACGTCACAGGACCGATGCCTGCTAAGTTCTGATGACGAAAAAGCAGGCTGCTCTTTGAGCACCGTCGCCGTGTTCAAGGAAAAGATCTAGGCGGATCGTTCTTCAGGATCTCGTTCGCAGAGGCCTGGGGAATTAAATCCATTGCGAACTGAGCATGGAGACCCCTTAATGACGGATCCTTTGGACGAGGGTGCAATTCCCTCCACCTCCACCATTCCAATAGTAAACTGGCTCGAAGAGACAGAGGTTGAAACATACCGTTATCAAAACGGCGAGTTAGTTTTAGTAACAAGGTGACAATACCTGAGACGTAAGAACGCATGGCATGAGGCCACCGGGAGTTAATCTTGGTGGCCTTCGTGTTTTAGGTTCCCGGCAGTGTATGGACGCCCCTGTCTTAGCAAAGAGAATAATCCTCAGGAAAGCCTTTCTGCATAGCCTTCAAATTCCTATGAAAAATTCTGTTATCTCCTGCTATAACAAACTAGCTGAATGTCCTAGTGTTTCCTAGAGTGTCCTACTAGACGGATTACTCGCTTGCGGTTACACTTCAGCCACTCCTATGAAGATTAAAATTTTAGCTTTCCTTTTGTTGCTCCTGCCCTTATTCACTCCCAACGCTCATGCTGTAACTCTTGCGGAATTCACTGAAGGTTGTTGCGGAATTGGAACTGCTAACCCAACTCCTTACGAAGCAGCTGACATCGATTTTAATCTGAATGGATATTGGGGGCCGAGAGCAAATGCTGTTCCTAATACACTATTATTTGAGAATGTTTTTTTAACCTCGCTTTCTGCGGGGCAGACTTTTACAGCCACATCGACAACTGACCCCGCCTTTGATAATTTCGTTAGCAAATTGACTAATGGAGTAGATGATTTAATGTATATTTCGATGAATTTTGCGATACAAGATAATAATGGTGTGTTCATCGACGCGGGCGGCGGCGGTGGTTACGGCATGTATGAATCGGACATGTTAGGTAATCAGTTATATGGTGGAAATGGTGTTGATTTTTTGGGTTTTGATATTGATACAATTGCTCTTCGCATTAATTCAATTCGTTTTAGTCATCCATTCGCTGGAACTACAATGGATATTAATTGGACGTTATCTGTCGAAGGCCCAAGTATAACTCCCCCTCATCCCTCCACAGCAATTCCTGAACCCTCAACAATTCTTCTGATGTTATCTGGATTACTTGGTCTACCGCTTATGAGGAAGAATAGATGAGAAAATATCTATTTTTGATTCTAATGGTCATTATGTTTGTTCCAAAAGCTGATGCTAACGCAATAGTAATTGATTCTTTTTCAGATATGCCAGAAAATTCTGTCTTACTGAATCCCGGTGGCGTTTCAGATCCATTTGGGTTAATTTACAACACTTTGCCAAGCTACGGAATTCATGCATCCAATCCCATCTATTCATCTTTAGGGAGTTTTATTAACGATGTTTCATCAAATATAGGAAGTACTGTGGCCCCCCATAACCGAACGATATACCGATTTCCTGTGCAGTTTGTATTTGATGAACCGATATATGCGATGGGAAGTACTTTTTTTGCTACAAACTATCCTGCTGTAGATAACCTTGCTGATCCGTTTGACAACAATTTTCCCAACAAATCGTTTACGGTAACAGCCTATGATATCAACGGCAATCTCATAGAGACATCCCAGTCTAGTGAATATGGTGATGTTCTAGGTCCAGTTGAATATGGTTATTCGTCTAGGGGCACTCAATTCATGGCATCTTTTTCGGGCTTCTGGACGGATACCCCAATCCACAGAGTCACTTTTTTAGGTCTAGATGACCCGGTCTGGCAGGATGCAGCATGGAGTAGTATCGCTTTTTCAAATACTCCTTTAGAGCCTTCAACAACTACCACCCCCGAACCATCAACAGTTCTTCTTCTCGGTTCTGCCCTCATAGGTCTGGTCTTCAGACGTAAAAAGCCATTGTAAATTTAGGGGGCTGTGGGAAAATCTCTTATTCGGTATTTTGAGAATGAGGAATAGGAGATATGGAAAAAAACAGACATTATTTAACCCACTATTGGCGGTGGCAATTTCTGCGGCTTAGTCCCAAGTATAAATCTCGGTATAATTGGTTCGAAAAATGCTTTAATGATCCGGACCTTTTCCCTTCACGTTATAAAAATCCAGAATTTCAAAAGAAAGCATCCGCTGAATTCCTTGAAGTCTTCGGGATAAACGCCATTTGCGATTACAAGGCTAAAAAATTGCCTGAGGGAGTGTCAATCGTCGGGCCGCTTGATTTTGGGACCAAGGTTGGAACCTTGGATAGTGTTTTTCCTCACGTTAAGTCAATCACGGAATGTGCTGGTTTTGATGATACGCTAACAAAGCAGAAAAATTACTTGTGTGAGCAACAAGATATTTTTTATTGCCCGAAATGCCGTATTGAAAAAGTGCTCAAAAAATCAAAAATATGTTCTCACGGTAAAAAGAAATTTTGCATGCGTCAAACGAAAAAGTTGATCCGCCGGGCTGTTCAAGTCGTGATTAATCTTGAAGCCAATAAGGCTCAGATAGAAAAAGACATACAAGACCTAATCAAAGGGCATCAATCGGAAAGAGATGATGAATCGCATTTGAAGCAGTGCTTGAAAGCGTATCGCTATTGGATGCAGCGGCGTAAGAATGGGGAGCCCCGATTCACTTATAAACTAATTGCCCCTAAAGTGAATATCAAAATAGGGCCGGGTGCCACCTCAACCGCTTCTGTGCGATATGAACATGAAGCCGTTAAAGACTTATTGGATGCCGCTAAGGTATTTATCGACGGCGGCTATAGACGAATAATCCTCTAATTTCCCTCTGTAGTTGGGGGATAACTTTCGGCTTAAACTGTTCCCCCCGACATTTTTCTCCCCTCGGTTTATCTTTCTCGTATGGAAACAACGAGGAAGCGACTTTCCAGCCTTCAGAATATATCAGAATCAGCCCGGCGCGTGTGTGTGCGTGATCGCGCGGTTGTGTTCAAAGAATCTGAAGCGGAAGAAACCATCCCGGTCGAGTCTATTCCTCTCATCGAAGAAATCTTGGCGGACATGCTTTTTGCCTCTTGGGTCAGTCAGAGAGGCGCTCCGGCCAGTTCACAACAAACGCAAAAAGAGGAAAAAGACAATGATTCAAATCCTTCCGAAACGAATTTCTCCGCTTAAAGCCATCCGATTAAAATGCTTGGACTGTTCCGGGGGGCTGCGTGCTGAAGTCCGCTGCTGTGTGATCCCAGATTGCCCGTTGTTTGTTTTCAGGCATGGCAAGAATCCAAACCGAAGGCGGTTGCCCGTCCAAGTTCCATTAGTCTCCGAAAACGCTGCTGAGAGGCCAGTTTTCACAAATGAAAGGGGTTTAAACGAGCTATGTCCAATTTAATGAGTCACAAGACATCGAATTTGTACGAAGCCGCGTATTTGCTAGCCAAGGGATTCAAGATTATCGGAAAGGAGCACGCCGGATCGAAGGCCATCCTGATTCTTGACGGTGATGGAATCGATGACGCTGTTTTGAAGTTTTATGATGACGGCCTTGTGAAGGCGCGGCTCTATTCCGAAAACTTCAAAAAAATCAAAGACTATATTTTTACGAGTCATTAGGCTTGATGAGCCAAAGGTGAGACTTGTGGGAAACGCTAAAGGAGAGGGGTTTTACAAGGTCGAGATCAAAACAAACGAGCTCGTTAAGTTGGGATCGTTGGAGGCTGAAGAGTACGGGATATTTGTTCTTCTTGCAACGGTCATAAATCCGAATAACGGATACTGGCTCGGAAATTTCAGCATATTTGCCGGAGAATTTAATCTCGACTCGGATAGGGTTGGCTATGTGTTCAAGAAGTTAACGCGAAGGGGTCTGATAGTCTTCAGCCTGTCTCGCGGGCAAAGAAGCAAGGCCAAGTTCTTCATAAATGGGTATCAAATGAAGACCTTAATCAAGGGGCAGGATCGCTTTGTTACCCCGGAATATATCCAGAAAATGACGATCCAGAATGCAAATCCTTCAGAAGTCAAAAACGGTTTTCAGAAGTCAAAATGGCACTCGCCCAAGAGAGAAAGTTCTCACCAAAATAAGAAGGAATTTAGAAGTCCCCTAGACGTAAACGGAGAGGGAAATGTAATTTTAAATGGACACGGAGAGGGAGAGAGTGAGAGGGGGAGTCCACCCTCGGACCAAGGATTTCTTTTTAAAGCCTTCGAAGAATTAAAAGCAAATAAAGGGGAAGAATTGGCGACGAAATATTTTTTGGATAGAGGCTATGAAATTCCGAAAAAGATAAAATCGGAGATTAAAAGCCTATGACTAAAGAAAGTTTTATCAAGGGGATGGCGATTTTAAAAGAAGTCTTTCATCGGGACTTTAATCTTTCGCTCTACTGGAAAACCTTAAAAGATATCGACGACACTTCTTTCCAGTCGGCGGTGCTTAAGATCATCCAAACACAGAAGGAGCTCTATCCGAATACGAATATGATAGCAATCATCCGTGAATGGGCGCATACGCTTATGAGGGGTAGCGCGGAAAGTTTCCCGAAACTTACTGACCAGCGAAGTGATCCCCCTCCGGCCGAGTGGGAAGCAATGAAGAAAAAGTTGAAGTCATGGGGATCAATAGACGCATGAGAGATGGCTCAAACGCACTCGACGCAACGCATAGAAGGCTCGGAAGCCGCAAAACGGGACGAACGGGACGCAAGAAAAAGACGAAACGGTATGAACGGTATGTATGAAAAGGATTCGCAGGGAGCGGAAAGCATCGGTGACGGCGGACGAACGGGCACCGGGACATTGACGGATGCCGTTGGTTTACCTTTACGCGGTTCTTGTAAGTGTGCTTGATGTTAAGGGATGCAACCAAATGGGGTAATACGGTAGACCGTATTAGGTGGGGTAGAAGGACGAGAGAATTATAAAAAAACGTTTTAAAGGTTGAAATCTTTAAACCCTGAGAATATGCTATCGCCATGAAAAATCTTACTCATTACATGAGCGTTAGGGATTTTGCAGAGAGTGCCGCTGTGAGCGTCCAAGCCGTGCATAAGGCTATCAAGGCTGGTCGCATTACGAAGTATCAGCGAGTTGGGTATGTCTATCTTGTCGATCGTGTTGAGGTTTTGAAACTAAAAAAAAAGAAAGGGTGAGCACATGAGCGATTCTTTTGAGTGGCAATGCCCATTTTGCAATCGTCATGCGACTATTACGAATGCGAATTGTTCTATTGAGGACATGACGCTTGGTGCTTCGAATTTTGAGAACCGCCGGTGGATTCGTGCGGTATTTATCCGTTGTCCTAATGAGCGGTGCCATGAGTATACGCTGAAAATAATTCAAGGGTATGCAACTGTTGGCGGGCAAGGACGAACGGTGACGCATCAAGAAAAAGAATGGCAATTGATCCCAGAGTCTGATGCCAAACCTTTTCCCGAGTATATTCCTGAGCAAATTAGGGCGGACTACGAGGAGGCTTGTTTAATCAAAGAAAAAAGCGCGAAGGCTTCAGCGGCGTTATCTCGAAGATGCTTGCAGGGGATGGTAAGAGATTTCCATAAGGTTAATAAAAAGAACTTGGCGCAGGCAATTAACGCTCTCCAAGGTAAGATTGATCCGGTTGTCTGGAGAGCGATTGATTCTGTCCGGAAAGTCGGTAACATTGGTGCCCATATGGAAAAAGACGTAAATTTAATTATTGATGTAACTCCACACGAAGCCGAGCTGTTAATCAATCTCATAGAACGCCTTATGAAAGAATGGTATATCGATCGCTATGAACGAGAAAATGAAATGAAGGGAGTTATTGCATTGGCTGAAAAAAAAGATGCCGCCCGAAAGGAAAAGAAAGATTCAGAATCGGTATCAGCAGTTGATGCTGTTTAAAAAGAAGATGCGGATGAGGATAAATTAATTTCGCCATGAAAGCTGTTGCGTATATTCGAAAAGCAACGTTAAAGACGGGTGGAAGGAGAGTGTGTAATGGGTAATTCAAAAATTTGTCCTAAGTGTAATGCAAAAAACAATCCGTTATTGAGCTCTTGCTGGAAATGCAAATCTCCTTTTCTTCAATCCGAGTCTTTACCGAATGCTGAAAGAGCGTTTTTAAATTCACAAGGTGAAAACGTAAAAAAGTGCCCCTTTTGCGCAGAAGAAATTAAGGCAGAAGCGATTAAATGCAAACATTGTGGTTCGATGGTGGGTGCTGTTGAACCTAAAGTCGAAATTAAAAAAAATGCTCGAAAATGTATGCAATGCCATATGGAGATTCCTCAAGGAGGATCAATTTGTCCCTATTGCAGAAAAGGCCCGGGAGTAGCGGGGGCTTTAAATAGTGCTGCGGATAGTATGCAAGGATGCGGATGCAGTCTTGCGATTTTAGGTTTTATAATTATATCTTTTGTTATGTTCCCCCAAATATGGGTAGCAATTATGGCGATTTTTTCAACCGCCTTTCATAAGTAATTTAGCCTTTAAAACTTATTGCGGAAAAATCGGAGAATAACATGAGATCGAAAATCTATTTGCTCGTAATGTTGGCTTTCTTGTCCGGCGGATGCGCGACTCAAGCGGAATTATACGGATTAAAAATGAACAGTGTTGTAGGCGCAACAGATTTAACTGCGACTCGGGATGCAAAAGGATATGTCCAATGGAAGACTAAGTATGCAAATTCCGTGGATAGCACAATCGAGGCATGGGGCGATATATCTTCCGTTTCCGTTCGTATTCGTATTACAAACAATTCATCTAATCCAATTAAAACTAATTATTTTTTGGATAACTTTTCCTTGTCTCTTAAAAATGGGAAAAATTACATTTTGGATAAACGCAATATCCTGAATTATCCCAAAAATGATTATATAAACCCTGGGGAAACAGTTGAATACAATTTGGGTCTTCCGCAGGTAATTTGGGAGATAAAAAAGGAGCAGATTGATTGGATTACTTGCAATATTGGGGGAAGTTCGACAATTCTTCTCGTCCCCATTTCCTCAATAAAAACGAAATCGTAACCGGTTGTAAAATGGGCAAGGAAAACGAAATGAGAGCCGTTGCTTATATCCGAAAATCCACATCAGGAACAGACGAGGGCGGCGTTGAGCGGCAGGAAGGCTCCTTCGCGCGTCAGGAGACGGCGATTCGGGACTATGCCAAGCGAAAGGGAATTGAAATCATTCGCTGGTATGAGGAGCCCGCCTCCGGGAAGTCTATCCGAAAGCGCAAGATATTTCACCAGTTGGTCAGAGATGCCAAGGCTCCGTCGCGCCCATTTCAAGCCATCATTTTTGGCGAGTACGACCGCTTTATGCGCGATGTGAAAGAAGCCATGCGCTATGAGGTCGATCTGGATGATGCTGGCGTTGAACTCCACTTTACGAACCTGCGGAACGATGGAAGCTCTGAAGATGATGTTTTCAAGTCTCTGGCCCGGAATATGGCGGCCAAGTATTCCTTGGATCTGGCCCAGCGAGTTGTTCAGGGTATGGTTCGGAAGGCAAAGATGGGAAGTTGGCTTGGAGGTATCCCGCCCTTTGGCTATCGCAAAGAAAAGAATCAAAATGGTTTTGTGTCATTGGTCGTCAATGCGGAAGAAGCCAAAGTGGTCGAGACCCTATTTAAGTTATCCCTGAAGGGTTGGGGGCACAAGAAGATAGCGGGCGGCTTGAATGACAAAGGGATTTGTTCGGGCAAGGCTGCACGGGCTCGAAACAGTTTTTCGAACAAGAACCCTGACGGGAAGTGGTCCGGCGAAACTATACGCCACCTGCTTCGAAACCCTGTTTACAAAGGGGTTTACCGCTGGAACAAACGGGCAAGGGTTGATTGCTTTGATTGGCGGCTGGAAGGTCAGGGGACAATAACTGTCGGGAAACTCAGGACTCAGCTAAAGGAGTTCAAGAATAATGGCTCCTTTTTTGTGGACCGTCAAAAGAACCCCGATGAGTGGATTAAGAAAGACGATGCCATCCCGGTCATAATTCCCGCCGAAATCTTTGATGCGGTGCAAGAGCGTTTTAAGCCGTATATGAGCCGAAAGTGGCAAAGAAGCAACCATGCCAAACACTTGATGTCAGGCTTCCTGCGGTGCCAAAATTGCGGGAATGGACTCTCAGGGCATCGCTACAGCAAGATGGTCATTACAACGGGTAAAAAGACGTTCTATGAGTATTACCGCTGTATGGGTGCCGTGAGGAAAGGGACGCATGGGGCTTCGGTCAAACCCATGATCAAGCGCGAAGTTGTTGATAGGCTTGCCAATGAAGGGATGCTCAAAAGAGCCGGGGCTCTGACAAACCCCAAGCGGGTCCGGGAAATCTTCAAGAACCGAGTTTCTGAGTTTGAACGAACCAAACCGAATCGGCTGCTTCAGGTCGAACAGGCGGTAAAACGGATCGATGATGAAATTGACCGGATTCTTGAGGCGTATACGAGGTTTGAAAAGTCTATCCCGGAGAGCAGAGTAAAGACGCTCAATGCGCGAAGGGAGACATTCGAGCAAGAGCGTAAGACTCTTTTGGCGGCGGGCGATTGCCATTTCTTCGACATTGACCAAGAGGTTGATTCGTTCTTATCCCGGGCGCGCGGAGTGAAGGAGATCCTTGGGGCTGGGGAACTTGTTGAACGGCGGCGGCTCAGGGATTGTTTTCTGAAGCGAGCAGAGGTGAATTGGCTTGCTCCTGAAGGGGTGCCCGAAGTAGAATTGGAATGGTTCAAGTTACCATTGCTCGTTCATAATACGGCGGGGGAGTTTAGAAACATACAAGCACCCTCCACCTCCACCATTTGTTTTTTGGCACTTTCAGGTGCCGCAAGGGGTTACGCCAAAACTGGCGTAACCCCTTTTCTCTCCAACGGTTCCATTCCAAGGCAATCAAAGTCAACACAAGTCATTCAAAGTTTTAAATGCTTTGAATTACCCTAGTTGTGTGGCAGGAATGTGGCAGGAATTGAATCAGATTAAACATATGGTCCGTCCTGCCTTCGCGGTGGAAAACATTTGCCTAAGCTTTAAAATCTCCCACCTGATGGGTCGTAATGCATAATATCGCGCATTAGAGACATCCTGATGTGAAATCCGTCGTTATTATAACCCCGGTCGTTGAAGAATCGTGGGGAGGAGAGATGGGGTATGTCACAATCAGCCCAGAAGGTGACATTCCGAAAAAGGCGAATATAAGCGACCCTTGGAATCTTTTTTGAGAAACACCCTCATGGGGTGCGTGCGCTTAAAGGCCGAAAGTTTAAAATTCTTGCCTCGCTACATCGATGAGAGTATGCTTTTCGCACGCTTTTTAACTCTTTCAAATCAAATGTTTGAGGTAAAGATGAGTAAGCAACTCTTCCAAGCGTTGGTGGCCCTTCCGCTTTGTTTTATCTTCACAAGTTGTTCAATGTTTGCTCCTTCAACACAACAGGTCACTGTAACTGCTTCTGAAAGAGACGCTCAGATCTTTATTAACGGCAATCTGATGGGAACCGGAGTAGCAAGCTCATCCGTAAGAAGGAATCAGGATGTTTCAATTATGGCCAAGAAAGACGGTTATTATCCTGCAACAAGAACCATAGAACCCACCCTGAGCACAGCGGGCGTTTTGGATATCATTGGGGGATGCATTTGGTTGATTCCTTTCTTTGGTCTTCTGGCTTCTGGCTCGCACAAGTTGGATACCAATAACATCACTATATTAATGTCTCCCACAAAATAAAATATTACCAAACAATAAAACAGGAGAATGACGATGAAAAAATCGATGTTGCTTGTGCTCGCACTAGCTATTGTTTTTTCGGGTTGTGCAACCCAGATTTATCCGTTGGCGGGTGCTTTGTATACAGATGGTGTGAAAAGCCCGATCGCAGCTACGTCCAATGATGTTGGAACAAAAGTAGGGACTGCAAAAGCAAACTCGATTATTGGTATAGCCTTTGGCGATGCCAGTATCCAGAAAGCGGCAACCAATGCGGATATTAAGAAGGTCTCGACCGTAGATTACAAAGTGTGGAGCTTCTTGGGAATTTTCGTAGAAACAACAACGATTGTTACGGGTTCCTAATTAGTATTCAGTAAGAGAACAGAAGAGAGAGCACCTTTTTCTTCCTTGGTTTCAGGTGCCTCTCTTCTTTTTTTGTCCTCGCCCGTTTTTTGATAGTTATAATCTTCACGATTTGAACGAATCTTAATTCTGCAAAGCGGAGGCTAATTGCTCACTCGTAAGAGTAGTTTAAGCTCAGCGCCTCATCGTTGTATACCGCTAAATCCCTGCGCTACGTTAATAATTTTGTTATTTGTATTTTCTTCCTGTGCCTCCAACAAGTTACACCGTGATATTAATTATGCTAATCTTCCCGGCATGGCACCTATAAAACAGGCGCAACAGCAGGAACGGATAGGTGGAATACTAATTGTCGAGGAATTTCGCGATTATCGTTTTCTTAAGGCTTCTCCACCACAACGAGATGATATAAATAAATCATTGAACCGACTGTTCTTTTCTTTTCCAGGCGGCGGCTTTGATCACCATAATCCTGCCATAGGTACGGCTTACGATGAAAACGATAATCGTATTGGTCAACCGATAACGGCAGCTCTTGCGAAAGCAGTGGTTCAGGATTTTAAGGAAAGAAAGTGGTTTGATGAGGTTTCCTATCAGGAAGCAAATGGGCAAAATCTCCACGGCGAATGGCGTCTAATTGCTTTGATTCACCAAATGGATGAGACTATCCGGTTTCATGGTTATTACCTCCCAGTTATTCCTTCTTACTTTTATATTTTGGGAGCGCCCTTTGCACAAACTATTGATGACGTTACATTGGAAATAAAATTTGAAAATCTCAAAACTAAAGAAACGGTATTTCAAAAGAAAATAAGCAGACATAATGTATCCAAAAATTATAATGAATATTCATGGGACTACGGAACACATGGATGGAATATCGGTTATTATGAGCTCGCAAAAACAATCCGGTCAATAATGGACGAATATTCTGAAAGTTTAAGAAAGGAATTGGGATCATATGCGAAAACATGATCCGGGAATAAAAAGAAATTTTCTATTTGTGGCTGCCTGCTGGATATTTTTTGCCGCCATAATTTCAGGCTGTGCTACTACGATGGGCGGCGATCAAAGCATCTATAACGAGGCGGAAGTGCGTGTGTCCCAAAAAAGCCTTTATCCAAACGAAGAATATGTCCTTCTATATCAGCTTTTTACTCGTGTTGATTTGCGTTATGAGGGTTTCAAAGAAAATCCGCATTATTCTTATCAGTGGTTTGAAGAGCGATCGGTTGAAGATATGGGCCTTAAGACCGAAGTGGTTAAAAGAGACGGTTTAAGAAAAGTTTCTGCCAAGGTAAAAGAGATTGCCTTGTTTCCGATGAAAAGCGGGACATTTACGATCGAGCCAGGAGCTTTGCAAGTCGCTTATCCAATACCTGGGTCTACGGAACGAAAACAAGACGAAATAGCAACGCAGCCATTTACCATAAATGTCAAACCATTTCCTGACCAAGGAAAGACAAATGACTTCAATGGTTTTACTGGTAATTTTTCAATGTCGACAAAGGCGGAAAAAGTAAAAAAAGCGGATGGAGAGTACATTAACTATCATGTTGAGATAAAAGGCCGAGGGAATATACGACAATTGCCTTTACCTGCTTTGGAATTTTCTAAATCTCTGGAAACAATTGAAGTCAAAACAAAAGTTGATCTTCATTGGCTGAAAGATGGCCTAAATGGGGTAAAAACTTTCGATCTTGTGCTGCGACCGGATATGAAGGGAAAAATTCAGCTGCCACCTGCTCATTTTAGTTATTTTGATCCGTCAAAACTGACATACATTTCCATATTAGGAGAGAGTTATGAATTTACGATTCAGGATGCTCCATCCCCGTCCCCCAAAAGTGGGGGGATTACTATAAGCAATAAGGATAAATTGATTATTCTCATAGATGTTTCGGGTTCTATGCTTGCTTTAGATTTCCAACCAAAAGACCGCCTAAGCATTGCCAAAGATGCTGTATCCAAGCTAATTTCTAGCAACAAGATGAAAGAAAAAATGATCGGCTTGAAGATGTTCGCAAAGGAAGTACAAGATGTGAAACCATTATCCGATACCCAAAAGGATTTTGAGCAAATATTCAAAACAATTGAAGTTGGTAAGTTGCCGGATGGAACGGCTATCGGGGATGCTCTATTTGAAGCATCGAACGAGATTCAAACTGTATCTGGAAAAGGGCGAAGTTCAATTCTTCTTATCACGGATGGCGGATCTACCGCTGGTCAGATTGATCCTATAACTGCAGCGGAAATGGCTGCAGAAAAATCTATCAATATCTATTCTATTGTAATTGGTAAAGGAGGCAAAGTTCCCTTTAGAGTGCAAGATAAAGACTTTGGCGATAAAATTATTGAAGCGGAAGTTAAGGTGGATGAATCGACTATTAAAAAGATCGCCGAGATTACTGCGGCTAAATATTACCGAGTTAAAAATATTGACGAATTTGACTCAGCAGTTCAAGAATTAGAAAATGTAATTTAATAGTCCACCACAATTCTACGGGCAGCGAAAGCGTCCCGTCTAGATTGCTGAAGCAATACCAGATTAATCTACGCAGCCTCTCTCGAGAACTTTAGCCGAGAGCTCCTCTGACGATTTCAGTGCGTCAAACAAGAGGACAAACGTGGCCGTCGGCGAACCTCGCCATTTATGCAATTGGCGACATAAGCAATATCCGTATAGGGATGCGTGCGTTTCGCATGTCGCAATCATTATCTAAAGCGTTGCTTGGCAGAGGCTAAATCTGGCGATATACTGCTATGCAATAATATGGAAAATCGTATAGCAATAAAGCCTGTACAAAAACAAGTCGCAATTTTGATTAATGGAAACGTCACGGAAAAAACATTAGAGGCAAACAATAAAAACGAGCAATGAATAACTAGTTGCTTGGCTTTTAAGGGAGCTCTATGCAGAAGCTTTCATTAGACCAGTTTAAAAATATATATTTAACTGATAGGGTCGCTGAAGAAGATCAATTTGACCATAAGCATTTTTCCGAAATTCTTTGGAGAATAATACAGGATAAAACAATCGGTGAAGACAGGACTCCATTCAATATCGGGATATTTGGAAAGTGGGGCGTTGGCAAATCGACCGTTGTTAAATTGTTGGAAAAGAAAATTGGAGAGTGGAATCTTCAGAAGAAGCTAGAGAAAGAATATGAATTCATAGAATTCAAAGTATGGAAATTCTCAAAGGATGCGTTAAAGCGTAAATTTATATTTACCATTGGAAAAAAGTTAGACTCAGCAGGTTTGGAGGATTTGAATAAGCGTGTGCGAGCTGACAAGAGTTTCTCGTATAGCTTTTTTTCCAACCCTAGGATCTTTTTTGATGCGATAAAAAATCAAAAGAATATCCCGTGGAAGCATATTACCGTCGCATCGGTCGTTATAACCTTGTTGAATTTGGCCATTTTAAGCTCCCTCTACTTCTTAAACAAAAAAATATTTCAATCTATTGTCGATATTTACGTGGTTTTTTCTTCATACCTGCTTGGCCTCCTGCCCGCCTTTTTCGAATATCTTAAAAGAGTGATTCAGGATGTTAAGGTTAATGTGACCTTTGCAAAATATGATAGCGATGAGCAATTCGAAGAGGAATTCATTTCCCTAATAGAGAAGTCGAAGAAAATAAAAATAATCTTTATTGATGATTTAGATCGTTGCCCCGAGGAAAAGGTCATTGAAGCGTTAGAAACAATTAAAACTTATTTGGACGTTAAAACATGCATTTTTATTATTGCGTGTGATGACGAAGTGATTAAAAGAGTCGTGTTGCAGAAAAGGCAGGAACTGTTCAAGGACGGGACGAGTTCGGACTACTTGCAGAAGTTTTTTCAGTATAGTGTCCGAATTCCGCCTTTTATTCATCAAAACATGCGTGATTACGCTAAAAAAGTACTTCTCAAACAGAATAATGATTTGCGGAATCTCGATATGATCGATGATATTTTAGAATCTCTTATCTATGAAGATGTAATAAGCCCGCGAAAGGCTATCTCATTATTGAATGGTTTTGCCGTAGATTTCGAGACCGTTTTAAAACGAGAAGAATCATTGAAGCTCAGGCCGGGAGAAGTGACAAGCAATTTGCCAGCTCTGGCTGTATTTACCGTTGTTAAAAGCGATTTCCCTTTAATATATGATCTTTTAATTCATGATTCTGAGCTTATGAAATTTTTAATAGATGCAGGAGAGAATAAGAATCGCTTTAGCGACGAATACCACAAGCAAATTGTTGAAAAATGTAAAGGAACCAAAGACTACCATAGATTCGTTCGTTTTTTTGATGGCGTCAAAGAGTTTGTGCGAGACGTTGATGATTTCACGCCATTTATATATATGGATGCTGACAAGAATTGCGCTACGCTTAAAAGCGAGAGACAAAAAGATTTGTATCACTATTTCCGAACCGGGCAAGAAGAACAAGTCAGGAAGATAGTCGAAGACCTTAAAACGGAAGAGGACAGAGTGAGCTATTTTACCGTTATGAAAGATCGTCTTGAGCAACTAAGAACTGTGCGAGAAAAAAGAAGCGCTTTGAAGGTAATATTTTCAGTTTCTGATTTATTGCCTGAGGCAATGAATAAATCATTGTTTGGTCATAAGGTGGCTGGCACTTTTATCGAATACACAAAAGGAAATCAAAAATGGGTTGAAGAGTTTAAGCTGTCGGGTGTTTTAGGCGTTTTTCAGCATGTTAACTCTTCAAAACGGCAGGAGGTTGTCGAAAGCTTCATTGATTCATTGTGTAGTACGGCCAAGTCGGAGTTAGCAGTACAACTATTAGATGCGATATTTCAGTATGAAAATCTCATCTTGGATGAAACCTCTATCAATCGTGTTCGGGAAGTCTTGACTAGGCTTAAAAGCGAGGCGGCAACCCCCGCAGGCGATGTAAAAGTTTTTTTCGATTTAAATCAGATTTGCGATTTGATTTGCGCTTATGAAAATCATCCGGCTGCGCTCGCAAAGTTTATTCCGGGGGAGCGAATTGATGAATTAGTCGTTTTCCTTATTGATGAAGATAAAAACAATAAGGAACATATCGCGAAATCTAATGCTTATAGAGCTTTTGAGATTGCGGACGCGCTCTTGCTATCTAAGAATATTCCCAGGAGAATAGAAAAGCAGATTGCTATCCTGAAAACGCAACGCCTTTATGTGAGAGCGCTGGAAATATTTAAACAAATTATTAATGAGATCCCCGAATCTTTGAATGCCAGTGTTGTTTCGGGTTTGATTCAAAAAATACCCTCTTGTGAAAAGTCTGAACTTGGTGTCATTTTAGGGCTTATTGATGATATTTCGTATCGATTGGGTGTAAAGCCGAACACTGGCTTGAACGATCTGACGTCTTACCTTCCATTAAAGATGTATTCCGGATTTGACCCCGATTCGTTCATCGAATGTAAAAAGTTTCTTACCCGTATAAGTGATCAAAGATTAGCGGTTGAGACGAGTCGGGCAATTTTTAAAGAATTGTTTTCACATTTGGATTTGATGAAAAACATTGAATACACTAAAGCAATAATTACTTACGTGTCAGATAATACTGCTATTCCTGACGAAGTGAGTAAATTGGAGCTATCTAGTAACTTTGCCCGTCTTTTATATGATCCTCACTCTTATGATAAGGCTGCTTTCCCCAGTTTTGAAGGATTCGATTACCTAGAGAAAATTGAGGGCATGGTGATCGGTCAGCTAGCCGCAAATAAAAATATTTTAGTAAAAATGATGCCAGCGGCTTCGCTTCTAAATCCTGGTGCTGGAGCATTGCCGGTAAACATACTTGGGCGAGTTGTTAATATTATAGATAAGTATTGGAGTGCTTACGATGAAGAATCAAAAAAAGCTCTCGGCTCTTATTTGATTTCGGGTGTGAATTCAACTGATGTAGCTACCTTAAGATATTTTGTCGACAAAATTTATTCGAAGGATGTTAACAGCGAGTTTGAATTGCTGGAGAAAAGTTCTGTTGATTTGCTCGTTAACTATTCAGTCAAAGCAATAAAATTGCTCGACGAGACAGCCTATCGTGTAAAAGTTCTTAAAATATTAAGTAAGCGCAATGAGGTTTTAAGGGCGCTCGGAGGTACTTATCTGGCAGTTTTGCTTCAGGGGATTCAAGATCAGTTTTTGCCAGATGGTGACCATGAGTATGCGTGCGAGTCCTTTTTGGAGAGATTAATGGATTATGAACAAGATAGGCAAATATTGATCGTTGGAATGTACTTGGGATCGCGAGTTCATTCTGCGGATAAAAACAAAAAGATTGTAGCGAGCATTGCTGCGATGCAGAAAGACGATGAGGACCGAAAAAAAATTATAGAAAAATATTGCATGGGTCTCTTTGCTGACGAAAAAGCATGGACATTTGTTTCTGTCCTTATCTCGGCAGTGATCAAGCCTATGGAATTAGGTTTAAAGAAAGATTTATCGATTGAGTATTTTAAAAAGATTAAGGCGAAGGGGGAGGAGATAAATATTGCAAGGAATCGCTTCTCTCTGATAATTCATCTGCGGTTATACGAAGTGTTTGAAGAAGCGGATGTGTATTCTATGTTTTCGGATCTTTTTAATACTGACGAGGATGATTGGAAAGAACTCGCTTATGATCTTTTGCTTGAGTATTACAAGGAATTGAACAAGATTCCCAGAAAGCTGAGACCTGGTTATAAGATAATGATTGAGCAATCAGTGGAGCGGGCACAAAAAGAAGCTACCAGAGAAAAGCTCAGCAGTTTGATTAAATCGAATTGGGTGATATTTCAGTAAGGTGAGAACTGCGTAAGCAGCTAATGTATTTTAATCTTAAAGCTTCTTCCTGTCGCCTGCAACTCCATGTCCCCTAATTCTTCAAAAGATTGGGGTCCATGTCGTTATATCGTCGGAAAGTGACAAACTCGTCATGTTGAGGATGTGATTAGCTATATGAATGGAACTGATTTCATTCTTTTAGGTGTTACGTTTGGTTTTGCTGCGTCGTATGTTCTTGCAAAGGGGTTACTCTTCAAAGATCCACGTGTGCGCGCGTTGGAATCATCTGCTTTTTTTGGGAAGAATCCGTTTCTTATGAAGGGCGGAATTGCGCATGAAGTTATGACCCGCATTTCGATCCTCATGGCTTTGATTTCTGCCATTATGATTATTTTAGGCACTTTTATGGGCGTTCACGGCAGTAACGGTCTATCCTATTTTCTTTCTTCAGGAAAGGCGCTTGCTTTGTTTTTTATTTTGTCAGCAGTTTTGGTCGTTCTGCTCGTCCGCTGTGCAGATGTGATAACCACAATATTTCAGCAGCCAGCATTGATAGAAATTATGAGGAAGGGTTTTGAGGAGGTTCTCTTTAGGTATGAGCACGATGGAAGGGATAGACGACTTGTCGAAAAAGGCGTTGAATTTAACGAGGAGCAAAAGTTAAAAGGAATTGAAGACGCTAAGCGCAGTTTTCGTCATTGGGCGCTTCTGTTCGACATTCCTTTTAATGAAGGAATTGGTGATTATGAAGAGTTGATAAAAGAATTGAAAGAAATTTCCGAATCGAAACAAAAAATTCCTAATTTCAAAATGCGGCTTTCAGCTGACTGGGTTCAGGCTATAGCCACCATTATCTTAGTCTCAATCACAGCGGTTTATGTCATTTATACGAATAATTTAGTGAAACAACAGAAGCAATCGATGGAAAGCCAACAAAAACAGTTTGAAATGGTCAATCGCCCGCGTGTGATTCCATTGAGTCCTGTAGGGGAGCCATCTGGTGGACAGATCAGCTTTGCCAATTTAGGAAATTTACCTGCTGAAAATCTTTCGATCGCTTGGAATATTTTCCAAGTTGATGATAAAAGAAAATCTGCTGATGCTGTAATTAAGCGTGAAGAATTTGCACGCATAGCACCGGACGAAAGTGTGTCTGTGGTTTATAGTTCAAATCTCGCAAATGCTGATCCTTCTGTGTTTCTCGTCTTGGGTGTGCGATATGACGGGAATGGACTTTCGCATATCTGTTCGTACACGGATTTCTTTTTCTGGAACATTCATAACAATCCACCATATTGGGTTAGGCCCAACCCTTTGGAGCAGAGATTGGTTGATGCGGTTTTTCAGCGTCGGAGGGCTGTTGCCATGATTTTGGAACAGTCAAAAAATTCTTCTCCTCAAGCATCTCCGAATTAAAGAGGGATATGTCGTAATTTAGTCGGAAAATGACATTGAATGGCAAGCTGGTATCCAACGGGGCAATTGAGAGGCCACCGGGAGCTGATCTCGGTGGCTTTTTTGTTTTCGCAGGGCTAGAATGTCTGGCGAAATAGAATAGAATTGAAGATTTATGAATGAAATAAAAGCACTGACGGAAAAGATCAAAAAATTCAGGGATGAGCGGGACTGGATGCAGTTCCACAATCACAAGGATGTAGCTCTGTCCCTGGTGCTGGAAGCCGCGGAGGTGCTCGAGCATTTCCAGTGGAAGAAGCCTGGAGAAGTCGAGGACCACGGGAAGGCCTGCAAGGACGAGATTGCCGACGAGCTGGCGGATGTGGCGATGTATCTTTTTGAATTGGCCGATAACCTCGGCATCGATCTCCCCAAAGCCATCGACGTCAAACTCGCCAAGAACGCCCAGAAATATCCCGTCGCAAAGTCCAAGGGCAAACACACCAAATATGACAAACTATGACCCCCTTTGATCTCCGGAAGGCTCTATTTAATCGAAATTTTTTTCGATTTACCGGCCCTCCGGAGAACTGGCTCACTGCCATTAAGTTTATGACTTGGGGGTTGGAAGAGAAGTATTTTTCGCGTTGGAATAAAATTAAGAGCGGTGACGTTTTTCTGATGCATTCCACAGCCGAAACCTCTTTTGGAGCAAAACCGAAGTCTTCGGTGGTCGGTCTCGGTGTTGTTGGCGGTAAGTTTCGTCGCAAAGACGACTATTTGTGGATTCAAGAAATACGAGGCAAAGTTAATCGCTGGCCACTACTGGTGCCTTTTTCGGAAATATACCTTTTTAGCGAAGTCCCACCAGCCCATACGTGGGAGGCCCCTGGAACTGTAGATGATTCCAAGATACCGCAATTAATTGCTGCTCTTCTGTTGAATGCAATCCCCCTAAAGTCGTTTGGAGAGAAATTTCCCGTTATGGGGAGTTGGTCTGGCGTACGCAATGAATTGATTGATGAATTGTTTTCTAAAGGCCAGCCTTCCCTTTATGAGGAGTTCTATAACAATCCATACGACGATACCGAGGGGGAGGTTTCTGAATTTCAAAAAATCCAGAAATCGGAAGAAACGCTTCGAAACATACCTACGCTAAAATTCCTGGATGGTGATAAGGTCAAGGTCAGAAAAATCAAAGATGATAAGAGTTCCTTTGAGAGGGATAACGCTTTATTGGAGCGTGCAGAAGAAAGCCATGCGGATGTGTTGCAGGCGGCCATCGATTTTTTCAAAAAATACGGATTTGATACATGGAGTAATCAACACGTTGATTTGTTGGCCGAATCAGGAGATCAAGCGTTTCTCATAGAAGTTAAGAGTACTCTGAATCGTAATTTTCGAACACAAGCCAGGCGTGCCGTCGGACAGCTTTTTGAGTATGAGCATTTTGATATTCGAAGTCATTTTGAAAAAGCGAAAAAGGATAAAAAGGTCTCGAAGGTGCTTATGGTGACGGATAATCCTTCAGATTCATATTACACGCGTTTTTTGAACACCCTAAAAATCGGGCTGGCTTGGCCCAAGGGAACCCGCATTTCTGCCGCCGGCGATCCCGGTGAACTATTGCAACTAATACAACAAAACTGAGAAGAGTAGCGAATGACCGACATTGACACGGAGGTTCGCCTAGCAGCATTTAAATGGCTTGAAGAGCAATGTCTGGTCTATGGCGAAACGTTGCCGCGCAAAATCCTTGAGCAAGGGATGATTTATGAATTAACCCGGGTGCCATTCATTGGACCTCAGGGTATCTTTAAGCCGGCCATCCTTCCAGAAATTCCATTAAGCATAACGACTTCGCCCAATTCCCCCTATAAAGACGAGCACACTCCGGATGGTTTTTTGATGTATCGGTATCGGGGTACGGATCCTCAGCATCGGGAGAATGTTGGCCTGCGAGAAGCCATGATAAGGAAAACGCCGCTCATTTATCTCTTTGGCGTTGTTCCTGGTAAATATCTTCCGACGTGGCCGGTTTATATCGTTGGAGCAGATCCTGAGGCGCTAACGTTTAAAGTGGCTGTGGATGAGAAGCTGGCGGGACTTGTTTTGCCACGAACCACATCTGGATATGAAACCCGATCCAATTCCGATGAAGATGCCAAGCGACGCTATCTCACAGTCCAGACCCGCCAGCGACTCCATCAATCGCGTTTTAGAGAAAGGGTGCTTGCGGCCTATCGAGAAGAATGCGCAATGTGCCACCTGCGACATCCTGAGTTGCTTGAGGCCGTTCATATTATCCCCGATGCAGATCCAGAAGGAGAGCCGGTCGTACCGAATGGGATTTCACTATGCAATTTACACCACACAGCTTTTGATCGTTATGTGCTGGGGATCCGGCCTGATTATGTTATCGAAGTGCGGGGTGATATCCTAGAAGAAGAGGACGGTCCGATTTTGCGCCATGGTCTGCAAGCCTTAAATAATCAAAGGATTATCCTTCCACGGGCTTCTGCTGATTATCCGGATCCCAAGCGTTTGGACAATCGCTATCAAAAATTCAAAGTTTTCATTCCAAACTGAAGCGCTAACTAATAGACAAGATGAATGATGGATACGAGTCTTCTCCAAAGCTGCGACATATTGCTCTATAAGGGAACAGATCTCACTAGCCATTTGATCCAGTGGGGGACGAACAGTCCCTATAATCATGCTGCGGTCGTTGTGGACCCACAAAAGAATCTCGCCATTGAATCCAATACCGGTCATCAAATGGGCGTAAGAGCGCTTGACCTCCGGAAGCTTGATGATAAAGAAATCGATGTTTATCGCATCAGGCCAGGATGGGCCTATGACCCCGACAAAACGATCTCTTATCTGGTATCCTGTCTCGGAGCCCCGTATGACTTTGGCGGGGTGCTGTGGCTGGGTGTTTTGAAACTGTTGCATTTGAAGGATCATTCCAATAAGTGGCAAAAGGACAAGGATTATTTTTGTTCCGAACTTTGTTACGCGGCTTTTAATGCCGGCGGTCTGGATATTGTCCCGCAGGTGGGTGAGGCGGACGTTACTTCTCCCGGCGATATTTCCAGAAGCGAGCGGATCGAAAAAATAGCTTTAAAATAACGGTATTGTTGTATTGGTATTGCTGGGACAGGTTGACTGAGCGATCCTAATGTCGTCTAATCCCTCTTATGTTTAGCTAAACATAATAGGTATTATGTTGAGTTCGCATTATGTTGAGTAAAGTTCGCAACCCCTTTGTTTTCAAGCCTCCGACACGAATTTACTCAACATAATATTTGATGCCAAAGGCGCGATACCTTTTGTTCTGTTATGGAAAGTAGGCGGTAGCTATGGTTTATCTCATCTGAGAAAATGCATCCGCTTATTCACAAACGTACTTGCTCAGCATTCAATTTTCTTCAAAATTACCAATAGGCAGCTCCGGTCACGATTATTACCCGTTTCCGATATATTGCAACTATGTCGAAAGCTCCAAAAAACTAAAGCAACCCATTGAGTGGAACCTTTAGCTGGTAGAAATTAATTCGAATGCTATTATTATGTTGAGTGGATTCCCCCAAATGCCTTGGAAAATAAAGGGTTACGTATTTTACTCAACATAATAAGGACTCAACATAATCCCTCAAAAGCGTCATCTGATTTGATAAGTCTTTTTTTTTGCGCGACAAGACGTTGTCGTGGCTGATACTACAATGTCTTTCAAAGGCCTGAAAAGTTGCAATAGAAAGGAGCATGGATGGACACGAGAAATAATATCAATAAGGGCGAAGTGATTTTATATAAGAATAAAGTCGATGTTCGTCTCGCCCATGAGACGGTCTGGCTGGATACTCATCAAATGGCTAAGTTGTTTGGCCGTGATAGATCCGTTATTCTCAAGCATATACAAAATATTTACAAAACAAGGGAATTGCATCAAAAATCAACCTGTGCAAAAAATGCACAGGTTGCCGCGGACGGAAAAATCCGTCAGATGGAAAGCTTCAATTTGGACATGATTCTCTCAGTGGGCTATCGAGTAAATTCCAAACGTGGTACCCAGTTCCGCATTTGGGCTACTGATGTCCTGAGGCAGCACTTGGTGGATGGCTACACTTTAAATGAAAAACAGCTCAAGCGCGTTGAGTGTAAATACCATGAATTAAAAAAAGCAGTCGCGCTTATTGGGAATGTTGCATCCCTCGAAGGGGGATCATCCGAAGCGCGGGGAATAGCCCAGATCATTGCGGAATATTCACGAGCACTGGACCTCCTTGATGATTTTGATCACGAACGCTTGCCCAAGCCCCCTGGGACCAAAAAAGCAAGTTTTGAACTGACCTACGCGGAAGCCCGCAAAATCATTGATACCATGAAAGGGCAGTTCAAGGATTCTAGCCTCATGGGACAAGAGAAGGACAACGGGTTTAAGAGCTCTGTTGGTACGATCTATCAAACCTTTGGCGGAAAAGACCTTTATCCGACAATTCAGGAAAAAGCCGCCAATCTTCTTTATTTTGTTACCAAGAACCACAGCTTTGTAGATGGTAACAAACGCATTGCGGCTGCTTTGTTTATCTGCTTTTCACAGAAGAACAAGATCTTGCAACGTCCTGACGGCTCAAAACGCATTGATGATAACGCGTTGGTTGCCTTGACTCTTATGATCGCGGCGAGCAAGCCATCCGAAAGAGAAATGATGATCAAGGTTATTTTGAATCTGATGGCTTAGGCGCAAGAATATAGATCTGCCATGATTCTAACGTCGCTTTTTGATTGAATTATGTCAAAGTTAAACCAGGCGTGTAAGGATCAACGAGATTAAATATGAAGAAAATTTTGGCGATAATTTTATTACTAGCAATACTAGCAGGTGGGTTCTCACTGGTTAAGATGCTCAGGCAGTTTTCCTTCGATACCGTGAAATTTGTAAAAGCGGGAGCTTCGTACAGGGTTGGAGCACAGTACCCGAAAATCACGGACAAAAGACTTTCTCCCAATGTTCGGCAGAAAGCGAATACCGAGATCGATCAATTTACGCGCAGCCTTTTTGAGAGAGACCTCAGGAGATTCATCGAATCAGGAGCAAAGTGGACTCCCGGAGAATTAAAGAAAATCGCAGGTCGCGACGTTGTGCATATCACGTTTAAGATCGTTCGCCTGGATAAGAACCAGATTCATATACGATTTGAAAAGTTTTTTAGCTGGATCGGAGCAGCGCACGGTGTGACGAAGATTATTGAATTTAAATATGATCTTCAGGCGGAGAAAGTTCTAGCGATTACGACAAAAGTGTCGAATGACACCTAATGTCGTCTTTTCTCGTGTGCCACGAACGAACACAATCAAGTAGGAGTTGTGTTCGATGCTGTACAAGAGATGAGGGTGGGCCCCTCGGAACCGGCTTGCAGGAGTTGGTTTCAAATTGCCTTAAGCGGCTGTAGCCAAAAACTATGGTCGTGAGCGTTAAGGAAAGGCGCGGGAATACCGCGTTTTATGAAGGTCAAGGAGATGAGCGCAAGCGAACCACTGATGACGTATCGAAAGCGACATCAGATGATACCAAAACCGGGGTCTGGGAAATATTCCGGGACGAAAATTCAAGAGGCACCTGTTTACTGCTTGAGTGGTATCCGGTATGAAGGTGGCATGAACTTGACATAGGCTCTTGTGCGGAACGTGGGAACCTGAGTTCTGGTGTTAAGGGAGAAAATCAAGGAGCGAAGAGTTCCAAGATTGAGAGTACCGAGACAGAATTCAGGGGCGGACTAACCCGTGGTAGTGATGAAGTCCCTGTAGTGGGGATGGAGCGACGGGGTTAGATTATCCTGCTGTGACTGATTGAACAACCAGCGATGGGAGGAATCAGTGAGTCAAGCAAGGAGCGGCCGACAAGGCTGTAAATCTAATGGGGTGAAAGTCCCCTACCGTCAATTGCCTGATTCAGACGGTTAGCATATCCGATGCACATGAAGGTAACGACATGTGTTCTGCTCGGATGGAAAAGTCACAGCTGCCCTTGGGGGAAGTTGCAAGCGGTAGGGACGATCTGGGTGACGAGCAAACTAAGAGGCTTGAACGCGCGCAAGAAGGAATGGCAACGTTCTCGAAACACTGACCCCAAGAAGTCGTTTTAAGGGGAATAATGCGGAAAGTCGACCCAATTTGCTTGTGGGGAAGACCGATGTTGCAAGGGAAGAAACAGGCAGACGCACCTTGTAAGCCGCCGGGAAAATGGACCCAAGCATCTTAGAAGAGATTTGCAGAGATAACGTCGGGAAGGAGCATCTCCCAGCAGGGAATGATAAATAACCTGCAAAGACCAATCCGATAAGGGTAGAACCTGAAACAGGTTGGAGGGATTTGCTCTGACGCATGAGTCCGTATGAGCAATGAGGAAAGGGTAACACCTTTCGAGGTAGTAGAAACTACCCGACATTGGGTAACACTTGATGTTAGGCAAAGGGACTCTGGGCACTTGGTGGCTTAAGGTTAATAACTGAAGGAATACTTCAGGAGAATTAACCTCGAATGTACAGCCCGTTGGGAATAACTAAGGAAGAGAGGGGTGCATGCGGTATCCAACACTTAAACCTCCTCTTTGTTAGGAAGACCCGTTGGGAAATACCAAGGTCAGAACCGGACTCGGGAAATCCGACCGTCCGGGATCGTAGGGGGGCTTCGGGAAACGTGAAAACGCGCCCGATTTCTATCCCGACAGCCGTTTGAGATTTCCAAGCAGGTGGTTTTGGAAGCATACAAACGGGTAAAGGCAAAACGAGGTGCAGCTGGAGTAGACGAGGAATCGATTCAGGACTTCGAGGTTAATTTGAAGGACAACCTCTACAAGCTCTGGAATCGGATGTCATCAGGCTGTTATTTTCCTCCGGCGGTACGCAGGGTAGAAATACCCAAAGAAAGCGGTGGACTACGGGCATTGGGGATACCGACGGTATCCGATCGTATTGCCCAGATGGTTGCAAGGATTTATCTGGAGCCGAAGGTGGAGCCTTATTTTCACAAGGACTCCTACGGCTACAGACCGAAGAAATCAGCGATTGAGGCTCTGGGAGTAGCCCGGGAAAGATGCTGGCGCTATAACTGGGTGCTTGACCTTGATATTCGCGGATTCTTTGACAATCTCGACCATGAGCTTTTAATGCGTGCTGTAAGGAAACACACCGACAGTAAGTGGATTCTGCTTTATGTTGAGCGGTGGCTTAAAGCGCCTGTTCAGTTAGAAGACGGAACGCTTGCAAATCGGGACAAGGGAACACCGCAAGGAGGAGTGGTTAGTCCGCTTTTGGCTAATCTCTTTCTGCATTACGCACTGGATGAATGGATGCGAAAGAATTATCCAAACATTTTGTGGGAACGTTATGCTGACGATGCGGTGTTTCATTGTAGGACAGAGGCAGAAGCCAAGACTCTGAAGACGGCGATTGATGAGCGGTTGGCGTGTTGCAAGCTGGAGCTCCATCCTGAGAAGACGAAGATTGTCTACTGCAAGGATAGTAAAAGACAAGGAGAGTACCCGAACAAGAAATTCGATTTTCTGGGGTATACGTTTCGACCCAGGGAATCGAGGAACAAATGGGGAAAATACTTTGTTAGCTTCAGTCCAGCAATAAGCAGCAAGGCTGCTACATCCATACGCCGCACGATGAGAAAATGGTGCTTGCATCTGCGGAGTGATAAAAGCTTGAATGATATTGCTCGGAAATACAATCCAATCTTAAGGGGTTGGATTAATTACTACGGCAGGTATCAACGGAATGCGCTTTATCCGATTTTCCAACGCCTGAATTGCACACTGACACGGTGGGCGATGAGGAAGTCCAAAAGGTTGAGAGGGTGTCGCCGGAGAGCCGAGCTTGGACTGGGAAAGATAGCAATGCAGGAACCCTGTCTATTTGCTCATTGGCAAGCACACATTCGACCGTCGGCTGGATGATAAGAGCCGTATGAGGCGAGAGTCTCACGTACGGATCCGTGAGAGCGTGAGGGTGAAATTCCCTCGCGCTACTCGACGTGTGCCCAGCATGAAATGAAGCTTGGAGGTGAAAGTCCTCCGAGGAAACAGGTCGCAGGAACCTCAAGCGAACCGCAAGGCGGTGGCCGTGAGGCAAACGCTGAAAGAAGCGGGGAGCGAAAGTCCGAGCCGACGCACAGAAACCGAATGAGAGGCGACGCCTAAGGGGGCGAGCAGGCGTCTGATTGCAAAGCCCCTGCGACCAAGCGAAGGCGGCGTAGATTCGGCGGTTGTGGACGGAAGGTTTCATTTCTTACCTGGGGAGACCTCGTTTTAGGTCTGAAAGGGCCGCCGATGCAAGTCGGGAACGAGGAGTCAGCAAAGGCCATATTATTTCATCG
>Ga0182027_10000328_pt1 | contig 81813 bp, 77 predicted proteins | sample 712E1DmetaG_FD_121300 | JGI IMG/M metagenome (GOLD analysis project Ga0182027, IMG submission 121300) | Permafrost microbial communities from Stordalen Mire, Sweden - 712E1D metaG (Illumina Assembly) | ecosystem: Environmental > Terrestrial > Soil > Wetlands > Permafrost | place: Sweden... | reverse complement strand
CCGACGTCCCAGAGCCCCATCAACCAGAGGCTGTTGAAGCCCGCGGTTTTCATGGATTTCAAGTCGTTCAGCGTGATGGAATTAAAACCACCGAGCGTATGGACGCCGTCCGCGTCGCGAGTACTCTTCCATGTGCGGGCGTTGATTTCATAAAGGGGGGAGACGAGAGAAACGATCGAAGGTCGTTTCCGGCGGACAAGCCAGAGGGCGGTCAAAAGCCAGACGAGGACCACGGCGGCGATCTTTTGGGTCATCGGGGAGATTCCCGCGGCTTGCGCGATCAGCATCCCAAAAAGTCCTTTGATTTCCTCCGTCAGCGTCAGGGTCATCAGACGCGGCGGGGTCTGCATCGAAGAAAGCTCATTGGCGGAGACGCAGACCATCTGGCGCTCCAGGGGAATCCCCGGCGCCGCCGCGATGCCGGAAGCGCCTCCGCCGGCGGCGGGTCCGGACGCTTCCAGGAAGCGGATGTCTCCAATAAATAGGGAAGGTGCGGAATGCCCGGTTTCAGACATGGCGATAAACCGGATTTCTGAAATGGCTTTGTCCGGGGTGCCCTTCTTCAGGTTCTGAAAGTGTAGCGCGTTCGGCGTCCATTCGTCCGAGACGCTGAAGGCCCGGGTCCGCGCGAGACTGTCTTCGGAAGCGTCGTCCTCTGCGCTCACCAGCTCAATGGCCATGCGCTGTTTCGGGCGCGAGCTCCGAACCATAAAACGCAGACTCGCGAGATCCTTCAGAGGCTGCGGTTCGCGGAAGTGCAGGCGGGCTTCGCAGGATTCTCCCGGTTCCGCGCTCATCATGATTTCCAGCTTATTGTCGCGGCTGGTGGCCCACTGGTTCTGCTCGCATCGCCCGACAAAGGAAATTCTCCGGAAATCCTCATCCTTCAGGGCGGGGAGCGCCTGGGCGCCGGCCCGAACGAGGGGAAACATCGTCAGACAAGTGCAAGCGAACAGCACAAGGCTGTTCTTATGCTGTTGCACGGGTTCGATGATCCTTTCTTTTTTCTTGAGGAACGTGGTGGCCCTGGTCTTTGATGAACTGAACCAGGGCCTCCTCGATGATGTAGGAGAGGGAACGGTTATCCTGGCGGGCCAGATTTTCCAGATGCTGGCGGAGCCATTTTTCCCGTTCCTGCGAGAGGTAGATGTTTAAATGGGCCATAACCTGATCCAGCATAAACTAGCCGAATCAGGCATATCCTGTTATAATATATTCTACTTGTCAATAATTATTTTTTCGCGGCGGCCGCATTTTCCGCAGGTCAAAGAAGAGCATCCAGAATTCGACGATCGCTTTGAGAATCACGCGCGGCTTGGCGCCTGTCGGCACACCGGCTATCCGGGGCCGGTGTGTCACCCCGATCCAGACGGTCCGAAAGCCCGCGCGCTGGGCGCGGCAGAGAATCTCCGCATTGATCAGGGCCCCGCGAGTCCGGAGGGGGATTCGTTCAAAGATCTCGCGCCGGTAGAGTTTGAAGGCGCAATTAACGTCCCTGGCGGAAAGCCCCATCAAGAGGCGCAGGCTGAAAGCATAGATCGCGGCATTAAGCTTCCGGTACCAGGGGTCCGCACGCTGGAGGCGATAGCCGGATACAATATCTGCGTTGCCCGCCACTTCGATCAGGACCTTCAGATCCTCTAGATTAAACTGCCTGTCCGCATCCGTGAAAAACACCCAAGGCAAGCGCGCCGCCTGGAAGCCGGACTGAAGCGCGGTGCCGTATCCCTGATTGCGTTCATGGCGGATGAGGCGCACCCGGGAGTCGCCACTCGCGAACCCCGCCACGAGGGCCGCTGTTTGATCGACGCTTCCATCATCGACGACGATGATTTCGAAGTTTTTGGCGATGCCGGGCAGAACGTTCCGCGCGGAATCAAGGACGGGGAGAATATTCTGCTCTTCGTTGTAGCACGGGAAAAAGACGCTGAGTCCGTCGAGCATGGGCGGATCCGAATTTAACAAACTCGGAGAGGGAAATCAATTTCATCAGGAATTCGGGTGTACTATAATTTCATTCAATGACAAACAGAGTGCAGCCCCGGTGGATAAAAATATGTTTTGCCGCGGTCCTTTGCTTCCAAGCGTGGTTTTTGATCAGGCAGTCCATGTGGGCGGCCGGGATATTTTTCCGGACCAGGACGCTCGATCCCGCCGCCAGACGCCTGCTGATTATGCGAGGACAATATCAAGATGCCCTGCGTGTGAACCAACGCGTTCCGCCGGAAGCCAGCGTGTGGTTTGTGTCTCCGCACACGCCGACCGATATAGGTTATTTTCTTTTCCCGCGACGGCTTCGATGGGGATCTCCATCCGTCTCTGAGCGCGATGCCGTTCGGCGCCGCCATCCCTATGACTGGGTTCTCACCAATCACTCCAGTAATCCACAGTTCGATTCCCTGGAATTGTTCGCGCCCATCGTCCAAAAAGGGTCATAAATGACTACGCTGGCCGCTTATCTTTTCATTGCGGGACTGGTCGTGATGGGAAAAGGAATTTTATCGTTTTCTGAGAGCTCGTCTGAAAAACCAGCCGGTGTTCCAGAGGCTTTGGCCGTTGGTTCGGCCGCACTCGGATACGAATTGTTTCTTCTTAATTTCTGCGGCTTGATTCTCACTCGCCAGCGGTTCCTTGCCGTTCTTGGATTGGATCTGGGCCTGGCACTCGCCGCCGTGCGCTTTGGCTCATGGATGGTTTTTTCGAGAGAAACTGTCGCGTGGATAACCAAAAGACGCCCAATGCTGAGCACGGCATCGATCGTCTTACTCTTTGTCGCCTTTCTAACCGCCTGGATGGAAGCCTCGGCATTGCCTTTGTATCACTTGGACGCCTTGGCGCATTTTGGGTTTGAGGCAAAGATTTTGTTTTATAAAGGCACATTCCGCACGCCCTTTTTTTTCGATAAGACCATTGTTCATGAAGGGCCCAACTATCCGCTTCTTGTTCCCTACCTCGAAGCGGCATATTATGGATTCATCGGACGTCTGGAAGACGGTGCAGTCCGCCACCTGTTCCTTGCCTGGTGGTTGGCCTGGATGGCCCTGATTTATCGCGTCCTTCGTCAGAAGCTTGAGGAAGATCTGGCGCTGCCTCTTTTGACGGTGCTGGGATCGCTGCCCGTTTTTTTCGCCGATCATCCGGGACAGGCGGTGTCGGGATGCGGCGATGTCCCGTTCGCCCTGCTTTGGAGCGCAGCCGTGTTCGGCGTTCTGCGCTGGTTGGCCGCCGATGAGCACCAAGCGCTTTGGGTGGCGGCGCTGGCCAGTCTCGGAGTCGTTTTTTGTAAACCGAATGGGCTGCCTCTTGTGGTTGGTCTTTGGGGCCTGACTGTGATTTTTCAACCGGCCCGCAAACGGCCGCAAACCGTGAGTGTTCTCGCGGCCATTCTCGTCCTTCTAAGCCCGTGGTTCTGGGAACATTCGCGTATTCCCAGAGAGCTCATCGAAGCGCCCATCGATTGGAAATGGAGCAGCCTTTTGCAGGACCTGCACCGCATTCCGTTTCTCATCGGAGGATCATTGCGTGAGATGTTTCAGCCTGCGCTCTGGGGCGGTTTCTGGCTGTTCGTTGTCTTCTCGATGGCGTTCGGACACAAGGCCGAGCGCACTCTCCAGGATCGGTTGCTCTCGAGTGTCCTGGTCCTGCAGCTGGCCGCGTATTATGCGTTTTATGTGATTTCTCCTGAATCCGTCCATACCGTGGTGGTTTGGACATTGACGCGCTGGTTAACCCATTTGAGCGGGCCTCTGATGGTCTGGTGCGGCTGGCGATGGGCTGACCGTTACCCCGGCCGTTGAAGCAGCACGTGCATTTTATCGGCGACGTCGACGTAATGGCAGCGCGAGAGGAAGGCTTTCGAAATCCCGGAATTTCTCAGCGCGGCGGGTATGGGAAGATGCGCCAGGAAACGCTCCAAAAGGAACTCTCGACTCACGAACTTGCCTGCCGTGGTTTCCGCGATGTCGATAAATCCGACTTCCCGTGTGAGGCGTCTGAGCGTCTTTCGTGAAAAAAAGTAGATGTGTTCCATGGGTTTGGCGTATTCCATCCACCAGCGGCCCGCGAAACGAGCCAGGAAACTTCCCGCATCCGGCGTGATGAGCGAGAGCATCCCGCCCGGACGAACCAGATCCAGCACCTGTCGCAGCAGGCGCGCAGGGTCGGGGAGATGTTCGACCACATCCCACAAGAGAATGAGATCAAAAGATCCTCTGTCGTAAGGACAGGCTTCCAGGTTTGTATTCGCGATCCTGCCGGCCAGCCTTGGCGAGCTGGCTTGCGCCGCATGACGGGATGGCTCCAATCCCCACGCCTCCCATTCCTGATCCATGGCGTATTCAAGAGAATAGCCCATGGCGCAGCCGATATCCAGCAAACGCCCCGGCTTTATCGATTTCCATTGACTGGAGATCCAGCGGAACCGCTTCTCGGCGGTATTCAAAATATTATCCCGATCGGCGGCGTAATCCATATAGCCATGAACGAGCGAGTTCGGGCTTTGAAAATAGCTCGGTTCGGAATACATCTGCAATAAACTTGAAGGGCGCAGGCGGGGGGACACGTACCGCATTCCGCAACGGACACATTGGCGGATCGGAAACCCCTTGATCCTGAACAAGATGCCGGATTTCATCTCTCCGCAGAGTCCGCAGCCCACGTCTTCCAGGTGGGCTGAAGGCACGTCGTACAGACTGGAATAGGGAGCCACTTATCTGAACCAGGCGTATCGAACGAGCGTGAAGATCGCCGCGAAGGCGTCTGTCCAACGTATCTTTTTACCCTGATGATGATCGCGGGCCTGGTAACGCACCGGCACTTCCCAGATGGAAATCCCCCGGCGAAGCACCTTGGCCGTAATTTCGGGGCATATTTCGAAACGATCAGATTCCAAATTTAATGAACGGATAAGGTCCGTCTTTAACACTTTATACGCGGTCGCCTCGTCGGTCATGTGGGAGCCGAAGAGCCAGTTCACCAATGTGCAGATCAGGATGTTGAAAGCGCGATTGGGCCATTTCATGCCTGTGATGTGTCCCGAAAAGCGGGATCCATAGACCACCTGGGCACGCCCGGTGACGATCGGTTCCAAGAGGAGAGGATAATCGTCCACGGAATATTCGAGATCGGCGTCCTGAATGATGACAATGTCTCCCGTCGCATGATTCAGGCCCTCGCGTATCGCGGCTCCCTTGCCGAAATTTCGCTGCTGGAAATGGATTTTCAAAAGGTTGCTGGAGCTGTGCCGAAGCAATATTCCCGACGTCTGATCGGTGGATCCATCGTCCACAACGATAATCTCCATCTGAAGCGGAGGCGGCAGCGATACGCCTTCGAGCTGTTTGAGGACCTCCTCCACATACAATTCCTCGTTATAGACCGGAATGATGACCGAGATTTTGCGGATCGCGGCAGAATCGTTCATGGCTACTGGTTATTAGAGCGTAGCATCAAACCAACATCGGCCGCGCCGCCGGCCGGAAGGACAAAGCCCGGATTGAGGCGCGCCAGGTCCTGGAGGAGGGCCCGAGCCTTTCGCGGTTCGCCGAGTTCCGCGTAGGCGATGGCCAGTGCTTTCCCGTTATTGATATCTTCCGGATAAAGATCGTGGACTTCTTCGAGATAAGGGAGCGCCTCGTCGGGCCGATGGGCCTGCAGGAGAACGATGCCCAGGTCGGACTTCACGGGTGAGGACGTCGTGAAATACAGCGCCCACCGGAACATTTTCTCATCGGTGCCTCGGAGCTCGACGTTCAGATGCACCAAGAGCGCCCAAAAAATAATCAGAGGGAATACCAGGAAAACCAATCCTTCGTAAAGGCGCTGTTTGCGGCGGTCCCATGCTCGAGCAAAGAGCAGCGCGAGCGGCAGAAGGACGGCAAGATTGGCCTGGTAACTCCAATGGTCGAGCATAAACCCGCCGGCAATCATGGCCACAGTGGTCGGCAGGAGCGTCAGGATCAGCCACGCTGCGCAGAAAAGCCCCGTCTTGTTTTTCGTGTAGAAGAAAAAGGCGATCAGGCCTATCCAACCCAGATCATACAACGGCCACGCGTGGCTCAAATGCGGGATAAGACGGTGCGAATGCAGGTTCCATGGCCAGAGAATAAGGAGAACATAGTGCGTCAGAATTCGCGCAAAGACTTTGACGGCAAAAAGAGACAGGAGCGATGGGGGAAAAGAGCCCTGGAGATGAACCACGTGGTGGCGCAGGCCGAGGTAAATGACCGAGATGAGCGCCATCGGGATCAGAATCCAGTATCGCCGCCAGGGCAATCCTTTATAGAGATAGACGCAGGCGACCAGGGCCGGAGTCACGATGCCAATTTCCTTGGTCCAAAGGGCCAGGGCAAAGCAGCCCAGGGCGACCAGGATCATCGTGAGACTTTCTTCCTGGAGCGCGGCCAGCAGACACATCAGCGTGAAGGCGTAGCTCAGCGGCGTCGTGCAGCCGGACGCCACCAGAAATTGCTCGACTGCTCCGGGGTGGACCACAAACAGGCAACCGGTGAGCAAGGCAGCCATCGGAGGAAATTTCAGCGCCAAGACCAGCCGAACCAGCAGAAGGCCGGCCACGATATGGAACAGCAGATCAACGAGATGAAATCCAATAGGGTTCTGCCCGAAAAGACTGTAGTCCATGCGATGGCTCACGGCTTGCAGCGGGCGATAGTAGTCATCGCCCCGCCCCTGCGTGTTATCCGAAAAGAAATCGTGGCGCAGATTGTTCCAGCTCCACTGCCGGATCCAAGGGTTGTGTTCGATGATGACGTGATCGTCCCAAAGAAAGCCAACCTTAAGGGTTGGGGCATAGGCGGCGAAGGCCAGAACCGCGATGGCGGCATAGTGTCGCCAGGAAAGAGAGTGATCAGGCATCGAAGCGTTGCCGGAATGCGTTTTCCAGCGCCTGTAGCGCTTCCTCCGGCAGTTGTTCGTGAATCGTTCCCTGGTAGAGAAAGCTGCGCCGCCGCTTCGCCAGGGCTCCCCCGACGATTTTTTCCTTTCCTTCGAGAAGGTCATAAGCGACAGGCGCTTCAAAGCACTGGCGTACCGGGAACGGCGCCGCGGGAGCGCGGCCGTCGCGGCAGGTCGCCAGCGCTAAAGACAGCCATGGCGCGAGGGCTTCACGAACGACGGTGTGAATCCAGGGATAGACGTCTTTGATGTCCGACGGCAGAGGTGGATCGCCTTGGCGCCAGGCCAGCGAAAAGCAAAGATCCTGCTCATGAAAAACAATTCCGCCGCCGGTTGGACGCTGAACGTTCTCCCATCCTGCGGGAACGAACGGGCGGACGCCCTCGGCGTGTTGGAGCCTGCCGAATGAAACGGTCGGACGCCGGAAGCTAAAAAGGCGCAGGGTGGGAGGAACGTCTCCGGATTCGACGGCCGCCAAGGTGTCGGCGTCGATGCGCATATTTTCCTCACCGGACATCGGCGGTGTTCTTACGAGACGCCAGCCTTGGAGGGTTTGTTCGCTGTGGTTGAGGGTTTCCACCGTAAATTGGGTTCGCGGGCGGCTTTGACCTCGTCCAGCCGGCGGACGGGGGTCGTGTAGGGCGCATGCTTGAGCTTTTCGGGATCCATTTCGGCTTCCTTGGCGATCACGTGCATGGTCTCGATGAATTGGTCGAGCGTCTGCTTCGACTCGGTTTCCGTGGGCTCGATCATCATAGCCTCTTCGACAATAAGCGGAAAGTAGATCGTGGGGGGATGGTAGCCGTAGTCAAGCATGCGTTTGGCGATGTCGAGCGTTCTGACGCCCTTCGGCTTCTGTTTGGCGGCGGTGAAGATGCACTCGTGCATGCAGGGCTCATCGATTGCCACTTGATAAGCGTCCTGCAGCTTCACGCGCAGATAATTGGCGTTCAGGATCGCGATCTCCGTATTTTTGCGCACACCTTCGCGGCCGAGGCAGCGGATATAGGTGTAGGCGCGCAGGAGAATAAGCGAATTGCCGTTAAAGGCGCGCATCTTGCCGATGGAGAGCGGCGAGGTTTCCTCGAGCGAATAGCCTTGTTCCGTTTTGCGCACGCGCGGCACGGGAAGAAAGGGAGTGAGCGCCTGGCTCACGCCGACGGGGCCGGCCGCCGGACCGCCGCCGCCGTGCGGGGTCGAGAAGGTCTTGTGAAGATTGAGGTGCATGATATCGAAGCCCATGTCTCCCGGCCGGACCAAACCCACCAGCGCATTCATGTTGGCCCCGTCCAGATACAAGAGCGCGCCCACATCGCGAACCATTTTGGCGATTTCCTTCACGTGCTTTTCAAAAAGTCCGAGCGTGCTGGGGTTGGTCAGCATGAAAACGGCCGTGTCCTGGTTCAAGGCGGCTTTGAGCGCCGACAGATCCACTCCGCCGCGCGCGTCGGACTTCACCGTGACGACGTTGTAGCCGGCGATCATGGCGGAAGCGGGGTTCGTGCCATGAGCGGAGTCGGGAAGGATGACGGTTTTGCGCGGGTTCCCTTTGTATTTGTGATAGGCGCGGGCGATAAGGAGCCCCGTCAGCTCGCCATGCGCGCCGGCGGACGGCTGCAGCGTGAACTCCGCCATGCCGCACATCTCCGACAGGAGACGTTCCAGTTCGTAATAAACCTGAAGGAATCCCTGGACGGTCGAGGTCGGCTGCAGCGGGTGGAGCAATTTAAACCCGGTGAAATTGGCGATCTGCTCGTTCACTTTCGGGTTGTACTTCATCGTGCAGGAGCCGAGCGGATAGAAATTCGTATCGATGCTGAAATTCAGTTGAGAAAGCCGCGTGTAGTGGCGGACGACGTCCAATTCGCTCATCTCTGGGAGCTCTGCCAGGCGAGTCCGCAGGGAGGTCTTGGGCAGGACCGTCGCCGGATCGATGGAGGGGACATCCAGCGCCGGCAGCTGATACCCTTTGCGCCCCGGTTGCGATTTCTCAAAGATCAGCTTTTCCATCAGAGGATCTCCTTAAGCGTTTTCGCGAGGAGATCGATATCGGCTTTGGTCTTGGTTTCGGTGACGCACCAGAGGGAAGCGTTCTCCAGTTCCGGATACCACTTCTTGATCGGCAGGCCCGCGACAATCCCGCGCTTAAGCAGGTTCTGCTGCAGGACATCCGGCGAAGTCTTGGTCTGGAGCACAAACTCGTTGAAGATGGGGGCGTTAAACGGCGCGCGCACGCCCGGAATCTGGGTCAGTTGGTCAAAGGCATAGCGGGCTTTGGTCAGGTTCTGATAGGAGACGTCCCGGAGCCCCTGTTTCCCTATGAGCGACCTATAAAAGGTGGCGCAGGATCCGATTAAAGCGGTCGTTGTGCAGACGTTGGAAGTGGCCTTCTCGCGGCGGATGTGCTGTTCGCGGGCTTGTAGAGTGAGAACGAACGCGCGTTTGCCGTCGACGTCGACCGTCTGGCCGACGAGGCGTCCCGGCATTTTGCGCAGCCACTTCGTCTTGCAGGCGAACAGGCCGAGAAACGGTCCGCCGAATCCCGGCGGGATTCCGAGGGACTGGCCTTCCGCCACGGCGATGTCCGCGCCGTATTCGCCGGGAGGCGTGAGGAGCCCGAGCGAAATGGGATTGACCGAGGCGATGAAGAGTGATCCGGCCGCCTGCGCCAGGGGCGCGATCTTTTCAGTCGGCTCAACGATTCCGAAAAAATTAGGGTTCTGAACGACTACGGCGGCAACCTCGGACGTCAGATTCTTGGCGACAAAAGCCATGTCCAGCTGGCCGTTCTTGTAGGGGATCTCGATCAGCTGCGTGCCGGATTCCAGCGTGTAGGTGGAGAGCACCGCTTTGTAATCGGGATGCAGGCTTTGCGGGATAAGGACTTTTTTGCGGCCGGTTTCACGCAGCGCCAGCAGCACCGCTTCGGCGAGCGAGCTGGCGCCTTCGTACATGCCGGCGTTGGTGACATCCATCGCCATCAGTTCGCAGATCATGGATTGGAATTCATAGAGCGTCTGGAGCGTTCCCTGGCTGACTTCGGGCTGGTATGGTGTGTAGGACGTCAGGAATTCGCCGCGGCTCATCAAGGCCGAGATGGCGGCGGGGGAAAAGTGATCGTAGGCGCCGGCGCCGAGGAAGGAGAGGAGCCGCGGTGCGGCCTGATTTTTAGATCCAAGCTCAAGGCCCAGCCGCACAACTTCGCCTTCGGAAAGACCGGAAGGAATATTCAAATCTTTTTGGGAAAGCGGGAGATCTTTAACCAGTTCCTTGAAATCCGCGACGCCAATCGCCGCCAGCATCTCCTTTCGTTCAGATTCGGTGTGAGGGGTAAAATCCATCGGTGGGAATTATACAAGAGATGATGGGGGAGGCATCATCGCCGTCATTGCGAGGCGCTTTGTGGAGCCGAAGCAATCTGTCGGTTGCTCGGTGTGCCGCGCCATCCACTCCGCTACAGTGCGGTTTATCCGACCGCAACGGTCGGTCGCTGCGCCGACCCGGCCGCTCGACTCCGAGCCCACTCACGGTTCGGAGCTCGAGCTTCCCATAAGCCGGGCCGTGCTCGCTAAAACCGCAAGTCGCTCCGTGGACAGCGCGGCACCCCTTGCAATAAGCGAGGATGAAAGACAATAAATCCCATTGGAGATGTAGGGGCGGTCGGCTGGCCGCCCAGAGATGAAGAGACAATCAGTCAGAGACGATCAAATGGGAATGTAGGGGCGCACCGCTGTGCGCCCAAATAGCGACGGGCAGAATATATGTTTCTAAATCGTTAGCTGACTGCCTTCAATTCTGAGGGCTGTTCTAAAATAGAATAGTGATCATGAGAACGTATCTGGATACATCTGCATGGAAGAACAGGGGACGTTGTTTACTTTTTCACTTTCGCCGCGGCATCTGCGCAAAAAAGTGAAAAACTTAAGAACGTCCCCTAGTTTCCAAGTGAGCGTCAGGAATCTATTCGCGCGACGGAGGCGTGCCACCCATTGGAGGCCGCGATGAAATGGACCCACGATGAAGGGCGAAGAACCGTATGAAAATGAACGATTACGATCATATGGAACGGCTGAAAAAGCGCGAGAGCGTGCTGAAGGTGGCTTCGCCCAGGGAACTGAAGTCTGGAGGTGAAGGTTGGACGATAACAGCCGGTTTCGCGGAGAGCCCTTTCGGCCGGTGCTTGGTGGCCTTAAGTCCCCGAGGCCTCTGTCATCTTTCTTTCGTCAATCCAGGAAAGGACGCGGCCGAATGGTCCGCGCTCCGAGCCAGTTGGCCTCGCGCGCGGTGGCGTCGAGACGATAGGGTGGCTTCACAACTCATCAGATGGGTGTTTAAGCGCAAACCCGGATCCGCATCGGAGCCAAAATTGCGGGCCTTTGTCCGTGGCACGGTGTTTCAGGTTCGCGTGTGGAAGGCGCTCATGCAGGTGAAACCCGGGATGCTCGTCAGTTATGGGCGTTTGGCGGCGTCGATCGGCCGGCCCACAGCCGCGCGGGCCGTCGGTGCGGCGGTCGGCCGGAATCCCTTGGCTTATTTCATTCCCTGCCATCGTGTGATTCGTGAGACGGGCGCTATCGGCGATTACCGTTGGGGAAGTGTTCGCAAGCGCGCGATTCTGGCCTGGGAAAGCAGTCTAAGCGATCTTAATGGTGACCTGTGGCGGCGCCGCTCTTCAGGAATTCCTGGTACTGCTCTTCGGTCATGAGCGCGTTCATCTCGGAGGGGTTGGAGACTTCCAGCGCAAAAATCCATCCGTCTTCAAAAGGAGACTTATTGATAAGGCCGGGATCACCTTCGAGGGTGTTATTGGTTTTCGTGATGGTCCCGGAAACCGGAGCGTAAATACTGAAGGCGGCCTTGACGGATTCAAGCGTCGTCGCCTCGTCGCCTGCCTTCACGGTTTTGCCGACCTTGACCATCTCGACATAAACCACATCGGTCACTTCCTTCTGCGCATGGTCGGAGATGCCGACCGTGCCGATTTTTCCATCCAAGCGGATCCACTCATGACTTTTGGCGTAGCGTCGAGCTGTGCTCATAACGTCCCCTTTTTATAAAACGGCGGATGAACCACCTTCGCCGGAATTCGTTTGCCGTGGACTTCGACTTCCAAAATGGCCCCCGCATTATTCCATGAAACAGGGGCGTACGCCAAGCCGATGCCCTTCTGGAGCGAGGGGGAAAATGTCCCGCTGACGGTATCGCCGCCCGGTTTTCCGTCCTTAAAGAGTTTGGCTCCTTGACGAGGGACGCCGCGCTCCGTCAGTTCGTAGGCCAGAAGAAGTTCTTTCAGGCCTTCTTTCTTCTGCTTCTCCAGCGCGGCGCGGCCGATGAAGTCGCCCTTGTTCCATTTGACCGCCCATTCCATATTCGCTTCGAGCGACGTGCGGTTTTCCGACAGTTCATGGCCATATAAAGGGTAGCCGACTTCCAGCCGTAGCGTGTCGCGCGCGCCGAGACCGCAAGGTTTAAGACCAAGGTCCGCACCGTTTTCCATCAACTGTTTCCAGAGGGTCACGATCGTGCGGGCGGGACCAAAAAACTCGGCGCCTTCTTCGCCCGTATAGCCGGTGCGGCATGCCCAGAAGGTGTCGTTGGGCTCGCCGCCCTGGATCTGCTGGAAAGCGAATCGCGGCAGCTCCGCGATGCCGGCCAAGGTGGCTTTGATGATTTTAAGCGCCTTCGGTCCCTGAATGGCAAAGCCGGCGCGGTTTTCCAGGTCGGAAATCGTTACGCCGGAAGTCGCGTTCTTTCTCAACCAGGCGACGTCTTTCTCGTGGGTCGAGCCATTCACGACCATAAAAAATCTTTTAGACTCTGTAATCCCATAGACGAATATGTCATCGATGATGCCGCCCGTCGGCAGGAGCATGTGGCCATACACGCCAAGCCCATTCTCATAGGTGCGCTTTAAATCGCCAGTGATGAGTTTCTGAATGAAATCGAACGCGCCCTGACCTTCGATGATGACTTGGCCCATGTGCGAAATATCGAAGATCCCGGCGGCGTGGCGAGTCGCCTGATGCTCGTCGATGATGCTCGTGTATTGGACGGGAAGCTCCCAGCCATAAAAGTCGATAAACTTCGCGCCGCTGAGCGCGTGGATCTCGTGCAAAGGGGATCGCCGCAACGTGGTGGCTGTCGTCATGAAAGGTTCTCCGGTGAATGTAATTGGTCGGCAAAATAGGAAGACCGCACCAAGGGCCCCGAAGCCACCCGCATAAAGCCGAGGCGAAAGGCTTCCCGTTCCCAATGACGGAAGTCGCTCGCCGGCACGTAGGACTGAATAGCCAGGTGCTTGGCAGACGGCTGAAGGTATTGGCCGATAGTTAAGTATTCGCAACCGACGGAACGGAGATCCTTCAGAGTTTCAAAAATTTCTTCGTGCGTTTCTCCGAGCCCAAGCATCAAACCCGATTTAATTATCGGGCCTTGGCGCCCGGCTGCATACTGAAGTACGTCGAGCGTTCGGCGATAAGTGGCTTTGGAGCGTACGGTGGAGGTCAGCCGCTCGACGGTTTCGATATTGTGATTGAAGATCTCCGGTGCGGAATTAAGGATGGTATCAAGCGCGGAGCGTTCGGCGAAGAAATCGGGGATCAGAACTTCGATGATGGTGGAGGGGGAGAATCTCCGCACTTCTTGGATGCAGGCCTCAAAAACCGATGCTCCGCCGTCTCGAAGATCATCACGTGCCACCGAAGTGATGACGACATGGCGGAGCTTCAGGTTCGCCACCGCCCGGGCGAGTCTTTTCGGTTCTTGCCAGTCAATGATTCCTCCGGGATTCCCCGCCTTGACCGCGCAGAAGCCGCAATGGCGGGTGCATAGGTCGCCTAGGATCATGAACGCCAGGCTCCCGCGCGAAAAACATTCGCCGCGGTTCGGGCATCTGCCGCTGACGCAGATCGTATTCAGCTTGCCGGTATCGAGGACGTCGTTGACTTTGTAGAAAATCGGGCCGGCCGGGATTTCCCGTCGATATTCAGAAGGAAGGGGACGCCGCGCGGTGATCATGCGTTTTTCTTGACTCCATGCGGCACGCTGACCGATCGACGCATGGCCTCTTGAAATCCTTCGGAGAGCGTCGGATGAGCGAAAACGGTGTCCGCAATGTCGGCCGTGGTGAAACCCGCCCGCAGGCTCAGAGCAATCAGATGAATCAGCTCGGTCGCATGAGGCCCGACGATGAGTGCTCCCAGGATCTTGCGCGAGCCGGCGTCTGAGACGATCATCCAGAAGCCGTCCGTCTCCCCTTCGATCATCGCTTTGGAGCTGGCGACAAAGTGATAACGATCGATGCGTGTTTTGTGTCCCAGCGCCTGAGCTTGCGCTTCCGATAAGCCGATGGCGGCGGCCTCCGGTTGCGTGTAAACGCAGCGCGGGATCGCCGCATAATTTATTTTCTCGGTCTTTTCGCCCGTGAGATGACGGATGGCAGTCTCCGCTTCTTTGGCGGCCGTATGCGCCAGAGGCAGGGAACTCACCAGATCGCCGATCGCATAAATCGATGGTACTGAAGTCTGCATGAATTCATTAATCCGAATTTGTCCATTCTGGAGTGCTACTCCGGCGGCCGAGAGTCCCAGTCCCTCGAGATTCGGTCGGCGGCCAAGAGCGAGGAGAAGCGCGTTGGCTTCGATGGTTTCTCCGTTTGAGCAGGCGACCAGAAGTTTTTTAGGGTCTGAGGGAACCACCGTTTTGACTTCTGTCCCTGTCCAGACGGTCATGCCGCGTTTTTCAAAGGATCGCTGCAGCACGGGAGCCGCCGCCTGGAATTCCGGCTGGGTGGCGAGCAGGTTCTTTTCTTTTTCGATCAGCGTGACTTTTGATCCCAGTCCCTGAAAAGCGCAGGCGAGCTCGCATCCGATGTACCCACCTCCGACCACGACCACATGCGCGGGCAGATAATCGATCGCAAAGATGGTGTCGCTCGTGAAAACGGCTGGATGTTTGGGGAATAAGGCGGAAGCGATGGGAGATGATCCTGTTGCGAGAATAATCGAATCGGCTTTCAGGCGCTCCTTGCCCTGGGCCGTTATGACGTCGACTTCCTGAGCGGAAACCAAGGTCGCCGTGCCAGTGATCCGTCGAACGGACATGCTCTTTGCCGCCTGCTCCATCCGCTGGCGCAGCGTGGCCAGAACGGTGTCTTTTTGCTGGACGAGCTGGAGAATGGGAGTAAAGGTTCCGGTGGACGGCTGAGCGTGCGATAGAAAAAATTTAGAGGGAATACATCCTCGATTGAGGCAGGTGCCGCCCATTTCCATGGCGTCCACCAGCGTTACGGAAACCCCGCGTTGAGCGGCTTCCAGAGCGGCGGCATACCCGCCGGGACCCGCGCCGATGACGATCAAAGATTGGAGAGGCATCGAAAGGATTCCGAATTATAGGATAAAAAGCTAAGATTCCTCCCGTGGAGCCCAGGTACCTGCGGATGATTCGCCGCCTGAAAAAGCGCGGGAAGAAAGAATGGAATGTTTATATCCTGCGCTGCGGGGATGATACGCTCTACACGGGGATCGCCAAAAATGTCGAAGCGCGCTTTCTTCAGCACCAGTCTGGAAAAGGAGCCGCCTATACCCGGACGCATTTGCCGGTGGCGCTGATTTATCAGGAAAATGGAATGACGCGCTCATCCGCTCTCGTTCGTGAAGCCGCGATCAAGCGCCTGCCGCGCCCTCAAAAGGAAAAGCTCCTCCAGGCTGTGTGCCGTGTTATCGCCATCGGCTTGATCTTCATGTCTACGTCGATGCTTCAGGCCGATCTCCGGGATCGAATCATTGACCACATGGACAAGGCGGGCTCGTCCATCGATCTGGTGGTCTATGAAATCCGGTCCAATGAGATTGTGGACGCCTTGATCTCGGCCAAACACCGCGGAGTGCGGGTGCGGATCCTGGTCGACAGTGTCCACTCGCCGGTGGCGACGCCTCAGGAGAAAACGCTGGAGGAGGAAGGCATCGCGGTCAAGCGCGTGCGCGGCATCAGCCATGATCTGATGCACGAGAAGTTCATTTTGTTTGACGGCAGCGTGGCGTCGACCCCCAGCTACAACCGCTCCGCCAAGTCCCTGCGCGCCAAAGACGAAGAAGAGGCCGCTTTCACGCATGACAAAGCGCAGATCGAAAAACTCAAAACCCAGTTCGAAAACTTCTGGAACCACACCGGCCAGGACGAAATCCCCGAAACCCCTGAAAACTAGCGGTCCATGTTGAGATATTTCGGCTCCTCCACCGGCAAAAAGCTCCTGATGGCGGCGACAGGGACGGCCCTTTTCGCTTTCGTCATCGGACACCTGCTGGGGAATCTGCAGGTTTTTCTGGGACCCGAAGAGCTAAACCGCTATTCCGCCTTTCTGCACAGCACCGGCGAGCTGCTCTGGCTTGCCCGGATCGGCCTCCTTTTCATGGTGATCGTCCATATCTGGACGGCGACCGCTCTGACGCTGGAAAATCTTGCGGCCCGTCCCGCCGCCTATGCGGCCAGAGACTATATCGAAGCTTCCTATGCCTCCCGCACGATGCCTTGGTCGGGGCTCATGGCCGCGGCTTTCATCGTTTACCACCTCATGCATTTCTCATTTCGTTCCGTGCATCCCGAACTGACGCATTACACCGATGCACTGGGACGGCCGGATGTTTATCGAATGGTCGTCACGAGTTTTCAGCAGCCGGCGATCACCATCGTCTACATCGCAGCTAATTTTCTTCTCGGCATGCACCTGAGTCATGGACTCTATAGCGCCTTCCAGTCTCTCGGGATCCTGACCGATGATCTGCGAACACGGCTCAGGGCGCTTTCCTACGTGATCGGGTACGGTATGTTTCTGGGTTACGCGTCGATTCCCCTCAGCATCCTTTTAGGGATTGTGAGGCTTCCATGATTCTGGATTCCAAAATTCCTTCCGGTCCTCTTGCTGAAAAGTGGGATAAGCATAAATTCGAGATGAAGTTGGTGAACTCGGCCAACAAGCGCCGGTACAACGTGATTGTCGTCGGATCGGGACTCGCCGGGGCGTCTGCGGCGGCTTCCCTGGCGGAGATGGGTTACTCCGTGCAGTGTTTTTGCGTTCAGGATTCGCCCCGCCGTGCACATTCCATTGCCGCCCAGGGGGGAATCAACGCCGCGAAAAATTACGCGAACGACGGCGACAGCGCGCAACGGCTTTTCTACGATACGATCAAGGGCGGCGATTTCCGTTCCCGCGAGGCCAATGTCTATCGATTGGCGCAGGTGAGCGCCAACATCATCGATCAGTGCGTCGCTCAGGGGGTTCCCTTCGCGCGGGAGTATGGCGGGCTTCTGACGAACCGCTCCTTCGGCGGCGCGCTGGTCTCGCGGACTTTCTATGCCCGCGGCCAGACCGGTCAGCAACTTTTGCTCGGCGCCTATCAGGCGCTTTCCCGGCAGATCGGGTTGGGTAAAATAAAGATGTTTCCGCGCACCGAGATGCTGGATCTGGTGGTCTTAGAGGATCCATGCCTGCCTGCCGGCAGGCAGGCGCGCGGCATTGTCACGCGGAATCTCGTGACCGGAAAGATTGAATCGCATGCCGCCGCTGCCGTGGTCCTTGCGACCGGCGGCTACTCCAATGTTTACTTCCTATCGACGAACGCCAGGGCCTGCAACACGACGGCGATCTGGCGGGCGCATAAGAAAGGCGCTTTCTTCGCCAACCCCTGCTACACCCAGATCCATCCGACCTGCATTCCGCAGGCGGGGGACCATCAATCCAAACTGACCCTGATGTCGGAATCGCTCCGCAATGACGGTCGCGTCTGGGTGCCGAAAAACGCGGGAGACAAGCGCTCGCCGGACCAGATCCCCGAAAGCGAGCGGGATTATTATCTCGAACGGAAGTATCCGACCTACGGCAATCTGGCGCCGCGCGATATCTCATCGCGCGCGGCCAAACGCGTCTGCGATGAAGGCCGCGGCGTCGGCCCGGGCGGGCGGGGAGTTTATCTCGATTTTACGGATGCCACCCAGCGCCTCGGAGAAAAAGCGATCAAAGAGCGCTACGGAAATCTTTTTGACATGTATGAGCGCATCACCGGAGAAAATCCTTATCAAGTGCCGATGCGCATTTATCCGGCGCCGCATTACACGATGGGCGGGCTCTGGGTCGACTACAATCTGATGAGCAATCTCCCCGGTTTGTTCGTGATTGGCGAAGCGAATTTTTCCGACCATGGCGCCAATCGTCTGGGGGCCAGCGCCCTCATGCAGGGGCTGGCGGACGGCTATTTCATCCTGCCCTATACGATCGGCCAGTACTTTGCGTCCATGAAGCGTGATCCGGTCACGACGGACCATCCGGAGTTTAAGAAGGCCGAGGAGGCGATCGCCAGCCAGATCTCAAAACTTATGTCGATCCACGGAAAGAGAACGGCGCTTTCCCTGCACCGGGAACTGGGGAAACTGATTTGGGACGACTGTGGAATGACCCGGACCGAGGCAAGCCTCAAGAACGCCCTTCATCGGATTCCAGAACTGCGGGATGAATTCTGGGGAAATGTGGATGTGACCGGGACTTCGGGGGATTTAAACCAGGCCCTCGAACACACCGGCCGCGTGGCGGACTATCTGGAGTTCGTCGAGCTCCTGTGCCAGGATGCTTTACATCGCAATGAATCCTGCGGCGGCCACTTCCGCGAAGAATTTCAGACCAAAGAAGGGGAAGCCAAACGCGACGACGCCAATTATTCCCATGTCGCCGCCTGGGAATATGCCGGCGAAGGCAAGCCGGAGGTCCTCAATAAGGAGCCTCTCCTATTTGAAAACGTCCATCTGCAGCAGAGGAGCTACCGGTAATGGATTTAACGCTTCGCATCTGGCGGCAGAAGAACGCGCAGGATCCGGGGAAACTTGTTTCCTATGAAGCGAAGGACATCAGTTCCGACATGTCCTTCCTGGAGATGCTCGATGTTATCAATGAGCAGTTGATCGAGAAGGGGGAAGAGGCGATCGCGTTTGATTCGGACTGCCGTGAAGGGATCTGCGGGATGTGCTCGCTTGTGATCAACGGCGTTCCGCACGGTGCGCAATTTCAGAAAGGGACGGCCACCTGCCAGCTGCATATGCGTAAATTCAAGGATGGGGATGTGATCACCATCGAACCCTGGCGCGCCAAGGCCTTTCCCGTTATCAAAGATCTCGTCTGCAACCGCAGCGCTTTTGATCGGGTCATCCAGGCGGGCGGGTTTATATCCGTGAATACCGGTGGAGCGCCGGATGCCAACGTGATTCCGATTGCCAAGCACGACGCCGACCGGGCCATGGATGCGGCCGCCTGTATCGGCTGCGGGGCCTGTGTGGCCGCCTGCAAGAACGCTTCCGCGATGCTTTTTGTCGCCGCGAAAGTCTCTCATCTGGCCCAGCTGCCGCAAGGGCAAATGGAAGCCAAAGATCGTGTTCGAAAAATGGTCGTTCAAATGGACGCCGAAGGGTTCGGGAACTGCTCGAACCAGTTGGAATGCCAAGCCGTTTGCCCGAAGGAAATCAGCGTGGATTTCATTGCACAGATGAACAGGGAGTACTTAAAGTCCTCAGTTTGACAGGTCCAGTCGAATATTGGTATTTTCTAAAAAAGAGGAGGAAGTCCCATGGTAACACCGATTGATCCCGATTTCATGAAACACCGCACCGTTGTAGGTAAAGGTGAGGGCGGCGCGTACGATATCTGGGGCCCCGTCGAGCCCCCTGCCAAGCTGGGCATTCACGGCACCGCTGTCGCGGTCGATTATGATCTTTGCGTGGCCGACGGCGCTTGCCTCGATGCCTGCCCGGTGAACGTGTTTGATTGGCAAGACACCCCGGGGCATCCGGCCTCCGCCAAGAAAGCGCGTCCCATCCGTGAAAAGGACTGCATTTTCTGCACCGCCTGCGAGAGCGTTTGCCCTGTGCTGGCGATCAAAATCACACAGCCGTAACCCCCCTGCCATCTATGATGCGGTGGATGTGTAAATCGAAGATTCACCGCGCCACGGTCACCGAGGCCAATCTGGATTATGAAGGCTCGGTCACGGTGGATGAAAACCTACTCAAAGCGGCTGATATCGTTCCCTACGAAATGGTGCAGATCTTCAACCTCAACAACGGCGAACGGTTTGAAACCTATGCGATCCCCGGCCCCAAAGGATCCGGGATCGTCTGCTTGAACGGCGCCGCGGCGCGCCTCGGCGTCGTCAAGGATAAAGTCATCATCGTCAGCGCCGCCATGATCGATGAAAGCGATGTCCCTTCTTTCTCGCCCAAAGTTGTTTTTGTAGACGACAAAAACAAAGTAGTCCCGAAAAAATGATCCGCTGGCGGTCTCAACTCCTCTGGCTGATCGCGGGAGCGGCGGCCGTTTATGCCATGGTCTGCGTTGACGTTGTTCTTCGGGCGCGACAGGCCTATCTTGAGGGAGAACATGCGTCCAACGCCGGCGCTGCGTACGCATGGTACGAGTCCGCGGCCACACTCTTTACGCCTCCGGAATCGCGGTGGAGCCGTCTTGCCCGGGCTAAAATGCCTCAGGCCAAAGCTCGATGGAAGGCCGAACTTCAATCCCGCCATCTTCAAGTCACTGACGACATGCTCGAATAGGTCATAATCATTTAAAATACGGTCATGCGTCGCCATACATTTTTAATCGCTCTGTTGCTGGCTGGGAACGGTTTTGCCGTACAGGAGATCAAACGCTTAAGCCCGGTACCCGTCCCGTCGCGTGTTCCGGCGGATTGCCGCGTGGTGACCGTGTTCAAAGACTCGCCGGCCGGCAAAGCCGGCATTGCTCTTGGCGATGTTCTCCAGTCCGTTAATGGCCAAAGGCCGCCGGATGCCTCAGGTTTTTCCGAACTCGTCAGTTCGGCGCCGGAAAATTCCGAGTTTAAAATCCTAAAACCGACCGGCGTCGTTCAAAACCTTCACATCCATTTAAATGCCGCTCGCCCGAGACTTGGAGCGGTCTGCGACTTGGCCGGATGGGCCAAACCCGGCGTCACGGCGGCGGGCAATGAATCCATCACCGTTTTTAGCGGTCCTTATGCCTTCACGATGTCCGGAATCATCGATAAAGGCTTCGTTTTTGTGCGCATCCGGCTGGCCAACGATTCGGATCGCCCCTTGGAGGTCGATTCTTCGCTTTTTAAAGCCACTGACGGAAACGGATCGATGATGAGAAATCTTTCTCCAAAGGATGTCGCGTGCCTGATGTATGGAGACAAAGGCGCCCATCTGCTCGCGCTCAAAAAGAAGCGTAAGGATTCCCTGGATACTCATGAGTCCAATCTCCTGGGGACCGATGCCAATGTGGATGAAAAATGTTCCGAAACCTTCGGAAAAGGCAAATCGCACCATCTGGATTCAGAGTATGCGGAAGCCAACGCCAAATACCTGGCTGAAGAATCGCTCTGGCCGGCCACCGATCAGCCCGGGCAGGTCGTCGATGGTCTCATCTATTTTGAAGAGCCCTCAGGTCTTCCGGTGACGGTTCGTGTTGGGATTGAAGGTCACAGCCTGTCCGCCCAACTGGGTGTTCCGGTGGCCAGCGAAAAGCAGATGAAGATCTCGGGACTTCGGCAGTTCTTTGAGGCACAGAAGAAAGGCAACTCCATCCGTCTCACGCTGCGGAAAGGGAGGGTCTTTGTGGGGAAGTTTTCAAGCTATGACACGATTGAAGAGCGCGCGTGGTTTGACACGCCTTCAGGCGGGATGCTCAACACCACCAGTTATTCTCTCCAGGCAATTCGCTCGGCGGAGCCCCTCGATCAGATTCCCGCCAAACCGGCCCCCGACAGTGAGCATTTGAATTAGCTGTGGACGAGGTGCCGGAGGACGTACGGCAGGATGCCGCCGTGGCGGTAGTATTCCACTTCTTCCGGCGTATCGATACGGATGACCACGGTAAACGTCTTCGTTTTCCCGGACGCGTCCGCGGTCTTCACTTGGATTTCTTTCTTGGGCATTAGATCCTTCGCGATCCCGCCAATCGTATAGATTTCTTCGCCGCTCAGCCCCAGCGTCCGGAGGTTTTCGCCTGCTTTAAACTGGAGGGGAAGGACTCCCATGCCGACCAGATTTGATCGATGGATGCGTTCATAACTTTCCGAGATCACGGCCCGCACTCCCAGAAGCGAAGGTCCTTTGGCGGCCCAGTCGCGTGATGAGCCTGAGCCGTATTCCTTGCCGGCGATCACGATCAGGGGAACGTTCTCCTTTCGGTACTGCTGAGCGGCTTCATAAATGGACATCGGCGTTTTTCCCGGCCAATGGACCGTGCACCCGCCCTCCGTTCCGGGGGCCAGCTGGTTCTTGAGCCGGATATTCGCGAAGGTCCCGCGAACCATGACTTCATCGTTCCCGCGCCGGGCCCCGTACGAATTGAAATCCTTCTGCTGAACGCCGTGTTCCAGAAGATACTGGCCGGCCGGACTGTCCTTGGGGATGGACCCCGCGGGAGAAATGTGGTCTGTGGTGACGGAGTCGCCCAGGACAGCCAGCGCACGCGCTCCGGTGATATCCTTTGAGGCCGCTGGCTCCAGCCCCATGCCTTCAAAATAAGGCGGGTTCTTCACGTAGGTCGAAGCCTTATCCCAGGTAAAGATCTGGCCGTCAGGTGTAGGAAGAGCCTTCCAGCGCTCATCGCCCTCAAAGACGACGCTGTATTCTTTGGCGAACATGTCCTTCGAGACCTTACCAACAGCCTCCTGCACTTCTTGCAGAGTCGGCCATAGGTCCTTTAAATATAAGGTTTTTCCATCTTTTCCTGTACCTATAGAATCGTTGTAGGGATCAAAATCCATGTGCCCGACCAGCGCATAGGCTACCACCAGAGGCGGCGAAGCCAGATAGTTGGCTTTGACCTGCGCATTAATGCGGCCCTCAAAGTTTCGGTTGCCGGAGAGTACGGCGGCAACAATCAGGTCATTCTCCTTCACGGCCTGACTGACTGATTCCGGAAGCGGCCCGCTGTTTCCGATGCAGGTCGTGCAGCCATACCCGACAAGGTTAAATCCGAGTTTTTCCAGGTAAGGCATGACGCCGGCCGCTTTCAAGTAATCCGTCACGACTTTGGAGCCGGGCGCCAGGCTGGTTTTCACCCAGGGCTTTGTCTGAAGACCTTTTTCTACGGCCTTTTTGGCGAGAAGACCCGCGCCGATCATCACTGAAGGGTTGGAGGTGTTGGTGCAGCTTGTGATGGCAGCGATCACGACGGAACCGTGTGTAAGTTTCCCGTCATTCCCCGCAGGGGATGACGTCTGTAAAAATTTTCTCCAAGCCGTTTTGGCATTTTTTAACGCGATCCGGTCCTGAGGGCGTCTCGGTCCGGCTAGACAGGGCTCGACGGTTCCGAGATCCAGCGACAGAGTATCGGAAAATTCCGGTTCGGGAGAATTGGTCGCGCGGAAAAGACCCTGCTCCTTGAAATAGGTTTCTACCAGCTTGATATGCTTCGCGGAACGGTTCGTCAGCTCGAGGTATTTGAGCGTCTGCTCATCGACGGGAAAGAAACCCATCGTGGCGCCGTATTCCGGCGCCATGTTGGCGATGGTGGCCCGGTCGGCGATGGGGAGCGTCGATACGCCGGGGCCGTAGAATTCCACAAATTTCCCGACAACGCCTTTCTTCCGCAGCATTTCGGTGATGGTCAGCACCGCATCCGTTGCAGCGGTCCCTTCTTTCAGTTGGCCGGTCAGCTTAAAGCCGATCACGTCGGGAATGAGCATCGAGCTGGGCCGGCCCAGCATCGCCGCTTCCGCTTCGATGCCGCCCACGCCCCAGCCGGCGACCCCAAGGCCGTTAATCATGGTCGTGTGAGAGTCCGTGCCGACCAAGGTGTCCGGAAAAGCCTGCCTGCCGGCAGGCAGGCCTGCATCATCCTTAATCTCGCGGGTCAGGACGACGCCGGCCAGATATTCGAGGTTCACCTGATGGCAGATGCCGGTTCCAGGGGGAACGACGCGGAAATTCTGAAAAGCTTTCTGCCCCCAACGCAGGAACGCGTAGCGCTCGCGGTTGCGCTGATATTCGAGATCGGTGTTATAAGCGAACGCGGTGTCTGTCGCGAACTGATCGACCTGCACGGAGTGGTCGATGACGAGGTCAACCGGTACTAGGGGGTTGATCTTTTCCGGATTGCCGCCTAAGGATTTGATGGCGTCCCGCATGGCGGCCAGATCTACGATGGCAGGGACGCCTGTAAAATCCTGCATGAGCACTCGGGCCGGAGTAAAAGCGATTTCGATTTCGCTTTCCTCGCCCTCAGCCAGCGCGAGAATCTGCTTTTTCGTTACAAACTTTCCGTCCTCATTGCGCAGAAGATTCTCCAGCATCACTTTAATCGAAAACGGCAGGCGCGACAGGTCCACTCCGGCTTGTTTCGCGAACGCGGGAAGGCTGAATATTTCGTAGGTCTGGCCGTCGACGGCCATCGGTGTACGGGAAGAAAATGAATTTTTGGAGGTCACGAAAGAATTATATCAAAGTACTTTCCTTAGACTTGTTGCGCGAGCAAGGAGGGGGGGTTAAGCGGCGGACAGGGTGCGGAAAGCGACGGCGTGCTCATTGAGGATGGCCACAACCTCATGAATATCCGTCTGGCCCTTCTGGACGATTCCTTCGACCCGCTTCTGCAGTTTTTCTTTCTCTTCCGGCGACAGGTAGCGGGCGGTCAGAACCACGACCGGCAGGTCTTTGAGCGCGGGATCGGCGCTGATAGCGTCCAATACCTCAAAGCCGTTCAATTTAGGCATCATCAGATCGAGAATCAGAAAATCCGGACAGTGGGTTTTCAGCCGCTCCAGGGCCGCCTGGCCGTCCTGAACCTGATCCACCTGGTAGCCCTGGCGAGTCAGCATATACTCCAGGAGCTCAAGGACGGCGGGGTCATCATCAACGACCAGGACGCTGGCTTTCGTCGCGGGTCTGTTCATCTGGGCCATCTTCTGCAGGACGTCGTCCCACGGCATCGGCACGCTCGGGAAGCGGCCGGACGTCCGATTCGGCAGTTCTAGAATGCTGTTGACCAGCTCCGAGAGCTTCTGCATCTGCGCCTGCATATCCCGGATGGACGTCTTAAACTCGTGGCTCATATGCAGCAGGATTTCGGTCTGCAGGCGATTCATTTCTCGGGCGTTCAGGAGCGAACGGTTCATCTGTTGATTTTCCAGCGCTTTTTGAACGGAATACAGAATGGTGTCCAGTTCGAAGGGCTTGGCAATATAGTCGAAAACGCCGGCGCGCATGGCCTCGATGGTCGACTCCAGGTCTGGCATTCCGGTCATCATGATGGCGACGATATCGGAGGTATAGGTTTTGATGGTTTTCAGAAGCTCCAGCCCATCCATCTGCGGCATCTTTAAATCGACGATCATAAGGTCGAACGCGGTGTGCCTCGCTTTTTCGATGGCTTCCTCAGCCGTCACCGCCGAGTCGATGGTGTATCCTTTAGAAGATAAGGAAAAGACCAGCATGTCACGGACGGCGGGTTCATCATCCACAATGAGCAGCCGCGCGCGACCCTGACAAAATGTTTCTGTCTTGTCCATACCCGAAACGTAACTCGTTTCCTGATTATTTTGCAACGCAGAAAATGAGATGTTTCTTAAAGTTAAACGATTCAGGAAACAATTTGCAAACGACGAGAAATCCGGCTTAAAACAAGAGAGGAATTATCCGTTCAGTGACGGTCAACTATGTCCATGAATATAGAACATTTCATGGGGGGCCGCGTTATCGGTCGTCGGCCGTATTTTAACGCTCGAGAGGGTCGTCCGGATGACGGTGTTTGCGTCCGATAAAGGCTTCCACAACCTGGTCAAGTTCTTTGAGATCAAACGGCTTGGTCAGGTAATAGTCGCCGCCGCTCGCAAAGCCATTCCGGACGGTGGCCTCGTCCGCCAACCCGCTGAGAAAAATAATGGGAACGACGTCAAAGCGCCTGTCCCGGCGGATGCGATCACAGACTTCGATGCCGTTTTCATCCGGCATCCGCACATCCAGAATGATGAGATCCGGCGGGAACTGCCGAACGGTCTCATCGAGATCGTGGGTGGAAGACAGCGTCATCACATCGTAATCAGGGGAAAGAGCGCGCTCGAGGGTCTGCCGAACCACGGGTTCGTCATCGATGATCAGAATGCGGTGCCGGGTTCCCGACAGCATAATCGCCTCCCATATTTCATAGGGAAAGACGCCGCGCTTCTCAAGGAAACAATAGGTTAACTAAAAAGTGTTAACTATTTGATCGTAATGTGATTGATCACCACAGGCGTGTTCGGCCGGTCATTGCCATCGCGCGGAACCTTGCTGATGGCCTCGACGACATCCTGGCCGGATATCACCTGTCCGAAGATCGTATGGTGACCGTTGAGCCACGGCGTGGCCGCAACAGTGATGAAGAACTGACTGCCGTTGGTCCCCGGACCGGAGTTGGCCATGGCGAGCTTGCCCGGCTTGTCGAAGGTCAGAGACGGGACGATTTCATCCTGGAAGGGATAGCCGGGACCTTTCGGGCCGCCGGTTCCATTGCCGAGCGGATCGCCGCCCTGGATCATGAAATTGGGGATCACCCGATGAAAGACAAGACCATCATAAAACTTGGACTTGATTTTCTGTCCGGTTTTCGGGTCCACGTACTCTTTGGTTCCCGAGGCCAGTCCGGTAAAGTTACCGACGGTGACGGGGGTCTGCTTGTCGAAAAGTTCGACGGTGATGGCGCCTTTGCTGGTTTCGATTACGGCGGTTTTGGCTTGAACGGACATGATGCCTCCAGTGAGAATTATGGTCGTCAGTAGCGCAATTTTTTTCATGGGGTAGCCTCCTCGACACGCATCATAAATGGTATGGCCGCACCGTGTCAAAATTTCAGGACCCACAAAATCTCGTCCAACCGGCCCAAACATTTTTGCCCAACCGGCACATAGAATATATCGATAAATCAGCCTAAAATTATGTATTCCGATGCCGAAATCTCTCGCCCGCATCGTCGCCTTAATTCTGGTTCCCTGCCTGGTCGGGGATCCGATCATGGTCATGGCAATGATTGGTCCTGTAGGGGCGGGGTTCCATCCCCGCCCGCAATCGGAATTCCATTCCATCCAATCGATTCAAATTTCGGGCAGACACGGTGGTCTGCCCCTACGATCTCTCTTCACCTCTCAGGCCCTGGCGCCGAGGGCCGTCGTCACAGGCGTTGGCCCATCCGTCCCTGTCGGTGATCGAAGGGCGGTTATCAAAGCCGCGAAGGTCGCGGCAATGTTCGTTTTGCAGAATACGGTGTTCGGGCCTTCGGACCCGGTGTCTGAAGAGGATATCGAAGCCTACTTCAAGACGTTATGCGCGCGTGTTTGTAAGCGGCGCGAGGAGATGGAGCTGACACAGCAGGAACTCGCCAAGAAGTGTGGCCTAGCACAATCGATTATTTCGGCTCTCGAGAGAGGCCTAAACCGGGGCGTGCTATCAACCTGGTTGGCTGTGGCAACAGGTCTGGAAGTGACGCCGGAATCTCTCCTGAATCCCGGCCCTGCCTTGGACCTGGAACAAATTGCCTCCCCTCGCCCGCTTACACTTTCTCGGATAGCGGTGACGATTCAGCGAATGATCCGCCATAGCCGTGCTCTCAGGAACGGGGAATGGGAGCGGCGCACAAGGCTGAATAAGATCAATATCTTCCAAACGGTAAAAGCGCTCAAGAAGGGGAAGGATATCAGGATAAGGACTCTTTATGTGCAAATCATCCGGGGTTTAGGGGCTGACCTTTCCGAAGTCTTCAAGGCTCATTCCGAATCCATACGGGAGGGGGTGTCCGTCAGTTATTCGGATAGGGAAGATGGCCTTCTTCAGGCGCTCACCGGAGAAGATGGAAGCCCGGAGGCGCTACGGCTGAGACGTGCTTTCGAGATGCTTGAAGAACGCTTTCCGCGGCTGGCCAAGGTCCTGCGATTGTATGTGGTGGAAGACAGGACTTTGAAAGAGATTGCTCCGCTGGTCGGCGTAACAACTCCAGGACGTTCTCAACAGCTGATAAAAGAAGCGTGGGCGATCTTGACGCTATTAAGATCCCAGGATTTGGAGCCGCTTGCGAATCTGAGCCTTAAAGTTTTTGAGCCTTTCGGGCTTTCCAATCGTAACTTAAGGAAAAACAAAACTACGTTAGGGCAACTCCTTGCCGCCGAACGGGAAGGGTGGCTGGATAAACTTTGTCCAAAACCCCATATTGTGAAACGAATCAAAGCCAGTCTTGACGCCATTCGGGCTTTGGTCGACTCAGTTCCATTCCCGCCCGCCGGGCAAGCCGAACCTGCGAGCCCGGTCCTCCACCTTAATGAAACAAAAGGGAGGGTCGCCCCGCTTCTGCCTGCTCAACTGAAGAGGGCACTCGATGAGACTTATACTCCCGAAAAGCTCATTAACGCGCTGAAGACCAATGATCGGCTTCGGGGGATGTTTGAGGGCTCTGTCGGTCCTTATACGCTCGAAGTGCATGCCTTACGCGTGTTGCGACAGTTCGAGCGCTATTTTTCAGGTCGACCGCTGCCCGGAGGGGTCGATATCAACGTCATGCGACTTGCCTTAGCTCTCCACGACATCGGCAAATCACTCGGACGCGAAGGCCAACATCGGCAAACACGAGAGATCTTGCAGAGCTTGCGTAATCAACTGCCGCTGGACGAGAGTCAATTCGAGATGATCCTGGCGCTTATTGACGGAGATCCCCTGGGAGATTACTTGAATCCTGAGGTGAACGCGACGATCGAGACGACGGCCGCCCTAAGGCAAGCCGCCGAGAGAGCGAAACTAACTCCGGCTGATTTCCTGGCTTTGCTGACCATCTATTACCAATGCGACACGACGAGCTATACGACGTCAGGCGGCGGCAAGTCTGGCTGGCTCGATCCTCTTTATGGATTGAATGAGACTCAACGTGAGTTTAGACGGCACCCGAGCGAAAATCGTCTACTCTTTGCGCCGGGTTTCGAAGCCAACTATGTCCTTTTGCAGGACATGATGAAGCAACCGCCCGCCGCCCCGGCGGCGCCTCAAGGTTTTACGTTCTTGTCTCAGGCCGCAAGTCATTACCGAACAACTTTTTCGAAGCTTTCTGCGATCCCACGCACTTTGGCCAACAGACCTCAGATCAGAAAATACAAGAGAGAGTTGCGGAGGATTGTCGTCAACGACGCGCCCCGCGAAGAGCAAAAAACCTATTTCAATAACATCCTGGTCGCCGTTGGCAAGGCGCTTCAAGACCAACTGTTTCAGGGCTATTCCTACGAGGATTTCAAGGCGAGCGTAAAAACAGCGATTTCGGAGAGCGAAACCTCCTACTTGGAGGCTCACAGCCGTCATGTGATGATTAATGGTCTGTGGGTGAGCGTCAGTGACATGGAAGAAAACGATCGTCAAAGGATTCAGGAAACCTTGCGCAGGCTGCATGGAGATATCGTGGAAGCGATGTTGCAAGCGTATTTTAAAGCCTTGCATCCGGCCGACCCAATTCTAGCCCTCGCCACCGCCGGCGCTGAGGATGCGGCCAACGAAGCGGGCATTCTCGTCCATTCGAAGCGCAACGCGAGCTGTTACAAAAGCCGTCGAGTTCCGGTTGGCATGGCTCCACCGGCCGGAGACTCGCCGCCCGCCAAGCCCGCCGCCAAGAGGCGGGGGAAAAAGCGTCACGCTGAGGTGACGAGGCTACTAGAGTATGTGGAGAGGCGTAATGAAGAATTGAATCGCCCCTCGTCTCCTGCCATCACAGCCAAAGACAGCGATCCAACATCCTCAGAGTTCGATGAACTTCTACGGAAACTTGACGCTAAGGCTGCCGCCTCGGCCAAGCATCCTTCTCCTCGTCGCGTCAAGCGCGCCGCGTGACGCATGGCCGAAGAGCCTGTTCCTCCGTCGCCTGCGACCACGTTGTATAATCTCGCCCATGGTTAAGGCCTCTTCAAAAATGCGGCAGGAATCCGACAGCCTGGGAACCATCGAAGTCCCGGCGGACCGGTACTGGGGGGCGCAGACGCAGAGGTCGCTCCTCCATTTCGATATCGGGCATGACACGATGCCCGCCGAGCTGATTAAAGCGTTCGGCATCCTCAAGAAGGCCTGCGCGCTCGTGAATAAGGATCTCGGCAAACTGAAGCCTGAACTCTGCGATCTGATCGTCAAGGCCGCCGATGAAGTCATCGCGGGAAAGCTCGCCGGCCATTTTCCTCTGCGCATCTGGCAGACCGGCTCCGGCACCCAGACCAACATGAACGTCAACGAAGTGATCTCCAACCGCGCCATCGAAATCGCGGGGGGGAAGATGGGTTCGAAGACGCCCGTTCATCCCAACGATCATGTCAACCTGTCGCAGTCCTCCAACGACACCTTTCCGTCCGCCATGTATATCGCCGCGGCCACCGAGGTGGAAAAGTCCCTCATCCCGGCGGTCCAGCACCTCCACGATGTCCTGGTGAAGAAGCAGAAAGAATTTAATAAGGTGGTCAAAATCGGACGCACGCATCTGATGGATGCCGTGCCGATGACGGTCGGGCAGGAATTTTCCGGCTGGGCGTCCCTCCTGGCGCGCGATATCGAGCGCCTGCGGCAGACGCTGACGGGGCTTTTTGAGCTGGCCATCGGCGGGACGGCCGTGGGGACCGGTCTGAATGCGCCTCCCGATTTTTTCGAGCGCGCCGCGTCCAAAGTGGCGGAACTGACGGGCCTTCCCTTCCGGTCGCACCCGAACAAGTTCGCGGCGCTCTCCGCCCACGATGAAATGGTCTATGCGAGCGGCGCGCTCAAAACGCTCGCGGCTTCCTTGATGAAGATCGCCAACGACATCCGCTGGCTGGCCTCGGGCCCGCGCTGCGGATTGGGGGAGATGTCCCTGCCGGAAAACGAGCCCGGCTCTTCGATCATGCCGGGGAAGGTCAATCCAACCCAGAACGAAGCCGTCACGATGGTGGCCGTGCAGGTGTTCGGCAATGACGCCGCGATCGGGTTCGCCGGTTCGCAGGGGAATTTTGAGCTGAACGTCTTCAAACCGGTCATGATCCACAATTTTCTGCATTCGGTCCGGATTCTCAAGGATTCCTGCCGGATGTTTGTGGAACACTGCGTGAACGGCATTGAGCTGAATAAGGAAAAAATCGACTGGTATGTGAATAATTCGCTCATGCTTGTGACCGCCTTGAGCCCCAAGATCGGCTATGACAAGGCCGCCAAAATCGCGCATACCGCCCACCATGAACATCTGAGCCTCAAAGAAGCTTGTCTTAAACTCGGATACCTCACCGATAAGGAATTCGACCAGCTGGTGAAGCCTGCCGAGATGACTCACCCCTGAAACATTTTGGCTGTTCGTCGCGTCTAATCCTCTATGAAGATCTGGCGATGGATTCCCTGCTGTTTCTTGATGATTCCGGCGGTGGCGGCGGCTGATCCTTATTATGCTCCCTATTACGCTCCCTATCGAATTTTCCGCCCGGTCGATTATCTGCCCCCAACGGGCGCCGCGCTGGGACCCTGGCGCTGGAACTTCAACATCGGCGGCGGCCCCACGTCGGTCACGGGGTCGAACAGCCCGCTGACCGGCGGATGGAACTTTGTAGTGGGAACGGGATACAACTTCACGCCGCGACTCGGTCTGGATCTGGAATTCATGAATGCCGGGCTGGGGGTCACCGATGCGGCGATCGCTCAGCAGCAGGCGTACGATGCCAATGCCAATATCTGGTCGGTGACGCTCAACCCGATCTGGCGTTTTCGCATCGGCGGTCCGTTCGGCGGGTATCTGATCGGCGGCGGCGGATTTTATGAACGGGATGTCCGTTATTCAGAGTCCACACAGGTCTTTGTCCCGACGTTCCACGGAGGGTTCTTCGCTCCGGGGTCCGAAGATGTGCATCAGACGGATGATACCGGCGGTCTGAATGCCGGCGTGGGACTGACCTGGAATCTCGGCTGGGGGACGAAATTATTTGTTGAGGCCCGCTACCATTATCTCTTCACGTCCGGTAACGGCACCCAAATCATTCCGGTGACGATCGGATTCAGGTGGTGACCACATGAAAAAATACCTGCTGTTGGCGTTCTGCTTGCTGTGCGTGTCCCCTTCCTGGGGATGGGTCCGCGGCGGTTTCGGCTTTCGCGGCGGGCCGGGAGTCGTGATTGGGGGGCCCTGGTGGCCGTACTGGTATCCCGATTACAACTACCCTTATTACGGTTACGGCTATTATCCCGTTCCGTATGCGGCGCCTTACGCCTACGAATCCTCCGCGGCCGCTCCTTCCTCTCAGGCGATGATGCCGAGCAAGGAGGAACTTCGCTTCCAGTATGAAGATGGAGATATCTCGAAGGAAGAGTACGAAGCGGGACTGCGCCGGCTGACCGAAACGAAGGCTCAGCCACGCGCCGAGGCGATGCCACGCGCCGAGGCCGCACCCCGGGGCGAATCGCTCATGGCGGTGAACGATCTCCAGACGGAACTGCACGCCCTTCTCGATCAGAAATTAAAAGAGGGTTCGATCACCGGCGCTCAGCATGACGCAGAAGCCGGTTATCTGGCCCAGCTCGACCGGCAGGCCCACTCGGAGGCGGAGGCCAACGGCGGACGTCTTGCTCCCCCTGACGAGGCCGAGCTGGTGCGCAAGCTCCATGGGGCCTACTACGCCATTAACCATAACCTCGTTGTGAATCCGTAGGCCGCTTCATATAATCCCGTGAATGAAAAAGTTGAAGCGCTATGCGCTGGCGGTTCTGTTGTTGCCCCTCTGCTACGGGATGGCGGTCGCTTTCTGGGAAATCCTGCATTCCTTTAAGAATGTGCCGGAAGGGTCGTTTTATTTCGCCGCGGGGATCGGGAGCTATTTCGCTTTTCAGTGGGTTTTTTTCCGCCCGATTTGGACCTACGTGTTCGGTCATGAACTGAGCCACGCGCTGGCCGCCTGGATGAGCGGGGCGAAGGTAAAACGCTTCCATGTCGGCAAAAAAGGCGGGTCGGTGACTGTATCGAAATCCAATGTCTTCGTCGCGCTGGCCCCGTATATTCTTCCTCTCTACACGCTGATCCTGATGACGGTTTATTTTGCGGTCGGCTATTTTTATCCCGCTCTCAGAGGCTACTGGCGGCTTTTCCTGTGGCTTCTGGGGTGGACGCTCGGTTTTCATATGGCGCTGACGGCTTACGCGCTCAAGATGGACCAGCCGGACCTGAAGGCGACGGGAAAGTTTTTGTCGGCCGTCATCATCTTTCTTGGGAATACGGTCGCGATCGTGTTTCTGTTGGGGATCCTGTTTCCGCGAACGGTGTCCTGGAGCCGGTTTGCGCGCATCGCCGGCCGCGAAGCCGTAGCGGCGGTCAAGGAAGTGAGCAGAGGTTCTCAAGTGATTTGGAGTGAGGCTGTCCATGCCGCTCAGCGCTGAACTCCGGAGGAAGCTTTTTCACCACCTGTCGTTCGGGTACATGGCGATTTACGCCTTCACGCCCGGATGGTTTTCGATCGGTTTCCTGGGCCTGCTTTTGTTCATGGTCTCCGCCGTGGAGTTCATTCGACTGCGCCGCCCGGAGGTCAATGACGGGCTCCTGAAAATCTTCGGGGGACTGCACCGGCCGACGGAAATCCTCGCTCCCTCCGGTATTTTCTGGACGCTGGCCGGATCCTGGCTCATCATGGTTCTTCTGGAAGAAAAAACGCTGGTACTCCCCATCCTGGGAATGTTGGTCTTTGGCGATACTGCCGCAGCCCTGGTCGGGCAGCGCTGGGGCGTTCATTACTGGCGTTACAAATCCGTGGACCCCGATCCGTCCCGCGTCGCCGCGCTGAAGATCTGGAAGCTGCCCGCCAATTCGTCCAAAACGCTCGAAGGCAGCGCCGCTTTTGTAGTCGTTTCGTTTTTCTGGATCGGCCTTTTCCTTCGTCCGCATGTCGCGCTCCTGGGGGCGGCGGCCGGTGCCTGGGTTGAATCAAGAAAACAGGTATGGAATGACAATTTCTGGATTCCGGTCGGAGGAGGAATGATTCTTGGTCTTCTGAGTCTCCTTCTGGCCGGAGGCGTCGGCGACCCTCTCCATTTGTGGCAGCGGATCGGAATCGCGGTCTATATTGTGGCGGCTTTCACGGCCTACGTTCTTTACGCGCAGAAGGGAAATCCGGAATGAACGCTCTAGCATATCGTCATTCCCCGCGGTCTCTGGCGGGGAATCCATGGATCCCCCACCAGTGGCTGTGGGGGATGACGTTAGTGGGGTTCGTCGCATCTGCTCATTCTGCAATGGCTTATCAGCCCGGCCATTTCTACTTTCAGGGCCACACGAAAGAAAAAGTCATCGCGCTCACCTTCGACGACGGGCCAGGGCCTTTCACGCCGCAGATTCTCAGCCTGCTAAAAGAGCATCACGCGCGCGCGACGTTTTTCATGGAGGGAGATCAGATCCCCTCCTATCCGCAATTCGCCAAAGCGGTGGCGGACGCCGGCATGGAGATCGGCAATCACACCTGGAGCCATCCGGATTTCCATAAAATCAAAGAGGCGCCTGTGGCGCGTCTGGAAGAAGAACTTCAAAATACGGAAGATGCGATTCAAAAATATTCCGGGACCACTGCCCATATCGTAAGGATGCCGTACGGGTATTCCAATAAAACGTGGCTCCTGCCGACGCTCAAGGAAAAAGGCTACGCGCTCGTGCATTGGACGTTCGGGACCGACTGGTTTTTAAAGAAGACGCCCGAACAGATGGCCGCCGAGTACATCCAGAACGCCGGGAAAGGCGCCGTCTTCCTGTTCCATGATGGAGGGCGTCACCGGGAAAAGACTCTGGCCGCGCTCAAGATCATCCTCCCCGCGCTCGAGAAAAAAGGCTACCGGTTTGTGGCCGCGGAAGACCTGTTTAATGGGGAAAAATAACAATTGTAGGGGCAGGCCCCCGTGCCTGCCCGCGGTCTCAATCAACATGAAATCCAAATTTCATTGCGGGCGGGGACAGGGCCCCGCCCCTACAATGTTCCTGGTTCTCCTGTTTGTCGTACAGGGTATCTCCTTCGCCTACACCCCCGGCCACTTTTATTCCTTCGGCCACACCACCGATAAGGTCATCGCGCTGACTTTTGACGACGGCCCCGGGCCGATCACGCCGGAGGTTCTTGATCTGCTTGCCGCCCATCACATCCGCGCCACCTTTTTTATGGAAGGGACTCAGGTCGAGGAATACGCCCCCATCGCCCGCCAGGTCGAGGGAGCCGGCCACGAGATCGGGAACCATACCTACTGGCATTTTGATTACCACAAGCTGAAGAACGCGACGCCTCAGCGTCTGGTGCATGAATTACGCCAGACGGAAGCGACGCTTCGACGGGCGTTCAAAGATCCAAATTTCCGCACCAAAGTCGTACGTATGCCCTACGGCTACTTCAACCGCACATGGCTTTTGCCGACCCTGAAGCAGCAGGGCTATGCTCTGGTCCATTGGTCCTGTGACGAGGAAGGTCACCCGGGTCAGACGGTCGATCAGATGGCCGAGGCCTACATCGCCCATGCGAAACCGGGAGCCGTCTTTCTTTTTCATGATGGCGGCCGTCACCGCGAAAAAACCCTGCAGGCCGTGATTCTGGTTGTCGATGCGTTGGAAAAAAAGGGCTATCGGTTTATTTCAGCGGAGGAAATGTTCAGGTGATTTCAAAAGACGCCAAAGCGATCGGTCTCCTGGCTTTGATCGCGCTCGCCACCGAACTGCCGTTCGTGCATCGAGCCTATTTCGTTGATGATTATTACTTCGTCACGATGGCGAAGGGGATTCTCCAGCATCCCTGGCGGCCTTATGATTTCAAGTCGGATGACGCCGGCCTCGGGAACGTCGCCTGGGAGCGTGGGCAAAGACCCCGCATGGTGAATCCGCCTGTTTTCCACTATTACCTGGCCGGCGTCATTCGGCTTTTCGGCGATGCTCCCTGGAAGCTGCGCACCTCGACGCTCCCCTTCTCCCTCGTCGCCGTGATCGCCATGTACTTTCTGGGGAAGCGCTGGGTCCCCGATCCGCTTACGCCCGCTCTACTCATGGTTCTCTGCCCCGCCTTTTGGCTGACCTCCTATTCGCTCCTCATCGATAGTGCGCTCGTGAGCTTTCTCCTGGCGTCTCTGTGGGCCTTTGTCATCGGGCAGGAACGTCGAAACATCGCTTGGATCCTGGCCAGCGGCCTTCTGATGGGCCTGACCATGGAGGTCAAATATTTCGGAGTGATTGTGGTTCTAATTGCCTTGTCGTGGCAGTTGTTGGATCCCATACGCCGGAAGTGGCTGGGCGGCTATCTTGCTTATGTCACCTTCATGCTTGTTCAACTGACCTGGGCGCTTTGGAATATGGCCACCTACGGGCAATCGCATTTCCTGGCGGCGCTTCCGCGCGGCATGGATTCTCCATCCTTGATCGCCTGGGCGCAGAAGGCTCTGGTGGTGGCCGGTTTCCTCGGAGGAGGACTTGTCTTTATTCTGGCGGCGCCGATTTTTCTCTGGCGTCTGTCCAAAGCGTGGGTCGCGATTCTCGCGGCGCTGTGGACGGGGCTGGCGATGATGTTTGGCTCGAGGGCCGGCGGATTCGCCCCGGATCAGGCCGTTCTTTTATCTTTCTTTATCGTCGGCGCCGCGGCCTTCTTTGTGGTCGCCGGCCGCACGATCGATCTCTCCGATCGCCGTCAGGCGTTCCTGGGGATCTGGGCGGCGCTCGGGTTTCTGGAACTGGTCATCGTCATGCCCTGGACGGCGGGCCGCTACCTTTTGTGCGTCCTTCCGGCCATCGCCTGGATTTTCGTTCTGCAGCTGGAAAAATACGGGAGTCCGACTGTTCGGCGGTCGGTGCTGGGTGTGACGGCTCTGGCGAGTCTTCTTCTTGCGCACGCCGATTACGTCCAAGCGAATACGATTGTGCGGCTGGCCGACAGCCTTCGCCTGCGGGTGGAGGAATTCCAGAAACTGGCGCCCAAGCCGCAAAACCACTGGTACTACCTGGCGGATACCTTCGACGGATCTCAGCCTTATCTGGAGCCTCTCGGCTGGCAGAACGTCCTGCCGCATCAGAAATTCCAGAAGGGGGACCTTTTTCTCCGCGCATATTATCGGAAATCGTCCTGGTGGAACGTGGATGAGAAAATGAAGCAGTTCCGGCCCATCGCCCGCTTGGAAGTGCGCAGCTGGAATCCGCTGCGCGTGATGGACGTTCCCGCCTCCGCCGGCTTCTACGCGTCCTGCTGGGGCGCGCTTCCCTGGGCCGTCACGAACCACCCGCTCGAGCGCTTCGAACTGTACCAAGCAATTTCCGAATAATCGGCTGGTTGGCGGCGGGGAATGCGAACCGCTTAAGTTCGCGGGGCCGGACCCAGCGCCAGTCCCTGACGCCGAGGGTCCGGATCTTTCCCGATCGGTAGATACCCTGATGCGCATGCAGCGTGATCTTGAAGTGGCTGTAGGCGTGTTCGACTTCCACCAGTTTCCGTCCCACTTCGATTTCAATTCCCAGTTCTTCCCGGATTTCCCGGCGTATCGTTTGCCGGATCGATTCTCCCGTTTCCTGTTTGCCGCCGGGAAATTCCCAGAGTCCACCGAGCAGGCCTTTGAGCGGTCGTTGGCTGATCAAAATTTTGCCTCCATGCCAGATGACTCCCGCGCCGATATGGAAGTGCGGGGTTTTCTCTTTTTTCTTTTTGATTGGCAGCTTGTGCTGAAGGTCCAACCGCAGGGCCCGGCATCCGCTTTTGAGCGGGCATCGCGGGCAATCCGGTAACCGCGGCCGGCAGACCGTCGCTCCGAGCTCCATGAGGGCCTGGTTGTAATCGCCGGCGCTTCGTTCAGGCACGAGTTTTTCGGCGATTGCCCAGAGGCTTTTCTGTGTGGCCGGTAGAGATATATCCCTGCGGATGCCGAAATATCGGCTGAGAACGCGCGCCACGTTCCCGTCGACTAGGGGGACGGGTTTCTGGAAAGCGATGCTCAAGACGGCCCCGGCCGTATAGCGGCCGATGCCCGGGAGGGCTCTCAGCTCGGTGTCGCTCTTAGGGAGGCGGCCGCCATGATATTTGACCACCGTTTTGGCGAGCACATGGAGATTCCGGGCTCGCGAATAATATCCGAGACCTTCCCAGCACTTGAGCATCTTGTCGAGCGGTGCCCTGGCGAGCGTTTGGAAATCGGGGAACACTTTGATCCAGCGCCGGTAATACGGAATAACGGTCTGAACCTGAGTTTGCTGGAGCATGATTTCGGAAACAAGAATCCTGTAGGGATCATGGGTCTTTCGCCAGGGAAGTTCGCGCCGGTGTTTGCGGTACCAGCGGAGGAGAGAAACGGCAAACGGCGACAATGGAGAATGGATAATAGGACGGGGATGCAAAGTGAGTTGATCTGCGGCTATTGTTTATTTTCTATTGTCGCCGTTTGCCGTATAAAAGTTGGTGCCCCGAGTCGGACTTGAACCGACATGTCCTTGCGGACACAGGATTTTGAGTCCTGCGCGTCTACCAGTTCCACCATCGGGGCACGACGAGCGATATTTTACTAAAATACGCCGATGGCATTTTTGGGATGGGCGAAAACTCTGTGGAGTAAAGTGACCGGCGCGCACATGGTCACCCCCGAAGAGATTGAGGGCGCGCTTCACCTTCCTGTTCTGGCCATCATTCCGCACATCGAACGTCGGAAAGGTCTCATGCCCACTCAGGGGCCGATCATGCGGCGAATCGATCTCGAGGGACGCTGGCGTTCGCGCCTCCTCATCCACTTCCCTGAAAAAGCTCCTGCCGCGGTCACCTATGCCGATCTGGCGAAAGAACTGCGCTCGCGTTCTCAGGCCAACCGGCAGAAGGTGTGGCTTTTCGCGGGCAGCGTCGCCGGCGAAGGAACGTCCTTGTCCGTCATGAATCTGGCGATTGTGGCCCAGCGGCTCGGCATCAAGACGCTGATCGTCGAAGGGCACACGCGCGCGCCGCGCATCTCGAGCGTCTTCCGGTTGGATCTGGAGCCCGGTCTCACGGGTTGTTTGAATCGGTCGGTGACGGCGGGCCATGCCATCCAGAAGTCCGCCCTCGCGGCCGTCGACGTTCTGCCGGCGGGCCACGCGGTTCCTTATCCGGAGACCTTGTGGGGGACTCCCGCTTTTCATCGTCTGCTGGCCGAGGTTCGTTCGCTCTACGATCTCGTTCTTTTCGAAGGGCCGCCGATTCTGCTCTACCCGGATGTTCCGGTTCTTGCGGACAAAGTGGACGGGCTCATTCTGGTCCACCAGTTTGGCCGTACCTCACCCCAGCGGGTCGAGAAGGTTCTGGCCAAGCTCGAAGATCGCCAGAATCATATCCTGGGGGTCATCCTGAACGACGTTCCGGTCGGCGTTCGCGCGGATCACTCAGGCCTTCATTGAATCCCGTTGCCTAATATGCTAGAAATCGTTAAATGAAATCCGTCGTCACCGACCCGGTTGTTCTCATTTGCAGCGGCGTTCTCCTGATCGGATTTCTCAGCCTGGTCTGGATGATCGCGAAGTTTATCCGCCTGCTCAAGTCAGAACCCGCCGCCAAGACGCGCGCCGATGATCTGGCTCCCGCGGCGGCAGACCGGAGCGGACTGGATTTCGGAATTCCGCCTCTCCGTTCAACCCCCTTTTCAGTTTCTGTTCCTTCTCCGGCCCCCTCTCCGGCCGTCAGCAAGGAAGTGGCGGACCGTCTGGACGGCATGACCCAACGTCTGGCGGAGATGCAGGCGCTTCTGTCCAGACAGGCATCCTCCGCGACCTCGGATCCGTCGGCGCAAGCCGGCGCCATGGGGCAGGGATTTTCACCGGAAACGATCGATAAGCTTCTGAAAATCATCGGCAATGTCGTCCAGCAGGTCGACATCCTGCAAAAAAATTTGAATCCCTCGAAAGAGACGTCCGGACCCAGGGCGGATAATCCTTCGGCTCCCGCGGCCAAGCCATGAAGAAGTTCTTCCTCGGTGTTTTTATCCTGTGCGATCTGATTTTGATCGCCGGGAGCGCCTTCGTCCTTTATACGTATCTGTCCAAGCGTCCGGCATCGTCCGGCGTGACGTCTCCGGCGGCCACAGGGCCGGCTTCGACGCCATCCCCCGCTCCCGCGGCCGGGGGCGCGGCCCCCTCGATCATGCCGATCGCCCCTCCCGTCCCGGATGCAACGACGCAGACTAAAGTATTTTCTTATCGGAATTCGCATGCGAAACGCGTCGCGATCCGGGCGGATTTTACCGGCTGGAAAGCGGAGCCGATGCAGCGCGACTCCGCCGGCGTCTGGACCTACAAGGCGGCCTTGTCCCCCGGCGAATATGCCTATTGCTACTCGGTCGACGATAAGCCGCCGTTAAAAGACCCCATCAATAAACGCACCAAACTGATCGGCCGCGCGGTCGTCAGCGCCATTGTCGTTGAAGCCACACCTTCTAAGACCCCGAAGTAATGCACATTCCTGATGGATTCCTTGCCCCATCCGTCTGGGGCACTTTGGACATTGTCAGCGGTTCGTTCCTGGTCGTCGCGCTCCGCCGGGTCGGACGGCAGGTGGAAGAAAAGACCATTCCCCTCATGGGTGTCCTGTCGGCTTTTGTCTTCGCTGCTCAAATGATCAATCTTCCGATCGCCGGCGGGACCTCCGCCCATTTCCTCGGAGCGGCTCTCCTCGGGATACTGCTCGGGCCCTGTTCGGGCTTGACGATCATGACAGTCGTCCTGGTCGTCCAGTGCTTTCTCTTTCAGGATGGTGGCGTGGCCGCCCTGGGCGCCAATATATTCGATATGGGGTTGATCGGCAGTCTGGGGAGTTATTACCTATATCAGGGGATTCATCGATTGGGTAAGGATGAGAATTCCGTCTTTTGGCCGGGGTTCTGGGCGGCCTGGATCACCGTTTTTGTGTCTTCGCTCAGCTGCGCGACGATGCTCGCCGTTTCGGGGGTTGTCTCGTGGAAAGTCGGCGTCTCCGTGATCGGGGGCACACATGCGATCCTCGGGCTTCTGGAAGGGATCGTGACCGGCACCGTGCTGCAGGCTGTTTCCCGCAGTCGGCCGGATTTATTCAATCGTCTGAAAATATGAAGCGCTGGCTCCTGGTCCTGGCCATATTTATCCTGTTGATCATTCTCGGGCATTTCTCTTCGAAGAAGCCTGACGCCGTTCAACGCGTGCTGGGGCTTCCTGGGGCCAAACCATGACGCATGCGTGGCATGATGCGTACCGGCATTCCAGCACGCCGGCGCATCATCTGGATCCGCGCAGCAAGCTTTTCACTGGTCTCGCATTTGTCGGTGTTGTTCTTTTCACCCGCGACTGGGCGGTTCTCCAGTTTGCCGGATATCCGGCTTTGGTCGCCGCGGCGGTCCTGCTGGCTGGTGTGCCTCTGAAAAGCGTTCTCAAGCGTATCGCCGCAGTGCTTCCCTTTGCCTGTCTCATGCTTCTGTCCGCCATTTTCACCAGGCTTTCCCATGAGCATCTGGCGATCGTTCTCATGAAAGCCGTTCTCTCGGTGGCCGCGATGGCGGTGGTCTCTATGACGACGCCCTTTCCCGATCTTCTGCGTGCGTTCGAACAGCTTCATTGCCCGCGCCTCCTAGTCATGTTCCTGGCCTTTCTTTACCGCTACGCCGCGGTGTTTGGGAAAGAGGTCGTGCGGCTCGAACGCGGCTGGGCCAGCCGGAGCTTTGGACGATTCTGGTGGAAGGGATGGTCGCGCGTCGGGCACGTGCTGGCCGCACTTCTCCTGCGCTCCTATGAACGGGCCGAGCGCGTCTATGCGGCGATGCTGGCCCGCGGCTTTTCCAGCCGCATGCCGGCCATGCGCCTCTTGCACTTCGGCCTCGGCGACCTCCTCTTTGTTTCCGCTTCCTGCGGGCTCCTTTTTATCGTCCGCTGGGGGAGATTCTGATGACCGACGTCCTGAGCGTCCGCCATCTGTCGTTTCGCTATCCGGATGGAACGATCGCGCTTCGTGATGTCGACCTTCGGGTCGGAGAAGGCGAGCGGGTGGCGGTGATTGGGCCAAACGGCGCGGGGAAGTCGACTTTATTTTTCCACTTGAACGGCACGTTCCGCGGCGAAGGGGAAATCACGGTTCAGGACCTGGTGCTGGATGATAAGACGGTCTATGCGATCCGGCGTATCGTCGGGCTGGTTTTTCAGGATCCCAACGATCAACTCTTCATGCCGACGGTGTTTGAAGACGTGGCTTTCGGGCCGACCAATCTCGGCTGTTCGGAGACGGAGGTCCGCGATCGCGTGGTTCGCGCCCTCAAACAGGTCGGCATGGAAGGGTCCGAGGCGCTCGTCCCGCATCATCTGAGCCTCGGTCAGAGAAAGAAAATCGCGCTGGCCAGCGTTTTGTCGCTCGATCCGGATATCCTCGCCTTCGACGAGCCGTCCGGCGGACTCGATCCGCGCAGCCGCCGCGCGCTGATCGAATTCTTAAAGGAGCTTCCCCAGACGATCCTCATCGCCACGCATGACCTGGACCTCGTTCTGGACATTTGCCGGCGCGCGGTCATTCTGGACGGCGGCCGCATCGTCTACGAAGGGACCGTCCCGCAGATTTTCGATCAGGAGGCCCTTTTGAAGGCTCACGGGTTGGAGAAGCCTCTCCGGCTTCAAAAATAAGAAGGTTGGTGGACCCGACCGGGATCGAACCGGCGACCTCTACCTTGCCGAGGTAGCGCTCTCCCAGCTGAGCTACGGGCCCACCAACCTTCCAGAATGGTTAAAATAGCAAATTCTTAATTCATGCCGCCAGGTTTTCTCGATGGGGCCGATAGTTGTCGATGAGAAAATCTTATAATCTGAGTCCTAATGCGAATTATCGGTGGAACGGCCAAACGCCGGAGCCTCAAAAGCCCTTCGCTCTCAACGGGCGTAAGGCCGATTCTGGCGCGCATCAAGAAATCACTTTTCGATATTCTTCGGCCGTGGCTGGAGGGGGCCGAATTCCTGGACCTCTACGCCGGGTCGGGGGCCGTCGGCTTGGAAGCGCTCTCGCGCGGATCCCGCTTCGCCACGTTTGTGGACCTGAACCCGAACTGTCTCAGCATCATCCGGCAGAATTTGTCGAAGCTCCAGCTTTTTGATCAGGCGAGGCTGGTCCGCGCCGATATTACCCGGGACCTCAGCTACGCCGGCGGGCCGTTTGACATTATTTTTATGGGACCGCCTTATCATGACGCAGCCTGGCATCCGCTCTCCCTGACGATGCCGACCTTGAAAGAAATTCAGCGGATCGGACTCTTGAAACCGGAAGGGATTGTCGTCGGGCAGCACCACGCGAAAGAGCCCGTGGCCGGGACGCCGGAATGGGACCTATATCGGCAAGAATCATACGGCGATACGAGAATGTCCTTTTTTAAGCGGCGATGAGCGTGATCGTTATCAAATACGGCGGCAGCCTGCTGGAGGAGCCCGGCCACCGGACCACTTTTCTGAAAGATGTCGCCGCGCTTTCGAAGAAACAAAAAGTCATCCTGGTTCACGGCGGCGGGAAAGAAATATCCCGCGAATTTGAAAAAAGAAACATACAGCCGCGTTTTGTGGATGGGCGTCGCTTTACGGATGAGGGAGCCATATCGATCGTCGATGAGGTTTTACAGAGGGTGAATGGGACTATCGTCAAGGAATTAATAAAGTTTGGCGCGCCCGCTAAGGGGTTTTCGGGAAAGACGGACAAACTCATGACAGCGACGGCATTGATAAAAGACCTGGGTCGAGTCGCAGATTCTACGACAACGCATATCCTGTATGCTGCACTCAGGAAGATTCTTGACGAGCCAGTTTTGCCTGTTTTCTATCCGGTTGTTTTGGATCAAGACGGAAAGCCGACCAATATGAATGCCGATGATTTTGCGCTGCGTTTGGCGATGGCTTGTCATGCCCAGCGCTTAGTATTCCTCACGGATAGCGGAGGCATCTCGGGGCCTGATGGCAACACGATTCCTCAGATTTCTCCCGATGAGGTTGGCGAATTAATCCATCGGAAAGTCATAACGGGCGGGATGATTGTGAAGGCTCAAAATTGTGTCTTTGCCGTCCGCGAGGGAGTAAGTTGTGTGGACATTGTGAAAGGCATTGAATATCTGATTAATCACGAAATAGAACCCGAAGGGACAATCTTCGTAAAACGAATATAATTGAACAACTAATAATGAAGAATCCTCATGGTCAATGATATCGTAGCGCTGACCGATCTTTATCTCTTCAACACCTATAAGCGGGATCCTCTCGTCATCAAGAAAGCGAAGGGAAGCTGGGTGTGGGATGAGAAGGGGAAGAAGTATCTGGATTTCTTTTCCGGCATCGCGGTGTCGGGGATCGGCCATTCCATGCCCGCCGTCGTGTCGGCGATCCGATCTCAAACGAAGAGGCTCCTGCATGCGTCCAACCTCTTCTACACGGAGCCGGCGGCGCTGCTCGCGCAGGAGCTCTGTCAGCGATCGTTCGCGAAGAAGGTTTACCTCTGCAACTCGGGTGCCGAGGCCAACGAAGCCGCCATCAAACTCGCGCGAAAATATGGCCGCCAGAACGACGGAGACCGCTATGAGATCATCGTTTTTGAGAATTCATTCCACGGCCGGACGCTTGGCGCCCTGGCGGCGACCGCTCAGCCAAAATTTCATGAGGGGTTCGGTCCATTGCCTCCCGGATTTCCCATCGCCAAATTCAATCAGATTGATTCGGTTGAAAGGCTGATCACTCCAAGAACGGCCGCGATCCTGATTGAGCCCATTCAGGGGGAAGGCGGCATCCGGCCCAGCACCCGTCAGTTCCTGAATGACCTGCGCAAGCTCGCAGACCAGCGCGGGCTTCTGCTCATGTTTGACGCTGTTCAATGCAGCCTTGGCCGGACCGGTGACCTCTTTAGTTATGAAACCTACGGGGTTGTGCCGGATGTGATGACTCTGGCCAAAGGCCTCGGGGGTGGGATGCCCATCGCCGCCATGCTGGGAAACGAGAACGTGGCCAATGTCTTTGGCCCGGGCGATCACGGGACTACTTTCGGCGGAAATCCGGTTTGCTCGATGGCGGCTTTAGCCGTTTTGAAGATGCTCTCGCCCAAAGTCCTTAAGAACGTGAAGAAGCAGTCGCAGGCGATTTTGAAGGATCTGGAGCCTCTGACACGCTATTCGTTTGTGCGGGAACTCCGGGCGGTCGGGCTCATGATCGGGATGGAACTCACCGTTCCGGGAGCTCCCTTTGTCGAAGCGTGCCGCAAACACGGTCTCCTGATCAACTGCACGCAAGGCAACGTTCTCCGTTTCCTGCCGCCGCTCACCCTTTCGGATTCAGAGAGACGGTTCGCCGTGAAGGTGCTTCAGGCCATCTTTTCGATGTCGGAGCGCGTCAGCCGGTAGGGAATCCAGTTTTTCAGTTTTTTGGCGTTCAGGTGGTCGTAAAAGCCGAAAGCGGGCTGGTTGCCTTCGAGCACGAGCCACTCCATCCGGCCGCAATTCCGGCGCTTGGCTTCGCGGACGCACGTGCGAAAAAGCTCATAGCCCACATGCCGTCCGCGGTATTCCGGCTGCACAAAGAGATCGTCGACGAAAAAAGTGGGCGCGGCTTCGAAGGTGGAATATCCTTCGTAGAAAGCCACATATCCGACGGGTTTGCCTTCCCATTCGGCAAGAATCATTTCAAAACGCCGCCGCTCAAAAGCATCCCTAATGAGCCGCTTCTGCGCCTCCTCCTCCAAGCGGGGCATCTTATCGATGTCGGCCAAAGCGTTGACCATCGTCAGAATCGTGTTTTTGTCGGCAGGGACCGCAGGCCTAAAGGATAATCGTGTATCGGTCACAAGGACATTTAATCATTTTTCACAGTTTTGACTCTATAAATCCATATAAATTATAATCGGGACGTCCTTCCAGGGACGTCTTCGTCCAATCATCATCAACAAAGGATTTTGACCTATGGATGTAAAAAAAGTTGTGGTCGCCTATTCCGGGGGCTTGGATACCTCTGTTATTTTGCGGTGGGTCAAGGATAAGTACCGCTGCGAGGTCATTGCTTGCGCGATCGACGTGGGGCAGGCTTCTGAAACGAAGGGGCTCAAGGAACGCGCGCTATCGACCGGCGCCTCCAAAGCCTATCTGATCGACGCCCGCAAGGAGTTCGTTGTCGATTATCTCTGGCCTACGCTTCAGTCCCAGGCCGTCTATGAGGGGCGATACCTGCTCGGGACTTCGATCGCCCGGCCGATCATCGCCAAGAAGGTCATCGAGATGGCGAAAAAAGAGGGCGCCGATGCGGTCTGTCATGGTGCGACCGGCAAGGGGAATGACCAGGTTCGATTCGAGTTGGCGTTTAAGGCGCTCATGCCCCATGTGAAGGTGATCGCCCCGTGGCGGGAATGGGACATGAAGTCCCGGGAAGACGAGATCGCCTATGCCGAACGGCATCGCATTCCTGTCCCGGTCACGAAATCCAAGCCTTATTCGTCCGATCGCAACCTCTGGCATATCAGTTTTGAGGGGGGGATCCTAGAAAACCCGGACAATCCTCCGCGGGAAGACATGTTCGTGCTGTCTCAGTCGCCGGAGAAGGCTCCGAATCGTCCGGAACTGGTCACGATCGACTTTGAACAAGGTTGTCCTGTCCGGATCAACGGCAGAAAGCTCGATCCCGTCAAACTGGTGGAGACCGTCAACTCTCTTGGCGGCAAGCATGGGATTGGTCGCGTCGATATGGTGGAAAACCGGCTGGTGGGCATGAAATCCCGCGGCGTCTACGAAGCCCCCGGCGCAACGATTCTTTATGCCGCCCATCGAGAACTGGAATCCCTCGTGCTCGATCGCGACACGTTCCACGCCAAGCACGTTCTGGCGCCGAAGATGGCGGAGATGATATACAACGGGCTGTGGTTCACGCCGCTGCGCGAGGCGATCTCCGCCTTTATCGCGCATACGCAGAAAAGGGTCACGGGGTCGGTCCGGCTCAAGTTATACAAGGGCAATGTAATCGTCGATGGACGAACGTCGCCTCATTCGCTGTATTGGGAAGATTTGGCGACCTTCGGGGCAGACGCTGTTTACAACCAGAAGGATGCCGAAGGGTTTATCAACCTTTACGGCTTGCCGATCAAGGTGCAGGCGCTCCTGCAAGGAACGAAATGATGAACCCACAGGCTTTTATCGCGTCTTTATCGTTTGATGTTCGGCTGGCGCCCTATGACATTCAGGGGTCGATCGCTCACGCTCGCATGCTGTCGCGGTGTCGGATTATTCCCGCTCGGGACGCCCAGCGCATCATCAAAGGGCTGGAAGCGATCGCGGAGGATCTGGGCCGCGGCAAAAGGCTTCCGCCGGAAGAAGATATTCATTTTGCCATCGAGAGGCAGCTCATCCGGCGCATCGGCCCGGTGGGCGGGAAGCTCCACACGGCCAGGAGCCGCAACGATCAGGTCGCGCTGGATTTAAAGCTCTATCTGCGGGACCAGATTGAATTGATACGCCGGGAGATTTCCCGACTGCAAGCGGCCATCGTGTCAGTCGCCGAACATAACATGGATGTGGTCATGCCGGGCTTTACGCATGTCCAGCATGCCCAGCCCATTCTTTTCAGCCATCATGTGCTCGCTTATGCCTGGATGCTGGAGCGCGACAAAGGCCGCCTGGCCGACGCCTGGAAGCGCGCGGATGAAATGCCGCTCGGAAGCGCGGCGCTGGCGGGAACTTCTTTCCCGATTGATCGCGCCTATGTCGCCAAACTTCTCGGATTCAAGGGCGTCACATCAAATTCGATCGACACGGTTTCCGATCGCGATTTTCTCGTGGAATTCGTCTCGGCGTCGGCGCTGGTCATGATGCACCTGTCGCGGCTGGCCGAGGAGCTCATCCTCTGGTCCTCCAGCGAATTCGGCATGATCCGGCTCCAGAATGAATTTACGTCGGGGTCTTCCATCATGCCTCAAAAACGCAATCCCGATGTCGCGGAAATCATTCGCGGAGAAAGCGGACGGATTTACGGAAATCTCATGGCCCTGTTGACGATCTTGAAGGGCTTGCCGTTGTCCTACAACCGGGATCTGCAGGAAGATAAGCCGCCCTTTTTTGATACCGTGGACACCCTGCAGGGCTGTCTGGCGGTGGCGGGACCCATGGTGGCGACGATGGTCGTCAAAGCGGACCGCATGCGCGCGCTCTGCGACCGCGGGTTCCTGGCCGCGACCGAACTGGCGGATTATCTGACCGAAAAGGGCATTCCCTTCCGCACGGCTCACGGCGTCGTCAAACGCGTGGTGGCTTATTGCGAAGGACAGCGCATCCGGCTCGATGAGCTGACCCTGGAAGAACTGCGACGCTTTGACCCCCACTTTGATCAGGGCGCCCTCAGCGTCTTGTCGATCGATCAGGTGGTCCATGTGAAGGATTCGTACGGCGGCACCTCCCCTCGGCGGGTGCGTGAGCAGCTCGTCCGGATCAAGAAACTCATCAAATGATTCTCAGGGATGTCATCGCGAGGCCCCCTGTTGTGTGGGGGCCGTGGCGATCTGTCATGACAGATCGCTTCGTACCACGCATGCGTACACGCGTGGTACGGGCCTTCTCGATAAAAATAGGGAAAGGCCCGTCGCTGGGCCTCGCGCTCCTCGCAATGACGGCCATACACCCTGTTGAAGCGGAGGGACTTCAAGACCGCACATTGACTATCGACGACAGCGTTCACCTGGCGCTGAACAATTCGCAGTCGCTGCTGAGCTCCCGCGAAGACGTCAATATCGCCCTCCAGCGCGTGCGCGAGGCCGAGTCGCTCTTCTTCCCGACCCTGGACTTAAACGCGAATTGGAGCAAGTTCCGTGTCGACAACGGAACTCCGATGCAGCTCCAGCCCGCCCTGGGTCCGACGCTGGTCCCGTCGAGTCCCCGTGAGAATTTTTATACGGCGCGGGCCAATATTTACCAGTCGGTCTATGAAGGCGGTCGTTCGAAGAACCTCTGGCAGCAGGCCCGCATTTCCTATGAGCGCGCCAAAAGCGCGAACGAAGCGCTACAGACGCAGGTGGCGGCCAGCGCGAAACAGGCCTTTTATGACCTGCTCTTCGCGCAGGAAAAAAGGCGCTATCTGAGCGATCTTGTGAATAAAAGCAGTCTCCCGACTTCCACCGACGGAGGGACGCTGACCGAACAGCTGCATCTCGAAAGCGAGTTGGCGCTCATCCGCACACGCGCTTCCGAAGCCGCGCAGGCCGAGCAGGAGGCCCAGCGGGCTTATCTTCAGGCGTTGAATCTGGAGTTGAATACGATCGTTTCGTTGAAGGGCGACCTCGAAACGCATCCGATCAATCTGGAATTGGCCAAGCTTCTGGCCTGGTCCGCCCAATATCGCACCGAGCTGCGGCAGACCGAGTTCCAGCAGGAATTGGATGCTCTCGGCATCAGCCTGTCTCTTTCGGAGCGCAAGCCGACCGTCGGTTTTGGGGCCAGTTATGAGCGCACCGGCAATGATCTGGAGCTTCCCGTCGCCAACTGGGCAGGGACTCTGAACGTGAATCTGCCGGTCTCGATTTCCGATCTGGTCTATGGGTGGGCGAAAGTCCGCGAACGCCGTGCCCAATATCGCCAGGCGATCTTGAAGCATGCCGAAGTCGAAGACCAGATCCAAATGCAGGTCCGGCACGCCTATGACAGTTATCAATTCTGGCAGGGAGAGCTGGCCCCGAGGCAGCAGTCCTTAAGGCATCTGGAAGACCTGCTCTCGGTCATGCGTCGTCAAAAAACCCGTCCTGCCGAACGGCTGGAAGCTGAACGCATCGTGATGGAAGCCAAAATACGATTTCTGGAAGCCGTGCACGGCCATCTCGCGGCGCTGGCGTCCCTGGAGCGTGCCGTCGGGAAACCGCTCAACGAGGAACGATGAGGATGCACGACAGCGCAAAGTGCAAAGCGCAAAGTTTAAAGCGAAAAACTCTTTATTGTTTTGCGCTTTGCGCTGTTCTCTTTGCGCTGTTCGCTGCCGTTGTGCAGGCGGCACAGAGTCCAGTCGCGAATGAAGATGATTTTCTTCTGGACACGCTGTGGAGTCGGTACCGCGCGCTCCTTCCGAAAGACGACATTAAAGTCGGCATCGCCCTGGGTGGCGGCGGAGCGCGGGGGCTGGCGCATATCGGCGTTCTGAAGGCGCTTGAAGAAGAAGACGTTCCCATCGGTGCGATCTCAGGGACTTCGGTCGGAGCTCTCATCGGCGGCCTTTACGCGGCCGGCATCAGCACCGCTCAGATGGAACAGATGACGCAGGAGATCGGCTGGTCTTCGTTGACCAATTACTCCCGTTTTTCTCTGCTGAGGCTCATGGTGACCGGCCAGAAACTTTCGACCAACAATATGGAGGTGTATTTGCGCCGGCATATCGGAGACACTCGCTTTGATGAACTCAAGATTCCTTTTTCCTGTGTCGCGACGGATATTCAAACGGGCGAGAAGCTGGTTTTTCGTGAGGGACCTGTGGCGCTGGCGGCGCGCGCGTCGGCGACGATCCCGGGGATGTTTGAACCGGTCCCCTTCCGGCATCGTTTTCTGGTTGATGGAGGGCTGGTCAGCAACCTTCCCACGGATCTGGTCGCGCTCATGGGGGCCGACCCGATTGTCGCGGTGGATGTGACCGCGGATTTCGTCCATGCACAGCAGAAAAACGTTTTAGATGTATTGAACCAAGCGATTTATATCCAGAGTGAACGGCTGACCCAGGATGAATTGTCGCGTGCTCAGGTGGTGATTCGGCCGCGATTGGACGACATTACGATGATGGATCTGTCCCGGTCGGATGAATGCATCGATGCCGGAACACTGGCCGGCCGGCGCGCCGTTCCGCAAATCAAGCGGCTGATTCTGGATAAGCGCTTCGAGCAGCTGCTCGCGGCCAGCCGAGTGCCGTCATGACGCGGTTTCGCCTTCTGCTTCTCGCCATTTTCCTGATGGGCGGAGCTCTCTCGGCGGCCGAGTCGGCGCCCGAAGATCAAAAAATCGAGGGATGGCTAAACCGCATTGACCGGCTATCCGAAAAAGGCGATTTTGATGCGGTCCTGGATTTGCGGACCCAGTTGGCCGATTATGCGGCGGGCACAGGTCGCTATAATCTAGCGGCCCGGCAGTACGAGCTCCTTCTGGCGACGCGCCCCCGTCGCAGGGACCGCGTTCGATTTTTTACTCAGCTGGGCAAGATGCGCATGGCGCTTCAGGATTACAGCCGGGCCATCGCGTCCTTCGATGATGCGCTGCATGACAATCCGAAAGACTGGGAGGCCAATCTGGCGCGGGCCCGCGCTTTTTCGGTGGTTGATCTGAATCAGCGTGCTATTGAATCCTATCTAAGATGTATTCGGCTCAGACCCAAGGAAGCGGATTCTTATGAAGAGTTGGGCCAGGTCTATGAACGGCAGGGATTCCTAGGAAAAGCTCTCAACAGGTATCAGCAGGCGCTGACGCGTGAGCCCAAGCCGGAGATCTATCTGCATATGGCGGATTGTTATGTGCATCTGAAGAACATTACCCAGGCGGTGCAGGTCCTGACTCAGGCCAAATCGCGCTTGCCGAGCGCCGATTACGATGTCCGCCTTGGAGAGATCTACCAGAGCCTGGGCGATGCCGCGCATGCCAGTACGGCCTGGGAAGAGGCGCTGAAGGCGGATCCTCGGCGCGATGATGTGCGGCTGAAACTCACGCTTATTTATGATCAGCTGCATCGGCAGGCCGATACGGACCGCCTGTTCAAACAGCTCCTGGCGGCGTATCCGAGCTCGCCCTTGGTCCATTATTTCCGGGCGCTTGTCTTTCTTGAGCGCGGCGAAAAAAACGCGGCGCGCGAGGAAGCGCTCCTTGTGGAACAACTTTCACCGACGGAAGTCGTGTCGCACTATACGGAACTTCTCCTGGCACAGTTACGGAAACCATCATGACCAAACACTCATCGTCCCTGCCGCCGGCGTTGTCCTATCGCTCCAACCACCTGCATCTGGAGGAGGTGCCCCTCGATCGGCTGGTGGCCGAGAGCGGAACGCCGGCTTATGTCTACAGCCGCGCCCGCCTTCTGGAGAATTACCGGCGTTTTGACGACGCTTTCAAGGCCATCAACCATCTGGTCCTTTTTGCCATGAAGGCCAATTCCAACGGCGCAATCCTCTCGCTTTTGGGGAAGGCCGGTTCCGGCGCCGATATCGTGTCGGCTGGAGAACTTTTCCGCGCACGCCGAGCGGGCATTCCGACGGACCGGATCGTCTTTTCCGGCGTGGGAAAGCGCTCGGACGAAATCCGCACGGCGCTCGAGGCCGGGATCCTTCTCTTTAACGTTGAATCGGCGGAAGAGCTTCAGCTGATCGACCAGGTCGCCTCCTCGGCGCACAAAGCGGCTCCGGTGTTGATCCGGGTCAACCCCGATGTCGACGCGTTGACGCATGACCATATCACGACCGGGAAAAAGGAAAATAAGTTCGGAATCCCGCTCGCCAAAGCCCTGCCCGTTTTCCGGATGGCGGCGAAACTTCCACGGATCAGTCTCATGGGCGTGCATGCCCATATCGGTTCCCAGATTACCAGTACCCGTCCTTACACAGCGACGCTTCATAAGATTCTGGACCTTGTGGATCGGCTGGAAACCGAAGGGATTCCTTTGCGTTATATTGATCTGGGAGGGGGGCTCGGCATCCGTTACCGGGATGAAAAGCCGCCGACCCCCAAACAGCTGGCCGATGAACTCTATCAGCGTCTGCGTAACCGGGACATCAAGCTCCTGCTGGAGCCGGGGCGGTTTCTCGTCGGCGACGCAGGGGTTCTGGTCACGCGCGTGCTTTTTCGCAAAGATGTCGGAGCCAGGCACTTTCTGATCGTTGATGCCGCCATGAATGATCTGGCGCGACCGGCGCTTTACGATGCGTACCATGACGTCTATCCGGTGCATGAGAAAAAAGGGAGAAAAATCATAGCCGACATCGTCGGCCCTGTGTGCGAATCCAGCGACTATCTGGCCCGCAACCGCTCCATTCGCCTGCTGGATCAGGGCGAGGCCCTGATCGTGGCGACGGCCGGCGCTTATGGCTACGTGATGGGGTCCCAATATAATTCGCGCCTGCGCGTGCCGGAAATTCTGGTGCACGGCCGTCAATGGACCGTCATCCGCGAACGTGAAACCCTGGAAGATCTGGTGCGCGGCGAACATATCCCGGTCGATTTATGAGAACAATTCCTTTTTGGAAAATGAGCGGGTCCGGCAATGACTTTGTCGTCGTTGATAACCGGCGCCATGCCCTGCGTGGTTCCATCGCCGGATGGGCAAAAAAGCTCTGCCACCGCCAGTTCGGTGTCGGCGCCGATGGACTTCTTCTGCTGGAGCCAGATGCGAAGGAAGCTTTCCGCATGGTCTATTACAACGCCGACGGGTCGCGTGCGGACATGTGCGGCAACGGCGCCCGCTGCATGGCCTGGTTCGCGCATGATCGCGGCGCGGCGGGTTCGGTGTTCCGCTTCAGGACCGACGCGTATGCCGTCGGCGCCAAAGTGTCTGGCTGGATGGTCCAGGTGACGCTCGCGGCCGCCCATGACTACAAGCCGGAAGTCGCCGCCAAAGTCGACGGAAAGACATATCGTCCCGCTTTTCTCAATACGGGGGTCCCGCACGCGGTGCTCTTTGTGCCGGACGCCGATAAGGTTTGTGTCGGCGGACTGGGCCGCGCGCTGCGTTTTCATAACGCTTTCGGCCCCAAAGGCGCGAACGTGAATTTTGTCCAGAAGCTGGGGCCGAGCAAACTGCGTGTCCGCACTTACGAGCGCGGAGTGGAAGGGGAAACCCTCGCCTGCGGGACCGGCGTGGCGGCCAGCGCGATCGCGGCGGGTTTGCGGGGGATCGTAAAGCTTCCGGTCCGTTGTGTCGTCGCCGGCGGAGACACGCTCGAAGTCTGTTTTCAAATGCATCCGGGAAATCAGAATCGTCCGGCCACCGCGATTACCCTCAAAGGGCCGGTCCGTTTGACGTTTAAGGGGGAGTTTTATGTTTAAAGGGTCATACGTCGCTTTAGCCACGCCGTTCAAAAATGGGAAAGTGGATCCCTCTCGCCTTAAGTGGCTGGTGGATTTTCAGATCGAACAGGGAACGGAGGGGCTCGTCCCTTGCGGTTCTACCGGCGAATCCGCGACGCTCTCGCACGGTGAACATAAGCATGTGACCGAAGTCGTGATCAAAGCGGCTCGAGGCCGTGTTCCTGTCATCGCTGGAGCGGGCTCCAATTCGACGCGCGAAGCCCTCGATCTGGTCAAGCATGCCGCCCGCGCGGGCGCTGACGGGGCGCTGCTCGTTGTGCCTTACTACAACAAACCCACGCCGGCCGGGCTCGTTGAGCATTTCAAAATGATAGCCAAAGCGACCAAGCTGCCGCTGGTGCTTTACAACATTCCCGGACGCACCGGCATCAATATGCCGGTCGAGACCGTGGTCCAGCTGGCGGAGACCTGTCCGACCATCATCGGCGTCAAGGAAGCGTCGGGAACGATGGATTACACCAGCGAACTTCTGTCGCGGTTGGGTAAGGACCGTTTCCTTGTGCTGTCCGGCGATGATTCGCTGACGCTCCCGCTGCTCTCGCTGGGGGCCAGAGGCGTGATTTCCGTCTTGGCGAATATTCTCCCGGGCCCCATGGCCGAACTCTGCGAGAGCTGGGAGAACGGCAATTCCGAACGCGCTCTGGAGCTGCATCTCGAAATGTTTCCGCTCATGCGGGCGCTCTTTCTTGAGACCAACCCGATTCCGCTCAAGGCGGCGATGGCCAGGCTCGGTCTGTGCCGGGACGAACTGCGGCTGCCGCTCGTTCCCTTGTCGGCGCCGGCCCGTAAGAAGCTCTGGGCGGCCATCGGCGCCTGCCCGTTCATCCGGAGAGGCAAGTAATGATCAAACTCGTCATTGCCGGCATCGCCGGCCGCATGGGACAGCGCATTCATGCACTGGCGTCGCAGGATCCCGCATTCAAAGTCGTCTATGGGCTGGAAGCCCCATCCACGGTGGCTACGTTTCCGGGACTGCCGATCGGTTTGGACAAAAGTTGTGTCCAGAAAGGCGATGTCGTCCTTGATTTTACGGTGGCGGAGGCGACGATCGCGCTTCTGCCGGAAGTCGTGAAATATCGCAAGGGCATGGTGATCGGGACGACCGGCTTTTCTGCCGATCAGGAAGAGAAGATCACCTACGCCGCCAAAGAAATTCCGATTGTGGTTTCCTCCAACATGAGCCTGGGAGTGAACGTCTTCTTTAAGGTTGCTCAGGAAGTGGCCAAAGCGCTTCCCGGTTATTCCGTCCATATTCAGGAAACCCATCACACAAAAAAGAAAGACGCCCCTTCCGGCACGGCGCTACAGGCGGGGCGGCTCATCGAGAAAGTCTCGAAACAAAAGGTCACCTACGAATCCTTCCGGGAAGGTGATGTGGTCGGCGATCATCGCATTATTTTCAAAGGGCCAGCGGATCGTTTGGAGCTCCTCCACCATGCGGAATCTCGGGATATCTTGGCTTCCGGCGCTCTGCAAGCCGCGAAATGGGTAGCGGGCAAGGAGCCTGGGCTTTATTCCATGCGGGACGTGCTGGGACTGTAGAGGAAAGCCGATGACATTCAGCCAACGCATTCAGAAATTGCCTCCCTATTTGTTTGCCGAGATCGACCGCAAGAAAAAGGCGGCGGTCGACCGCGGCGTCGATATCATTTCGCTTGGCGTGGGCGATCCCGATCTGCCGACCCCGCCGCACATCGTGAAGGCCGGTCAGGATGCCCTGGCCAACGCCGCCAACCACCAATATCCCTTCGGAGCTGGGCTCCTGCATTTCCGCCAGGCGATTGCGGCCTTCATGAAAAAGCGCTTTAACGTCACGCTCGACCCGGCTTCGGACATTTATTCGCTCATCGGTTCGAAAGAAGGCCTGGGCCATCTTCCGCTCGCTTTCGTGAACCCTGGGGATGTGACGCTGGTCCCGGATCCCGCCTACCCGGTGTATAAGAACACGACGCTCTTTGCCGGCGGAGAGCCCTATCTCATGCCGCTCAAGGAAGAACGGGGATTTCTCCCCGACCTTCAGGCGATTCCCGCCGCGATCCTCAAAAAGGCAAAGATTCTTTTTCTCAATTACCCGAATAACCCGGTAGCGGCCATGGCGCCGAGCGCTTTTCTGGAAGAGGTCGTCGCTTTCGCGAAGAAACACCATCTTGTGGTGGCCTACGATAACGCTTATTCCGAAATGTACTACGAGGAGCCACCCTTGAGCTTCCTGGAAATCCCCGGAGCCAAAGGAGTTGGGATTGAATTCCATTCGCTCTCCAAGACGTTTAACATGACAGGCTGGCGCCTCGCCTGGGTTTGCGGCAATCCCGAGCTGATCAAGGGGCTGGCGACCATTAAGGACAACGTCGATTCCGGCGCCTTCCAAGCCATCCAGGAAGCGGGCATCGCGGCGCTGGAGGACCCGGCCTCCGAACCTTTTGTGAAGGACATGCGGGCGCTCTATAAGCGCCGGCGGGATCTTTTCGTCGATGCCATGACGAAAACAGGCTGGACGATGAAACGCCCTCCGGCTACGTTTTATGTCTGGGCGCACACGCCCAAAGGATTCAATTCGACCGAGACGGCCGGCAGGCTTTTGGAAGAAGTCGGCGTCGTTTGCACGCCGGGCGTTGGTTTCGGCCCTGCGGGCGAAGGGTACGTTCGGTTTGCGCTGACGGTCGATGAATTCCGATTGACCGAGGCGGTGGAGCGCATCAAGAAGGTCAAATGGAAAAGGTAGGGGCGGGTCTTGTACCCGCCCGCAATGGAATTAAATTTCGGGCAGGCACAAGGCCTGCCCGTAAGATTGTTTTTGTCGGGTTGGGCTCCAATTTGGGGGACCGAAGGAACAATATTCTGCGTTCCATTGACATGCTCGAACGAACACGCGGGATTCGGGTTCTGGATCGCTCAACAATAATTGAGACGGAGCCCGTGGGTCCCGTTCAGGATCAGCCCAAATTCATTAACGCCGCTGTGGCGATTGAAACGACATTGTCTCCGATCGAGCTGCTGGATCAATTGCATACCATTGAGGAAACTCTCGGGCGAGTCCGACGGGAGCGTTGGGGCCCACGTCTGATCGACCTGGATATCCTGTTGTATGGGGATGAAACGATCAATCATCCGCGTCTGGTTGTGCCTCATCCTGAGATTCGGAACAGGCCTTTCGTTCAGACAGCGCTTCGAGAATTGGGAGCGGCTGCATTATGAACAAAGTCACCATTCTTTCCCTGCAGGAGATGAAGCGGTCGAAGAAGAAAATCACCGCGCTCACCAGCTATGACTTTACGACCGCGCAGCTGCTCAACGACGCGGGGATCGATCTTCTCCTCGTCGGGGATTCTCTCGGGATGGTCAAGCTGGGATATTCCTCGACGCTTCCGGTGACGGTGGAGGACATGGCCTACCACACGCGGATCGTGGCGCGCGGGAACTCGGCGCGCCTGCCTGCCGGTAGGCAGGCGCTTCTTGTGACCGATATGCCATACCTGTCTTATCAAGCCTCCCATGAAGAGGCCATCCGGAACTGCGGCCGCATGCTGAAGGAAGGGGCCGAAGCGGTCAAAATTGAAGGCGGAGCGAATATAGCGCCTGTGATTCGAGCGCTCCGAGGCATCGGGATCCCTGTGATGGGGCACATCGGCATGACGCCGCAATCCGTTCATGCGTTCGGGGGGTATAAGGTCCAGGGACGGCAGAAAGCTCAGGCGGCCAGGATTCTGGCGGATGCTCGGGCGATTGAGAAAGCCGGAGTTTTCGCGATGGTTCTGGAATGCATTCCGGCGGAACTGGGGCGGCGGATTTCACGGTCTGTGAAAGTACCGACCATCGGCATTGGAGCCGGCCCCGGCTGCGATGGGCAGATTCTGGTTGTAGACGACCTTCTGGGATTGACGTCGCCTCCCTCGCCGCGGTTCGTCAAACGGTATGCCGATCTGCGAAAGGTCATCCAGCGGTCGGCGGCGGACTACGCCCGCGATGTGCGTACGGGTGATTTCCCGGACAAGGACCATTCGTATTCATGACGGCCTGGCTCGTCGGGCTTCTCGCCATCGTGGTCCTTTTTACGGCAGGGGTCAGCGTCTTTAGTTTTTTGGAGATCACGAAAATCCCGTTTCTCGCGGTCCCGTATACGCCCCGGGACTTCGGACTGGCCTATGAAGAAGTTTCCTTTCGTTCTCATGACGGTTTGAGGCTGACGGGCTGGTTTTTGCCCGCCCGCCCGCCGTCGCGGGTGACGTTGATCGTTCTGCATGGGCTGGGGTCCAACGCCGGTGACATGCTCTTGAATACGCTGTGTCTGGCGCGGGCGGGGAAATGGAATCTCTTTTATTTTAATTTCCGCGGGCACGCGGGCAGCGAAGGCCGGCTGACATCGCTTGGACCGTTGGAACTTAAGGATCTGGAAAGCGCCACGGCCTTTATCCGGAAAGCCAAACCGGAGGCCACGCATCGTCTGGGTCTCTATGGGCATTCGCTCGGCGGAGCGGTGGCCATCGTGGGGGCGGCGCATCATCCTGAATTTGAGGCCGTGATCGCGGAGAGCCCCTTTGCTTCGGCGGCGGCCACCATTGAACGTTTCGCGAGGATCTTTTACGGCATACCGGCGTTTCCCTTTATGACCTTCGCGATGGTCCTGGCCGGGTTTCGCCTGGGAGTCTCGATACGGGCTTTTTCACCTCAGACAGAGATCGGGAAGATTGCTCCCCGACCGCTCCTTCTCATTCATGCGGAGCGCGACCTTCGGATACCGGAGGAAAATATTCAGGCGCTGATGGCCGCGGCCGGCGAGCCGAAAGAGCTGTGGGTCGTGCCGGGCGCCGATCATGGCGAGCCCTGGATGGTCGCCAAGGATGAATTTGAAAGACATCTGGTGGAATTCTTCGGAAAGGCGTTCAGATGAAAATTATTCAAACGATCGAAGCCATGCAGGCGATGGCCTATAAACTGAAACGGCAAGGCGGGTCGATCGGGTTTGTTCCGACGATGGGAGCCCTGCATGCCGGTCACGCGTCTTTGGTCCGGCGGGCGCGCCGGGAAAACGACGTCGTCGTCGTGTCCCTCTTCGTCAATCCTCTTCAATTCGGTCCCAAGGAGGATTTCAAGAAGTATCCTCGAACCGCCGCGAAGGACCTCCTGCTCCTCAAGCGGGAGAAAGTGGATGTGGCGTTCATTCCGAGCGTCCAGCAGATGGTCCCGACGGGCTTTTCCACTCAGATCCGCGTGCCGTCTCTGGACGGTGTTCTGGAGGGCGCGTTTCGCCCGGGGCATTTTCAAGGCGTGGCAACCATCGTGACGAAACTCTTCAATCTGGTTCAACCGACCCGAGCTTATTTTGGAGAGAAAGATTATCAGCAGGTGAGGGTGATCCGCCGGATGACGGAGGATTTGAACATGCCGGTGCGCCTGGTGGCCTGTCCGACCGTCCGGGAAGACGACGGGCTGGCGATGTCGTCCCGGAACCGCACCCTGTCCAGGCGGGAACGCGATGAAGCGGTGAAAATCCATCAGGCCCTCTTCCTGGGCCGGGAGCTCATTTCGCAAAAGATCATGCTCGATTCCCGGCGGCTCGTGAAGCGTCTCTCTCAGATTTTTGCGAACGTTCCGGGAAGCCGCGTGGATTATATTGCGGTCGTGGATCCGGAAACACTCGCTCCCATGAAGAAGATCCGCCGCCCGGCGCTTCTGGCGATGGCGGTCCGACTTGGAAAGACGCGCCTGATCGACAACATTGTTATCCCTTGATGAGTGAAATCGAGACAGACTTCCTGATTCTGGGCAGCGGCATCGCCGGCCTGAGCCTGGCCATCAAGCTTTCCGAGCTGGGGACGGTGGCGTTGGTCTCCAAGCGCGAGTTCCTCGAAGGATCGACCCTCTATGCCCAGGGGGGCATCGCCGCCGTCATGTCCCCGAAAGACTCCTTCACGCGCCATATTCAAGACACCTTGAAAGCCGGTGCGGGGCTCTGCCGCGAAGATATCGTGCGCGAGGTCGTCCAGGAAGGGCCCGCGCGCATCCGTGAGCTCATTGATTGGGGAATGGCTTTTACGAAGGGAGCGCGGGACGAAGACTCGGTCTATGAGCTTGGGCTGGAAGGCGGGCATTCCCGCCGGCGCGTCCTGCACGCGGGGGATTACACGGGGTCTGAAATCGCCAAGACGCTGTTGAAAAAAGCCCAGTCCTGTCCGCGGATCCAATTTTACGACTATCACATTGCGGTCGATCTCATTACGACCGAGGAGCTGGGCGCGCCGCCTCCCTTCGTTTGCCTGGGGGCTTATGTGCTTGACAGTCGCGCCGGACAGGCCTGCCTGTCCGGCAGGCAGGTCCGCACCTTCCTGGGCCGCCGCGCGACCTTCCTGGCGACGGGCGGCGCGGGAAAGGTGTATCTCTATACGACCAATCCTGACGTGTCGTCCGGCGACGGCGTTGCCATGGCCTATCGCACGGGCGCGGTGATCGCCAATATGGAATTCGTCCAGTTCCATCCGACCTGCCTTTACCATCCCGAGGCGAAGTCCTTTCTCATCAGCGAGGCGGTCCGCGGGGAGGGGGGGATCTTGAAGCTCAAGGATGGCACGCCCTTTATGGAAGCCTATCATCCGGACAAGGAACTGGCCCCCCGGGACATCGTCGCCCGCGCGATCGACCATGAACTGAAGAAGCGCGGTGATCCCTTCGTTTATCTCGATATCCGGCACAAAGGCGCTGAGTTCATTAAAAAGCGTTTTCCCAGCATCTACAAACAATGCCTGCGCTTCGGCATCGATATCACCAAAGAGATGATCCCCGTCGTGCCGGCGGCGCATTATTTCTGCGGGGGCGTGCGGACCGACAACGTGGGCCGGACCTCTCTGGAGGGCCTCTGGGCCATCGGTGAGGTGGCCTGCACCGGCCTTCATGGCGCCAACCGCCTGGCGTCCAATTCACTTCTCGAAGGGCTTGTCTTTGCGCATCGGGCGTACGAACATCTTCGTAAAGAGTGGAGCGTGAAGAGTGAAGCGAAGGACGGAGATAAAAAATCATATTCGAATGAACGCTCTACGCTTCACTCTTCACGCTTCGCGAATGTTCCGCCCTGGGACCCCGGAAAGGCCCGCCGTTCCGACGAGCAGGTCGTGATCTCACAGAACTGGAACGAGATCCGCCAATTGATGTGGAATTATGTGGGGATCGTCCGCTCCGACAAACGCCTGGACCGGGCGTATCGACGGATCCAGATTCTTCAGCAGGAAATCCACGAATATTATTGGAACTTCCTCATCACGCCGGACCTGATCGAACTGAGGAACATCGCCACAGTCGCGGAACTGGTCGTCCGCTCCGCCATGATGCGCAAGGAAAGCCGAGGGCTGCACTACAATTTGGATCATCCGGAAACGGATCGTGTGCAATGGCAAAAAGATACAGTCATTCAAAAAGAATTCATTCCACAGAGATGACCAACGATTCCATCGTTATCCGCGGCGCGCGCCAGCATAACCTCAAGAACCTGACGTTGAAGATCCCGCGCAACCGGCTCGTGGTCATCACGGGCCTTTCCGGTTCGGGAAAATCCTCCCTGGCTTTTGACACCATATACGCGGAAGGTCAGCGGCGCTACGTCGAAAGCCTCTCCGCTTATGCGCGGCAATTCCTGGAACTGATGGAAAAGCCGGATGTGGACCTCATCGAGGGACTGTCTCCGGCGATCGCCATCGAGCAGCGCACCCCTTCCCATAACCCGCGCTCCACCGTCGGGACCGTCACGGAAATCTACGATTATTTGCGGCTCTTATACGCCCGCATCGGGAAACCGCACTGTCCGAAATGCGGGCGCGAGATCAAGCCGCAATCGGCCCAACAGATCATCGAGGACGTCCTGAAGATCCCCGCCGGGACCAAGATCCAGATCATGGCGCCCTTGATTCAGGGCCGCACGGGCACCTATCAGGAGCTGTTTACGCGGCTGCGACAGTCCGGCTTTGTCCGCGTGCGCGTGAATGGGCAAATCACGGGGCTGGACGAAGAAATTAAATTGGATCGATATAAGAAGCAGAAAATCGATTTAGTGGTGGACCGGCTTGTCATGGGTCCCGATATTCGTGAAAGGCTGGCGGATTCGATCGAAACCGCTTTGCGAGAAAGTAGGGGATTGGTCCTCGTGAACCGTCCTGAGGGAGATCATCTCTATAGTGAGCATCACGCCTGTACGCATTGCGGCACCAGCCTTCCGGAGATCGAGCCGCGCATGTTTTCCTTCAACTCTCCTTATGGCTCCTGTCCCACCTGCGAAGGCCTCGGAACGAAGCTGGAAGTCGACCCGGATCTAGTGGTCCCCGATCCCTCTCTCTCCATCAAGGAGGGAGCGATCCGGGCCTGGTCGGACCCTGTGACGACCCGGACCAACCGCTGGAAGCGGTCCTGGGCCGGTTATTATGAGGAAATCCTGGACGATGTCTGTCGACGGGCGCGGATCCCCGCCCATAAGCCCTGGAAGGAATTGTCGAAAGACCAGCAGAAGATGATTCTCTATGGCGGCGGCCAATACCGGGTCCATTGGGCCTCGAACGATCAGGACTTTGAAGGGGTGATTCACCAGCTGGAGCGGCGTTACCGGGAGAGCGAATCGGAATTCGTGAAGGAAGAAGTCTACAACCGTTTCATGCGCCGCCGGCTCTGCCCGTCCTGTAAAGGTGCGCGCCTTAAACCGGAAAGCCTGGCGGTGACGGTGGGGAAAAAATCGATTTCGGAAATCTGTGCGATGTCGGTGAAGGAGGCGGCGGGGTTCTTCTCTTTATTGTCATCCCCCGCGGGTTCTGGCGGGGGATCCATGGACCCCCGACAGGGACACTCGGGGGTGACGGCGTTAGGGGAAAAGGAAAGGACGATCGCCAAGCAGATCCTCAAGGAGATCAACGCCCGGTTGAGTTTCCTCGTGAATGTCGGTTTGGATTATGTGACGCTGGATCGCGAAAGCGCCACGCTGGCGGGCGGGGAAGCTCAGAGGATTTATCTGGCCACCCAGATCGGATCCGGCCTGGTCGGCGTCATGTACATCCTGGATGAGCCCACCATTGGGCTCCACCAGCGCGACAATGACCGCCTTCTGGTCACGCTCAAGCGGCTGCGGGACCTCGGCAATACGCTCATTGTGGTCGAGCACGATGAAGAGACGATCCGCGCGGCGGACTGGATCATCGACCTCGGGCCCGGCGCGGGCGTGCATGGCGGTCATGTGGTGGCCGAGGGGCCGCTTAAGGCCGTTCTGGACGAGCCCCAATCGCTCACTGGACGCTATCTCAAAGGTGAGGTCATGGTGCCTGTGCCGGCCACGCGGCGAATTCCAGGATTATCCTCCCCCCTGGTGGGGGAGGATGCAGGTGGGGGGGGCAAAAAACCAGTCGTGTCCCCCCATCCTACACCTTCCCCCACAAGGGGGGAAGGAAGATACTTGGAAGTCTTAGGAGCCTCCCAATTCAATCTCAAGAATATCAACGTCGGGATCCCTCTTGGCTGCTTTGTGGCGATTACCGGCGTCTCCGGCTCCGGAAAGTCCACGTTTGTTCATGAAATCCTCTACAAGGCGCTCGCGCAGAGGCTGTATCAGTCCAAAGACCCGCCCGGGAAATTCAAGGCCATCAAAGGCCTGGAACATCTGGACAAGGTCATTGTGGTGGATCAATCGCCCATCGGGAGGACCCCGCGTTCGAATCCCGCCACCTACACCGGTTCCTATGCGGCGATCCGCGATCTTTTCTCCCAGCTTCCGGAAGCCAAACGTCGGGGGTATAAGGCCGGGCGGTTTTCATTCAACGTCAAAGGCGGCCGCTGCGAAAACTGTGAAGGAGACGGGACGCTCAAGATCTCCATGCAGTTTTTGCCCGACGTCTACGTAAAATGCGAGGTGTGCCAGGGCAAGCGCTTTAACGAGGAAACCCTTCAGGTGCGCTACAAAGGCAAGACGATCTCCGAAGTCCTCAAGATGCCGGTCGAAGAAGGGCTGAAATTCTTTGAGAATATCCCGCCCTTGGCCCGGATGCTGGGGACCCTGACGGAGGTGGGGCTGGGGTACATTGCGCTGGGGCAATCGTCCACCACCTTGTCCGGGGGAGAAGCGCAGCGCGTGAAACTCGCCACCGAGCTGGGAAAGCGCGCGACCGGGCGAACGCTGTATATTCTGGATGAGCCGACCACCGGCCTGCACTTCGCCGATGTCCATAAGCTTTTGGATTCTCTCCATCGTCTGGTGGCCGGCGGAAACACCGTTCTCATCATCGAGCACAATCTGGACGTCATCAAAACGGCGGACTGGATCATTGACCTGGGGCCCGAAGGCGGGGACGGCGGCGGAAAGATCGTTGTGGAAGGAACGCCGGAAACCATCGCCGCCACGCCTGAATCGCATACCGGGCGGTATTTGAAACCGTTATTAAATTGTCAGGGCGACCACCGGTCGCCCTTACAACATCCTTGAAGACGGCCCTTTAAATAATGACGTCTTCACGGTCGTTGTAGAGGCGCGCGGCGCGCGCCCTGCCAATTGGATGGGATTTATTCAACGAATTTAATTGCCGTAGATGTCGGCGGGATTGAGAAGGACGCCGTCATTGGCGGGGGCCGCCGGCGCGGAAGCGGCCGGGCTGGACGCCGCGCTCGGCTGGGTGTCTACCATCGGCAAAGCCGAGGGAGCGGGGACGACGGCCGGCGACGGTGACGGAGCCGGCGCGATCGTTTCACCCAAAGACGTCGCATCCGGCAGATTGCTCAGGCCCAGAGGATCGGTCGGATCGAACCCTCCGGCGGCCGGATGGGTCGGCGCCACGGTCTCCTGGCCGGGCACCAGGTCCTTCAGTGCAAATTCTTCGGGCGACGGAACATCCTTCTTCTGATCAACGCTTTCCGCGACCGCTTCCTTCAGTTCGTTCCGCAGCATCCGTTCATGAGCGCCGATCATGGTTTTTAAGATCCGGTCGTTGGCCGGATCCTGCTCCAGCAGTTCGTTGATCGCCAGAATCTCCTGGATAAAATCACCCTGCTGGCCGGCCCGGCGGGCTTCCTTCAAAATCGCGCGCTGCTCGCGGTTGAGCTGATGGACCTTCTCGCCCCATTTCATCGACAGCTCGATCCGGTGCGTCGCTCCAAAATCTCCGAAAGACCCGTAGGCATAGTCAAAAAGGAATTCACGCAGCTTCAGGCCCACCCCGAACCGGAGGCCTTTTCCTTCGTCGTTCGAGCCGGCGTAGCCGAGCCGCAGCGCGAGCAGATCTCGGAACCAGTATTCGGAACCGAAGGAGATGTAGTCGGAGTTGTCGTTCGGCATCGTGAAATCGGCGGTGAGGTTCAGCGGCAGTTCTTTAATGTGCATCACGGAAGCGCCTAACTTGATCTTCCGGGGGAGCGGATCGCGCTCGGATTCAAACTTCAGGCCGGGGCCGAGGTTCAGCACGGAAAGCCCGACCCGATAGTCGGCGCCCATGGGGTGCGCTTTAAACCCGTACATCGATCCCAGGTTGGCCGCGAACGTCCCGGCCGATTCGCCCGCGAGGTCCTCTCGCAGGATCGTGCCCGTCATTCCGACCGAAAGCTGGTCGTAGAGCATGCCGGCAAAACCCCCGTTCATGGCGTAGGAATAGGCGGTTTGATTGCCGAGGGACACCGGCGTCCCTCCGTTGACCGCATCGCTGTAGCCTGCGATATCGCCAAACCCCAGATAGCCCATCGACGCGCCCCACGAATAGTGATCTCCGGGAGCCATATACGCCATGTGCTCATAATGGACGCCTTCAATCAAGGACGAGTGCATGAAGGAAGCTTCGTTTTGCTGGGCGTAGGAAAGGCCGGCCGGGTTCCACTCCAGGGCCGACGCGTCGTCCGCGGCGGCCGTGTAGGCTTCGCCCATGCCGACCGCGCGCGCGCCGACGGGAATTTTCAGCAGTTCGCCCGTCGTCGTTCCGGGCGCCGACGCAAAGGCGGACGGCATGGCAAATGTCAAATGGCAAATGGCAAATGGCAAAAATATAAGGAGTGCCGTTCTGGACATTTGACATGTCCCATTTGCCATCTTCCATTTGCCATGAAGTGTGCTGTTCATCTCAGGACTAGTATGCGCCAGCAGTGTTAAGGGAAGGTTACATCAATGCAACATTTGTGTTAAATGTTAGAATTCTAAAACAGATTGAAATGACGATGTGTTTATTAACGGGGCGTGAAATAAATCAGCGGATGACGATCAATTTCCCGCGCTTTTCGCTGAAGCCGTTCTTGATTTGATAGATATAGACGCCGCTGGCCACGGGCTCGCCCTTCAAATTCGTCACCGGCCATTGCAAGAGAACTTCGTTGTTATCGTTGTGGAGCTGGGCCACCAACTCGCCCATGATCGTGTAGACCTTGATGGTTGAGTCCGCGGCCAGGCTCGCGAATTTGATGGTCTGGTTCTGACTCGCCTTGAAGGGCACCGGGTAAGCGTAAGCGCTGCTCAAATCGGTCGTCAGCGTTCCAGCCAATATATAGACCCCGGAGTTCTGGATTGTGGCCGTGACCACGCCGTTATTGTTGTTCGAATCCTGCAAGGCCACCAATCCCTGGGGTTGAACGGAATAAATCTTAAAGGAGGTCGGATCCAAGCCCGCGGTCATTCCCACACCCGGCGCGGCGGCGCCGCCGGAGTCCTGAGCGGACAAGGTCAGCTTGGCGGAAGTGACGCCGCCCAAAGACGGCTGTCCATTGACAGGGTTATAGAAGAGCACTTCAACGCGGCTGATGGAGCGCAAGCCCAGCGCGGACTGGATGGAATTGTCGACGACCGACTCCGCCATGCTGTAGCTTCCCGCCGGATTGACGAAGCTGGTGCGCAGGATCGCGATTCCGCCGCTCGGGAAAACGCCCGGACCCACGAGGACCTGGTTGGCTTGGATCGCGTCATACGGCGAGGTGACCGTCGCCCCCTGGTTCGCGCCGATGCCGGTCACAAAAATTTGCGAGAAAGACTGGGTGCTGACGCCGAGATCGAGAGAATCGGGGATCCCCGAGGAAACGGTAAGCTTGTAGAGGGCCGCCGGCGACAGCGGGCTTTTCGGCACGAGCGAAGCCGTCTGCGAGTCCGGATCATAGCTGGCAAGCTGGAGCGCGATGGGGCTGGATGGATTCTGTAACGGAATCAAGGAGGCGTGGCTCGCCAGGGCGCTGGTGTCGATATCGGTGGAGAACGTGGCGTTGAACGGCCCGCCTTGCGGGATGCCGAAGATATAGTTATCCAGAGCGACGCCGCCTGCCGGCAGAGAGAAGGTCGCCGTGACGTCGCCGCCCTGGCTTTCTTTGACGGTGACCGGCGAGGCGACTTCCTGGCCTGAGGTCTTCTCCAAAACGACGGTTTCAACGGAGTACGTCGTGGCGATCGGAACCGGGCCCAGCGTCAATTGCTCGTTGGCCCACTGCGCCAGGGTCATATACGTCGTGGTGCCGGTCAGGGTGCCGTCGCCTTTCATGTAATTCCACGTGGCGCCCCCGTCCTGGCTCACCTTGATCCCGTAAACGCTGTCGGAGGCGTTGTTGGCGTCGGCCGGCAGAGTCACGTTCAGCATGATGTTGAATTTGGTGGTCCCCGTGAAATAAACTTCTGGAGCCGGCGGCGGAGCGGCATAAAGAATCACGGTCGAGGAGCTGCCGGGGTACGGGATCCATGTCGAGGGACTGGCCGAGGTCTCCTTATACAGCGAGAGGGTATAAGACGTATTCGCCTGAGACAGATTGGTCACCGTGAGCTGCACGGGGCTGGTGGGAGAGGCCAACGGCTGGGGAATGCCGTTCGGAGCCCCTGTGGGGCCCACCGCCTGAGCCTCGACGCTCAGGGCATCCGTGAGATCCGGCACGGTCCATTGCATCGTCACGCTGCTGATGCCAATATAGGTCGCCACTCCGGGGCCGATATCCGTGGTGACGGCCGCCGACGGCGCGCTGCAGGCGTTCGGCGAGGGACTCCCCGTAACGCTCACGGCGCAGGCTTCCAGATAATAGCTGAGCCCACCCGTCAGCCCCGTCACGGTGACGGACTGGATGCCCGATTCGGTGGGCGGCTGAAAGCTCGCCATGCGTACGTCGGGGTTCTGGGCCGGGTCAAAATTCGACGGGTCCGGCGATGCCAGGACCAGGTATTCCGTCATCGTCGAATTTCCCCCATAGGTCACCGAAGACGTGATCGTGGTCGCCGTCACCGTCGGCGGCCCAAACGGCGGGGACGGGGCCTGCGGGGCCGTATAGGCGGTGCCCGAGACCTGCGCCCATGCGCTCCAGCTGGGGTCCGTGTCGGAGCTGGATCCGCCGACTCGGATTTGGACATTGGTAAAGGCCGCGTTGGACGGCTGGAAGGGAGCGTTAAACGTGAACTGGCCGTTCGCATAAGTCATGCCGCTGGTGGGGGTGGCGGCGGTGGTGGAGACTTGACTGTCGTAGGTCGCCGCGACCTCGACATACGGCGGCGGCAATGTCGCATCCTGTTGTTTCGGCAGAACGATGATGGGGATATTCAGAAAGCTTTGATCGCCCGGGGTCATGTCGATCGTTCCTGCCGGTAGCGAGAATTGGGTGTCGGTCAGGGTCACAGCCGAGAAGGTGTCAAAGGAAACGCCGTAGCCGCTGATCACCCGCACCCGAATGCCATAGATCTGGCCGCCCTGCAGGCCGCCGACCATGACCGGGACCGTGGTTCCTGGAGGCGTGTTCCCCTGCTGGATGGTCGAGGTGGAGGTAATCAGGCTGTCGAAGCTGCCGCCCACGCCTGCCTGCAGGACATAATTGGTATTCGAAGGGTTCGACGCCATCGGGAAATCGGCGAAAATCCGTTTGCTGTCCGCGCTGACCGGCGTCGGCGCCTGCGCAGGCGGCGCGGGCATCGTCCAGGCGACCTGGGCCGGCGATGGCGTGCTGAACGGATCGGGGTCGCTCGCGTTGTAAGAGCTGGTTTGAGTAAAGCGGGCAAATAAATTATTGAACGCGCTGTTGGAGAAAGGCGTGGGCAAAGTCGGCGACGCCGTGCCGAGGGGGACGGCGCAGGTCAAATCGCCGGAGCTGTTCGTCGTGCAGTTCGACAACGTCAGCATGACGTGGTTGGTGGTGCCGCCTGAAACCGGCGAAAAATCGAGTTCGGCGTACTGCGGGCCATTGTTGTCGTTGAGCTGAATCGTCACTCCGAACGCCCCGCTCGTCGCAAGGGACGGATCATTGTCGGCCAGCACCGTCCCAGGAGGGTTAAATTGCGTGGACATCAACACGGCGGCGGAAACCTGATCCCAGGCCGGAGAATTGTAGGTGCTCTTCGTCAGCGTCCTGACGCAGTAGCTGCTTCCGATGCTGAGACCGGTGATCGTGTCGCTCGATGCGACCGAGATAGCCTTCGGCGTGGTCGAGCCGATTTGCCCTGGTGGAGGGACTGTGCTGCAATCGCCGCTAGTCGGCGCCGTCCAGTGTTGCAGTTCGTTTTGGGTCGTAGTTGGATTGGAGCTGTCGAAGTTGTATTGGGCCGTAATGGAGGTGGTCGTATTGGATAAAAAGGTCGGCCCGGTGGAAAGAGGCGGCGCCGGCGGCGTAATCACATTATTAATCGCAGGGGTTGATAGGGCGCGCGAGCTGTCGCTGGGAGAGCAGTCTCCTTTGCCGATGGCCGCATAGGCGTTGTTGTATTGAGAGTCGGGATGCACCTGAGTCGTGACGTCCCATTCTTCAGGGTTTGTGTTGCCCGGGGCCGACTCAGAAACTCCGGATCCTCCCAGCGGAGTGTAGAAGATGGCTACGCACGTCGGCGTTTGCAGGCCGAAAGAAATCTTGGCGTGAAACGAAGCGGGGGGGCCACCGGTGGCCTTGCTTGGGTCGATAAATATAGTCGGCGGGTTAAACAGGGTTGTCCCAGACTGTGCCGCGCTGCAGGCGTAAGATTCCGTGGTCGGATCATCTTGATGGAAGTCGCTTTGATCGATCGAATAAGTGCAGGACTTAAATAAGTAAGACGTGCCGGCCGCAAGGCCATTAATCGTAACGAAGAGACCGCCTACCGGTCCATCCCAAAGCCATGTGCCGCCGCTGTTGAGGACCTTCACATAGTACGACAATCCATTGGTAGACCCCGAGAAGCTCACCTGCATGCTGATTTGCGATAACGGGGTTACGGTAGGAGTCCCCGGCGCCGCTGGATATGTGGCGGCGATGGACAACATATTTGACGGAGGGCTGAGCGTCTTATCATTGACCGAACAATCGCCGCCGCCGTCAACGATGCTAATCGCGGAGATTTCCATATTCGGCTGAAGAGGCAGCGTTATATCGGTCGTGCCTGCGCTCTGGGGGCCCAGAGTGACGGGGCTGCCAATTCCGCCGGTGTAAGTCAGTTGGGCGCAGTGCGGCGCCTGCGGGAAGGTCACCTGAAGGTCCACAACAGAGGAAGTCGTCTTGGTCTTATCCCATTGGATAATGGTCGGCGCGGTGAATTTTGTCCAAGCCGACACGGCGGCGGAGCAGTAGGCAAAGTTTGCGTCAGGGTTGGATAGATCGATGGAATGAGCGCACACCTTAATGCTGTACTGGGTGCCTGCAACCAAGCCTCCCAGTGAAATAGGCGAGCCGGCGGAGTCTAAGCCGGCCGTATATTGGCTGCCGCCGGAAGCTTCGTATCCAACGTAATAGGTTTGCCCCGACGGGTTGCCGCTCGGGGGCGTAAAGGTGACGCTGATATGATTTTGATCGACAGTAGTGGCCGTTGGCGTTGCGGGAACGAGCGGCGTTGTCCAGAATGAACTGGAAGGGATTAGGCCCGCTAAACCATTTACGGGATTGCCTTGGGTGTTCAGGGTCGCGACTGCCGCGATATATTGGCTGTTGGGTGTAAGTGCGTTATAGGGATCGGTAAACTCAAAAGTTCCGTTGCCAGTGGAAGTGTATTGTTTCGGGGGTGCGTAAACCACCGTGTCCAGGGGAACGCCGAAATTATTGAGTTCAGCCAGAGTCGGCGCCGTGCATGGATTGGAAGTGCCATATCCGTTGCCGAGCTGGCTGCATATCCAGTAGTTGTAAGCATAGGGTGTCCCGGCAGGATTGATGACGTTGCCCACCGTAATGTCTGCGGTCTTGCTGGGGGTGGTGGCGTCTGGGACTGCGCTGACAAAGGTTGGCGGATCCAGCGGGATGGGGAAGTAAGTGTACAGACTAAATGTATGTGGCTTGGAAGTCCCCGCTATGTTCGTTGCTGTAGCTTGGATCGAATAGGTTTGTGGTCCCGTTAGAGTGGGGAGGTACCAGTAGTAAATTACCGGATCAGTGCCAAGATAATCACCACCTGTTTGGGTTATGAAGCCGGAAACTGTTAAACCCTTATACGTATTCGGATTCATACCAGTACTCGTCACGTCGATCGGTACGCCGGTGGTATAGTCATAGGCTATGAGATAGGCCGTAATGCCGGGGGTCGTGAAGGGGTTATTAAAAGAAAACCCGTTAGGAAGAGAAGGTTGGCATGTGGCTGGGTTACTGGCGTTTGAGCAGTATTCCATAGAACTATCCGAGCATTCTTGATAAAGGGCGTTTGTCGTATCCACAACCCTGAGACAGCTAACGGGGTTTCCCGAGCCCTGAGGAATATAAGTAATAGGACCGATCGGCTCCGCCGCCGCCGTATTGCCCGCAGCGTCTTGCGCGCATGCCGCCAAGTAATACGATCCAGCACCGCCCGTCGGTGCAGGCACAGGCGAGGATGTAACCGGAGCGGGCGAATTTGGTGAACCAGGGGTGCCAAGGACGTTGTTCGACATGGAGACCCAGCTACAGTCTGAGGAGGGAGGGTCGGATCCTTGTAGATACCACTCGAAATTGAGGTATTTTACACCGGATAAAGGATCGATGGCGCTTATAGTAGGGCCAGCAGTAGAGCCGTTCCATGGAGGAGATGGCGGCATAGGAGAAATGGTAACGCTGACCGGCGCTTGGTTGTCGACCAATAAGGTGTAGCTGGTCGTGAAAGAAGTCAGAATATTGTTACTTGCATCCAGATTCGCGGCGCACAATGCAAGATAATACTGCCCGTTTAAGGAGTTGACGTTCCCATGATCACCATCATGGACTGGAGCTTGAGAATCATTAAACTTGCAAAGCGCCTGGAGAAACCCTGGGGAAGGCGGAATGGGAGTATAAGTATAATGGCCAATTTTAGTTGTGGGAAGGACATGAAGGGTAAAAAAGGTGCCGAATCCTGACGAAGGCATCCACTTGTTTAAAAAGGCGCTTGGATTATCCTCGAATTCTTGGACATAAATTGATTTCCCAGCGTAATAAGTACCCAAATCCTGTGCACCTGACGGGGAGTCAGTTGTGTTTACCGAGATATCATGCACCTCACCTAGTTCCTCATTACCGGATAACGTTTGCATACTGTACGTAATCGATGCATAACCTCCTGGGTAGACTCCGCCTCCCTCATAAGTTCCGTTATCAAAGAGGTAAAAAGTATTGCCAGTAAAGGTTGCATTCACGGTCAGATCCACGGTGGTGCTCCCTGTATTCGGCATGAAGTAACCACCCGTGACCAGCTGGCTATTAATGGTAGCCGAAACGCTCGTAATGCCGCCCCCGCCGCCGGTGCAACTAGTCTGGCACGTGTTGCCGGCGCTGGCACAACAAGTCAGGCCGCCAGTGCACTGTGGCCCCGTCGAGCAGCAAGTTAGACCCGAAGTGCCGCAGTTACCGGTGCAACTGTTCGAACAAGCAACACCGTCATAAGGGTTTTGGTTGGAGTCATTACAACATTCTGAAGGAGTTGTCGTGGGCTGGCAGTTTGCAGGATTTTCACAAGGCGCCTCAGTACAAGAGGCTGATGAAGGTGGATTTGTGTCATTAGCACAAGAACTGCAAGAGGTCCCATTGCAAGCTTCGGAGATTCGAGGAATTGTAAGAAAGCATGAAACAAACGCCGCAAGAATAAATCCCTTAAGGGAACGTTCCTGCTTTTCTGCCTTTCGAGCCGTGCCGCGTGGAAAAAATCCCAGCGAGCCTTTCGGCGGGCGGGGCGAAGGTCGGGCCTTTATTTCTTCTCGCCACTTATTCATCACGCGCCTAGTATGGGGTTTGAATGTTACGCGAACATGTCGGGACTGTTAAATCCATGTTAAATTTCCCTTTTATGAGCCTTTAGGCCCCGAAACCGCGCCGTTTTTGACGTTTGTTGCTGCTTAGGTATGACTCGCTTTTTGTCTTTCTGCAAGGGTATTTAATAAGGTTCAGCGCCCTTCCCCGTTGGTCCATATTACTGGGGCCCACGGAGAAGGGCGATGAACTCTTTAATAGGAAGGGGGGAGGTGTGCGCTACCGGAAGAGGGCTGAAGTTAAAGGTCTGTAAATTCTTCCGGTGACAGATGGGCTTGACGCAGGATTGAGCGCAACGTTCCATGCGGCACGTCTCGGCTGTGCATGGGAAGCGTTACCAGAAGGCTCCCACGCCCAAGCTGTAAGTGACTCCCGCTTTGGCGGATCTCGTAGAAGCCGGCTTTCTTGAGTTTTCGAAGAACTTCGCGCGGACGGAGGACGGGGACTTTAGGCGGCATGCGCAATCAGGCGCACATTCACGTTCAAATCGAACGCCTCGACGATGGAATCCGGCGAAACCTGCACGGGATTTTCCGAAGGAGGAACCGGTCGAAGATAAGGCAAATTGTTTTCAATGGCGGTTTCCAGGTGCAAAGCTACGGCTTCCTGCAGCATCCGCTTGGCCTGTGAAGGCGTCTTCCCGCACGAAGCAACATCCACCTCCAGGCAGAGGGACGAAAACCCCCGCTTTTCTCTGAGTATCAACCCTGAAAATTTGAGTGATCGATCCTTCATAACGATATTACTTTATCATATCGCGGACATGACGGGACTGTTAAATCCATGTTAAATTTCCCTTTTATGAGCCTTTAGGCCCGAAAGATCGTCCTATTTTTATGTTTTTGCTAGCCTAGTTATGCCACGACTTTCGCCATTCCGCAAGGGTATTCATTAAGGGTTCTTGGTCTATTTTCATGGCTCCATCTTACTGGGGCCTCCGATGGGTGGTACACCTCCTCCGCGCGGAGGGGTTCTTGGCGCCGCCTCAAAATGGGTAGCCCCCCATCCCCCGTTAGCACGGGGGTAATGTCACCCATTTTTCTTCGGCCAGTCGAACCCCAAAACGCGCGGATTCCGGCGCACCACCCACCGGAGGCCAGAAAAGGACCTCCGGAAGGGCTGGGGTCTGGAGCGCGGGCCCCTCCTTGTTCTTATCGAGGAGGCCCGTCCCGCGCGGTTACGCATGCACGGGACGCGTAAGCTTCAAGGAGGCGCCAAGAAGCGCCCAGCGCGCGGAAGGCGCCGGCCCTTCTGGAGGTCCGTCTTGGCCCACGGAGAAGGGCGATGTTCTTTATTTATAGTTCGTTGAATTCTTCAACGCCAATTTGGGCTTGCTTGAGGAGCTTCTTGAGAAGGCCTATTCCGAGTTCATGGTGTTGTGGAATCGATAGGGTATAGAGGTAGTCAGGCTTGACCATCATGACGTGCGAACCGACTTGTCGATCAACCGACCAGCCTGCTCGGCGGAATTTTTTGACCGCTTCCGCCCCCGAGCAAATTTGGAGTCGAAGCCCCAAGGTTAAACCGCGACTTGAAGCGTCTGGGTGTGGCGCTTGACGGCTCTGGCGTTCATGACTTCCACCCAACCCTTGATGGCCTCCTCGATATTGGCCTTCACTTGAGCCAATGTTTTTCCCTGACTGACGCACCCGGGGAGCGCAGGCACTTCGGCCACGAAATACCCCATCTCATCTTGTTCAATCACCACTTTTAATTTCATAATTTCCGCTCCTCCACGACCCCATTACTATCGAGCGCACCCCAGAATCTCCTCTGGTCCCAATGTCATACGGATTATTGTATCACAGCACGCATTCTTGATTTTACGCTTTTTGCCTGCCCAGATATGCCGCGACTTTCGCCATTCCGCAAGCCTAATTAATAGGAAAGAGGGGGGTGTGGCCTGAGTGGGGGGAAAATTTTGTAAACTGACCAAAACTACCTAACGCTGGAGGTTCGCTATGAATTTGAAGATTCTGAAGTTGAGCGCGATCGGACTATTGGCTTTTTCGCTGACGGGTTGCCCGCCAAAAAAGCAGGTGAAAAAAGAAGCACCGAAGCCGGAAGAGCAGGCCAAGCCGGCGGAAGAGCCTTCCCTGCGCGGCAAGGATTATAAGGAAGTCCCGGAAGTCGTGACGGTTTATTTCGACCTGGACCAGGCGACCCTCCGCTCCGACGCGCGGGATGCCCTGGAAAAGAACTACCAAGTCCTTAAACAGCATGTCGACTGGGAAGCGCTGGTGGAAGGGCATTGCGACGAGCGCGGGACGACCGAATATAACCTCGGACTCGGCCAGAAGCGCGCGGCGGCCATTCGGCAGTATTACATGACGCTCGGGCTCGACGGCGGACACATCGCCACCCTCTCCTACGGGAAAGAACAGCCGGCCTGCGGCGAACATACCGACGAATGCTGGGCGAAGAACCGACGCGGCGTGACGAAAGTGCGGGCGGCGGAAACGAAATGAAGGATGGTACTGTAGGGGCGGGGTTCCACCCCCGCCCGCAATCCGATGCATCGCATGAAATCCATTTTGATCGGATGGAATTTCGCCGCGGGCAGGCACGGAGGCCTGCCCCTACAATAATTGTGATTTGTTGTCTGTCTTTTTCCGGATGCATCCTCGCCACCCAGAAAGACATTCTTCAGTTGGACGACAGCGTCACGCAGCTGCGCAAGAACCAGGCGGACTTGATCACGAAAATGTCGGACTTGAGCGGGAATCTGGAATCGCTCAACAGCCAGCTCGAATCCAGCCAGCAGCGGATGAGCGTTTTGTCCCAAAAGCTGGATGATCTGCAGGCGGACCTGCAGCGCCGGTTTAACGTGTTGAGCGGCCAGGTCACGGGAAGCTCAGGACAGGGGCTTTCCGCGCCGGGCGATCTCTACCGGGTGGCCTACAACGATTTCCAGGCGGGAAAATTCGACCTGGCGATCGTGGGCTTCCGGAACTTTTTGAGCCAGTACCCGAAAGTCGACCTTTCCGCGCAGGCGCAGTACAACATTGGGGAATGCGAGTTCGCGCGCAAAAATTATGTCGATGCCACCCGGGAGTTCGACAAGGTCATCGGGTCCTTTCCCAAAAGCGAATTCGCTCCCAAGGCCCTCTATAAAAAAGGCCTCGCTCTCCAGCAGGCGGGGAAAAAGACAGAATCCCATGAAGCGCTGCGCCGCCTTATTAAGGAATATCCTCACCACGATCTAACCAAGTCCGCCCGCGATCTCCTCTCCGAATAACGACCAACACCATGGCAAATGTCCAAATTCGTCATTCCCCGCGGTCGTTGGCGGGGAATCCATGGATCCCCTGCCAATGGCCGCAGGGGATGACGGCGTGCTTCCTTTTTACCATTTTCCTTTTGGTATGTCCTCGGTCGTACGGCGCGGAGGTGTATTTGGGTCTGCAGGCCTATGGCGGCGGCGGAAAGGCTCTGGGCGTCGGGATCGCTCCTTTTGCGCCAACCTCTCCCGATCAGGAGTCCAGTTCTCTGGCGGTCAGCCTCCGTTCGGTCATGCGCGAGGACATCCTTTTTACGCGGCTCTTTTCGGTGACGGAAGGCGGCCCGGTCCCGCAGGAAAAACTGGACTCGGTCGCCTGGAGCGGGCTCGGCGCCCAGGTCGTTGTCGGAGCCTCGGTCAAGGCCGACGGTCCTGACGTCGAGCTGGAATGCCGGATTTACGATGTCTCTTCGGGAAAAGTTCTCTGGGCCAAACAGGGGACCGGCCCGAAGCTGAACGCGCGGCGGCTCGCGCATTTGATGTCGGACCAGGTGACGTTTCAGCTCTCCGGCCAGCCGGGGATTGCGCATACGCGGATCGTTTTTGTGAACAATCATACCGGCCGGAAAGAAGTCTATGAGATGGATTATGACGGCATGAACGCGCGCCAGCTGACCCAGATGCATTCCATTACGCTTCTGCCGAAATGGTCTCCGGACGGGAAATGGATCGCTTTCAACAGCTATAAGGCGGGGAATCCGGACGCTTATCTCATGGATTCCAATGGTGGAAATGTGCGCGACCTTTCCACGCGGCAGGGCTTGAATACCGCTCCCAACTGGTCGCCGGATGGGGAGAACCTCGCGCTGACCTTGTCCCGCGGAGGGGACCCGGAACTTTATCTCTTGGAGCGGTCCGGCCGCATTCTTCGGCGGCTGACCTATGTCAAGGGCGTCGATACGAGCCCGAGTTTTTCGCCTAACGGCCAGCAGATCGCCTTCATTTCCGACCGGTCTGGGAATCCCGAACTGTATGTGATGGACGTGACGGGCGCCAACGTTCAGCGCCTGACCTATGGCCAATGGGCGGACGCGCCGGCCTGGTCGCCGCGCGGGGATGCGATCGCTTATGAGCGGCAGCGCAGCCAGGGACGATTCGACATTTATATCGTCGAGCCTTCGGGCCGCAACAACCACCTGATTTCGGAAGCGGGCGCGCGCAATGAGAACCCGAGCTGGTCGCCGGACGGGCGGTTTATCGCCTATGCGTCCGATCGCGACGGCCCCATGAAGATTTGTACGATGGGGGCGGACGGGAGCAGTCCGCACTGCTTGACCCCGTTGCCCGGGGAATCTTCGACGCCAAGCTGGGGGCCATGAAACGCGACCTCTTATCGATTACGGACTTCGCGCCGAAAGAAGTTGAGCAGCTCCTTTTTTCCGCCGCGCAGCTGAAAAAGTCGCCTTTCCGGCCGAAAACCCTCGCGGGAAAAACGGTGGCGCTCGTCTTCGAGAAGCCCTCCACGCGGACGCTGGTGTCTTTCGCCGCCGGCATTCAGGCCCTGGGAGGGTTTCCGCTCGTACTTCAATCGGACGCGCTCCAATGGAAGCGCGGGGAAACGATCCCGGACATGGCGCGCGTGATGACGCGCTACGTGCAGGCCGTCATGATCCGCGCGCGGCGACACGCCGATGTCCAGGAATTCGCCCGGCACACGACCGTGCCGGTCATTAACGGCCTGACTGAAAGCGAGCATCCCTGCCAGGTGCTGGCCGACCTCATGACCCTCTGGGAGCGCCAGGGGCGCAAGCTCGCCAACGTGCGCAAGCTCAAGATCGTTTTCCTCGGAGACAGCAACAACATGTCGCATTCGTGGCTGCTCATGTCCGGGATGATGGGCCTGCACTTCGTGCTGGCCTGCCCGACGGGCTACGACCCGGATTCCGAGGTCCTCCGCCGCGCCAAGCAGCTCGCTGTGACGTCGGGCGGCAGCCTCAATGTTGTCCATGACCCGCAGGTGGCGGCGATGAGCGCCGATGTGCTTTATACGGACGTCTGGACCTCCATGGGACAGGAGTCCGAAGAATCGAAGCGCCGCGAGGTGTTCAATTCCTTCCAGCTCAATCAAGCCCTCCTGGCCAAGGCCAATCCGGAAGCGGTCGTCCTGCATTGTCTTCCGGCGCGGCGCGGAGAAGAGATCACCGATGAGGTGATCGAAGGGCCGCATTCCATCGTCTTTGACCAGGCGGAAAACCGCCTGCATGTCCAAAAGGCCATCCTCCTCAAATTGATGGGAAAATAACGTGCCCGTCAACGGGGGCAAGGCGCGCGTCCGCTTCCTATATAACCGTCTTTACAAGCATTACGGACCCCAGCGCTGGTGGCCGGCCAGGACTGCTTGGGAGATGATGGTAGGCGCGATCCTCACTCAGAACACGGCCTGGTCCAACGTCGAAAAGGCCATCAACGCGTTGAGAGGTGTAAGGGCGCACCGCAGTGCGCCCTTCCCCTCGGTTGAAACCATCGCGACGATGCCCCGGCGCCGCCTCGAAAAATTGATCCGTCCATCCGGGTATTTCCGGCAGAAAGCCGAACGCCTTCAGCGCTTCGCGCGCGCTTTGCTCAAAGATCCGTCCCTTCCTCGCCGCCGCGAGCGCTTGTTGGCGCAGCATGGCGTTGGGCCGGAGACGGCGGATTCCATCCTGTTGTACGCGGCTCACCAGCCGGTCTTCGTCGTGGATGCCTACACCCGCCGGATCGGCCGGCGGATGGGCTTGTTCAACACGGATGAGTACGCGGAGGTCCAGGCGTTTTTTCAAGAGCGTCTACCGCGGGAGGCGGCCCTGTATAATGAATTCCACGCGCTGATCGTACGGTTGGCAAAAGAAGTCTGTACGAAGCGTGATCCCACCTGCGCCGTGTGCCCCGTGCAGGCGGATTGCGCTTACGCCCTCAGGGGGTCGAGATGACAAAAGCTCTGGTCGTATACGTGACCGTTCCCAGCCGCCAGGAAGCCGCCAAAATAGCGCGGGCTCTGGTCCATGAAAAGCTGGCCGCCTGTGTTTCCGCGATCCCCGGAGTGTCTTCATGCTTCCGGTGGAAGGGGCGGATGGAACGGACACAAGAAATCCTGCTGATGATCAAAACCACGCCGCGCCGCTACCCCGCGCTGGAGAAGCGGATTCGATTCCTGCATTCCTATAAGGTGCCTGAGATCCTGGCAACGCCGGTCGTGGGAGGGAACGCGGAATACATTCGATGGTTGAGAAAATCCATCGAAAAGTAAGGGCGCACAGCTGTGCGCCCTTACAAATAATCCTCGCCTCTGCCTCTCCGCGTCGTCGTCAATTGCTCAGGAAACTAGGTATTCCCTTTCGCGTGATGCCGAGCCATATTCTCGAGACTTCCTCGCACAAGCGTCCGATACGGCTTGTTCAGGACCTGGCTCTGCGCAAGGCCAGGGAGGTCGCCGGGCGACTGCACGAAGGGATCGTGCTCGGCGCCGACACGGTTGTCGTGCTTCATGGAAAAATTCTCGGCAAGCCGCGCAACGCCAAAGACGCCGGCCGCATGCTGGGCAGGCTCTCCGGCACGACGCACCGTGTCTATACGGGGGTGGCGCTCGTGGACGCGGCGAGAGGAGAGTCCGTCGTCAGTTATGCGCGTTCGGATGTGCGGATGAAGAAAATTGCCAAGGAGGACCATCGGCGCTTGTCCGGCCGGCATCTGGACAAAGCGGGGTCGTATGCGATTCAGGAAAAGAAGGACCCGTTGGCCCGCGTGGTGAAAGGGTCCTACGACAATGTGGTGGGTCTTCCTCTTTCGACGGTCAGAGCGCTTCTGAAAAAACTTTCCCGAGCCGTTTGATTCCTTCCTCAATCTGTTCCGGCGAGGAATTCGTAAAGTTCAGCCGCAGGGTCTCTTCGCCGCCGCCGTTGGCATGAAAGACATTCCCGACGACAAAAGCCACGTTGGCATCAATCGCTTTCTTGAAGACCTTTCCCGCCGACATTCCTTTGGGAAGCATGCACCACACGAACATCCCTCCTTCCGGGGGCACCCAGCGCACCGAGGAGGGGAAATAGCGGTCCATTGCGGCCAGCATCGCGCCGGCGCGCCGGCGGTAGGATTCAATGATGAGCGGGATATGCCGCTCCAGATGTCCGCTCTTTCCGTAGTGATAAACCGCTCTCTGGAGAAGCGAGTTCGGCTGAAGGTCCGCGGCCTGTTTGGCGAGGACGAGCGCCTGAATGATTTTCGGTTCCGCGATCACAAAGCCGAGACGGATCCCCGGTGAAAGAATCTTGGAGAACGTGGAAAGATAGATGACGCCCCTCCCTTTGGCGAGACTGTAGAGGGAAGGCTGACTCTCTCCGGAGAACCGTAAATATCCGTAGGGGTCATCCTCTACGACCGGCAGTTGATGCCGATGCGCGAGCTTCAAAAAATCAAGCCGGCGCCGGCGGCTCATCGTGATGCCGGAAGGATTTTGAAAAGTGGGGACCAGATAGGCCAATTTCGGTTTTTCCCGGCGGATTTTTTCTTCCGCCTTGTCGATGAGGAGCCCTTCCGGATCCATGGGGACGCAGGCGTAGCGGGCCTGATAGGCGTTAAAGGCTTGAATGGCGCCCAGATACGTCGGGTTTTCGACCAGGACCTTATCGTTCGGATTAAGAAAGATTTTTCCGATGAGATCGAGCCCCTGCTGGGAACCGTTCGTGAGCAGCATCCGGTCCGGCGTGCATGGGAGACCGTGGTGCGCGAGCCAGGCGCAGAGGAATTCCTTGAGCGCCGGATAGCCTTCCGTCACGTCGTATTGGAGGGCGGCGGCCCCGTCCTCGCGCAGCGTCTGATTGAGCGCTTCCTGGAACGCTTTGACGGGGAAGAGTTCCGGCGCCGGCAGCCCGCCCGCAAAAGAGATGATTTCCGGGCGCTTGGTGATTTTGAGGATTTCACGGATGGTGGAGGCCTGCATGCGCGCCATGCGCCTGGCGAACCGGGGATTATTCACAGGATTTCATGTGCGCGGCAATCGTTTCCAATTCTGCCGGAGAGAGCGTTTTTCGCCCGAGGGGAAAAAGCGCCTGATCTTCCTGATCGAGGTGCGCCAGAAACAGCTTCATCAGGTTGTCGAAGCGGCCGCGCCAATCGGGATTGACGCCGTTTTTCCGGAGCCGGATGGCGAGGCTTTCCACCGTAAACACGACCGCCGCATGGTCATTGCGCAGCTGGTGGACCAGGCCGCGATCGGCGACGCGCTTGTCGTCGTCCAGGACGCGGCAGTAGCCGTCTTCTTTCTTGAAATGCGTCTGGAGCGCTTTCTGGAAAGCGTCCAGTTCCCGGGGCAGGGTCTTGGGGCCCTTCTCCATGGCCGCGCGGAGCGCCTCCGCCTGTTTGCGCAAGGATTGGTGATCGGCCGCTAAGAGGTCGTGGGGATTCATCGGGATCAATGGAAATTGGTGCCCCCAACGGGATTCGAACCCGTCCTACAGCCTTGAAAGGGCTGTGACCTAACCACTAGTCTATGGGGGCGTTGCGGCATTATATATAATGCTTGTTCGTCGACGAAGACGCTT
>Ga0182027_10000327_pt1 | contig 82231 bp, 82 predicted proteins | sample 712E1DmetaG_FD_121300 | JGI IMG/M metagenome (GOLD analysis project Ga0182027, IMG submission 121300) | Permafrost microbial communities from Stordalen Mire, Sweden - 712E1D metaG (Illumina Assembly) | ecosystem: Environmental > Terrestrial > Soil > Wetlands > Permafrost | place: Sweden... | reverse complement strand
GTGGTGTAATGGATTAGCATACTTCTCTGGCTGAGGTAGAGGAATGGGTTCGAATCCCATCTGGGGCACTTAAGGCTTTAAAAATTGAGCCAGAGCAATTCTTAAAGCCGAATTCTTCTTGTAAAGAGCAATAATTCTGTTATACTTTAAGCATCTACCTCAGCCGGAGCAGTATGCTTCATATTTAGTCGAGCCGCAAATACTTTGCGGCTCTTTTCTTTTTATAGGATAGCAACCACCCTACTCCAACCCGCCCCTGCGTTCTTGACCTTCACCGGCAAGCATGAAACTGTAAAACCATAAGGCTTTGGAATGGCGCCCAAATTGCCCAAACGTTCCATATGGCAATATTCTCTGCGTCGTCCTAAAAAATGACACGGCCAAATTTTACTTTTGTCTTTGGTGCTCAAAAATTCTTTGAACATTAAAAAGCATGGACGGTCCAACCCAATAGTATCAATACCCATCATCTTAATCCCGCAATCCAGCAAATATTCTACCGCATCCGGTGTGCAACCGACATACTTGTTGACATAATCATCTGATCCTAAAAGCTTATCGCCCCCTGTATAAAATAGTATAATATCCATAGGCTTTAATTTATAGTTAATTCTTTCGAGGGCTGTAACCACTTCTTTCTTACCAATAGCATCCGGGAATTTCAAATGCGTAAAATCAAGCACAACCCCAGGCCCATAACACCACTCTAAGGGTACATCCATAATTTGCTTGGCAGGCTTGCCTTCACAAATTGAGCCATAATGAAAAGGCGCGTCCACATGCGAACCCATATGCACTGAAGAATTGACTACTTCCAAAGATAGCATTTCTCCATTAGGAATTTCTTCAGCTCCGGCCACCCGTTCGCCGCGATCAAAACGCTCTTGACCATTAGGCTGTTTGGACATCACCACCCAATTAAAATGCTCAACCCCGGCTTTGTGCGTGATGCGCTCAATTTTAGCCGCGTGGGTTTCGACTAAGGTGTCGTCTATAGGCAAACTAAGATCTATAATTTTCATAAAAGGCTTTCCACTACCGCGGGGCCTGTCTCGGACTTGGTATTAAGGTGCTCCTAATTGAAATGAATACGTCACAGCCTTAGCTCCAGGTGGTTTACCTCAATTAGCACTGAGAGCCGTCACCGTCCGCCCCTTAACACCAAGTCCGAGCCACCCGCCGCAAGGTAATAATATTTAACTTATTTTAGTTTTTAAAATCTCAACAATATCATTAAACGAATGGGTTTTCTTGAGTTCGTTATCTTTAAGCGAAACGCCTAACTCTTTTTTAATCACCACCGAAATTTCCACCATTTCGGTTGAATCAATGCCTAAAGATTCATCTAACTTATCCCCCGGAATGATTTCGCCTTCTTGAATATCAAGGACTTTTTTAAAGATAGCTTTGAGTTTGTTTTCAATGTCTGTTTGGGCGCTCATTAATTCCTCCGTCTTAAGGCTTTTGTAAAATCAAAACACAATTGATCCCACCGCGGCCGCGGTTGATGATCATGGCATTCTTGATATTTTTTTCTTGGGCTTTGTTAACACAATAATTCAAATCACATTCCGGATCAGGGGTTTCATAATTAATCGTCGGTGGAACTATGTTATGTTCCATCGCCAAAACTGTGGTAATCACATCCAACACTCCGCTGGCCCCCAACATATTACCATAAATTGATTTAGGTGCAGAAACTGTGACTGTCTTGGCATAAAGTCCAAAAACATTTTTAATCGCTTTTGTTTCAGTCGCGTCCCCAATTTGGCTGGCTGCGCCGTCGGCACAAATATAATCAATGTCCTTAGGCTGCAACCCCGCATCATCCAAAGCGATTTGAATAGCACGACCTAATTGAATAGCATCACGGCAAGGCTCAATGCGATTAACCGCGTCCGTCGTAGTCCCATAGCCAATGATATGGGCATATACATGCGCGCCTTCGCGTTGAGCAACCCTTGCTTGCGGCTCTAAAGTCAATACGCCAGCCCCTTCAGCAATGGCCAAACCATCCCGATTTTTATCAAAAGGACGGTACGCGCTATGAGGATGGTCATTATTTCCCGTCATCATTCCAGAGGTGTTACAGCACAATAAGGCATAAGGCGTCACCGGCGCCTCCATGCCCCCGGCCAAAATAAAATCACATTTACCGCGGATAATGGTCCGCGCTGCGTAACCGATGGCCATCAAAGAGCTCGCACGGTCAGCCACTATCGTTTTACTAAATCCCTTGATGCCATAATGAATAGATACCTGCCCCTGCGGCGCTGCCGGAAACCAGGCTGAAGCCATAAAAGGACTGACCCCTTCACGGCCTTCCAAATACATATCGCGCAGTTCTGTTTCGGCATAAAGCCAGCCGCCTATGGCATTGCCCATAAAAATACCCACACGCTTAAGGTTCTCTTGGGCTAAATTGATTTTGGCATCTTCCAGAGCTAATTGCGAAGCCACCAACGCCATGTGCGAAAATAAATCAATTTTCTTTAATAAACGTGACGACACATTGCTATAACCTTCCAATTCTTTGACATGCCCGGCAATTCTCGAAGGATATAGTGAAGCGTCGAAACGCTCAATTTTTTCTACAGCGCTGCGGCCGGCCTTAATATTCGACCAGAACACCCTTTTTTCGATCCCGCTGGGCGAAATAATTCCGAGCCCTGTGATAGCTATTTTTTCCATAGTTAACCTTTATACCTCTGCAAAATCATGGCTGAATGAATTCCTGAAAATCCACTGGAAGTTTTTAAAATGCAATCCACTTTTTTCTCAATAGCCTTGTTGGGGATATAGTACAAATCACAACCCGGGTCCGGTTCTTCTTGATTAATCGTCGGCGGCAAAATATTGCGTTCAAAAATCATGGAGCTTAACGCCAGTTCTATGCCATTGGCCCCGGCCAAAGGATGGCCTATCATGGATTTCACCGACGAAATAGGCACATTATACGCATGTTTCCCTAAAGCCATTTTATACGCACTGGTTTCAAACACATCATTCTGACGAGTGGAAGAACCATGGGCGTTAAGATAATCGATAGCCTCTGGTTTAATACCAGCATCTTCCAGAGCTAAAGTGATACAATCCGCCATAGCGTCCCCATCAGGCGGCAAATCCGTCATATGATACGCATTGCAGGTGGTGCCAAAACCGGTGATTTCACAATAAATCCTGGCCCCCCGCTTTAAGGCGTGAGTCAATTCTTCAACGACCAGTAAACCGGCACCTTCAGAAATCACAAAACCGTTACGCTTATTATCAAAAGGCCGGCTGGCTTTTTGGGGCTCGTCGTTATGGACAGACAAAACGTTGACCGTATCAAAAGCCCCGAAGGTAATAGGCGTGATGGGAGCCTCTGAGGCCCCGGTTATCATAATATCAACATCCCCGTCGCTGATAGCTTCATAAGAAAACCCAACGGAATCTGTGCCTGCGGTGCATCCTGTGGAGATGGTATTGCAAATGCTTTGCAGCCCGTATGTAGCGGAAATTTCGCTGGAAGGCGTGTTAAACATGGCGGCATCATACAAATCCGGACGGACAATCCGCGGATTAATAGGTTTTTTCCCGCTGTCAGTGACCAAGGCAAATTCTTCTTCCATGTATTTCGTTCCGCAAATAGCATTAGCTAAAGACACGCCCATACGCTCGCGATTGACTTTAGATAAATCGAGACAAGAATCCTCCAATGCCATCCGTGCCGCCACACAGGCAAACTGCACATAGCGATCCATGCGCATAGCATCCTCAAAACTAAGTCCTAAAGCCACCGGGTCAAAATCAGAGACCTGCGCGGCAATCTTAGTATTAAAAATAGACACATCAAATTCCGTCACCCGACGCACGGCGGACGTCCCGTTCATCATAGCGCGGTAACAATTGTCATTACCAATGCCATTGGGAGAAATAATCCCGACGCCAGTCACCACCACTCTGCGCTTCTTATGCATGACAAATCAACTCCCCTAACCCCTCTTTAAAAAAAGAGGGGGAAATTTTAACTTTTTAAAGTCTCATTCATTAAATTATTATGACTGGCGATGACCACCCATCGTTCAGGGGTTTTCTTCCAGGTCATCGTATAACGCCTGATCACACGTTTGCCGCCTTCGGCATTGACTTCTACGGTAAAAATAAAATATTGCAGAATGGCAATGTCCCCGTGCAATTTTATTTGAATGGGCCTTAATTCACAAATTGCGATTTTAGTGCTCTGAGTCCAGAAACCCACCCATTTTTCCAACCATGGGCGGTCAACCGGGATGGGACTCTCATGCCCGTAGCCGATCATGTCAGGATGAATAAATTTAATAAATTCATCCACACGCTTGTTGATCAGATGGTCCCAATGCGTCTCTAAAGCATTCCATACCTCTCGCTCAGTTTGGTTCCAATTTTCAGGAATCCATGAAGCTAATTTTGAACTCATATCACCTCTCCCTTGGCAGATCATCGGGTCCTGGCTCGTCATGACGTTACGGTGCTCCTGATTCGAAGGGCAACAATTGGGCAGTCACCGTCCGCCCCGTAACATCATTCCTCGCCACCCGATGATACGCTTATTTAAAGACTCATTAAACTCTTTACTTCTTCAACACTAAAAAATTTGCCCCTACGTTCAACCTCATGCACCATATCCACTACTTTGCTGTTTAACGTCGCCGGTATTTTTAAATGATGGGCCAACTGAACCACCTCGCCGTTGATAAAATCAATTTCGCTGGGCACCTTGCGCATGATGCTTTGTAAAATAGACCCATATAATGCCTCACGGCTTAAAGACGTTAAAGTCTTATGAATAATCCCGGCAGCTTCTTTTATAGGCATCTTCACCAAACCATACATTCTTTCTTTTGGGAAATCCGGCAAGGAGACCAATTCTATCTCCGCCTGAGTGACAATGTCGAGCCCTTCTTTTAAAAGCATAATACTCAAACGGCATAAATCCATATCGGCAAAAGTCTCCTGCATGCTTTTTCCGACAAGCGCCGGGATGCAATTATTGAAATTCACAAAAAGCTTTAAATATTTCTGACCCAGAATATCAGAGCTTGGGACCGTCTTAAAAGCTTTGCTTAAAACCGCGATAATGGCATGCGTGGTCGGATCCAAATAACCGAACGGACGTCCGATAATCCAATCCCCCTCAAAATTAAAAGTGATAACACCGGGCTCGATATAGGTGGCGCCAAACATGACAATACTGGAAAGTTGACGGTCACGGTCAACATGGCTGCTTAAAATATTATCCGCCTGTACCCCATTTTCCGTAGTTAACAGTAACCCTTTTTCCAAATACTCGCTATTAGCCGCAAAAGCTTCCTCTATATCCTGGGTTTTAACGGCAAAAATCACCAGATCATAAGACTGATCCAAACGAGTCAAGGCCGGCACTTGAATGGTTTCGCTGCCGCGTACCCCCTTGATCATTAAACCCTTGGCATTAATGGCATCGACTTGCGGCCTACGCCCGATGAGAACAACATCCTCACCCGCTTTTTTTAAGTAGGCAACGATGATTCCGCCGATAGCCCCTGCACCTATAACAGCAATTTTCATATATGTTTCTTATAATCAAACCCGACGTCGCTCATTATACGGATCATCATACTGTAAAAAGCTTTGGGCACCTCGGTTAAAAATGCCCTAACAATATCCTCTTCTTCTACTCGCAGAGAACCGCGAAGGCGCGCATTCTCTTCCGCTTTTTTATTAACCACCTCTTGGGTCAACCTTCTATGAAACGTGGGGATTATGTTGAGCATTTTATTATACTTGGCTAACGCCCCAGCTTCCCAATCCATGTTAGTTTGAATAGTTACCATTTTTTAAAACCAGCTAGTTACTAAAGATTTACCGCCGGGTGTTTGGTCGACGGTGATATTTTTAAGCTGAGTATATTCCCATAAACCCTGACGGCCCAGCTCACGGCCAAACCCGCTTTGTTTATAACCGCCAAAAGGTACTTCATTGGAGAATGCGCCATAGGTATTAATCCATACAGTCCCGCAGCGCAAACGCCTAGCCACTTGATTGGCTTTTTCCAAATCTTTACTCCAAATCATGGCCGCTAAACCATATTGAGTATCATTGGCCATTTGGATGGCTTCCTCTGTCGAGCTAAATGGTAAGACACACAAAACCGGCCCAAAAATTTCTTCCTGGGCAATGCTCATCGTATTCTTCACATTGATAAAAATCGTCGGCTCTAAATAAGCCCCCTTAGGATTAACGTCAGGAATCTGGCCGCCGCAGACAAGTTTAGCTCCTTCTTGTTTGCCTTTTTCAATATATTTAAGGACCTGGTCGCGGTGTGCCCTGCTGACTAATGGCCCGAATTCCGTTTCAAAACTATCCGCAGGTCCGATTTTTAAATTTTTAGCACGAACCGCCAATTGGTCGACGAACTCTTGATAAATTTTATCTTCCACTAAAAGCCGTGAGCCGGCCGTACACATTTGCCCCTGATTCATAAAAATCGCGGACAAACTGCCTCCAATGGCTGCTTCCCTGTCACAATCGGCAAAAACGATATTGGGTGACTTGCCGCCCAATTCAAGGGTCAGTTTCTTAACACTCTTGGCAGCTAAAGCCATGACCTCTTGCCCCGTCTTGGTCGATCCGGTAAAGCTCACCATGTCAACCAAAGAAGAGCCGACTAATTCTTGACCTAATTGGGCCCTGGAGGAAGTCACCACATGCAATACCCCTTTAGGCAAGCCCACCTGATCAATCAATTTTGCCAACAACACCACAGCCGCACAAGCTACGCGAGACGGTTTAAGAATGACAGTATTGCCTGCCAATAAAGCAGGTGCCAGTTTCCAGGCCGACATGATCAACGGATAATTCCACGAAATAATCGCCACCACAACCCCCACCGGCTCTCGCTCGAGTATGGAAAATACCGGTGAAGCAGTTTTGACTATCTCATTAGTCAAATTCCCAGGCAAATTCCCAAAATATTCAAACGTTTCCGCCGCTGTAGGCACGTCGATAAAAGTCGTATGCTTAATGGTTTTTCCGGTTGAAGCACATTCACAATCAGCTAATTCTTTGGCATTGTCCCTGATCAGTCCGGCTATTTTAAGCAAGAATTGCCCGCGCTCCTGCATACTCATTTGCGGCCAAAGGCCTGTGTCAAAGCTCGCACGCGCGGCAGTGATGGCCGTTTTTACATCCGCGGCATCTACATCGGGTATACGCGCAAACACTTCACCGTTGGAAGGATTGACAGCATCAAAATATTTACCACTTGTCGTATTCATTTTATTCTACCGCCACCTGTGTCCATAATTGAAAAATACGGCTGCAAGGCGCATACCATTTGGAAATGCGCGCGAAATCTCCCCTCAAGCTCATTTTCTTCTGGGTCGTGGCTACAAAGGGGTCGATTTCACGGTTAAAAACCGCGCGCCAAATCGATTCATTGGCTGTAATCAAAAATTCCGCCTCTTTATCCTGGCCGGTCTTGGTGATGCGTCCATTTTCAAATTTAAAACTATACACATCCCCGGTCTCCTGCAAACAGACAGCCAAATCCATATTCATGGCGGTTTTTTTGCCTAATTCCTGCATTTGCCCGTCGGCATTGACTAAGCGGACGATTTCTGCGATTTGTTCTTTGGAAAAAAGTTTGTATTTCTTCACTTGCGTTAGGGGATTTCCCTGGAGTGCTTTCACATTCAGTCCTAGTTCGCTTGGCAACGGGCTTGGGGACACGTTCCTCGCTTCGCGGGGAACATGTCCCCGGGTTGGCGTCGCTTCGCTGCGGACGTTTGAAGATGCCCCTTCTTCAGCCATCCGCTGATAATAGACTGCAGCGGAATCCACTTTCAATTGTTCTTCCAATTCCTGAACCAGCACAAAGGCACGAAATAAATCCGGCCCTACAGCGACAACGCCATGATTACGCAGAACAACTATATTATTCGCCTTCAACTCTTTAATGACAGGTGCCGCATCCGTCACGGAAGGTGTAGTTTGCTCAATGGATTTAACGCACCCCAAATAAAATTTCGCTTCAAAAGTTTTAGGCGTAAACGATTCATTAACTAAAAAGAACCCGTTCGTGTACGTCGCATGTGTGTGCACAACAGCCTGAATCTGAGGAAAATTCTTGTAAATTTCCGTATGCATTAATTTTTCGCTTGAAGCTTTCCCCTCACCGATGGTTTCACCGTCCATATTGATCAACACAACATCTTGTGCCTTTAAATATCCCAAACAAGTGCCTGTCGCTGTGATCAGTAAGGTGTGAGCATCCACACGGGTGCTGATATTGCCGTTAAAACCCGTGACCAGCCCCTTGTCCCAAAGCAACTTGCCGATTTCGATAATTTTGTTTTTCAGTTCTTCAGCATTCATATATTTTTTCATGATTATCGGGTCCTGCCCTCGGGTTTCCTGTAGGGGCCGACCTTGTGTCGGCCCATCCAGCGGGCGGACATAAAGTCCGCCCCTACGTTGCCCCTCCCTCGGTCACCCGATAATATCCCCGTCTATCTTTATCTCAAGTACTTAACTGGAACCCATTCCACTAAAGGCACATAACTATGTGTTCCCGCAGGAGTGATTCTTTTCCCCTCAAAACTTAAAACGGATTTAGGGTCTCCTAAAAATCTTGCCCTATGCTCTGCGGGCAATAATTTAAGAGGAATTTTATGCTTATGAGCTAATACAGCCAATATCAAAGCCCCCATATCGCACAAAGCTCCCGTACCATCCGCATACTGGCAGGCTATAATCACCTCTTTGACCCATCCTTTAAAAAATAGGAATCCCGCCATATTATCACTGATGATCGTCGGTGTTATGCCCCTTTTTAAAAGAACTTGTGCTGTTTTACGCCCCGCCTCCAAAGTGGGTCTGCCTTCACAAATAAATGCATGACCACCTTTAGCCAATTTCACTTTGGGCAAAAATTTTGAGCTAAAGATCCCCTGCAATAAATAAATGGATTTAGTTTTATAGTCCTGCATGAATCATAATCGCTTTCGTTATCAGTTGATGAGGCACCACATCAAATCCCGGATAAAAACCTTTAACGCCCCGACCAAATACTTTCTTGCCTTGAAAATTTAATAATTCATCAGCATCCCGCAATTCAATGGGCATATCCCTACCGCAAGCCACCCCTCGGGAAGGCTGGGTCAAAACAATGAGAGGAATATTAAATTCACGCGCTAAAACAGCCATTTGATAACTGCCGATTTTATTGGCAACATCCCCATTCGCTGCACAGCGGTCGGAGCCAATAATGACACGATTGACCAATCCATCCGCCATTAAAGAGGCCACGGTATTATCTGCAACTAAAACAACCGGCACCCGGGCCTTCTGCAATTCCCATACCGTTAACTTAGCTCCCTGCATATAGGGCCTGGTTTCGGTAGCAAAAAACTTAACATGCTTACCTTCTGCCAGCCCCAAGCTTGCCGCCATGGCCAGCTCGCCGCTGACATTACAATGTGTTAAAACGCAATCCCCTTCCTTTAACTCCTGGGCAATGGCCTTGACCCTTTGCAAACGACGGGCTCTAATACCTGATAAAAAACTTTCTATCGTTCTCCTTACAGCGCTGCGCACATCTGCGCCGTTGGTGGAAGCCTTTTGCGCTACGCCTAGGACTATCCCTGTGACCTCAGCAAAAGGAAAGGTCGGACGAGAATTATTAAGCTCTTGGGCCACCGTCTGTAAATGTTTAATCAAATCCCCTTTAGGATTTAACTCTAATAAAAAAGTATTCAGCACCACCAAAAATTGGCCGAAGGCGCGGGTTTTCATTTGACGGATAACAGCGACCGCCTCTTTAACATTTTTAACAGGAATGTACTTAAGTTTCTCCGGGACCAAGGTCTCGTCGAGAACATACAGCACATTCTTTTTAATATACGCCGGCCAAAATAAAGGTGATTCGAACATAATTTTCTACTCTTTAGCTGATCATCGGGTCCTGTCCTCGGGTTTCCCCAGCATGCTCGCCCTCTCAATACCGAGGACTCCTTAAGGTCGCAAAGGCCTGCGCTTGCTGGGGAGCCCTCGCTCCCATCGGCCACCCGATGATATGCTAACTACTTCCTTTCCAATTGTTTAACTAATTCCATAGCCATCTGAATAAGCATGCTCTCAGCCATATAGTAACTGGGATTCATAAATCCCATCTCTCCGGTAATTAAATTATCTGAAACCGCCAAAATGGACACCGCCGGAATTTTATATACCTGGGCAATGGTCAAAAAGGGGCTGCTTACCATATCCACCCCGATAGCCCCCTGGTCGATCACGCCATTAACAATTTCCTTAGTTTCACGCAAGATAGCATCCGTTGACCACACCTTACCCTCATGCACGGTGGCACCACTGGCCGCTGCCATATTTTTAGCAATCCCGGTAAATTTCTTCGTCAAAGCCCCATCCGGGACAGTAACAAATTTTTCATCCACATAATAAGGAGAAACGCCTTCCCCGCGCACACAGCCTGTGGCCATAATAAAATCACCTATTTTAATATCTTTGCGCAGGGCCCCGCAGCTGCCGATGCGGATAAGCACCTTAGCTTGGGCATGACATAAAATCTCCGTCGTAATGGCTGTATCCGCGGCAAAACGTCCGCCATTGATGGCGGTCACGCGGACACCATTAATATTCCCGGTGAACATGGTGTATTCCATAAAAGAAAAATTCTTGACGGGATTTTCCATTTTCTTGACTAGACTATCCAAACGTTCACGAGGGCCGGGCACAATCGCATAAGAACCGATATCTTGGGGCCTTAACTGCACCATCGCCATCAAATCCTTGCCGCTTAAATGCACATCTCTGGTCATTCTCTCTGACATATAAAAATCTCCCTTTCCCTCGGTCACCCGATGATACGCTTTTGTTAAACTCGTAATAGTTCTTTATCTATTTTCCCGACACGGTTTTTAGGCAACGCCGCCCGGATTTCAATGGTTTGCGGCACTTTAAAATTGGCCAAATGTTCGCGGACAAAATACTTGATCTCTAAAGGCTCGACGTTAACCCCTTCTTTTAAAACCACAAAAGCTCTAATGGACTCCCCGCGCATATCATCCGACACGCCGATCACCGCCGCCTCCAGCACGCCTTGATGCTTGCACAAAGCGGCCTCCACCTCCGGGGCATACACAATTTGCCCGGCCACTTTAATCATCTCTTTCTTGCGTCCCACAATATATAAAAATCCCTCATTGTCAAAGCGCCCCAAGTCCCCGGTATGAAACCAGCCGTTGTGTTTGGCCAGGCGGGTTGCCTGAGGGTCTTTATAATACTCCTGCATCACCACCCAGCCGCGGATAACAATTTCACCGACTTTGCCGGATTCAAGAAGCTGATCGTCGTCATCAACAACTCTAATTTCACAATTGGGTGCCGCCTTGCCTACACTTTCAATCTTAGGATTATCTAAAGGGGTGACCGTGTTAGGAGGACAGGTTTCAGTCATACCCCAGCCGTTGAGCAATTTAGCGTTAGGACAATATTGATGGAAACGCTCCAAAATATCCGGTGAATTAGGAGCGCCGAAAACCACGACCCAGCGTAAAGAAGACAAATCAAACTGATCGATATGCTTAAGCGTCAATAAAGCCGTGTACATCGGCGGAACAATATGAAAACACGTCACTTGATACCTCGTCACATTCTTTAAAAATTCCAACGGATGAAAGCGGTCCATCAAGACCAGCGTAATACCAAAAATGATGCAATTTTGGATATAAATAAAACCGCCGATATGGCTTAAAGGGATGGCGCATAATTTCACGTCCTTTGGACTTAAATCCACAAAATATTTCATAGCCTCCGGAGAGCCTTGCAGATGTTTGTAATTAAGCAAAATGCCCTTGGGGTTCCCGGTTGTGCCTGACGTATACATGATTAAAGCAGGCGCATTCTCCGGCACTGCCTGAGGTTTGAATTCTCCGGCTACGGGAAGAAACAATTGCTCAAAATCCGCCCCTAAAGAAATAACGGTTTTTAAAGAAGGAATGTCCTTTTGTATACCCGCCCAATCTATCTCCGGCTTTTCTAAAGCCACCACAAACTCTGCCTCAGCATGTGACAAACAAGCCATCAGTTCGTCTGTTTTGAGCATATAATCCAAAGGCACAACCACAGCCCCTAAAAGAAAAGACGATAGATAGCTATACACATATTCGGGGCAATTGGGTAAATAAAGGGCTATTTTTCGGCCATGACCTACCCCCAATGACTTCAAGCCTCGGGCTAAAGCCAGCACTTTAGCTTTTAAATCCCCAAAGCTCACTATCTTATCTTTAAATACAATAGCTGGCTTTTTCGCAAAAAGCTGTGCGGAATCAGTTAAAATTTGATAAACATTCATAAATTTAAAAAGTCATACTTAGATATTAAAATTTTAATAGGAAGATTTTAATATAAGAAGGTAGGATGTCAAGAAGTTTAATACCGATAGAAAAAAGACCCAATAGAAAAAGCCCCAATAAAAAAGACCCAATAAAAAAAGACTCTCAATTGAAAATTAATATGACAGATGCTATACTAAAATCTATGGATGACAGAAGAAAAAGTGCCCGGAAAGACGCTAATTTAAAAATTTCATTTCGTAAAATGAAACATTATTTATTTAGCGGCTCGCGGGTTAAAAATATTTCAGAAATAGGTATATGTATGCCGGTTAACATCAATATCCCTGTTGGTTCTTTATTAGAGGTGGAAATAGTTTTCGATGAGATTAATACCTCAATGTATGCCTTAGCGCGGGTCGTAAGAGTTGATGAGCGTGATAACAGCAGATACCGATTTGATATGGGTTTGGAATTTTTAAACCTCACTCCTGAAAAACAAAATACCCTTCGTGATTATATCCACCGCTCCATGGCCCAAGTCAAACATAAGAACGATCCTTGAATCATCGTTTAAATAATCCTATCCAAAAAAAATAGACTTGGGACGCACGCGCCCCAAGTCTATTTCTGTAGAAGATCAGATAAACTTATTTCTTTAATTGGGACAAAAATTCGCCTACAGCTTTGCCCACAATGTCCTTGCACCCCAAGCCAAAGGCCAGGGCAAAACCAAGCCCAAACGACCCTAATATGATGCTGATCGTCAAATCAATAATGCGGCCGCCGATTTGCAGCTGTTCCAAAGCAATGGCGACGGTAAACACAATAATCACGACTTCACAAATATTGCTCATCAAATTAGCCTGGTCAATACCCGCGTTCTTAGCAGAGACCCTGACAAGGTTCCTTACTAAAACAGCCGCAAACATCCCCACAATCAAAATGAACAAAGCGGCGATAATATTGGGTATAAAAAGCACAATCTTCTGCAACAAATCAGCGGCCACAGTCAATCCCACCGCATTGAGAGCCACTACAAAAGTCACCAGTAAGGCCAGCCAATAGCAAATAATACCTATTAAATCAGAAAGCCCGATATTAATGCCGCCTTTGGCTAAAATAGAGTCCAGCTCGACCTTGTGGGATAAATCATCAAGCTTGACAAGCTTTAATAATTTAGTAACTCCTTCTTTGATAATAAGTTTAGAGAAAAGCCAGCCGATGATAATAAGGATAAGAACCAAAAGCACACTACTGACAAACAGACCCACTTGAGTAAGAACCATTTTCATGGATGGTCCCAGAACTGTATGCATAGCATCCATTTTGCCCCCTCCTTTAGTTTTCTACCTTCTTGTTAAATATATGAGTATTCTATCACTCCTAACTAGCTTTTCCTAAACAATTTACATCTTTTTATGCCTCCAAAATCTTATCAAAATCCTCCACAGGTATGGCCGGGCAAGTGGTCAAACCAATGCCTGTTAGTTTCGTAATGGCAATGGAAGCCTTTATGGCGCCTGCATTTCCGGGAAAATCGACAATGAATACAATATCATACCCGCCCAATAAGGTATACATCTGGTTAACTTTGCCCCCGGATTTTTGAACGGCATTCACCACTTTTTTCGTGCGTTCTGACTTGATCCCTTTGACTGCATCAACAGAATACTTACCTAACATTAAGAATTTTGCCATCTCAACCACCTCCTTGGGTATTTTTCATAAAGTGTTCCTATTCTACTCCAAACAAAAACCCCTGGCAATTTATTAAATCAACTGAGATTGCGCGTAACGACAATACGTTGTTTTGTCAATGACCCTCACCGGGCAATGTGGGCAGTCCGGCTTGGATTGACAGACCGCATGGCCATGATAGACAATTAAAGCATGATATTCGTTATACAGATAAACATCCTCCGGAAGATTTTGCATAAAAAAGTTTCTAATATCATCATACGTTGTCATGCCATTCAGAAGTCCATACCTGTCTAAAAATCTCTTGGTGTACGCATCCGAGACGAATGACGGCATATGCCCCGCATAAAGTAAAATACAATCCGCCGTTTCTTTGCCAATGCCTTTGATCTTTAATAACTCTTCCCGTAAATCTTCCATTTTTCCGCTGAAGAGCTTATTTAATGACCCGGCGTATGAATTCATTAAAAAGAAGCTGAATGCCTTTAACTTTTTAGCTTTTTGATTGTAATATCTTGAACTTATTATCTTTTCAGCGACCTCTGTGTGCTTGGCCAAGGCAAGGGCCGCGCAAGAAAGCAATCCCGCCTTCTTTAAATTATCTACCGCCTTTTTGGCATTTTTCCAAGTCACATTTTGGGTCAGCACAGCTCCGACTATCACTTCAAACCTTGTCTTGGCCGGCCACCATTGTCTAGTGCCATATTGCCCTAAAAGTTTGTGAAATATTTTAAGTAGTATGCTTTTTGAATTCATGGAGGGGCCCCATGAGGCCCATTATTTGACAATAATGATGATAGAATATGCCAGTGTAAATACCGCAACTCCCGTTAACAATAAACCCATCCGCTTGGTGTTGCGTATCTCCCTCGCCACTGAAATAGGCTCCATGCGCCAATTGATACATGCATAAAACTTTGTCTGAAGTTCAATTGTCCGGGAAGGTTGTAAAAATAAAAAAAGCCCGATGATGGCTCCGACCAATGCCATAACTATCTGCCCGCATAAAATCATCAAAGTGCCTCCATTCTACTCCTTCTTCTTTTTCTTCCCCGACACAGCCGAAGGAGTTGTCGGCAAGGCAAGTGCCGGATTAACGGTGATATGAACAGGCGCTGCTATCAAAGTCCCTCCGTTGTTATCGGTAGCTTCGACTGTCAGGGAATAGATACCCGCAGGGACATTATGCCAAATATACGTGTACGGAGACGCCGTACTTGACCCTAAATAATATGTCCTATCATAAAAAAAGACTTCTCTAATAGTGCCGTTACTTTCTGCCACAGACGCCGTCATAGTAATATTGGCACCTGCTGTATAGGTACTATCATTAGCAGGACTTGTAATGGCAATGAGCGGCGCCGAAGAAGAAACAACCGTAACAGTTATAGGACGGGACGTCACGGCAACGCCATTAATGTCTGTGGCCTTCGCAGTCAATGTATAACCACCGGCAGGGACATTGTCCCAATTATAATTATATGAAGACGAAGTTATACCGCTCGTGGCTAACAAAGTCGAGGCGTTATAAAAACTGACAGTAGCAATAGTCCCGTTAAATTCTGAAGCGCTCGCCTCCAGACTGATACGAGAACCCGTTGTAAAAATACTGCCATTGGCAGGACTTACGATAGCCACCACCGGAGGAGCCGGTGTGACCGTAATGGTTAGCGCGCCGGAGGTCGTTGAAACATTATTAAAGTCTGTGGCTACAGCCGTCAACGTATACGTACCTGCAGGAACATCCTTCCACGTGTAACTGTACGGCGATTTACTGCATTGTCCCAATAAGGTTGCCCCGTTATAAAAGGTCACTGAAAAAATAGTCCCGCCGGCTTCTGAAGCCGTCGCCGTAATGGTGATGGTGGAACCTGCCGGTAAAGTACTTTGATTAACAGGGCTTGTGAGGGCAACGACCGGTGATGTATTAACTGATAGCGGACCAGAGGCTTGAACAAAACTGGAGACAAGCAGCATGATGATCAATAATAGGCATTTTTTCATTATGCGTTAATTTACCTTTTAAGCTCAAGAACGGCTGTCCTCAAGAAAGACAATGGCTTCTTTTTCCGGCATTGGCTTGCCGAAAAGAAAACCTTGGAAATAATCACAGCGCTTTTGGGCTAAATTTGTCAGCTGAAATTCATGTTCCACCCCTTCGGCAATAACCCCGAGCTTAAGGATATGGGCCAGATCAATAATGGTCGCGGTCATGGCTATCTCAAGGCCTTGATTCATGATTTCTTTAATAAAGAGACGGTCGATTTTAAGGTTGGTCAGCGGCAGGCGCTGAAGATGACTTAAAGAAGAATACCCTGTGCCGAAATCATCGAGTGAAATTTTGACTCCCATATCCCGAATTTGCTTCAAAACTTCAATGGAAGCATCAAAAGAGCCGATGAGAATACTTTCTGTAATTTCAATTTCCAGAGAATCAACCGATAGGCCGGTTTCTGCCAAGGCATTTTGGATAGTATCAATAATGGCCCTGTGTCTAAGCTGGGTCACTGAAATATTGACCGACATGACAACATCGGCAAAGCCCAAATTCTGCAATTTTTTCCCCATACGGCAGGCTTCTTTCAAAACCCATTCCCCGATAGGGATAATGAGTCCTGTCTCTTCGGCAATATGAATAAAATCATTAGGCAATATCAACGCACCGTCTCCCCTAAACCAACGTATAAGCGCTTCAAACCCGCGGGTCCTGCCGTCTTGAACACTGATAATCGGTTGATAAAAAAGTTTAAATTCATTCTTCGTTAAAGCGTCCCTCAAGCCCCGCTCTATGTGCACTCTGTTTACCGCTTTTTCATTCATGATACCGTCAAAGAAACAAAAGGTATTACGCCCTGCTTCTTTGGCCGCATACATCGCTGTATCCGCATTTTTAAGAAGGTCCTCTAAATTATTGCCGTCATTAGGGAAGGTTGCGATGCCCACGGACGCAGTGACAAAAAGATCATTGCCTAATATCTGACGCGGGATATCAAGTTTTTCACGAATACGTTCCGCAATATGCTGGGCGCTTTGAGCATCTTCAAGGCCATTGAGGAACACAATAAATTTATCCCCCCCTAACCGGGCCATGATATCGACCTCACGAATGCACTCTGTAAGCTTCACGGCCGTGTCTTTCAGGAGCTCGTCGCCTACCGAATGCCCCAACGTATCGTTAATATTTTTAAAATGGTCCAAATCAACAAAAAGCACGGCGCACGCCGTATTGTTACGCCTGGCATGGGAAAGGTCTAAGCTCGCTCGTTCAAAAAACAGTGTACGGTTAGGCACGGTCGTCAACGCATCATAATTGGCCAAAATCGAAACCTTGTTCTCAAGGAATTTACGGTCGGTAATATCTTCCGCGGAGCCTAAAATCTGCCACGGCTCTCCTGTTGATGTGCTGGAAAAAAGTACATCACGGCTGCGTACCCAACGCCACTGACCGCTGGCATCTTTCATCCTGTATTCAATCTCCCGGATATTCCCGTCTTTGGGAAGCGAATGATGATGTCCCATAACTTTAGAAAAATCATCAGGATGTAAAATGTTGATAAAAAGCTGGGAGCCCATTTCTTGGATTTGTTGATGTGTATACCCGAAAAAATTTAAAGCCTCGCGATTACAATAGACGTTTTTCTTATTAATTAAGTCATGAACATAAATGAGGTTAGGCGTGGAGTTGAGGATGCTGTCAATAAAATGCCGGCTTTGCGAAAGGGCCTCTTCTGTCCGCTTATAATCCGTAATGTCAATAGCTACTCCCAAAACACAAGGGGAATTAGTCCCTGAAGCCGTGAATGGTATCTTGGTTGTCGAAAGAAGCCTGGTCTGACCTTGAGCGTTGGTGATGGGTTCCTGCGCTATAAATTTAGGTTTTCCTGAACGGATCACTTCCAAATCATCTTCATGAAAACGACGGACCTCTTCCAGGGATTTAGCAAAATCCTCGTCCTTTTTTCCGACGAGATTCTCCACCGTTGTCCCATAAATCTCAGCCATAGCACGGTTAACCAAAACAAAACGCCCTTCCATATCCCTGGCAAAAATAAGATGAGGCACTAAATCAATAATTTGCCGAAGCCGTTCCTCTTTGAGTAACATTATCTTTTCGACTTCTTTGCTCTTGGTAATATCCAGCACGGAAACCAAAACTTTAGAGAGGTCATCTTCATGGCCGGGGACAACCGCCAACTGAAGTGTCAACTCCATCGGTTCATCTTTCAAAGAACGTACGGAAATTTCACCGGCCCATTGAGTGCTTCCTTCTGCCAATGCAATGAGTGTCTCTTTAAAACTTTCAAACGAATACTCGGTAAAATAATAATCCAGATGAGGGGGAACTTCTGTCTTGCTTGTAACACCTAAAAACCGCAGGCCTGCCTGGTTACAATCTGTAATGAGCGCCCAAGAAGCGCATTGCCTGACAGCTTGAGGATTGCCTTCAAAATAAACTCTCCAGTTGCTCACACCCAAAGCCCGTTGTTGGTCAAAAAATCTTTTAACAGCTGAAAAATCCTGTTGCCAAATAGACCCTGCGGCGTTCTCGAAAAGATGCCGGTATTTCTTCTCGTTTTGTCTGAGATTACGCGTAACCGCGCAAAACGAAAAATATAAAATCACCGAGCTAATGAAGACAAAACAAAAATCTTTAAACTTCAGCAATTGCTGGAGCTCTGGATGGCCTTCAACTATAGATAAAAAAATAGTATTAAAAAAATATATCCACAGAAAGGTAAAGATCGCATACGGCAAGATGATTTTGATAGGGACTAATTGTAAACCAGCTTGATCGGCATTGGTTGGCTTCATGAACCAAAATTATAGCCTTTCCGTCGGGCAATGTCCAATCATTTTTGGAGGTTGAAATCTGTTAATGAGGATTTGTGTTAAGAGATATCAAATCGCTATAATTCCTGCGATCAATTTAGCATTATTAATGCAGTCGTTGAAAGAAATCCCATCTAAATAATTGGCGCATAAATACAGATCCGGTGTTTGAGCGCATTGTTCAGCAATGCCTTGACGCCAAAGAGGATAATTCATTTCATATTGCGGGATAGCTTTAGGCCATAATTGAACAAATGTTTCTAACGGCTGGGCTTTAAGACCGTAAACAGTGTCGATTTCTTTGATTGCTTTAGAAAGAATTTGCTCTTTGGTATCATTAATGATTTGCGGATGATGGGCACCGCCTAATAACACGCGTAGCATCACTTGATCAAGTCCGGCCCGTTGAGGAAAAATATTACTTTCTATCAAAACCCCTAAAATATCCTTATGCTCTTGGGAAGGGATTAAAAACCCGAAACCATCCGTTTTTTTTCTAAAAGCATTGTGTTCAAAACCCAATCCCACCACAGCAATGGGGACATAAGGAATTTGCCCCAGGAGATGGGCAAGAACAGGATTAACGTCCCCAATGATTCTGGCCGCGGCATAAGCAGGAGTCGACACAATCGTGATATCTGTTTTGATTTGAGCTAAAGAAATATCTGTGTTTGTTTGGATATGAGATTGATAACGGGATAAAAGCGTTTCCATGATTTGCCCCATACCGCCTAAAAATGAGCGCATGCGGATTCTCCTGAACCATTTTTTGTCATTCCCGCGCAAGCGGGAATCTAGTTTAGGAAAAGCCGATGCCATATGCAAACGTTTAATATCTCCCGCATAAATACCGCTGATCAAAGGGTCCACTAAACATGCGGCAACCCCCTGGGAGAACCGTTGACTGACATACTCATATATACTGCGGTCGGTGGAAATATTTCTTTTAAATAGCCCTTTAATCAAAGACCATTTATCCGGCCCTGATATTAAAGGTGTCCGGATAAAATTAACCGGATCCATAGCCACAGCTACAAGCTCACCCTTCATTTGAATATACCTGCGACGGGCGTTTGGATTGGCCTCAACCAGCAGGTGCGTTAAATTTAATTCTTCTATTAATTGTAAAGTGGCAGGCTGATAATCCAAAAAACAGTTGGGGCCGCATTCAAAAACACAATCCCCTTTTTTTAAAGTGCGGATGCATCCTCCCACGTGGGGCTGGCGCTCAAAAAGAGTGATGTCCGCACTATCGCCCAGACGCTGTTTTAAATAGTGCAAAACAGTCAGGCCGGAAATCCCTCCACCGATAATAGTTATGCGTTTCATGATCTAATCCCAGCGGGGCCTGTCTCGGCCTTGGTATTAAGGTGCTCCTAATTGAAATGCGTACGTAGGGGCCGACCTTGTGTCGGCCCGAATAGGTTTTGTTATCACCCGTTGGTTATTCATTCATACGGGCGGAGACAAGCTCCGCCCCTACGTAAAAAATGTAGCCACCCGCCGCAATTCACATCGTTGCTTACGCTCATTTATGCAGTCCATTTAAATTTATGCACCTCATCGACTATCAATTTCAATTTCAACGGATTGACATCGGGCATGACGCCGTGGCTTAAATTGAAAATATATTTACGGTGACGGGCACGAGCGGCTTTCAGGATCGCCCTTGTTTCTTCAACAATGGTTTGATCATCTGCGTACAATAAAGTGTTTAATAGATTGCCCTGGATGCCTTTTGAAGTTTTAATGTCCTTAATATTCACTGTTTCACACACCGAAAGCATATCAGCCCCGGAGTCTTCCATTAAATCCATTAAATGCGCGCAATTTTTCAAATAATAAATAGACGGCAGTTTAATGGACTTAAAAATTCTCTGCACATACGGCAATACAAAAACCTCATAGTCTTGGTGCCTTAAGGCCCCGGCCCATGTATCAAACAACTGGAACACTTTAATCCCCGCTTCCTTTTGTTGTTTGAGATACAAAATGGTATTGTCGGTCAGCAAATCCATTAATTGATGGAAAGATTTAGGGCTCTCGAACATCATGCGATGGTGCCTGGAACATAGATACGTCGCCACTGTATAGGGAGAACCGGCAAAACCGATCAATGGGATCGAAGGCGGCAAGACTGTATTAATCAACTGGATGATGCGCACAACATGATCTAGACCGCTAAATTTCCCCAAACGCTGCAAATCTCCCGGGTGGCGTATGGGATTATTGACAATGGGCCCCTTGCCATCGACAAAATCAATACTAAATCCCATGCCTGATGGCATGGTTAAAATATCCGCGAATAAAATCGCGGCATCGACCCCCAGAATTTCCAGAGGCTGCAATGTCATGGCACCGGCCATTTGCGGATCGCGAAAAATTTCCCGTAAAGGACGATTGCCTTTTAAAGACTGGTATTGCGGTAAATACCGTCCGGCCTGGCGCATAAACCAGACTCCCACACGTTTATTTTTGCCTTGAAACGCCAATAAAATGTCAGACTGTTCGTGAGAAACGTTTTTGCCCATTGGCCCCCCTCAAGTAGATGTCAAACCCCATACACACATTGCGAATAAAAATTTTACCTAAATCGGTGACTTGTATCTTTTGAGAATTTTCATGAAGTAACCCATCTGCCATGCAATCGCGAATATGTCCTGCTTCCTCGGCAAAATAGTCTTCAAATGCAAACCCGAATTTTTCAAAGAAGGTCTGTTTATCGATCACGAATTGGCACATCAGACGATTAATCACCCATTGACGGATTTGATCATCTTGGGTTAATCGCCATCCCCGCTCAACAGGCAGACGTCCTTGGGCAAGTTCTTTATAATATTCAGGGTAAATTTTTGTATTCTGCACATAAGTATTTTCCAAAAAGGATATCGCTGAAGGACCAAAACCTACGAACTCATCTGCTGGTTTTAAAGTATAGCCCATAAAATTACGGTGTAAAGTGCCTGTATTAAAAGCCTGGGCCATGGCGTCCGTGGTTAAAGCAAAATGGTCCATGGCAATGGCCTGATAACCATGCACAAGCAGCTGGGCGCGGGACTGTATAAAAATATCTAATTTTGCCTCGGCTGAAGGCATGGCTTGGAGGTGTAATTTATTTTGCGGCTTTGCGGCCCAAGGCACATGGGCAAAACTATAAAGGGCGATTCGGTCAGGCCTTAAGGCAATCGTTAAATCTATTGTTTTTTTAAAAGTTTCTTTGGTCTGATAAGGTAAACCATAAATCAAATCAAAATTGATGGACTCAAATTTTAACTCACAGCACCATTGCTGGACCTGGGCGCATAGCTCAAAAGACTGGATACGGTTAATGGCCTCCTGCACTGGCGCGTCAAAATCCTGGATGCCGATCGAAATACGGTTAAATCCCAATGATCGCAAAACTTTTAATTTATTATGGGTGACCGTGCGCACATCGATTTCAATGGCCAACTCCTGCTTAAAATCAATCTCAAAAACAGATTGGATTTTAGCAAAAAGTCTCTGGCTTTGAATTTCAGACAAATACGTCGGCGTTCCCCCTCCCCAATGCAATTGGCGCACAGTTTTGCGCCGACTCATAAACTTGGCCACCCTATCTATTTCAGCAAAAAGATGGCATAAAAATTCATCTCCGACTTTTTCTTCACGAGGCCTAATGACTTTATGACAAGCACAAAAGAAACATAACTGTTCACAAAAAGGGATATGAATATACAAAGACAAGGTTTTATCATTTTGGCCAAAATCCTTTAAAGCCGCAACATAGACATCTGCCCCGACATCCGAGGACCATTGAGGGACCGTCGGGTAACTGGTATAACGAGGGCCCGGGACATCATATTTGTAAAGAGTATTCTTGTCGATTAACATGAAGTAAGTATTTTAACCCAGACGTCAAAAATGTCCATCTATCCTTTATTTGCCCATGGGCATTTATGTCGTCATTTTTTCGCAAAAACCCTAAGCAGTCCAAAATTGAACCTGTTATGGTTGATGGGAAAGCGAATGCGGCATTCAATTTTAAAAAATTTATTTAACGGGTGGTTCAACAACCGTGGGGTCCGAAACTAAGGGGGCACAGACTTTTTTAAATAATAAAATGCCCAAAGGCGGGATCGTCAACGATAATGAAAATGGTTTACCGTGCAACGGTTTAGGCAAGGCTTCCTGTCCTCCGCCATTGCCCTGATTACTGCCGCCGTAAAGCGCCGCGTCAGAATTTAAAACTTCCTGCCAATAGCCCTCTTCGGTAACACCGATACAATAATTTTTCCACGTCTGCGGCGTAAAATTACATACCGCAAGGATCAGTGTCTGGCCGTCCGCGGGTTTTCGTATAAAACTGATAATGCTGTTTTGATAATCGCTAAAATCAATAAATTCAAAACCGTCGGGCGAAAAATCCCTTTCATATAACGCGGGCTCGCTGCGGTAAAAATGGTTTAAATCCTTGACCCATTGATAAACACCCTGATGCGGGGCATATTTCAACAGATGCCATTCGATGGCCTGTTCATGGTTCCATTCGGCCCATTGAGCAAATTCTACTCCCATAAAGGTAAGCTTCTTGCCAGGGTGGGCAAACATATATCCCAATAACAAACGCAAATTCGCCAGTTTTTGCCATTGGTCCCCCGGCATTTTGCCGGCTAAAGCCCCTTTACCATGGGTGACCTCGTCGTGGGAAAGAGACAACAAAAAATTCTCTGAATACGCATACAAAAATGAAAATGTCAGGTCATTATGATGAAACTTGCGATAAATCGGGTCTTTGCTCATGTACACAAGGGTATCATGCATCCAACCCATGTTCCATTTCATACCAAAACCAAGCCCTCCTACATCCGTAGGTTTGGACACCCCGCCCCAGGCCGTTGATTCTTCGGCAAACATTTGCGTATCGGGAAAATTAGCATAGATAGTTTCATTAAGCGTGCGCAAAAAATAAATAGCTTCTATATTTTCCCGTCCGCCGTACTGATTAGGAACCCATCCGTCCTTGCGGGAATAATCCAGATAAAGCATGGAAGCCACCGCATCGACCCGCAAGCCATCCGCATGGAACTTGTCCATCCAAAACATGGCTGAAGAAATCAGGAATTCCCTCACTTCATTGCGCGTATAATTATAAATGGAACTCTTCCAATCGGGATGATACCCTTTTCTGGGGTCCGCGTGTTCATACAGGTGCGTGCCGTCAAAATAGACCAACCCATGCTCGTCAGTCGGAAAATGGGACGGCACCCAATCAAGGAGAACACCAATGCCATGCTGATGCAGGCAGTCGACTAAATACATAAAATCTTGAGGCGTGCCGAAACGGCTGGTCGGCGAAAAATAACCTAACGTCTGATAACCCCAAGAACCGTAAAACGGATATTCCATGATCGGTAAAAATTCGACATGAGTATAGCCCATTTCCTGTAAATAACCGGGCAACTGCGCGGCCAATTCCCGATAAGTCAAAGAACGGTTCTTTTCTTCCGGCACTCTTCGCCATGAACCTATATGCATTTCATAAATGGAAAACGGCGCATCCAAACTATTGTTTTTGGAACGCTCCTTCATCCACCGGGCATCTTGCCACTCATAGTTTAAATCCCAAACAATGGAGCCGAAACGGGGGGCCACTTCATTATAAAAAGCGAAAGGATCTTGCTTTTCTACCTGATAAAAACCATGATTAGAAGTAATAAAATATTTATAGATCTCACCCTTGGCCGCGCCCGGAATGAATCCCGCCCAAATGCCTGAAGCATCACCGCGGCGTTCCAAAGGGTGCGCCTCGCGTTGCCAGTTATTAAAATTGCCGATCACCGAAACTTTTTTAGCGTTAGGCGCCCAAACGGCAAAATGCACCCCTGTCTGGCCGTCAACAACCATCGGACGGGCCCCCAACTTTTCGTAAAGTTTAAAGTGTTTGCCCTCTTTAAAAAGATGGCCGTCGAAATCAGTAATAAAAGGCTCGGCTGGTTTTACAATTTCGTCATTCATAAGATTTTATTATATATTAAATGGGGAAATCCACAATAACACTTCAATATATATTATTCTCCAAATCGGCTTTCACTTTATTTTATGGGTCTCTTGCCATTGTTTAGCATAACGCTTAAGCCAATCTTCACGAGCCCATTCAAGGCCGACGTCATGCCCCGCTTTTTCGCTTTCACACCACTTGTGTTTATCGATTTCCTGGATCACTTCCGGCATGTTCAGTAAATCCGGAGATACAACCCGCGTTCCTAGGACAACGGATATAGGTCTTTCAAAATTTTGAAGAGGCACGAATGTTTTCCCACCTTCGACGGCCTCCATGCCTCTGCGGCAAAGCTCCATCGCATAGTCTGTCCATACCCCCTGGCCCCAATAACGAAAACAACTTGTTTGGGACAAAAGAAGGTACAACAGCGCTTCTTTATAGGCACGGGAATTGCGGTCAGCGTTCTTGGGGTCAAATTTCTCATGAAAAGCCGCGCTCAATTGATTAATGGGGCTGAGTACTTGATCATATCCCTTGACCCAATCATGGTCGTTGGTCCACGATCCTTTATCAAGGTTAAAAGAAGAATCTTTTTTTTGAATTTCCTGGATGGCCCTGTTGGCCGCTTGCGGTTCAAATTTCTTGACCTTCTCCCAGATGCGATGCTGAAAAATAGGCTGCACCGGTGTGAAATCAGCGGGATGCAGACCCGCCTCTTGTAAAAACTCCAAATATTCCGAACCGTTTAAAGCTACTGTTCCTTGCGTCGAGATGCTTTGAATGGATTGAATATACATGGGAGGAAATTCATTCATCATCACGCCGCCGTTTTCACCGTCACCGATTTGACAAACAAACGGCGGAATAGATTTTCCGCCATACTCTTTTCTGGAAAGCCCCTGCGCCTCCGCTAAAGGCTGCATTTGGGCAACAAGTTTCGTGTCAGACCCTTGTGTCTTAATAAGGACGGTGATTTCCTGGATTTCCCCCAGGGAATTCTTGGCCACAAGCTTGTGCGGCAGATGGGGATTCTGAATACCATGTCCATTAAGGTTCTCGATGGTATGTTCCTGCACCATGAGCCACTCATAACCGCATTCTTTTAACGCTTTGACATATTCAAAACACACATCCGGATGAATAGGCAAATGCATCTCGGGCGCGGAAAATCCTTTAATACGCTCTTCAGCTTCTTTGCCAAAAATGGAAGCAAAATGATGACGGAACGAGCGCATATGCAGCTTAATGTCCGGTACAGGCGTCGAGGTGACAACGGAGTGCGACCACATGGTCCCCAGCCACTCCACATAAGGATAATAAAATTTATCACAGGTGATTTTTTTTAAATTTTCCAGAGCCTCACCTGACCGGATCTGGCGCAATCCCCACAGCAGATTGCCGGAATAATCCAGCATCACACGGGGGCTTTTTCCCTGGCTGACTAAGTCAGGTATGATCTGGGCCAATCGATGGTAACACCAAAAGAATACGCCGGCATTATGGTTGTCCCCAATACCTTGATGGTCAAACATATACTGCAGATTGGAAATAAGTGGCGCATGGCGAAGGTCCCCGCCGCCCGCCGGAATGGTCGGTTGATGCATATGAAGAGCGATGCCGAAAGAAGACCTGACCTTATTAAAATCAATGTTGGAACAAGAAGAATATAATCGGCCTTTTTTAGTTAGATACAATTCATTGTCTTGAGCGTAAATGTTGGGTAGATTTTCAATAATATCGCTCATCCTTCACCTCCTGATAGCAACATCTGTGGAAATTTGTTTTAGCTTCCCGCGTGCCGCTGTTGCAGAGTGCTGTGACCCTGTTTCTAAATAATATTTAACGCAATTGGTCTCCCCAAATATATTATCCCTGGATTCAATTTCTTTAAGCCAGTTGTCATCAATGTTCCCATTTTGCAGATCATCGCATAATTTATAAAATCTGTTTAAATGCATCTTCAATCTCTTTTCGGCGTAAGCCACCATCGTCCCCGCCTTGATGATAAACGGCCAGTCGCTGGCCTCGGCCAAAAGCAATTCGCGCGCGGCCTGATTCAAGGCCCGATAACGCAAAGCGGATTTAAATGGATTTTTCCCGAAATTCCCATGGATCAAATGAGCGTCCCTGGCCGCCAGGTCCTTCATCAACCGTCCGGCTTGATACAGATGAGGATAGACCCAATCATTGCTGGCATCCAGCCAACACTCACTAAACCCCTTATACCCCCAACTCGACAAACTGGGCATGGCCACCTGGTTGGTCGAATATTCTTTCAAATAGGCGGAAGGGGTAATCATTTCAATGTTATCGGCGTCATAAAAGATTTTTCTGGCCAAAAAATTAATCCATTGAGGCCCTTCAAACCACCAATGGCCGAATAATTCCGCGTCATAAGGGGCCACAATAATCGGTTTGCGGCCCATTTTAGGATATAAATCTTCAATTTGTTTCTCACGACAAGCCATAAAATCGGCGGCGTGCGCCGCGGCTTTGTCTGTCGCCCGCTGCGGCTTGTAAGGCTCTTTATTTTCTGTATCACCAGTAATCCGCCAATATTTGATGCCCGTATTAATGCGAATGCCATCGGGGTGAATATAAGGTTTAATGATGTCAAAATCCAGCATAAAGCCGATATCGCGGTAATATTCCCTATAATCAGCGTCACCCGGATAACCTTCCTTGGAACTCCATACCTGTTTAGAAGATTCCCAGTCCCGGCCAAAAGCCGCAACACCGCTGGGACAATAGACCGGAGCGTAAACACCGAATTGCGGCTGTGGGTCTGCGTTCATAATGCCATGGGAATCACAGAAAAAATATTTAATCCCGGCGTTGGCAAGTAACTGGTCCAAACCCGGATAGAAACCGCATTCAGGAAGCCACATGCCTTTGGGTTTAACTTTGAAATAATGACGGTATTGCTCTATACCGATCTCAATCTGGGCCTTGACGGACGATTCATTGACATTCAAATTCGGTAAAAAGGCGTGTGTAGCACTACACGCAATGATTTCCAAATAGCCTAATTCCTGGAATTTTTTAAACGCATGAATAAGATTCTTTTGATAATGATTAACAAACCCCTCCCGGGCATCCATAAAACGGCCGTAGTACATGAGTGCCAATCCATGATATTGCGCATCATGGGAGGTGCGCACCACTTCCTTTTCAGCTAGTTCAATAAGTTTGTCAATGTGACGTACGTAGCGGTCCTGGAGCAGATGGTCGCTCAACATAGCGGCCAGTGTCGGGCTAATCGACATCGTGACACGAAAATCCACCTCATCGCGGATGAGCGATTCAAAGACCCGTATCAAAGGAATGTAGGTTTCGGTAATGGCCTCAAACAGCCAATTTTCCTCTAAAAAATAATTTTCCTCCGGGTGCCGGACAAACGGCAGGTGGGCATGAAGGACAAGCGCTAAATATCCTTTTGGTTTTTTAACCATGGGGCGATTTTCTTTCAACGTGTGTCGTGATATGACGCTCTTCTACACCATCTGAAGATTGAGCTATAAATTTAAAAGGAATTTCCCCGTCAGGCAGCGAATACGCGCAAGAAAATGTCCCATCCGGATTTAATTTGATGGCCTTATCATTAAGCCAGAGCGTCGCATCAGGTTCTGTTCTGCCATGAACAATCAGCTGGGCCCAGATTTCAAAAAAGAATTTTCTTTTATTTGAAGGCCCTTCACTCGCCGTTGTCGGCGAACTGGACAATCTTTCCAAGCTTGACCCCTGAAAGCCCATCGAGGAACCCGGATGGCAACGTTGTATTAAATCAGGAAGTGTCAATATAGGACGCGTTCGTTGCCAGGAGGTGCCTTTGAATCTGCCTTTTAAAATTTCTTCCATAGAAAGCGCTTGGGCCTGGTGTTTTCTTCTGCCCTTCTTGAACACCCTGGCAAAAAGGTTCTTATAATACTCGCGGATATCCCTGTCGGTCAAATAGGCAAACTTCGCCCTTTTCGAAGGTTTGCCTTTGGGGGATTTTTTATGGGGAGGCTGTATTTCTTCCTCAATATAGGGCAGTGATTCCTGGTTGGCTTTAATGTCCTGCCATATCAAATCATTTCTGCTCGAGGCAAAATGAGGAGGTGTCCGCACGATGTTAGATCGCTGCAGAGGAATAAAATTGCCCCCACGGGCTACCCCCAGCTGGGCACAATAATCCGCGTTGTCCCGGCTGACATGAACATACCAATTTTTAACTAAGAAACCTACATCAATGTCCCACGTATAATGCGCACGCGAAGGGTTAAAATCCATATGCGTCACATCATAAATGCGCAGTATCAGTCTCAGGTCACGGCCTTTAGTCTTAAGCTCCCCTCGAGCGCGATTAATATCTGCCTGGGTGTAATCCCAATACGCGTAAATAAAATTAGGGTCCCTGGGAATCAGCACACAATGAGTGTGCGGCGCTAAGACGGGCAAACCGGTTGAGTCAAAACTAGATTGTGACATGAAAACACCTTTTAGTTGAGACCATACACATTCAACGTTTCATCAGCAATGGAATCCCATGAGAAAGCCGTCTCCACGGTCATGCGGCCGTTGTGCCCCATCCATCGGGCATGATCAAAATCTTCAAAGAGTGTGCCAACCCCCCAGGCTATGGATTCAGGATTGTCCTGGATTTTTAACCCATTCACATCATGCCAAATAATTTCATTGGGGCCCCCATTGGTGGTGGCAATAACAGGTTTTCCGGCACTCCAAGACTCCAGGATAACAATGCCGAAAGGTTCATTCCGGCTGGGGATACACACGCAATCCGTGGCTTTAAAAAGGTCCCTCAAGCTCCATGATTTTTGCACGCCCAAAAAACGTGTCGCGTGAGATACCCCTGTGCAACGGGCTTGATGTTCCACGTCCCAACGCATTTCCCCGTCGCCAACAAACACAAACTTGGCATGGGGATAATAGTTTAAAATATAAGGGATCGCGGCAACAAGTAAATCCGGTCCTTTTTGGTAAACCATGCGGCCCACAATCAGCACCATCGGGTCCATGGGGCCGATGGCGTACTGACGTCTGACATCGCCGGGGTCAACCCAATTATCAAAATCCGAACAGCGCACCCCATTATAGACAACATCCGCTTTAAATTCGGGGATGCTGTACATCCACATCGCCTCATTTTTCAAAGCCTCGGATACGGTAATGACCCTGTCGCTGCAATAGGAGCCTAACCATTCCAAATGACGGATACGCTGGGAATTACCGCCGAAAAAATTATTGCCGCAACGGCCGTATTCTGTCGAATGAAAGGTAAAAATAGTTTTGTGTGCACGCGCTTGATTAATCCATTCCAGGGCCTGGGAGGTCAACCAATCATGCCCATGGATGATGTCAAAGGCCCCAATATGGTTTTCTGTGGCCAAAAAAGTATCCACAAAAGAGCGGCACATATTCGCGACTTCTTCTATAAAATCGGCATTGCCAAGATAGGGACATCGATGATAATGGACCCCATGGATTGTTTCATAACAAGGATGCCCCGCGTGCGCCATACGCGTAAAGATATGGACTTCATGGCCACGACGTTCCAGGGCACAGGCAAGCTCACTGACATGCAAACCAGTGCCTCCCACGAACACCGAGTGGACCGCTTCCCAAGAAAAAAATGCAATCCTCATTTGGGCCCTCTCTATTAACTGCAGTAAACACCCAAGGTATGGTCAGCAATAGTATCCCACGAATGGGACTTTTCAACCGCTTCCCGCCCTCTTTTTCCCATCCAGCGCGCATGATCAAAATTAGTAAACAAAGTACCGATGCCCCAGGCAATGGAATTCGCCGTAGGCTGCACCTTATAGCCAGTCACATCATGCCACACCAATTCAGACGGACCGCCGTTTTCACTGGCCACCACTGGTTTTTCCGAACTCCATGCCTCCAAAACAACTATGCCAAAAGGTTCGTTACGGCTGGGCACACAGATGCAATCACTGGCTTTATAAAGGTCCCTTAATCCCCAGCCATTTTGTTGCCCCACAAACCGGGTCGCGTGAGCAACCCCCAAGCGATGGGCCCTGCCTTCCAATGCCCCGCGCATATCCCCGTCACCGGCAAAGATAAATTTCGCATGTCCGTGATGATGAAGGATATAGGGAATAGACTCCATCAATATGTCCGGCCCTTTTTGAGAGGTCATCCTTCCGGCAAATAAAACGGTCGGATCCATGGTCCCCATGTGTAAGCGTCTTTTAACCATGTCGGTATCTGTATACGCATCATAGTGTTTAAAATTGACTCCATTATAAATAACACTCACCTTCCAATCCGGCAAATTGTACATCCACATGATTTCCCGCTTAAGACTGTGCGAAACGGCAATAACTCTGTCCGCGCAATAGGTGCCATGCCGTTCATGGTCCCGTATCCTGGCGGCCCTGCCGTCATAAAAATTATTCCCGCAACGTCCATATTCGGTCGAATGCATGGTCAGGATTGATTTGCATCCACGGCCCTGCTTAATCCAGACCATGGCGTTTGAAACCAGCCAATCATGAGCATGAACAATATCAAAATGGCTGCCCATATAATCTTCAACATGAAAAACCGAGCTGACCAAAGAACGACACATATTATTAACATCTTCCACAAAATCCGGATGGCTGCTGTAAGGAGTCCGGTGATAATGCACCCCATGAATAAGCTCATATTGAGGATGGTCCCATCTTCCCATGCGCGTAAATACATGCACTTCATTGCCTTTGCGCTCTAATGCAGAGGCCAATTCAGTGACATGCGCGCCAACGCCGCCAACGCTAATGGAGTGTAGGGATTCCCAAGAAAGAATTGCGATTTTCATCTCTAACCAGTTGTTATTAAAAGGTTAATAAAAATGGAATGTAATTATAACAAATCCTGTTGATATTACAATTTTTATTTTTAAACCCCTAAACCTGCCGCGGGGTCTAAAATCCGGCGCTTAAAATCAGTATAACTTCCTGAAATAAATTAAGTTAGGAAAAATCTTCCACAACCTTCTCATATTAAACAACTTAACTGTTTTCTCGTCGATAAACAATTAACCAGAACTTGGTGAAATTTATAATTGAGTGATGATTTTTTGGGTGGAATTTATTTCTGCGTCTACCAGGTCCAAATCATGCTGCAGGATGAGACTTAAAGTTTTGTTTTTGGCCATAGACTGCAAAAGAGCTAATTGTTTACGGAGCTTTCTTAATAAAATAAATCTGGCCTTAAGCCGGCGTTTGGCCATGTCTGGGCCCACCAAAGGCAAAAAGTAAAATGCCAAATCAATTTGAAAAAAAGGACGTTCCAGGGATATTAGGCTCTCTGCCATGAGTGTGTCAAACTTTTTTCTGCCTTTGGGCGTGATCCGGTAAACATATTTTTCCGGAAAACGGCCTTCCCTGCGCCCTATTTCCTTTTCAATCAATCCGGTACTTTCCATTTTTCGAAGCGGATAATAAATAGATTTGATTTGTAACCCTATATTAGGAAAAAGATCTTCTTCCAGCTGAAGTTTGATTTCATAGCCGTGTTTAGGGCCCTCAACCAATAAACCTAGAAAAAGGAGTTCGTTTTCGATCATGATTTTTTAGCCGGCACGTTAACTGGCGGAGTGTCGGGCGGCAGAAAGCCAAAAATGATGTCCAACTCATGAAACAAAGCTTTCGCGACTTTACGTTTAGCATTAGTGCTCAAAGAGGAAATTTCAATACGTGTTTGAGAATCCGACAGCTCATCAAAAAATACCCCGACTTCGGTCGTATTGACAGCGCCTTTGATCCCCATCAAAACCATATACCCTCTGATTTCATCTTTTTTAAAGATGACCCATTTTTCCTGACGGACCACGGTTATAACACCATGAACGCAATCCCAATAAGGCTTGTCATACGTCTTGGTTATGGCACCCTCGCGCGCATGCTCCAAAGCCCTGGTCGATGAGCCCCAAAGGGTTTTGGCAAACTCTTCGCCGGTATCTACTAGCACACAGGAAGAACATAAAAATATCATCATCAAAAGCCATGGTGCCGTTTTCATGGTGGAGACCCTCATTGTGTATTTTTAGATTGTACGCGTGCCTTTAAGCCTTCATATTCACGCTCAAGATTGATTAATTGGGAACGGTTCTTTTCTAATTCAAATTGGACCAACCGGTCTTTTTTGACCAATTCATCATTGTGTGATTGCACTTGGTGGACCACTCCCTCCAGCGAATTTTTAGCTTCGGAGAGTTTTTCATTCATCAATTGCGTTTCATGTATTTTTTTAAAAAAATCTTCCAGCTGATTTTTATAATTAAACCCGATACGCTCAAGACCGGTAGACTGCGCCCTGGCTTTGATTAATTCATATTGCAAGGCATCAATGTCTTGAGTTAACCCCGTATTAATGGCGCGTAATTTCTGATTGACCGCCTCCACATCTGCAAGATTTTGTTTTAACTGGGTCTGTTCTAGCTTAAGGGCTTCTAACTCCTGATGGAGACCTTCAGCCTGGGGCTCCGGCTTTAAAGCGGCAACCCAAGACTCTTTCTGAAGGTTTAAATCAGCCACCATAGCATTGGCTTGAGCAACCTGGCCTCCCATCTGTGTTTTGACCGCGGAGAGTTCTTGTTCTAAAAACCGCACCTTGACAACACTGGAATCCAATTGCTCGCGCAGGGTAGAATTTTCAGTATGCCAATGGTCCGTCTCTTTTTGCAATTCAACTATCTTCTCCTGAGCTCGAATCAAATCAGCCTGCTGGTTTTTGAGCGCTTCATTATCTTTAGTCAAGTCTTCAATCGTTTGCCGGGCAAGGGCCATCTGGTCCTCGGTTTTCTTAGAAACAGCCAGTAATTCTTCTTCCAGCTCTTGAGCACGCTTTTTATAAACATCCTCAGTCGGTGAATATTGTGGCATAATTTTAGACTCATCTGCCGCCTTGGGTATCTGCGGCTCAGAGGGAATCTGAGGCTCAGGGGGAATGTGCCCTTCAGGTGGAGTGTCTGACAATTCCCTCCTTAATTGCAACACATCCCTCAAGGGAACTGCTTTTTCTTCCTCTTTCCGCCCTTCCTTATCTAACGTAAAAAATAAAAATCCCAGGACAAAAAAAGTCGTTAATACAACCACCCCAAGAACAATCAAAAGGGCCATAGATCCCCTCCCTAGTTACCAATAAATTCGATTTTTTAAATACCCGCAATAATCCTTGATAGCGTCTTCTAGCGGCGTAAACGCCTTTGTATACCCCGCCTGGCGTAATTTAGCCATCTGGGCTTGGGTGAAATATTGATAGCGTGTGCGCAAAATTTCAGGCATTTCTATATATTCAATACACGGCTTTTGCCCCACGGCGGCGAACAAGGCCAGGGCCAGTTCATTCCATGTCCGTGCCTGCCCCGTGCCTAAATTAAAAATCCCGTTGATCGCCGGATTTTCCATTAAAAACATAACTACGTCCACGGCGTCTTTGACATAAATAAAATCACGCATCTGCTCGCCGTCTTTATATTTGGGATTATACGATTTAAAAAGAGATATCTTCCCTTGGGAGGCGACCCTTTCATAAGCTTTAGCCACTACACTTCTCATGTCCCCCTTATGATATTCATTGGGCCCAAATACATTAAAAAACTTTAAGCCCGTCATTTGAGTCTGGTAACCATTATCTAAGACCCATCTGTCAAATTTCTGCTTGGAGCTCCCGTAAAGATTTAAGGGGACGAGTTTGGGAATCAAGGACTCATCATCACTATACCCCAAAGCCCCATCACCATAAGTCGCGGCTGAAGAAGCATAGATCAAACGCGCCTTGTTTTTAAGCGCCCATTGAGCGACCGAACAGGAATATTGAAAATTATTCTTATCGAAATAATCGGCATCCTGCACAATGGTGGAAGAACAGGCCCCCATATGCACAATACATTCGACATCGAAATCAAATAAATCCCGCTTAAGTAATTTTAAATATTCAGCTTTGTCATAATAGCGCTGATAGCACCTGCCCGCCAAATTCTTTTTCTTGGGATCAGCATCCCCTTGATAATCGTCGACCACAATGATATCCTGGCGGCCGCGTGTGTTTAATGCGGCCACCAAACAACTGCCGATAAATCCGGCCCCACCGGTCACGACAATCATGACGAATAACCCTTCCCGATTGTCTGAGCAATGGCCGCGCCCATCTGATAAGCGGCGGCCATAGGATTTTGATTCTTAATATTAATCATAGCGGAGGTCTGGAATAAAAATATTTTTTCTCCGGTTGCCTGCCGCCAAATGGCGCCATCCACTGATAAATGAGAAAAATGCCCCTTAGGGGCGTACTCTTCAATATACCCTTCCAGGTAAAAATCGGCGTTCTTTTGATCATCTTCGACAACAGTTAAATGGGTCTTTGCCTCAAGCAAGGTCTCTTTAATACCTTTCATCAACATCGATGACAAACGATCGGTTTCTTCATTGGCAGCAGCCCCCGGCCCCGGCCTAAATAAGCCTAAACCAATAGTCCCTCCACGTTCAAACGCCGTAGGATTAATTAAAGAACCTGTAACAACAGGTGTGTTAGTCTCCAAAGCATGGGATGGGATTATTTTTTTTGATGATGAACAACCGCAAATGAATACTATAATAAATAAAAATAAAAGTCTTTTAACCACGAAGGAATATTAACACAGCCTTAAGATTGGCTCAAGAGGTTTGTAAACTTTTGGGGCTTTAACCATGCAGAGCTTGCATCGCTGGTAAATCAGATATATCGGTGGGCCGGTATAGATAATATCCCTGCCCCGCATTCACTCCCAACTCAATTAAAACGTCCAAGGCTTCTTTCGTTTCAATCCCTTCGGCTACACAAATAATACTGTTTTCCCGGCAAAATTCGACAATCAATTTAACGATACTTCTTTTAAAAGGGTCCGTGCATAGCCCGTTAATAATATGCCTGTCTAATTTAACCACTTCCGGCTTTATTTCTACAATGGTTTCCAGACTCGAATAGCCTGATCCCAAATCATCCACCGCGATGTTAAAACCATCATGACGGTATTCCTTAAGGCGTTCGAAAAACGTATCATAGGCCGTCACCGCGGAACGTTCGGTAATTTCCAGAAAAACCTCATGACTGGGCATGCCGTAGCTCGCAAACATCTCTTTAACATTCCTGAATTGTTCGCTTTCAACCAGATAAGGATCACAGTTTAAAAATAATTTTTGCCCGCCGTCAAAAACACGGCATACGGTTTGCAGCGCTTTGTGCCAGCCGATCATTTCGACCTCGCAATAAACGCCGTATTTTAAAGCTGACTTAAAAAATATTTCCGGATTAACCATGATCCCGCTGGTCTGCGGACGGCTCAACATTTCAAGGCCAAATAAACGCATCGGTTTTAAAAAATAAATCGGCTGGAAACAAACTCGAATAGCTTCTTCATTAATAATACGTCTTAATTCACAAACAGTTTCCTGCTGTTGGAGAGTAAACGCCCCTTGGGATGTGGGATTATGGCGGCGCAAAATCACATCCATACGCGCCAACAGCTCTTCGGGTTCAAAAGGTTTGGTAAGATAATCATCCGCCCCTAAATACAGGCTTTCAATCTGTTCACCTTTATTATGATTGCCGCTGATGATAATGATAGGAATATCACGTGTTTGGGAATTGGATTTAAGCTGCTGGCAAACCTTAAGCCCTTCAAAATCAGCAAGCATTATATCTAAGAGGATTAAATCAATGCCTGGTGATGTACATGTCAACGCTTGCGTACCTGTAATTGCTATTTTAGTAGAATATCCGCGGGATCCTAAAAGCATGGACAAAAGCTGGGTTATGGCAGGCTCGTCATCCACAATGAGAACTGTTTTACCATTAGCTTCTACCATAAATCATACCCTTCTGAAATTTTTACATTAACATATAAATTATACATTAAATTACCCTCATAAACCAATTTTTAGCCGGAATATATAAAAAATTATCTAATTGTCATATATTTGAATCTAACTGGTAATAAACAACTTACAGGCAAAGCAAGCGTATTCCGGAAAGCGCTTTCTTAAAAATAAGAATAACGTGTCCTTTAAGAAAAACGTACATAATCCGAAAAATGGAAGGTATTGCCGCCTTCTGTATATGGCTCTGAGGCCCTAATGGGAAAAAATTGCCGGCTGATAGGAGGGAAAAAGGCGTCACAGCCATGTTCGCCTTGTACATGTGTCACAAAAAGCTTTTGACATAAAGGATGCCCGATGGCTTGAGCATAAATTTGAGCGCCGCCAATAACAAAAATATTTTCAATATCAGAAGAAGACAGTTGACTTAATGCATCATCCAAACTTTGAGAGCCAAGGACTCCCTCAGGCAGACTTAGCTTGTCTTTTTTAGTTAAAACCATATTGATACGGCCCTGCAAAGGACGGAATTTTTCAGGCAGAGACTCCCAAGTCTTTCGACCCATGATAAGAGCATTTTTTTTAGCGGGAGAGACTACCGCAGTCGTAATCTCTTTAAAATGTTTTAAATCCAAGGACAACTGCCAGGGCAACTGCCCGTTTTTGCCGATTCCATTTTGAGAATCCAAAGCCACTATGATAGAGAATGATTTCATAAGCACTCCCCCTCTTTTTTATAAAGAGGGGTTAGGGGAGTTCCTTACACCGCAATAGGAAATTTAATAAAAGCCGCCGGCTGATAACCGATCAGTTTGAAATCTTCGAATGTATAATCAAGAACGTTTTTCTTTGGGATTTCCAAACGCGGCAAAGCCGACGGTGTGCGCTTTAATTGTATGTTAAGCCCTTCCACATGATTCAGATACACATGGGCATCTCCCAGCGTATGAACGAATATCCCGGGCACAAGACCGCATTCCTGGGCCATCATGGTCATTAACAGCGCGTAGCTGGCAATATTAAAGGGGACCCCTAAAGCCACATCCGCCGAGCGTTGATACAGCTGACAATCAAGCCGGCCATTAATCACATAGAATTGAATAAAGGCATGACAAGGCGGCAGGGCCATTTTGTCGATATCCGCCACATTCCAGGCGCTGACAATGATCCTGCGGGAATCCGGATTGGTTTTAATCAAATGAAGGGCATTTTGGATTTGGTCGATATGTTCTTGACGATAATTCCCGGATTTTTCGTCCCACACAAATTTTTCCCACCGACGCCATTGATAACCGTAAACCGGGCCTAATTCTCCGCTCGGAAGAGCCCAGGCATTCCAAATGGGCGTATGCTGCTTCAAATCATCATTGATATTAGTGCTCCCGCGCAAAAACCATAACAATTCATAGACCAAAGCATCAAACAAGACTTTTTTGGTCGTCAACAGCGGAAATCCCAAGCGCAAATCATATTTGCACTGATAACCAAAAACAGAAATCGTACCGGTGCCTGTACGATCCTGTTTTTTTTCACCATGATCTAAAATGTGTCTGACTAAATCTAAATATACCTTCATCGCTTTAACCCATCTAAGACCACATTTTAGTTTTGTATTCTTGCACCATGCGCTGGGTATTAAAAAACCCTGCGCGTTGAACGCAATGGATCATCTTGTCAATCCAGGGGCTGTGAATGTCTATAACACCCTTCTTATTGGTGCGATAATAAAGTGTTGCCACCTCTTTAAGCGAGGCATATAAGGCCTTGGAATCTTCTTCCAAACGCAAATTGCCCTCATCCCCTATCTCCGGCCCCTTATGACGATAACCAAAAATCCAGCCGATATCGTCATGCTCGGCTTCAACCACCCAACCGTCCAAGGTTGACAATTGAAGCACCCCGTTAAGGATGGCTTTCATACCGCTGGTACCGGACGCCTCAAAAGGAGGCAGAGGATTATTAAGCCAGACATCCACGGAATTGGTCAATAGTTTACCGAAATACGTATCGTAATTTTCTAAAATCAATACTTTAACGTATTTAAAATCTTTATTGAGCCGGTCAATGTGCTCCAAAATATTCTGGATATGAGAGGCGCCCGCGGTATCCATGGGATGTGATTTACCAGCGATAATGATTTGCAAAGGACCTATGTTATGAGCAATATCTAAAACCTGCTCAATATGATGGAACAATAAAGAGGGCCTTTTATAATTAGTGATGCGCCTCGCCCAGCAAAGTGTCAAGGCATCTTCCTGTAATTGCCAATGCTTAACGACATTTAATAAAAGACGTTTATTGTCCTGGTGCGCCTGGAAGATATCGCGTCGAAAATTTTTGTCCCCCAGCAGCTTGCCGGCTTTTTGTAATCTTTGAGGATCACTGCGCCAATCACCAAAAGTTTTAACGTATTTATCGAACAAAAGCGCAAAACTTTCCGAGACCCAGGTATGCGGATGGACGCCGTTAGTGATGGCATCAATGCGTTTGGCAAAAGCCGGGAATTGCAGACGCATGATCTCGCCATGTTTTTGCGCCACGGCGTTAACCTGCCGGCAATTGTTCAGACAAATATAGGTCAAATTCACGTCATGAGAATCAGGGCGTTCCTGACCAAATTTCTTGGCCACTTCCACATAATCATCCGTAAAAATTTCCTGAAGATCGGCTATGCCAAAACGGTCGTGGCCCGCGGCTACCGGCGTGTGGCAGGTATAAACAAATTTTTTCTTCTCTATGTCCATATGGTGCTTGTCAGCCAGCTGAATATACTTTTCGACCAATGCAAAAGCCGCATGCCCTTCATTTAAATGGTAACAGTCAACCGCTAGTTTCAATTCATCAATGGCTTTCATGCCGCCTAACCCAAGAATGGAACGCTGAAAAATACGCCAAGAGACCTGATCACTGCGGTAAAGCTGATCAGTTAATTTACGAAAATGCTCATTATTTTCTGCGAGATTGGAATCCAGCAGCACCAGGGGACAAACATGCTTTTTGTCATAACTATAAACATAGTATTTCCACAAACGCAAAATTAAATCACCTTGTTTAGTTTTTATGCGCACCCGGTTTTTTAAAGGGATCAACCCCGGATAAGAATGAGGGTCCCAGGAAAGCTCTTCGGGGACCTGCCCGTACTTATACCAAAAATTTTGTTTAAAATAACCCTTGTTCCACAAAATCCCGAAGGCCACGACCGATAGCCCCAAATCAGCCATGCTTTTGACCGTATCCCCCGCCAAAACACCCAACCCCCCGCTGTAAATGGGGATATCCAGCATTTTTTGAATATTGATCTTAAAAACATAATCGGAAATCCAATAATTAGAAAACACCTGGTGTTTAAAAAACTTGTTTCTATCGCTCATCGGGCGTTTAAGATAAAAAGAATTATAAATGCTGGGGGCCAGACCATATTCCATAGAAAAATAGGCAATTGACTTTTCCTCTGGGGTGGCCAATTTGCCTTCAGCTTCGAGAATAGGGGCTATGGGAAAAGAAAAATACGTCGACTCGCTGATATCTTTACTGTACTGCCCTTCAAAATTTTCAATCTGGAGAATAAAATCTTTATAGGTCATGCGGGCCTTGGCTCAAGGGTTTAAGGATTTATTTTTTAGTATAACAAAAATATTTTCCAAATCATACACTCTTATTTGATTATCTTGCCGCTTTTGGGCACGGGACAAAAACATAATGGAATCCCATAACTGCTCGTTATGGTCTAATACAAATCTTTGTAAGTAAATTTTGTTTAAATGGGGAAAAGTGCGCAGCGGTTGAATGAAGCTTACCACAAATTCTAAAAAATTATTTAATGGCGGTGAAAATCTCCTGCCGTCGGCCGTCCAGGAAATGAAAGCTTGAGGGTCCACAATCAAATACCTGGCCCCCTGTTGATAGTCATTAAACAACGAAGGCAAATCCTGCGGGCAAGGTATGATTTTTTGATCACTTTTAAGAAAAAGCCCTTCCACCAAAGGCTGCGTACTGACAATGACCCCCTGCGCCTTGAGGTCTGTCACAAAACGCACGGCCTTTTCATAATCCGTAGAAGAACCGGCTATCAAAATCGAGCGATACAACATCCCTCCGGCGGCACAGCAACACACCAGGGCAATGGCGATACGCTGAGGATAAGCAGACCATCTCTGCCAGGCATCGTCAATAACCAAGGCGCACCCCAAAGCCATAAACGGTAATACCACACACAGATACCTGGCGCCCTTTTCTGCCGCGAAAGAAAAGATCAGCATCTGCAAAAGCACAATGCCGAAGGCCAAAAGTTTTGAGTATTCGCGGCTTAGGACCAAATAAATATTGGCCCAAAAAATAAGCCCTAAGAAAAAACCTTCCAGGGCAAAAACATAATACGGGTAGGATAAAAAATTGATGACATTGAATTTGCCGCCGGCATCCGCGGCCTGGTGAAACATCCAGGCTGTGGTTACATGGTTATTGATACCTCCATAAAGGCTTCCCACTCCCAATACAATGCCATAGAAAACAGCGAAATAAATAAGGATCTTCTGCCAATTCAATTTTTTATGAAACACACAAGCGTTGAAGGCTTCGATAAAAGCCATAAAGACAGGCGCTATGATCATACGATAATTGGTAAAAAAAACGCAAGACAGCAATACAGCGGAAACAAAAAACGGCCAACGGATCGTGGGCTTGACTGTATATAGATAAATGGCGCTTAAAAACAACAAACTGCTCAAAGCTTCCTGCATCCCCAATCGCGAATAAAACACATGGCTGGGTAAAATGAGCAATACCAACGCGCTTAAAAGAGCTGTCCTGCGCGAATGATAATAGTGTTTGACCCAAAAATACAATAAGACCACCGTCGCTAAACCACTGACGGCCGAAACCCACCGGGCAAAAAACCAAGCCTGGGGGCCTAAAAAGAAAACTCTTAAATTCAAAATAAAAAACCACAAAGCTTTGGCTGTGGCTAAAGCCATTCTCAACATCAGGGAAATGATAATGCCTAAGTCGCCCAGATTATGCGGAGGATTGTTGGCCACCAAGTTAAGAAACGCCCGGTTATAGCTTAAATACATCCCTTCGTCATAAAAAAGGAATTGATTGGCGCTGATGTGATAGTAACGAATGATAAGGCCGGCAAGAATGATCAGTCCAATAATTGCAGATAAAAATAACCTAATACCATTGTCATTCCCGCGACTACCATTGTCATTCCGGCGACTACCATTGTCATTCCGGCGAAAGCCGGAATCTAATTTAAACTTAGGCATGTTTATGAATATCCCACCAGAGGACCCAGACAGTTTTACAAACAGCGCAAACACTCTTTTTATTAAAAGCCTTGGATTGTTCATAACGCCGTCCGGCGTGTTCAAAATAAATAGCGCGCCAGGCGACCTTTTTCTTGAGCAGACGCACAATGCATTCCGCTAAAGCGGCTAAACCGGTGGATTTGATAGGTATGGTTCTGAGTAATGCCGTCTTGCAGATAAAAGCCCCATTGTAATATTTTAATTTCAGCCCAAAAAGCAGGTTCATCCCCACCACAAATGTTTTTGAAATCAGGCGACGGAAAAGGGAGCGTTTATGAGTTTTCTGCATATAAGAAATGACCAGGTCCGCGGAATGGCGGGCCTCGAGCAAGTCTTTCAATGATTCCGCGGACATATCATTATCCCCGGGAAACACCGTGACAAATTCTTTACCCGCCATTTTGACCCCGCGGGCAAAAGAAAATCCAAACCCTTCGTTGGTGGCATTCACAGCCACGCGGACATGACTATCAGCTTCGGCTTTTAAGCGCGCAAAATCCCCTGTCTTGTCCGGACTGCCGTCATCAATGACAATAATCTCATAGTCCCGAGCAACACTTTGGGCGACACGTGAAGCATTATCAATCGCCGCTTCGATATTATTTTCTTCCCGAAAAGCGGGTATAACAATTGTGACACTATCGCTCATTTTTCACCATTTCTAACGCAGGCACACGCCCATCGAGCTGGAATGTTTGGACCGTTTCCAAATATCCTATTATATTTCAAATACTTATGACAGACGTGTCCCCTCTTTGGAATTAAAGTGACACACACTTTGACCTTCCCAAATTCAGTGAACGGTTTATTAAGAATGAATAGCTTGACAGCCGCCTCCTATATTTCAAAATCTGTTGAGAGGCAATTTCATTTATTTATAGATACATTCAGTACAAAAATGAATTGCTTTATCACAGGTATTAGGTTTTTTCCCTTCAATAAAATAAGATCCATTGAAATTTCTGCACCAACATTCATCATCTTTTGTACATTGATCTTTAACTCCATGTAACTGAAACTCTTCTTTGCTTTTTAGCTCTAGCGTATCAGACACCGGACGCAAAGATGATAGCATAGTATTGGTTATTTCTATTGTTATCGGATTACTCCAAATAACATCTGTAAGAGTCTCCTTGTTTGAGCCAATACCAATTCGAGTTCCGAACCAATCATTCTTAAGATTAAAGCCCATGTGAAAAGTCAGCGATCCGGCCTTGGCTTTTGAGGAAACCGCCACCATCAAATCTCTGCTGTAAGATTCCTTGGGCTTTAATACAACATCCGTCGGAAAATTCTTTGTACAACTCTCAAGACCAGTAACGATTGCCGGTGAACTAGCCACCCAAGATGATCCATAAGAACAAAGCCATACAGGAATTTTCTGTTCATTATCCGAAATATTTGTAATTTTTGTCGCAATAGCCAAACTTGTAGGATCTTTATCAAACTGTTTTAACGGGGAGTGCTCATTCAGGGATATTTCGATCTTTAATGACGAAGCGTAGCAAATTGTAGTTAAAACTGACCCCGCAAATATACTTAACAATATAATGGATTTATTCATAATGACCTCGTTCATTTAACAGTCGTTTTATCAAGATAAAATCGCTTGCCTCTCGTACTCAAAGGGGCTAAGGAATCCAAGCGTTGAATGAGCCCTTCTGGGAATTAAGGTGACACACACTAATTTAATTGGTAACGTCTACCATTTAAATTAAATGGTAGACGTTACCAATTAAATTCATGCATTCATTCTCAAAATAATTCTCCCCGCTTCACCTTTAACTAAAACTTTGAAAGCTTTATTAATATCTTCCAAGTCAAATCGATGCGTGATCATACGGTCTATAGGCAATAGCCCTTGAGAAAAAGCCTTTAAATACGCAGGAATGTCTCTGTCCGGATTAGTCTCTCCACCCCATGTGCCGACAATACGCTTGCCTTTAATCAACTCGAAGGGATGTAATTGAATTTTTTCATCACGGCCTAAATTACCCGCGATCACACAAACACCGCTGTTTTTAATACAGGCAAAAGCATTTTCCATAGCCATCTTATTACCGGAGGCATCCACCGCATAATCCACGCCCTCCGGAACAATTAAGCGGATAGCTTCTAAAACAGAGCCTCTGGAAGCATTGATAAGATGTGTGGCCCCTAGACGCCGGGCAAATTTTAACTTAGTATCGGCAATATCAACGGCTATAATTGGCAAACACCCCCGGCTTTTGGCCCCCATAATAACGCTTAAACCCACACCTCCCACACCAAATACAGCCACCGACGACCTTTTAGCCGCATGGAGCGTATTATTCATAATGCCGCAACCTGTGGCTATGGCGCAGCCGACTATAGCAGATATATCCGGCGGAAAAATCTTGGCTATTTTTACAACTCGATTTTCAGAAGCCACCGTATAATCGCTGAAAGTTGTCACCGCTCCGGCATTAACAATGCGCCTGCCCCATCTGTATTGGCTATTTAAAGCATCCAAACCTTTGGACTTAATCCACGACAAACAAACATAATCACCTTTTTTGACCTTGGTGACACCTGCCCCCTTGTCGACGACAAATCCCGAGGCCTCGTGTCCCAATAAATGAGGCAGAAATTTATCCGGGCCTTTAAGAGCGATTATTTCATTGTACTGCGCCCGGCATAGGCCGCTGTACAATATCTTCACCAGCACCTGCCCTCGTTTAAGAGTGGGGATTTCTACATCATCCACGACCAAGGGTTTATGTGATTGCCAAAGTATGGCTGCGCGTGTTTTCATAGTCTTTTAAGGAATAAACCAATAATAATCGCCATTATACCCGACCTGTTTGAACAAATCCTTCCATTGGTCAACATGCATATAGGTCAAGGCTGTTAAATTCCACGCATCCATGCGTGCTTTCTCTTCAGGCGTGCGATAGGCATCTACGGTAATAAACGCTTTTTTACCCACCCGTTCGATTTCACGCAAGGCTTGGGCACATTCATCCGGCGGCAAATTATGAATGGTATTAATAGAAATGACCAAGTCAAAACTTTTATCCTTAAATGGCAACTTCTTCGCGTTTCCTTGACGGATAAAAGGTTTCATGTCTTCCAAGGCATGAGCTATGGCATAATCGGAAATCTCCAGCCCTTGTACGATAATCCCTTTAAGCAACTCGGCAAAATCATGCATCATAAAACCTTTAGCGGCACCCACGTCCAAAATGGAGCTTGTAGACGTTAAATGATAATGTTCCACAAATGAGGGCACGACCGGCTGCCAGAAACGAGGATGGTAATTATATCCGCCATAGCCAAACCGACGCTCCCCGTCAAAATAATCAAACCCAAATTGACGACCGACACGACGGTCCTCTTCGGTTTTTTCCATCCCGCGTTCATGGACATTACGTTTGGTCTTGGGATAATTGGCTAATAGATCAATTTCAGGCATGCTTTCAACTCCCCTGTGAAACTTTCATAATTTTCGCAATTTCGTCCGGAGGCAATTTAGGATTTAAATCTTCGAGCCCTGACCCAAATTTTAGCATAGGCTCGATTTTTTGATTAGGGTCAATGATAATATCGCAAACCACAGGACCAGGGGTTGTTAATGCTGTGTTGATTACGGATTCAAGCTCGTCGTGATTAGCCGCGCGAAATGCCGGAAGGCCAAAGGCCTCTGCCACTTTAACAAAATCCGGAAAACTCAAACCGCTTTTTTCATCCACCGCGACATAATGAGAATTAAGCCAAGTATCTATGGTTTGTTTTTGGATTGAATGTCCGCCATTATTAAAAATAAACAATTTAACATTCAGATTATAGCGACGGATAGTGGCCAACTCTTGGATATTCATCATCAGCCCCCCGTCGCCACAGAGACACAAAACCCTGCGATTGGCGGCACAAGCGGCCCCCACACTGGCAGATAAAGCATACCCCATAGGCGTATGGTTCCAAGCTGAAAAAATACGCTGATGGGGCTTAATTTCAATGGCCTGCAGAGTCCAGGAAATATTAGCTCCGGTATCAGCAACAAAAATATCGCCTTCACGGCTTATCTTAGAAAGAGTTTTGACAAAGACATGCGCGTCCACGTAATCCTGACGCTTATATTTTTGCTGGGGACAGATAGGATACTCGCGATCCCAAGTCTTTATCTGTGTCCGCCAACCGGATAGGCTATCGGGATTCCCCCTGCCCTTAGAACTTTCGGCAAGACGTTGAAAAAAAGAAGGAAAATCTGATGCAATGGCCAAATCCAGATGAAAATCATTAGCCGTAAATTTGCTCAACTCAAAGGGGTCAATATCCACCAAAACTTTTTTGGCGTGGGGTGCGAATAAATTAGTCTTGCCGCCGGTAATCATTTGGGAAAGACGGGTACCGACCGCAATGATTAAATCAGCGTTCTGGGCGGCAAAATTACCGGCCCGCGGCCCCACCACCCCTAACCCTCCCATATTCAGCGGATCATCATACGTCATCATGTCTTTACCGCCCCAGGTCAATACAACAGGCAGATGCCATTGACGCACAAATTGCAAAGCAGGCTCCATAGCTCCGGCAATGCGTACACCTACGCCATAAATCACCAACGGCCGTCGGGCCGCTTGAAGCCAGGACACTAAAGTTTGAACATCCTTAGGTATATCTTTATGTTTCACCGGCGATGGAGGCACAAATTCTTTCAAGAGGCTGACATCAATATCCATACGCTGCAAATCATCCGGAATATCCAAAGCCACCGGTCCGGGTCTGCCTTCTTGAGCTATATACAAAGCTTTTTGTAATTGATATTTAATCTCCAGAGGGTCCATCACGCGATAAACATATTTCGTAATAGAACTAAACAGAGAGACAATATCCGTTTCCTGAAAACCTTTTTGGCGCAACTGGGCATTAGGACGAAGTCTCGGGGTCGTTACTTGTCCGCAAATACAAAGCATAGGAATGGAATCAAAGTAAGCGTTGCAAATGCTGGTCGTCAAATTAGTTGCTCCCGGACCTGACGTGACCATAGCCACGCCCACACGACCGCTGATACGCGAATAAGCATCCGCGGCCGCACCAGCCGCCTGTTCATGCTGTACGCATACATAGCTCATATCCGGATGACGGGCCACGGAATCAACCGAATGAATGATGGCGCCACCCGAGACCACAAAAACATGCTTGGTCCCTTGTTCGTTTAAAAACTGGGCTATAAAATCAGATAATTTCATGTGTTATTTTAATCCCACGCCCATGCCAAAAATATAATGGCACATAGGCGCATAGCCGGTATGTACAACTTCATCGTTCATGCCAAACATAAACACCCGCTGAAAACGCCCTATCAATATTTTTTTCAAAGAAGCCTGGCTTTGTAAATTGATGTGCTGAACACGACTGCGCGGGGTGGCATATGTATTGGCCGTTATATTGGGCGTTCCGATGATACAAACGCCGTCTCTTTTAAGGCAGGCACATTGATTCTCGAGAAATGGTTTATTCAAAGATTTATCTAAATGCTCCATCACATCAATAGAAAAAACCCCGTCAAATTTCTCTTGGGGCACATCATCGCAAATACTCATGGCCCTAAACTCTACATTCTTAATTTTTTTAAGGCGCGCTTGATTGTTTTTAATATGCCGACGATCCGGCTCTATGGCAATGACCCGCTTGACCGCTTGGGCGACGAGCGGTGTGCCGAAGGCGTCCCCACAACCCACCTCAAGCACCAAATCCATCCCCTCCAGCATCTTGGCGCAAAATTTATAACGGCTCAAAACAAAACTCATATGCTTGGGATCATGCAGTAAACTATACGATGTCCAAGGCCCCAGCTTCACAGAGTCAATGAATTGATAATCCGTCCCTAATTTATACGCCTGGCTCTGGGTCAATTTATTCTTGGTCATAATCCCCTCCTTACAGGACCCCGCCGCTCGGGCCATCAGCCCGGCGGGGCTCCTTTTAATACGGCCCCACAAAAGTATCTTTAATTTCAACTTCAGGAATGGATAATGATGGCTTATCTAATATTTCCAAGGCCGCCTTAATGATATTTCTATACGTCGGATGAAAAGCCTCTTCCAAGGTTTTTGATACGCCGGAGGGACAATCCGGCCAACCGACGCGTTTAATAGGGGCCTTCAAATCATGAAAAGCTCGGTCAGCTACCCTTGCCGCCACTTCAGAGGCAAAAGAACAATTCAGCCAATCACCGTCGGCGCAAATCAATCGTCCGGTCTTACCAACAGAATTAAATATAGCCTGCTCATCTAACGGTTGAATGGTCACAGGGTCAATAACTTCTAATTCTATGCCGAACTCGCTTAAGATGTACGCGGCTCTGAGCGCCTCAGGCACCATGCTTGAGGTTGCCACCACTGTCACATCGCGACCCTGACGGCTAAGGCGGGCACGGCCAAATACAAGACGATACGGCTCTTTAGGCACAGCCATTTTAAGATCATATAAACTACGGTGTTCGATAATGATCACGGGACTTTTTTGATTCAACGCTTCCAAGGTAATCCCTTTGATATCATAAGCATTGCTAGGGGTCGCCACTATCAATCCCGGGAAATGGGCTAAAACCGCCTGTAAATTTTGAGAATGTGTCGGCCCCTGTCCCCATCCCTTGCCGATGATGGCACGAATGACAATCGGCACACTGCTTGTTCCGGCATAAGTATATTGCCATTTCGCGGCATTATTGATCATCTGGTCCAAAGCCAAGAACATAAAATCATGACGCGCATGGACTAAAATCGGATGTTTGCCGTTTATGGCCGCACCGATGGCAATCCCTGTCAAAGCATTTTCACAAGCCGGCACATCAAAAACACGAGAAGCGCCGAAACGCTTAGTGGCTTCAATCGTTGTCCCAAAAATACCTTTGCAATCATCAACCCCTAAACCAAATAAAAAAGCATGGGGATTCGCCTCCATCCCCTGGACTAAAGCCTCTGATATCGCTTGGGCGTAACTGATTTGTCTATTCATAGGGTTTGATTAAAATATCTTAGTCGCGGTGACGAACTTCTCTGACTATTTCAACAATTTCTTTGGCCGTAATCCTGGTTTTTAACCCACGGACCGCTAAAGGGGAACGCAATTTTTTAGCAGATTTTAAACTAAAAACACTTCCATCGCGTCTTTTAATCAACACTTCTTCTATTTTGGCCTTTTCCAACACCTTAGCAAAATTCTGACGCGCTTGCGAAAAAGTAAAAACAGTCATCGTTACACCTCCGGAGTTTCAACCAAACACTTTTGGGCCACACTCTTTAAAGTCGTGTCCAAAGTCAATAAAGGAACTTCACGTTTTTGCGAGCAGATGATCATATAGGCATCATACGCATAAACGCTGTATTCATGGCATATCTTTAATGCGCTAAAAAGATCAATATCTACAAACTGTATTGGGATTTCATAAAAAGCGTTTAATGCGCGTTCACACTCTCTCAAAGATATCATTTTGCGCTTAAACATCGCGGACAAAGCATTCCCGACTTCCCATTTTAAGGAAAGCGGCGCCATTAAATCAACCCCTTGCGTGAGGGCTTCCAAACGCCGCTTTTGAGGCTCCCCTAATAGCACCGCCAACACCACTGATGTATCAACAACCATTAATCTTTTCATCTAGTACAATTGTACAACATTATAATTCAATATGCAAAAATTTTTTCCCATATTTTTCTAAAACAATGATCTACTGGCCCCTTCCTGATGCTTTTTGTAATGCACGAATAAGATTAATATCAAGCGTCATTCTGTACTTCCCCTATTTAGTGAACAGATTATTAAGTTAATAATTTATTGATCCCTGCCTGAAAGTCTTTTAAGATTATTTAAAAAATCTGAATCAACAATGCCCCCTAACTCTTGAGCTTTATGCACATCTGCCCAAGCATTATCGTATTCTTTAAGAAAAGCATAGTCTATCGCCCGGCCTATATAAGCATCTTTAAATTTAGGATTTAATTCAATGGCTTTGCTATTATCCGATACTGAATGAGTAAAATCTTTTTGATCAAGATAAAAAGAGGCCCGGACAAAATAATAATTTGCATTATGCTGATTTAATTCGATAGCCTTGTTATAATCAACTAACGCCTGAGTAGAATTACCTTGTTGGTTATATACAGAACCTCGATTGAAATAGTACTCGGCATCATTTGGTTTTAATTCAATGGCTTTGTTATAATCAACCAATGCTTGCGTAAAATTACCTTGTTGGTTATACAGAGAACCTCGATTAAAATACGCACCAGCCAAATTAGGATTTAATTCAATGGCTTTGTTAATATCCGTTAAGGCTTGAATTAAATTACCCTGTCTATAATAGAAAAAACCTCGGTACGAATAAGCATCCGCATTTTGAGAGTCTAATTCAATCCCTTTGTTAAGGTCAGCTAATTCTTGTATCATATTGCCTTGGGCTTCGTAAATTAACCCTCGGCTCAAATAGGCTTCTGCAAAATTTGGATCCAATTCAATTCCTTTATTATAATCAGTTAATGCTTGAGTTAAGTTCCCTTGTTTGTCATACACATAACCTCGGATGATATAGGAATATGCAAAATTAGGACTTAATTCAATGACTTTATTAAGATCTGAAATAGCTTCTGTGAAATTCCCCCGATTTGCATAATCTTTGCCTCGATTATAATACTCATCTGGTTTTCGAGCAGATACAGTGTCAACGCTTAATGTTGGGCTCTTTAGTTCAAATGAATTAATAATCTCATTTAACCTGATTTTTGCTTCTTCACTAAAGTCAGCGTATTCTAAATGTTCAATCGTATAAATATAATTATTGGTATCTAATCTTTTGCCGTTATAGGTAATAAAATGCCCTCGCTCATTAGATATTTCTAAAACACTTTCATAACCAGACAAATTTCCAATACTCACTGGACCAATGTGTTTTCTAAATTGAGAATACCCCTGTTGTCTAAAATATCTTTCTAAAGAAGCTGTCGAAAGGGTTTTATCGGCACTCATTCTCAAAATTTCTGTATTATTTTTTACAGAGACAAAGATAACATATTCTGGTTTTTGAGGATCATAAAACTTAACGGAGAAAATATCAATATATCGGCCCTTGTTATTATGAAAAACCATAAAACCATCTAACCCTGACGGGGTATCCTGATGCCCATAAACTTCTTGAAACTCCCATCCCTTGGGAACGGATATTGAAAAATACTGCATATCATATAATTGGCTTTCTGGGTTTATTGCCGGAGGAACATTGGCTCTAGAAGAATCATTGAGAGCAAACATTATCAACAATGCCGAAATGAGACAATATGTTTTTTTGTGGCAAATATTCAATGCTTTAACTCCCCTAACTCCCTCTTTTAATACACATGTTCTTCTAACGTCGATGCATCCGGCCAAGGAGCTTTCAGCGCCTTGGCGTAGGCCTCATCAGCCTTAAGCTTCCAATTGTCTTTCATGGCTTGGGCTTGCGCCGCGCTTAATACATTATCTTTTATCAGTTGATTGGTTAGACGCAAAATAGGACAACGTTTCATCCAGGTTTCCACTTCTTGTTGGCTGCGGTAACCCCTGTCATAATCAAACAACGGCCCTACATGTTCCCTGATGCGATACGTCAGACATTCAATAAAAAGCGGGCCCTTGAGTTGGCGCACACCATCGAGGGCTTTTTTAAGGATTTCGTAAACCAGACAAGCATCATTGCCGTCAATTTGTTGAGTTGGCATTTCCGGAATCGCTAAACGCTCACATATCTGGGACGCCGGCTGACGGACAGACAAGGGTGAATGCGTTGAATAAAGGTTGTTTTCACACAAAAACAGTACCGGCAATTTCTTCGTCACCGCAAAATTAATGCTTTCCGCCAAAACCCCTTCTTCAATGGCGGCATCACCAAAAACAGCCACAGCCACTTGCGGCTTTTGGTCCATGGTAAAGGACATGGCCGCTCCCACCGCCACCGGAATCATGGCGCTTAAAATGGGCGACGCATAAATACCGACGGACGGGTCCGTCAAATGCGCTGAACCCGCGCGTCCCTGGCAAATGCCGGTTTTCCGCCCCGCCAGCTCATTAAAAAACCCCTGATAATCACCGCCACGGGCCAAATAAGCCGCATGACACCGATGGCCAGCAAAAACCTGGTCTTTGGATTGCAAGGCCAAACTTAATGCCGCAGCTACGGCTTCCTGGCCGATGGATAAATGTGTCGGGGTGCGCATCTGTTGGTCTTTCGCATAAACCTCGACGATTTTCTCCTCGGCCATGCGGATTTTTAACATCAGGTCTAAAAGCTTTGTTTTTATTTCCGGAGTGGTCATTGTAAATGAACCGCTTGCATGGTTTTAATATTATAGTAACGCATGTCTGTCATCGAATTGGGGATCGCCCCCCGTTGGAAAGCGCTTTTTAAATCACGCACTGCCTCGCCGATGGTGTGTTTTGGTTTAAATCCCAGCACGCGGTGGATTTTTTCAGAAGAAATATGATAGGAGCGGTTGTCATTGGTCGGCTCCACGACGATTTCCACATCCGGCCGTTGTAAATTTTCTTTGACCAGATCAGCTATTTGGCGCACGCTGTGATTTTCATAACCGACGTTAAAAATTTGTCCGGCAATTTTCCCCTTAGGATATGTCAACGCCAGTACATACAAATCCGTCATGTCTTCAATGTGAATATTAGGCCTTTTTTGTTGGCCGCCAAACACTTTGATCCGGTTATAATTAATCGCATGGTTCGTCAAAATATTGACCGTCAAGTCCAAACGCAATCTCGGCGAGTACCCACATACAGTGGCCGGCCTTAAAATCAAAGGTGTAAAATCATCCGTTTGCTCTTTAAGCAAATGTTCTTCGCATAAAGCTTTATATTTGGAATAATCCGTCAAAGGCTCCAGGGGTAAATCCTCCGTCACATCAGGTGTGGTTTTGACTCCGTAAACACTCGACGAAGAAGCAAAAATAAAACGCGGTACTTTGTTTCTTTTAGCAATGGCCACCAAGGATAAAAACGCATCATAATTAATAGATTTGCCTAAATGAGGATTAAGCTCATAACTGGGATCATTGGAAATGCACGCCAAATGAATAACAGCATCGAGGCCCGGCATGGCTTTTTTAAGCAAATTCTCATCCCGTATATCCCCTTTGATTTCAATTAAATTAGGATGGGCCTGCAAAACAGCCCCATACAAATAAAGATCAATGACACGCACCCGCCAGCCGGCCAAAAGTAATTTCGGCACGAGTACTGCCCCCACATAACCTGCGCCGCCTGTCACTAATACTTCTTTCACCTTAACTGCTCCTTATTTTTTATTAGATAATACGACTCTGCAAACTTGTGCGACTTTTTCCGGAGAAATATAATCCATACAAAATTTATCAAATTTGCATACCGGCAGAAAACACGGCATATGCGGGCATTTCAATGTGGAAGGCACAACAGTCACATGAGGGATCCCCTGCATACGCATATAATTGGTGGGCCCGTACAGAGTCACCACTTTTTTCCCCAGAGCCTGGGCCACCGCCTGCCCTAAGGAATCAGAAGTGACAATCAACCGGCAGCTATTGATCCAATCAATATACCTGGATAAATTTTTATGGCCTTGCTGCCAGCTGATGGACGCATGTTTGCTCAATAAGCGTTCTAAAGATTTCCAATGATCCCAGGCCCAAGCTTTCGTCGGCCATTTACTGCCTACCTCATGATTAAAACCTATATCATATTTCTCACGCTTCGGGCCTCCTGCTAAAACTAATCCCTGACCCTGCCACTGTTCTCCCACGGTCTCATATAAAATTTCCAAAGCATTTTTCTTAATGTCCCTATGGTTTTCCTGGCCGGATAAAAGATATTGGGTAAACTTACGGCGGGTGCTTATATTATGGATCGTGTCATTAAAAAAGAAGCCGTACTTCTTTCTAGTGAGAATTTGATTTAAAAATGTGCATATGCCGATGTCTTTTTCCAGATTGATCAAAATATCGTATTCTTGGGAGCGTAAATACTGCAATGTGGGGGTCCCAAAAATCAACAGATGACGGATATAAGGATTATCTTTCAAAAGTCTCCTGGCCATCCAGTCAGTGACCCAAGTCACTTCATCTGATTTATACAAATGCAATAAGGACGTGCAGATTAAAACGTCGCCGAGACTGACGGTGGTAGAAATCCCGCGGTCCAGAAATTCAGAAAAACCTGTTTTTATAATTAAAACTTTCCTAGATGTTTTCATGAATGAACAACCGATGCGTCCTGTTGACCGTACGTATTGACAACTTCGCTTGAATGTTCCGTGTTGGGCGCATACGGCTCGCCGATGTTACGGATTTCTACTGAAGAATGACCATGTTCTTGAAAACGGTTAAATTTGACCTTGATATCACACGCATTGCATTTGCCAAAAACAGGGCAAGCCACCCATTGGCCCAACAGCTTGGGAGGGTCGGGGTCTAAAATGTGCCCAATAGGAAAACGGTTAGCGTACAAATCAGAATGGCAGCGAAAAATAAACCCTGCCGGATCAATCAGAAATTCCGTTGTACGGCAATCACAATGGCGCAACTGTGGGGCATTGACAGCATTGGGATAACGCATAGTCCCGTAATCACGGCCCTGATACGGCCCCAAAAACTCCTTAAGACGAAAATCAATACCCATATCTATGGCCATTTGCCTCACCATCATGGTATGGTCGCGATATTCCGGGTGGTCTACGACCCATACGCCTACAGAATACCCATGGTCTAATAAATACCTCACCTTTTTAAACAGAAGCAGAAAATCCTGCTGGCCTTTATGATAAGAAACCCTGATAGAAGCATAGGGAGAAGGACGTTTGATACGCTCCGAAGGGATACGCCGCATCAGCTCATCGGGATCTATTTCCAAATTAGTCAATACATCGATCGGATGCCTGGGATCAATACCACCAATGATGTCATAAAAATGCTTATGCACCGTCGGTTCACCGCCCTGCAAGGTGATGGGCAAATCCGAACGCGGCACAAGGCGATTAAGACCGCGGATCCAGTCTTCCCCGGACATCCAGCGTTTTTTGACTAAATCCCCGCCTTGATGATTAATACAATAATGACAACGCAGCGTACAGGCAAACGACAAAAAAGCCGCGATGTAATTAAAATTTTCAGGCAAAACAATAGGTTTGAGGGGCTCAGACATAAAAATATTTTTTTATTTTACTATAAACTCATCAGGCTTCAAAGAGCAATATTATTAGTTATGCCTATTGAGCCAGGCTTGACGCTTGGCTTGTTTAATGCTCCTTTGACGGGCTATTCTGCGCTCATTGTGCAGATGCTGCTTAGTTCTTTTGGCTTGAGCCGGGTTCTGTCCCAATGTATGTATACCATCCGTAAGGTTATTCCATATAGTCTGCCGGTTGGGGTCCGGGTAATTGCCCGATGAGGCTAACGCCGGCGGCATAGTGAGCACCAATACACACACCAACATAAAAAATAAGCGTCTCATATAATCCCCCTGTTTATTTTCCCTATTCCCCATAATTGGATTTTTGGCGATTTTGTTTTTTGAAAGCATTCTTCTTTTTTTCTTCCAGCATCCGCTCTTTGGCACCCACAGAACGCCTGCGATTTTGACGCCGTTTTTTTTCCCGCAAGGCTTGACGGGACAAAAATAGCTGATGCTCCCTATGTTGCAAAGCTTCCCGCAGCAGACCCCAAGCTTGCTGGCGGTTGCGAAACTGGCTGCGGTGCTGCTGGCATTTGATTATAATGCCGGTCGGTTTATGCAAAAGAGCCACACAAGTGGCCACTTTATTAACATTCTGGCCACCCGGCCCGGAAGAACGCACAAACGATTCTACAACATCTTCTTTTTTAATAATCATCCCAAATCTGTGGCTCATGATTTAAAACGAATTAAAGAAGACGCATATTCTTTCGGCGCCTCGTAGCCCAAAAGATTTAACAAGGTGGCCGCCACATTAGCTAACCCTTCATCCGGCGGATGTGACATCTCATATTCACCCTGATAACTAAAATCCACAATCGCACAAGGCACGGGGTTTAAAGAATGCGCCGTGCTGATCTGTTTCTTACCGTTTTTAACAGTGAACATTTCATCGGCATTGCCGTGGTCCGCCAGGAGCATGGCTATACCGTTGCATTCCCGCACCGTCTGCAGCAATTTGGCTACACACTCATCCACCGTTTGTACGGCAAGGATGATCGCCTCAGGAATGCCGGTATGCCCGACCATGTCGCCGTTAGCAAAATTCAGACGCCCAAACTTATACTTACCGCTTTTAAGAAACTCTATGGCTTTATCGGTAATCTCATACGCTTTCATTTGAGGGGCTTGGTCAAAACGGACTTTATCCGACGGAATTTCAAGATAAGTTTCTAGCCTTTCATCGATGTATCCGGACTTGTTCCCGTTCCAAAAATAAGTCACGTGGCCGTATTTTTGGGTCTCTGAAATAGCAAAAGAAGTGATGCCGTTGGCGCACATATAGGCACCCACTGATCCCTCGATTTGCGGCGGCAACACCAAATAATTTTTAGGGATATGCAAATCCCCATCATATTCCATCATGCCGGCGAAAAGCACGTTGGGCGTGCGTACCCGGTCAAATTTATCAAAATCTTTTTGTTCAAAGGCCGTGGATAATTCTATGGCCCTATCCCCGCGGAAATTAAAAAAGACCACTGAATCCCCGTCTTCAATGGTACCCACCGGACTGCCATCGTCTTCAATGACAAAAGAATCCAAATATTGGTCCGTGCTCTTGGGGTCCTCTTTATAATACGTTTCCACCGCCTCACGAGCGCTAATAAACCGCCGGCCACGGCCCAAGACATGGGCTTTCCATCCCCGCTCAACCACAGACCAATCCGCGCCATAACGGTCCATGGATGTCACCATACGTCCTCCGCCGGACGCAATGCGATATTCATAATTTTTATGAGAGGCATTAATTTCTTTAAGCAGGTTTTCCGTCTTCTCAATGTACGTCAGGGCTGATTTTTCATAAACATCGCGGCCGTCTAACAGCGCATGAATGCAAACCCGACGCACACCTTCCTGCGCACATCTCTTAACCAAAGCGAATAATTGGTCGATATGAGAATGCACATTGCCATCGGATAAAAGCCCTATAAAATGAAAAACCTTATTCTCGTCCTTGACCTGTTGGATTAATTGCTGCCATATTTCAGTCTCGAAAATAGCACCGCTTTCAATGGATTTTTGTACGAGCTTGGCCCCCTGGTCAAAAACACGGCCGGCCCCCAAAGCATTATGTCCCACCTCAGAGTTGCCCATATCCTCATCACTGGGCATGCCGACCGCTGTCCCGTGGGCTTTCAGCTGCGTATACAATTTGGCCTTCATCAATTCATCCAAACAAGGGGTTTTGGCTAAAAACACCCCGTCGCTATCATCGCGTTTGCCGATACCTACGCCGTCCATAATGATTAGCAATAAAGGCCCCGGCCGACCGGCAAAATTAGATAATTTTTTTAATTCTAAAGAAGACATATAACCCTTTCCATCCTTACCATTGCTAAGCCAATCCTGCGGGGCCTGTCTCGGCCTTGATATTAAGGTGCTCCTAATTGAAACGCGTACGTCACAGCCTTAGCTCTTGGTGGTTTCCCTTAACTGGCCCTCGGAGCCGTCACCGTCCGCCCCATATTCCCTATTTCTTGCTCGGCATTTCTTAACTCCCTCTGACAACCAAGGAACAGGGAATTTGTCCGAGCCACCCGCGCCATTAAAACTTAACTACTGGTGCCTCATGGGACTGTTCCGGCGCTTTGAAATAAACCGCTGGTTGAGTCAAATGTGTTTTGGCGGCAAAAAAACTGCCGAATAAACTTTGCTGGTAGCTGTTAAATTGCCGGACCGCTTCATTGTACCGCATACGCTCAACCGCGATACGGTTTTCCGTGCCTTCCAGCTGACTTTGTAATTCCAAAAAACTCTGGTCTGCTTTTAAGTTGGGATAATTTTCGCTGACCATTAAAAGTCTTGCCAACGCACCACCCAAAGAATTAGCTGCGGCCACCTTATCAGGTACTGTTGCCGCCTGCCCCCATTGGCTTCTCAAACGGGTCACCTCTTCTAAAATGCCTTTTTCATGCGCGGCATAGCCTTTGACGGTATTGACTAAATTGGGGATCAAATCAAAACGCCGCTGCAGCTGATTTTCCACCTGGGCCCAGCTGGATTTGACCTGCTGGTCAAGGCTGACCATCTGATTATAGCCGCTTTGATACCAGCCAAAAGCTATAAAGACTAAAACAACAATGACTCCTAAAACTATTAGACCTTTGTTCATATTTTTCCTTTCTGCAATTGTCTAAAAGACGTTGGGATAATTTTTAAAGCCAAAATGCGTGTTTTTGCCCCCAAACTTATTCTGTTGGAAATTCCTGCCTGCCGAGCAAGCAGTAGGGAATATTTAGCATTTTGGCGGAAAAAATTCATCCCAACGGCTTTTAACGCTTACCATCCGCCACTGGCCCCGCCACCACCGCTCATGCCGCCGCCAAAGCCGCCAAAACCGCCGCTGAACCCTCCGCCACCTCCTCCAAATCCTCCTCCACCATAACCGCCGCCCAAAAATATCGGGAAAAACATGCCTCCACGGCTTAAGGCAAAAGACACAAAAATACAGAGAATAAAAAGCAAACTCCAGATAGATCCGCCCCGATTGTCCTGATAAACCGGCTCCGGAACTCCTGTGAGGGAAATATTATACTCTTTGGCAATCAAGGAGACAATAGCCGCTGTCCCTTTTTCGATACCTTCAGAAAAACGGCCTGCCTTAAACTCGGGAGCCATGATCGCATTAATAATCCGGCTGCTATAAGCATCTGTGATAGCTCCTTCCAGGCCATAGCCTACTTCAATACGCATACGCCGGTCTTTATAGGCGACCAGCAGTAAAACCCCGTTATCCTTCCCCTTTTGACCTATACCGAAGCGTTGAAATAGGTTCACCGCGTATTCTTCGATTGTCAAAGGTTCTGTGCTGTCAACGCTGACAACGGCGACTTCGGCGGTCGTTTTTTGTTTTAATTCAAGGATCCAACCTTCCAAACGGCTGCGGGTCGCACTATCTATGATGCCGCTTTGGTCAACGACATAACCACTGGCTGCAGGATACGAAACCCCCTGAGCCAAACTCAAAGGAATAAAATTAAAAGTTAATAGTAACCAAAGGGACAGATGCAAAAAGGATTTCATAAAGAATCCATGTGGCGGGCCAAAACTTCCAATTGATTCAAAAAATTCTGGAAATGATGCTCTGTTAAAGCCTGTTGGTCCAAAGAAAAAATCTTAGCTAACTGACACAGCATCTCTTCTTTTTTTTCGCAAGGCACCTGCCCTTTTAAATGGATCAGCTGGCGGAAAACAGGGATCAAATCACTAAAAGTCCTGGAAACAAAATTCTTTAACATGTAAGGATTGGCCCCAATATCCAAATAAGCCTGACGCAGATGCAATAATTTACCTTTAATCTGCTGCTCACATAACAGCCTTACATCCTTCAAGGGGATATCCAAACCCGCGAAAAAATCTTCCCCGAAAATAGTCTTATGCTGGGCTTTAATTTCGCTAAACTCGATAGGAAAAACATCCAGGCTATTGAGCACATATTCTTTGGTTAAAAATAACGGTGGCGCAATTTTATGTCGACGCCCCCCTTTGACCAAAAAAGAAACTTGCTTTAAAACCTCAAAATCCAACTTTGCCACAATCACAGCTATATTCACATTAGAAACGCCCGGTTTGTAATTGACGCCGGCGCCAGAACCATAAACAAAAATGGCCTTAATATTGTCACCCAAATTTTCTAAAAGTTTAAGTGCGAATTGGCTGACTGGGGCCTGAATCGAGACAGGGAGTTCTTGAATATTGCTAAGGGGGCGGGACGTCATTTTGCAGAACGCTTTTTGTTTTTGGGGCGGGGATGAGATCTGACCAAAGACTTCGCTTTATGATCGGCATGATACGCAACCCATGCGCCCGCATGCCTTTTAAGCCAGTCTTCGGTAGCTGCTTCAAAACCAATATCGTAACCGGCGATTTCGCTTTCCAGCCATTTATGCCGATTGATTTCTTCAATCACCTTTTTATTACGCAACAGCTTTTTCGCATCCAAGTAAGCTGAATATTTCTTCATTTTTAACTTGATCAAAAAAGGTGCCGTTTTCTGATTATGCATATCAAAAAACCGGCCTTTACTCTTTTTAGGAATTTTCATTTCATTTATTGTAAGCGTTGCTTCTTTCTTTTGCAAGGGAAAATGGGGACAGCGCCCTATTAAAAAGTCACCCCAGTGGCCTATTGACTGCTAAATCCCTTCCCTTCAATATCAATAATCGACTCTCTCTCATTGACTTGTTTATGTTTGGCCATTAGCCAGAAGCTATAAAACTTCATCCCATAAGTAAAACTGATCCACAACAACAAGTTGCCTGCGATAGGCCAAAGACCCTTTAATACGGCCCCAATAAGCGCAATCGGTGCAAGAAATTGAAAGAAAACAAAAAAGAATATGCCCCAAAACCCTAAATTATAGAATATAAAAAGAAATGAAAACATCCATGTTGTCGCGCTTAAGATATGAGACATTAACATGGAAGACGTACTCAGGTAAAGGTGCAGTTTATTAAAAAATGATAAAGGAAGGACACAGAATATAAATACCAAGATCAATGTAGCGGAAGCTTTAATCAATAATGGTAAAAGTAACTCGGAGGCCTTGGTCACCCCCCAAAAAAAGATTGCCCAAAGGAGAACTACTCCCGCTATAAAAAAAAGAAATACCGTAAAACTTTTTAACACACCGGGTATTTTATTCATGCGGTAGCTTATCATCTTTTATCTTCCGTTGTCTACGGCGACCTATTCCCTATGCCGCCGCAAAAATATGTACCTCACGCTCAAGCTTCTTGCCAAGATGATCCTCTTGAACCGCTAAATCGTAATGGGCCTGTAAATTGACCCAGAATTGCGCTGAAATGCCAAAGAATCTCCCTAAGCGCAAAGCTGTATCCGCGGTCACGGCCCGGGCACAATGAACGATTTCGTTAATGCGCCGTGCCGGCACATTAATTTCTTGCGCCAATCGGTACTGACTTATGCCCATAGGCTTTAGAAAATCTTCCATAAGGATTTCCCCAGGGTGTATCGGTGCCATTTTTTTATTTTTCATAAGAAAAAACCTCCTTTAATGATAATCAACAACTTCGACATTATGCGCGTTACCATCACGCCAAACAAAACAAATACGCCATCGATCATTGATTCTGATGCTGTGCTGGCCCAAACGATTCCCGTATAAAGCCTCAAGTCTATTGCCCGGCGGCACCCGCAAAGCATTTAATTCAACTGTAGCATCCAGCAACCAGAGCTTACGCAGCGCTGTTCGTTGGATTTCCATGGAGATCTTTCGTGAATATTCCCGATTAAAAAGCAGCTCCGTATCTTTGCAAGCGAACGAATGTATCACAATGAAAGCATAACATGTGGCGTTAATAATGTCAAGCGTTACTATTTAAGTGGCAGGTAATTTAAATAGGGGACAGCGCCATATTAAGAATTTGTACAAATCCCAAGATAATTTAAACTAAAGCCCCACGAACCTCTGCAATCCCCTGTGGTAGCAGCTACTGCGGTCCGTCCATTTGCCCCGGTCAAAAAAGTATTAACAGACTCTAAGTTCTCACATCCTCCCTTGCCTGAACTGTCATAGACTAAAGCATTATACGGACTGACAAACCACTGGCATTGGCTATCTGTATAGCCCGTTGGTAATGGAATAGTCCCCCCATTCCCTACAATCCCTTTGACAATGAACACCGGCGGTGTTGCAGGTCCTCCCGGGAGACTTATCGTACTTGTAACGGTTGTGCCGGAGATATTACATAACGGCAATTTAGAAGCTACTATATTTTGTGCCCCATCCCGCACGGTTGCTGAAACAGTAAAAAGAGCCGACGTCGAATTTATGGTGTAATTTTTGCCAAATGGATTTAAAGCATTCCAGGATGATGGTAAATAGCCGGTTGATTCAAGATCCCCGGGCGGCGTATTAATGGAACTGGGCCAAGCCCCATGTTGAAGATAATAACTGCGGGCCGCGTCCTGTATATTTTGAATTTCCAGCGCTGTTTTTGTGCCTGCCTTGTCCAAATATGTGCGGTACAACGAAGGAACAGCGAAAGTTAATAGCACCGTCATCATAATGACAACGATGGTCATTTCCAATAAGCTGAACGCTCTTTTATTGTTTATACAAATATTTAAGATCATATGAAAGTCTTCCGGAAAATTCATTGGGTATACTCCGGGTAATGCTGATTTGGTCCCCTTCCGGCACAGAAGTAAGGTTGATAAAACTTCCTTCCATCGGATCTAAGCCTATCCCTTTAGGAATTACAGTCGATACCGTGACCATGTTATTGGCAAACGCCATTTGATAACTGCCTCCTAACGGGCTGGAAGTAACGGCTTTTGGCATATAGGTTGGAGCCAGACTAGAAATGCTTATTGGCCATGCCAATGTATGGGGATCATTGGAACTGGAATTATAGTAATCTATCGCCGCCTCGGCGATCGTGCCCATTTCCCTTACTGTTGCTTGGAATTTGGCCCGATTGATAAAATTCATACAATTACCGATCACCATAGTTAATAAACCACCCAGAATCACTATGACCAGTGTTACTTCCAGCACTGTGAATCCTTTTTTTAATGCAACGTTGTTATCCATGTTTGACTCGATGAAGTATATGTAGGAGCTATCTCTGTCAATTTTGTCATTGCTGTCGTTAACTTGGCGGCTAACGCGGAGGGCACATTAGTTAATCCGATATCAAACATAGTTGAATCATTAGCATTAACATTGACGGTATAATTTCCATTCCATGGATTAGTTGAGGTCGGCGTAAACTGTGCCGGCAAGTATCCATTGGTCAAATTGGCAAAAGAAATACCCGTATACTGACCTCCGTTATCGTTAGACCAGCTTACGGCTGCAGTCTGGATGGCCTTGATACTGGCCATGGCATTGGCTAAACGGCTGTTATCCGTCGCCTTTCGACCCGACGGCACAACTACCAGCAAAATAACACTGATAATAACCAATGCGATGATTAACTCAATAATAGTAAATCCCTGTTTGTTTGTAATCATATTCATAACTCTCCTCTCCCTTGCAGGACCCCGCCGATTGGGCCAACAGCCCCGGCGGGGTTTTTCGTTAATTTATTTAAATACCCCCTCGCCTATTTGACTTATATCGGTATAAATGGGTAAAATAAAAGTACACACAATCATCAGTAAAAACAAAGACGCCACAACCAGCAAGGACGGTTCTACCATAGCGATAATCGCCTCTATCGATTCCTTGGTTTTGGTGTCATAGTATTTAAAAATACGTTCAAAATATTGTGGCAAATACCCGTTGATTTGGCCTTTGGTTAAATTTTGGTAAACAAAAGCAGGAAAAAACCTGTCTTGTCTAAAGGCATCCCCCAATGAGGCCCCTTTGAATATTCTCTCTTGTACCAATATCAATTTATCTGTAATGTATGTTTTATTGGCTTGATGTATATAAGTGATGGTCTGGATGATGTTGACCCCACTATTGCTGTACACGTATAAATTTAAAAATAGATGGGATAACTCGATATTTTTAATCAGATCCCCTACCCATGGGACACTCAATACAGCTTTCATCAGCTTTTCTCTATAATTATCGCAAAAATATTTAATAAAAAATACCAGCCCCGTTAACAATAAAATAGTGGCCCACCAATATTCTTTTATAAAATTGGCGTAACCAATCAAAATAATCGCGGATAAACTATGCCTTGATGATAATGGCAGAAAAGTCCTTAGCTGGGGGACAAGTTTTATAGAAACAAATATGGATAATCCGGTTAATAAGCAAAAAACTATCCCCGGATAAACCAATGATTGAGTGATCTTTTTGCGGTTCTCATATTTAAATTTGTAATATTGCGCTAATAAATCTAGCAATTCCGGGATATGACCGGTCTTTTCCGCCGCGCTTAAAGAAACACAGACAATCTTGGGAAAAATTTTTGTGTTTTGAAAGGACTCTTCCAAAGAACGCCCGTCATTAATAAAGTTACTTATCTTTCTCAAAGCCTCCTTCAAAACTGTGTTCGATGTTGCCTCATTTAAAGTATTGATGGCCTCATTGACCGACAATCCGCATCTTTGCATATCAGCAAAATCTTTAAAAAACACGGCCAATACCCACGTCGACAGTTTATGATTTTGAAATATACTTTTGATTAACGCCGGATAGTCCGGTGAAATATTCAAAATTTCCAAACCATAAACCGTTGCTTGGGTTTTAACATCCTCTAAACTGCCCTCTAGCGTTCTTGTTATTTCAGTTCGTTTGGCCGTTAAGGCTTCAATTTTCCAATACATAGCTTTATCCTAATACCCTTACGGCTTCTTCAATGGACGTCTCCCCTGTCAATATCAAAGATTTCATATCATCGGCCATTGTCCTGTATGTTCCCCGTTTTTCTAAAAGAGGATCGATCTCTCCTAAAGCGTTTCTGCCAATTAACGCCTTGATTCCCGGGTCAATGAGCAAAACTTCGGCAACAACGGTTCTTCCTAAATACCCGTGACGACATCTTTCACAGCCATGAGCTCTATACAGCGGCTGGACTTCTTGACTTAAATACTTTGCCTCATAGGCTTCAAACATGTCGGCAACTCCCGCTATCAAACTTTTACAAAACGGACAAAGCTTTCTGACTAACCTCTGAGAAACCACGGCTACCAGACAACTGGAAATGTTCGCCACATCCACACCTAAATCTTTTAATCTTAAGATCGCTGAAATCGGATCATTGGTATGTAGGGTTGAAAAAATTTGAAGTCCGGTATTGGCAGCCCGAATACACTCCTGGGCTGTTTCGTGGTCACGGATTTCACCAATTAAAATCACATTAGGGTCTTGTCTAAGAAAAGCCCTGACGGCCGTGCCAAATGTCAAATTTTGTGCTTGTTGGACTTCAACTTGTGACATTAAAGTGTGCGTTATTTCAACGGGATCCTCAATCGTAAGGACTTTCTTGGAAATTGATTTTATTTGGTTTAATACTGCAGAAAGCGTAGTGGATTTACCGCTACCGGTTGGGCCGGTAACTAAAATTAACCCATGAGGCACCATAATGGCTTGATTAATTAATCTTTGATTATGTTCTGAATAACCTAAACTTTCCAGCGGGATGGACGCGCGGGTCTTATCCAGTAAGCGTAAAACAATGCCAGGCCCATAGATCGTCGGAATCTGGGAGAACCTGACGTCTAGCGTCCTTACCATATCCTTATACTCATGGTCAAATCTACCGTCCTGTATCCGGTAATCACAAGGATTCCCTTTACATTTAGTTAAAATAATATTAGCCAACTTCTGAATATATTCCGGCTTTAAACATCCGATGGGCGTTAATAACCCATCAATCCTGAATCGAATATCTGTGGTCTTACCTGTCGGTTCTATATGAATATCCGTGCTCCGCGTGATGATCGCCAAATTAATAATGCTATCAAGCCAGGCGGCTAGAGAATCAATGCCTTCTGACCTTAAAAATGCAATTTCTGAAAGCAACTTTTGTCTGTTTTGCTCTAAGACTATTTGATCAAGGGCATTTCTAACGTCACTTTCAGTCCCTACATAAAAATTGACCCCCTCATTGCCAAAATGGCTTTTAAGAAAATCGGTGACTTCAACATCATCTCCATAGGCAACAACAAACGAGGGGGGCCCTCCATTCTTTAATGGAAATATCTGGTGTTCACAAAAATAATTTAACCCAACTTGTTCAATAGACTTGTAATCGGGAATATAACTGCCTTTAAAGAATTCCCACCCGATCTGACGGGCCAAACGGAGAGCTAACTGGTCATCATTAATATAATTATGATGCTTTAAAATAGAACCTAAACGAACTTTAGGATTCGCTTTTTTGTACTCAAGACAATGATCAAGCTGGTCTTGGGTTAAAAGTTGATCTTGCATTAATAATTCGCCAATTTTGGCTAACATTTTCTATTCCGGTTTATAATCAATGGTTTTAGTTAATTCTTCGGGGGAGCTAAAATGCAGCGTTACGCCCGAGTCAGAAATGGACACAACTTGAATATTTCCCGTAGGGTTGGACTTCTCTTTGACTTGATAACTGGCATTGCCAATGGAAAGAATAGCCTCCTTTTTAATACTACTCCCCCCTATATAATCAACCTTAATTTCAGGCATATTTTTTTGTCCATCGATGGCCGGTTCATTAAAGGCCCCGGCATTTTCCTTTTTAAGCTTATTGATTTCAGATAGGGCTTTTTCTTGTTCCAGTTCAAGATTGGTTTGCTCCAGTTGTGTTTTTAAATCTTTGGTTTGTTTCTGCTGCCTGCGGTCACGATCAAGCTGTTCCTGGATTGCCGCAACATCTTCTGGGGTGGCATCCACAACACCTTCACCTGTGTCCTTCACTGAGTTTTCTTGCCTTGGTTCATTGAAGGGTGTCGTCACTGTTGCGGCGTTATCTAAAATGGCTACATCTGTTTTGGAAAAAAATTTCCATACCCAAAGACCAATCAAAAAAATAACCAACAAATAAACGTATAACTGCAATTTTGAAAACATATTTTTAAAGCCCATAGACTTCCCCTTTGACAATTAAATTATTGTTATCTTTATATATTTCAGAAGCCATAAAATCAGTGTTTCTTTCCAATAAATAAATGTCATCTAAAACAGCTCCCATATCTGTCTCTTGTGCAAATTTATCCACCACAATCTTAATTTTTAAACCCTTAATGCCCTTATAGGGCGTATCCACATAATGGCTGGATATATCATCAGTATCCTTGGCCCCTTCTAATTGAAATTTCATACTTGTACCGCTCGTGCTTTCCAATAATCTCATTTGATTGATAAGCGCCCCATAAGCCGTTGATAAAACCACCGGAACACTTCTTGGCAAAAATCCCTTGGTCCAGATCTTCTGCTCCATGTCTAAATTATTATCTCGTAGTTGTACATATGCGGTTTTTAGATCATCACTCTGTTGTTTTGCAGACATGCCAAAATGTAGTAAAACGATAGACACAACGCATGAAACAAAAATAATGGTTTTATTCATAAGATTATTCTCAGATGCTTGCCCGGTTGGTTGTTAATAAAAACGTCCTTAATTTCCGCATTTTTTAATATTTTCATTCTTGGGATTGAATCCAAAGTGCCCCTATCATTAACAACCAATGTCGCTTCTAAATGCCATCGACCTGATTTGGTAAATTTAAACGAATTGACTTCATAACTCGGAGGGATTAATTCAAGCAGTGAAAGATAAGAAATGCCAAAATTTAAGGATTTATGGGCCCTCAAGTCTGATCGGTATGTTTCTTTGTCTAATATTCTTAATTTTTTATCCAAACTTTCATTAACTTCTCTGGCCCGTTGACATTGATTATTAACCACCCCCCACTCAACCTTGTTCAACAAAAAATAAAATAAACCCAAGATTACCACACATAAAGCAATAATTGCCGTTGTTACATTTTTCTTTAATTCAATTTCCTTCCGCTCTTTTAATATTGCCTCAGGTAATCTGTATTTAATAAACGTGCCTATTTCTTTTAAGCCTTCTAATGCGGGATAGGCAACATCTATGCATTCAACCGGGATCTTCTCTTTGTTCCTAGAGATTTCGGCGGCTATCGCCTGATTGTTCACCACTATGACGAAATCTGAGGCCTTCTGACTTAAATACTCTTCGATTTTTTTGAAAAAATCGATTTGAGAACGTTTGATTTCAGGCAAAATATCTTGCCCATTGTTGGCGATCACCCTTGTCCGGCTGAATTTCAAACCATCAAAAACCGTTAATAATCTTTCACTCCCCCAATCATCCACAAATACTACTGTTTTATTTAAATCACCTTTTTTATTAATCAAGGTGTTGCGCAAGGCAATGCCATAGGGAATAAAGCATTCAACCTTCTCAGGAGATATAAGAGAGTAAACCTCCCTTACCTTTTGTTCTTTAACGCCTATCACCTGAAAAAGGTTATTATCAAGGCGTTCATCTTGAATGATGTATTCTTCATGCTGGTAAAATTCTTTAAACTTGCGTACCAGAATACTGTCTTTCTTTTCAATAGGGGCTTCCACAGCCGTTGTCACAAGCACATCAACATCAACGATACACACACGCGCAACGTCAATAGATTTAAGAATGTCCTGCAGATGACTGCCTTTCTCAATACGCTGGACATTCTCTTGATTGCCCACTAAAATCCCGTTATTAAATAATAAATAATTCATATCTTTCTTCCGCCTCTTTAAATGTTTTTCAACATAATCTTGGGCGTAATAATGATGACCAATTCTGTTTTTTGACTTGATTTAGCCCTGTATTGAAAAACTTTTCCCAAAAAAGGAATTTTGTCCAGGTAAGGAATTCCCCGCACCGCATTATTCTTAGTAGAGCTGATAAGCCCCCCCAAAATCAACGTCTTGCCCGGCTGGACACCCACGTTGGTCGTTATACTTTTAGTTGAAACCTGCGGCTCTTGAATAGTCAATCCATTACCCGCAGGCACATTGGTAATGGAATCAAGCGTATTGACTGCTGCGGAAATATTTAAAACCGTTTTATTCTCTTCGATTTTAGCTTCCAGTCTCATAGTCAGACCATCCGATACTTGAGAAGTGGTAATATTAGACGAAGTAATGTTGTTCCCGATGGTTTGCCCGGTTCCTGAAATATACGGAATACTGGTTACCTCCTGAATAATACACGGGAACATATTAGTTACCGTAATCGATGGCTTACTGACCACGTTCACATCCCCCATGGAATCCAATGCTTTAAGCACTAAAGATACGCCGCCATTGGTTGTCCCGCTGGTTGAATTTGGCCCCGTGGCCGATAAACTCAACAACTGCCCGCTTAAAAACCCCGCGGCAGTAAAGTTTGTTGATGCTGTGATGTTGTTGAGCCCTCCTACACCCTTGGCTATCGCATTCCAATCAATCCCGGATTCATGGTCGCTGGATAAAGTGACTTCTATAATTTGAATCTCAAAGCTCTGTTGACGGCTTAAACTTTCATTAATTATTGATACCAGATCCCCTATTTTGTCTAAAATTCGGGGCTTATCCGTCACAATGATTGATCCGCTGACCTTATTAATAGAGTAAGTGCCTGTCTTGGGCGTTATCATGGCTTTGACGTTATTTTCTAAATCACTCCATAAGGAAAGTTTGGGTGAACTATTTTCATAGTAAATCTTTGTCCCTACCTTAATATCCTGGTTCTGTTGGTTGCCTGTTGAGATGTTGTTATTGTTAGCACTATTAGCAAAAGATTCATTGGAAGTCTCATCGATGAATGATTGATCTACAGCAGGCATCGTTATATTAAAAATCTTGGTTTCCGTTTCTGTTATGATCAAGTCCTCTTGGGAAACCTTAAAACCATATCCAAACCTGTACAAAAGACTATTCAACGCCCTCCAGACCTCTATATTTTCGAGGTTTATGGATGTCTTTTGAGAATCAATCTCAGGTGTTGTAATAACGTTATATCCAGTTACTTGGGAAATAGTCGAAAGGTAAATCTTAAGCGGCAAATCATTGCCCTTTAGGGTAATTTTAAGATTCAATGTTGCCGGTAAACCCGCTCCATGTCCCCCGCTGTTAGGTTTAAGTTCATTAACGGCTTTGTCCGGCGGAGGGATGACAGTCGGCAAAGTATCCTTTTTAACGACGATTGTTTTGGCTTCATTGTAAAGGTCCGCTTTATCTAAAGCCGCTGCCATGGCAAGGATTTTTACTTTTGTATAAAAATTGTCTTTGGCTACAAATCTAAGGACATAATCCTCACCGGAAATCCCGCTCACGCTCATTTCAGCAGTTTCTAAATCTGTCGGCATGACTTCCAAAGTATTAGGTTCTTTATCTTTTCTTTGGATAACATAATTGTCAGCGCCGAACCCTCTGATGACTTGATTAATGGGCTCAGGGAAAATGATTGTTGTCACGTGGTCTTTTTTAACATGTAAATAAATTTCTTTACCGTCGTAGACATATTCTTTGACTTCCGCGCTTGCAGTTGAATAAAAAAACAACCCAAAAATAAAAACTAAAATTAACTTTTTCATAATTTTCCTCGTACAATTATTTTGATTGAAGCTTTTCATTTGAAACAAGTATTCCATAAATTTGATGTTTTGTCAATATTTATTTTGATTATTAGAAAATAAATTGATTAAAAAACAAACATTGTTGATTGCGATCGCGGAAAACTTATTTAGTAATAGGTCAGCTTTAAGGAAGAATTCCCTCCCCTTCCGAGGGGAGGATTAGGGAGGGGGGAATTAAAGAACAGAAAATAGGAACAGCGCCCTATTAAAAAAACCGAAGATTGGCCTTTTGATCGTAAGGAAAGCGTTCGTCATTCTTCTGATGCAGAGCATAAGAAATAGCTAAAGCATTCCGGGCTTGGGATTCTTGACCGGTCTTTTGGTAAATATCAGCGATATAAAAATACACGTCCGGATTATTTTTCTCTATACTTAAACTTTTTTGAAAGAATAAAAAGGCTTTTTCCGTTTGGTTAAGCCCCAAAAGCGCCAGTCCGGCATAATAATAGAAAGCGTCCTTTTTATGTAAGTCCTCGCGCGCCATAGCATGTGTGGCAATGACCCACATTTTATCGTACTGCCCCAGAGCGTGCAGAGATGACAACAATAATATATAAGCATCGCTTTGAGCATCATCCATTTCGTTCTCTAAAGAATAGCCGAAAGCAGGAGAAGCAAAAATTTGCCTGTAAATGATAGAATTTTGCATGATAACTAAAGTCAATTGCGGATTAGACGCGATGGCCTTTAACAAATACTCAACCGCTTGAGGGTACATCCCCTTTTTATAGGTGATAACGCCTAAATTATAATTAGACAAAAACAGATTTTGTTCGTGAAAAGAAGAGGCGCTTTTAAACAAAGCCACGGCCTTCTCCTGTTGCCCTGAGTAATAATCAACAAACCCCAGCAATTGTTGGGCCACCACATCATCAGGCATAAAACGTAAAATGAGTTCAAAATAGTTCTTGCAGGGCGCCCAATCGAGGCCCTGGTTTTGATCCGGGGCCCTGGAAAAATTGATCATGGGAATAAAATCAGGAATGGCGCTATTTAAATGCCTGACTTTAATGCGCATATCCAGGGTCTTTAAATCCACAAAGATCAAGCAAAAGACAAACACAATAATATAAATAACCCCAAAGCGGCTGAAGGCCCATTTCATTGTGTTGTTAATAATTTTAAGCATAAAATTTCTTTTGTTTGGCTTGTTTGATAAGTACTAAGAAATAAACAAATGTCCCCCAATAAAGAGCAATAAGCAAATAATGCCACAGATAACGCAGCGGATTAGAAAAACGCAGCACAACCGTCGAATCTCCGGCGGGAATCCAAAGTCCTTTAAAAGCCGCATTAGCCCTAAGTAAGGGGGCCCCACGACCATTAATAAAAGCATGCCAATCGCTGTGATAATTATTATTGATGACCAAAAATTGTCGTGTCTCTAAATGCGTTTTGATCTTCATAGAGTTAGGATCAGAGCTTAAAAGCGATAGTCGGCCTGAAACTATCGGGTTAACATTGGCCGCGCTTGAGGCATCAGGATCGTTGTGCCAATCACCCGGATGACTTTCAAACTTCGATACATAAGCAATGTTGGCATTGGCGGCCATGGCCTTTTCTAATACTTTCAAAGACTCCTGACTGTCCGCATAAGGAACAACATTGTCATAGAGTATAAACGGATGGCTTTCATAACTATCCATCACCCGCGGCTCAATAGTGTTGAATAAAACCGCAAACCAACTCAAAGCGTAATACAAATCAGGGTGTCTTTGGTTGGCAATATTTGCCGAAACCTGCTGTATAGATTTGGGATGGGCAATTTCTTGCTGCATCGGGAATAATTTATCACCTAAACAGCCATACACCTGTGCGGATTGAATACATACAGCTGCCAGAAACAAACAAAAACCAACCGGACGAGAAATATTTTTCTCAAAAAAAAGATAAATCAAGAAGTACAGGAAGACCAAACCAACAGCCGCCCAGGCACCTGCCAAAACCCCTCCCTGCGCCCATAAGAACCAGATAAAAGCGGCGTGACAGACTATTATATACATCAGCCATCCTGTTTTTTTATCGCCGGCATCTATACTTGTTAACAAAGATTTAAAAGCCCTGACCGATAAAAGAACGCCCATAGGCAGCATGGCCAACCAGAAGAAATAGTAGATATTTCTGATAAATTTAAAAAATACAATATGGGCATAAAGAAAATGGTACACCCCGGCTGCGGAAGTGATCGTAATCAGTGAGAGCGCCAGAATATTAAACAGCAAAAAGAAAATCAATTTATTCACAGGCCCGCAAGTCGCACACAGAAGTATCAGAAAAAATAAATAAGGTATAAAAATGTCTCCCATATCTATATGGGCATGGTCATCAAAAATCCTGTCGAAATAACCATGACTGATAATGTCTCCGCTCGCCACATTCTCCACCCCTACCGCCACCGCTGAGGAAGAACCCGCCCCGGCATGACGATTAGACAGGACAAATTCACCGCTTTTAGATTCCTGATAAAAAACCAAAGCAGGAATACAGGAAACCAGCAGGAACACCGTACAAAAAACAGTAAGGCGTTTATGGCTATAGCAAAACTGAAAACTGCGTTTCAAAAAATCCAGGAATAAACGCCCATAAAATAAAATATACAAAACAGCAAATATAGCTAAAATCGTCAGAAAGAAAAATGGAATATAGGTGGTCACAATCAGCCCCACACACAAACACATGCCTAAAAAATACCCTTTGTGCGCCTCCTTTGAAAAACATAAAAGGAAATAAAAAAACCAAATAATAGGCACAAAGATAATAATAATATAGTTATAAAATATCTCCGACCCCCAGGAGGAAAACAGCAAAAGGATATAGGCTGTAAACGCAAAAAAACGGTCCTTGAGGAGAAAACGGGCTATCAGATAAAACGCCCACATGGCTAAAAAATAATACATCCCTAAAAAAATAAGATAGGCGAGCGCTGAGGGAACTCCTAACCATTTCAGTACTATCATCAAGAAGAGAAATGGATTAACATCCCCTATGCGCTGTAAAAAGAAATGATTAGGCGCCCCACCATTCCATGTGGGGTCCCAAAGCGGAAAAATCCCTTTACTTAAATACTCTATATAGAAACGGATATGGTCCGCATACGAAAGAGCATCTTCTTCAAGCCATAAACGGCCGGTAAAAAAATGGCGGAAACAAAAAACCCATAAAACGAAAGGAAGAACAACCAAAAAAAGAAATTCCCAACGTGCTATTTTAGTAAAAATTTTATGCATCAAAAGTTTCATGAACTCCCCCTAAGCCGACTCCGCAGCTGATACACCGCAATCCCAAAAGCCACAGCCACATTCAAAGAATTTTTAATCCCATTCATCTCAATTTCAATGGCTGCGTCGCATAAGGTTTGCATGTCTGGACTGACACCACTGACTTCATTACCCACCACCAGACATACCGCGCCTGCTGGCTTAAACGCATCATGGGGCAAGGCCCCTTGCATTTGCTCCAAAAGCACAATCTGATACCCTTCGTGTTTTAATTTTTTAAGTAAGCTCAAAATATCTTCGCGATATTCCCAAGGCACATAATCTTGGGCCCCTAAAGCTGTTTTAGCGATCCCCCCCTGAGGGGGAAACCCTGTGATACCGCACAGCCAGATCTTTTCAACCCCGGCGCCATCTGCGGTACGAAAAATGGCTCCCACATTGTGCAAACTGCGGATATCATTCAACACCACACATAACGGCAGTTTGGGTTGTGCTATTTTTCCCACCTGACGGCTGACAATTTCCTCATGGAAAAGTTTACGCATCAAACAAGCTTCTCCCATTCCTGGGCTACTGCCTCAATCAAAGGTTTAATAATACTCTCGGAAAAATCAAAAGAAATGCCTGCGGCACGATATAAATCCACGACCGACAGAGAACCTCCCAAGGACAAGGCATGCTTATACGCCGCCAATGCTTGGGAAGGGTTGCGACGGCTATTCAGCCAAATTTGCAAAGCCCCTAACTGGGCGATCCCGTATTCAATATAATAAAAAGGAAGTTCAAAAATATGTAATTGTCTGTGCCATAAATACGCTTTAATATCCGTCAAACCGCTCCAGTCAATGAACTTGCCGCCGAATTGTTCATAAAGTTCTTCCCAGGCCCGACGGCGTTGCTCGGAAGAATGGCGAGGATGCGCATAAAGCCAATGCTGAAAAGCATCGATATTAGCCACCCACGCCAAGGTTTGAATGATCCCCTCTAAATGTTCGCGGTTGGATCTCTGTAGATCTTGGGGCGTATAAAACTCCCCTAAATGCTCCCCGCCTATTAATTCCATGGCCATGGAGGCCACTTCACAAAATTCCATAGGGGCAGAGCGATAATCCACCAGCGGCTGATGGGCGCAGGCCAAAGCATGAAAAGCGTGCCCTGACTCATGCAGTAACGTGCGCACGTCATCATCGATGCCGACGGCGTTCATAAAAATAAAGGGCTTGCGCGCCTCGTTTAAAGTGTTTTGATAACCCCCCGGCGCTTTTTGCGGCCGGCTGGTTAAATCCAAAAGCCCCCAATCATTCATTTCCTGAAATTGAAGACCAAAATCTTTATCTAATTTATTAAAAATAGCCTGGGTTGCTTTCACCAACCCTTCGGCATCCTTAAAAGGGAGCAAAGGTTTTCTCCCTAGTGTATCGACTGCGGTGTCCCATGGCCGCAGGGACGGCAACCCCATTTGTTGGCGACGTCGACCTATGATCTTTCCGTTTAAAGGCACTATTAATTTTTCAACAGTATCATGATATTTCTTACAATCCCTAGGAGTATAATCAAAACGATGATACGCTTTAAACTGGTAATCCATAAAATTAGAATAACCGGCATTATGGGCCATCTCATGGCGCAATGCAAACATGCTTTCAAAAATTTCTTCCAGCTTATCTTTATCGGCAAGACGACGCTCTGCGGCCGCTCTCCAGGCCCTCTCACGTAAAGTGCGGTCACCCTCCAGAAGGTATTTGCCCATCTGCGGCAACGTTTGTTCTTTACTCTCAAACATAACTGTCATGGCCCCGCATACAGCCTGATACTGCTGGCTTAACAAATCTACTTTTGTCTGTAAAGGCACATTTTTATCAACAAAAAGTTCGACATCTGTCTTGACCGCGCGGTCATAAACTTGATAACGCTTAGCATCCAAGGGAAAAAGTCCACGGGCTTTGAGATATTTACGGTTGAGACGGTCATGGACCGGTTTAACTGCGGGCAATACAGTTTCAACAAAACGGGTATATGCCTGGGCCATGTGAGAATCATCCGTGTGGCAGGTCATTTGTATATACAAAACAGACCCCGCTTCGGATAAAGCCGCATTCAACTCGGAAAGGTGGACCAGCCAAAGCTCTAATGCCTTAACGGAGTGGATGGCTCGCCCCTCTAATTGTTCATAGTAATCGACCACACGGGCCGCATCGGTCAAATCCAAGTCCTCAGGCACAAAGACCCTTTTTTGATAATGCTTTAAATGTGCTAAATCCATGCTTCTCCTTAGAGGAACCCCGCCGCTTGGGCCATCAGCCCAGGCGGGGCTGAAAAACCTTGACAAACATATGATTTCCAGTATATTTAAGATTCAAATTTTCGACTAATCTTTTGTCAACACCCAGAGGTAACTTCATGAGATCCTGTATTATTTGCGCCAAAAGTCTGACATCCGGTAGAAAATATAAAAGACGCGGTATGGAAAAGAAAAAAGGCGGCGCCGGTTCTAAAGTCGTCGGTAAAAGTTTCCGTAGGGTGCTCCCCAACCTGCAGCGCATTAAAATCACCTTAAATGGCACTGTACGCAGAGCTTTAGTCTGTACCAGCTGTATCCAGGCTAATAAAGTCAAGCGCGCGGCATAATATCTTTAAGCATCAATTGAACGACCGGGGCCTTGTTCCAGTCGTCGATACTCAACGTGTAGGCCAGATCTACCACGGCTCCTAATTTAACCCTGTCTTTAAAAGACCCCATCCCAAAACCCACCGCACTGATAGTCTTCGTACCGTCACTGACCCAAAATTTTATCGTATCACGGCCCAACAGCGAGGGCGGACTTTTGACCGTAAGTGCGCGTGAACAAAACACGGGTGTGGGATTCCCCTCCCCATGAGGCTCCATGGAAGCCATCATTTCTACTAAATGACAATCAATAACACTCAACGGAATTTCACAATCGATGGCCAGAGTCGGTGTCAATTTTTCCGACGATAAAGACAAATGGGCATAATCATTAATAGCCTGACGAAAAATTTCAATATTATGATGTTTGAGACGCAGCCCTGCGGCCCGTTTATGTCCCCCATAATTTTCTAAAACAGCCGCGCAATTAGTCAGGGCCTCATGTAAATGAAACCCGTCAATAGACCGGGCTGAGCCTGTCCCCATCCCGTCTTCCACAGAAATGACAACAGTCGGGCGGTAATATTTATCCACGATACGGCTGGCGACAATACCTAAAACCCCTTTATGCCAGCCTTCCTTGTAAACAACTATGATGTCCTGGTTTTTAAGTATTTCATCCGCCTCAATCATAGCCATGGCCTCTGCCACCACCAGCGTCTGCATTTTTTGGCGGGTTTGATTGTGTGTCTCCAGACTACTGGCCAAAGCATGAGCATCGGCCGGATCTTCCGCTAAAAGCAAATCCAAAGAAACCGAGGCCGAGTCCATACGCCCGGCGGCATTCAAGCGCGGACCCAATATAAAACCAATATAATAAGGTTTCATTTTTTTGCCCGCGATTTTAGCCACTTCCAGCAAGGCCCTTAATCCGGGTTTTTTGGTCTCTTCAATAAATGGCAAACCATTTTTAACAAAGATACGGTTCTCTCCCAGCAAAACCACCACATCCGCCACTGTACCAATGGCGACCAAATCTAGATCCTCAGGCGGCATAGTACCCAACATCGCCTGCGTTAATTTCGCCACCAAGCCAACAGCGGATAAATTTTTAAAAGGATACACACAATCCCCGCGTTTAGGATCGATCACTGCCAATGCCTGAGGCCGTTTATCCCCTTCCGGTTCATGATGGTCGATGATGATCACATCAATGCCCGCCGCATTGACCGCGGCTACAGCATCAAACGCGTTAATACCGCAATCAACAGTAACGAGCAAATGGATTTTCTGGGACTTCGCAAATTCTGCCACTTGACTGTTTAAGCCATAACCTTCATCCATACGGTGAGGAATATAATTAACCGCCTGTATGCCCAGACGCTTAAACAAACGGCGCAACAAAGCACTGGACGTCACCCCATCCACATCATAATCCCCATAAATAAGGACTTTTTCGGATTTTTCTTGGGCCTGCGTGATGCGGGCCACCGCACGGTCCATGTCCGTCAACAAAAAAGGATTATATAAAGAAGATAGGTCCGCCGACAAAAACATCTTGGCTTGGGGCACAGAGGTAATCTGACGGTTAATCAAAAGCTGCGCTACGATCGGATGAATGCCTAAAATATCACTAAAATCTTTTTGCTGTTGGGGATTGCAAGGCTGGATGATCCATCGTTTGACCATAGAAGTTACATCTTCTGCGGAGCGCTGACGCCCAAAAGCCTTAAACCGTTGCCTAAAACCACCTGAGTGGCGTTAATCAGGCTCAGGCGCTCAGCGGAAAGTTCTTTATTTTCATCCAACACACGGCAAGAATCATAAAATTTATGAAACGCGCCGGCTAATTCCTGCAAAAAACGTACCAACCCAAAAGGCTCAAGAGTCCGGGCCGCGCTAATCAAAATATCGGGATAGAGGCCGATTTTGCGCATCAAATCCATTTCCTCAGGCCTTTGTAAAAATTTTATGCCTTTTGTCTTAGGAGTTAAATGAGCCTCTGCCTGAGCACGGCGGATAATGCTGTCAATACGCGCATGCGCGTATTGAATATAATAAACCGGATTTTCCGGACTTTGTTTTTTGGCCAATGCCAAATCAAAATCCAAATGAGCGCTGACCTGACGCATTAAAAAGAAAAACCTGGCCGCATCCCTGCCCACTTCGTCCATGACTTCGCGCAGACTAATAAACTCACCCCGGCGGGTTGACATGGAAACCTCCTGACCGTCGCGATAAATGGTGGCTAATTGCACGATCACGACATCCAGATCATCCTTCGAATGGCCCAAAGCAGCGGCCGCGGCCTTGAGGCGAGGTATATACCCGTGATGATCCGGCCCTAAAATATTGACAATGTGCTTGAATCCCCTGGCAAATTTATCCTTATGATACACAATATCCGGAGTGAAATATGTAAGCAGCCCATCACTTTTTATAACCACCCGGTCTTTATCATCGCCCCATAAGGTCGACTTAAACCAACATGCTCCCTCACTATCATAAATGAATCCTTTAGGGCGTAAATCAGCCAATAATTCTTTAACAGCTTGGGGAGTTTCAAAGTCTGATGAAAACTTCCATGTATTAAACTTAACACCAAAATCTTCCAGATCTTTTTTGATTATCTCCAACAAATACTTCCAACCGAATTTTTTAAACACATCATCTGGCTGTTGATCTAAATCCGCAGATGTTTTAATATGGTGTTGCCCCATAAACTCCTGCGCCATCACACGGATATACTCACCCTGATAAGCATCTTCAAAAAGAGGCACATCCTGACCCAAAATCTGCTGAGCCCGCACCTTGATGGAACGGCCAAGGATATTAATTTGATTGCCACTATCATTTACATAATATTCTCTTGTCACATCAAAACCCACGGCTTGAAGAATGTTGGCCAGGGTGTCCCCCACCGCCGCCTGACGGCCATGGGCAACAGTCAAGGGACCGGTCGGATTAGCGCTGACAAATTCCAAACAAAATTTTTGGGTACGGCCAAAATGAGAACGGCCGTAATTTTCTTTCTGGGCAAAGACATCGTATAAAACGCTGTAAAAACCTTCAGGTGATAAATAAAAATTGATAAAACCAGGCTGTTTAACTTCTATCTTTGTAATATTTCCCTTCAAAGGGCTGGCATCCAGAAGTTCTTGAAGGCGGGGCACCATTTGCTGGGCAATCAAAACAGGGCTCTTCTTAAGCAAACGGCTCAATTGTAAAGCGATATTACAGGAGAACTCCCCGTGCTCTTTGTCCGCCGGGACATCAATTAGCACAGCCGGAATGGTCTCATGCCGACCACTATCGTTGGTCGGGGAAATCCCACAAAACAGTTTCAAGGATTCTTCAATAATATTTTGTAATTGTGAGCGGATATCGGAAAACATAAAAAGACTGGCTCAATAAAGAAGCCCCTTAAAAAATTTCTCCTTAAGGGGCCTATGGACTTAAACAAAATAATTACTTTTTTTTGCCACGGGTCTTGTACTCAATTTTAACAGCGTCCTGCCAGAGATGTTCAAGACCATAAAACTCACGGGCCCTGGGCTCAAAAATATGAGCCACCACATCTCCCATATCCAACAAAACCCAAGTGCCATTTTCCTGTGAAAACTGCAAGCCCCTCAAAACTTTAAAAGTATGGCTGAAATGAGTTTCAATACCTTGGGCGCCCAGCTTTTCTTCAATACCTTCGGCGATGGCTTTGGCTTGGCGGTCTGATGTCCCTGTGGCGATGACAAAATAGTCGCAAAAATTAACTAATGCGCGCATGTCTAAAATGACAATGTCCTGCGCCTTCATGTCACCGGCAAATGCTGCAACCTTTTTAGCTAATCGTTGAGACGCTAAAACTTTCTTACGAATAAAAGTCTCTTTCAATTTACTTCTTTTTGAGCTTAGCGGCCTGATCCTTGCTTAACACGCGCCAGCATTCATGCGTGCCCTTAAGAGATTTGGTAACCGCGAAAAAACGGCCGCCTTTTTCTTTGACTTGATAATCTTCAGAATCAAATTTGCTTTTTGTCTTCACATCGTAAAAAGATAATTTCTCCATCCATGCCTCCTATTTATTGTCTACTGCTTACATGATAATATGTCCGCTAAATGAATATGAGTGAGTCTAATAGATATTTTTTTCTTTGTCAATCCAAAAAAGGCCCAATAAATACTACTCAGATTTTAAAGAACGGCCCATCAAGTCCGCCATAGCACGCTCAACAGCCTTATTTTCAAAAATAATCTTGTACACTTCACTCACAATGGGCATGGCAATCTTCTTCTGACGGGCTAAATGATACACCGCACGGGTTGTCACAACCCCTTCGGCCACAGCATCCATGCGGGCTAATATTTTTTTTATTTTTTGACCTTTCCCTAAAGCCTCACCGACTCTACGATTACGGCTATTGGGACTAAAGCACGTCGTAGCCAAGTCCCCTAGTCCTGCCAAGCCATAAAATGTTTCCCGTCTGCAGCCTAAAGCCACACCTAGGCGGGTAATTTCCGCAAGGCCACGGGTTAAAAGCGCCGCCTTGGCATTAGTCCCGAGCTTTAAGCCATCGCATATACCGCAAGCTAAAGCAATGCAATTCTTGACACTGCCGGCAATTTCGACGCCTGCCACGTCTGTATTGGTGTAGATACGAAAAGTATCTGAATTAAAAACTTTTTGAACGGCCAGGCCCAAATTCTTATTACGGCAGGCCGCCACCGCAGTGGTCGGAATACCCGCGGCCACCTCACCCGCAATCGTCGGCCCGGACAATACAACTAAACGCATACGGGGAAGATATTCTTGAATGATTACCGACATGCGTTGAAAAGACTGCGGATGGATGCCTTTGACGACACTGACAAATACTTTCCCTTGATGGAGGGTGTGGCGAATTTTTTTTAAGGTGCCGATTAAATATTCTGAAGGGACGGCTAAAACAATCAAATCCCCAAATAAAACCGCTTCATCAATAGCGGAAGTTATGCGTACGGTGGAGGGGATTTTAAACCCGGGGAGAAATTTTTTATTTTCACGTGTTTTAACCATTTGGGCGACATACTTAGGAAAAGCCCCCCAAAGGACGACCGGATATTTTTTACGCGCCAGATGGATGGCCAGAGTCGTTCCCCAACCTCCATCACCGATAATACTGACTTTTTTGATCATAAGCATAATTTAGCGCCACATAAAAATTTCCCGCCAGACTTCAAACATATAAGCCGCGCCCCATTTTAAAACCTGTAATTTACGAGTCCCCCCCTCACGCGCGGGTTCATCACCGGGGATATCGGCAACCCGTAATTTACGTTTGGCGGCACGGATAGACAATAAAGGCTCCCAGCTAATTTTAGTCCTGAATAGTTTTTCTTCAAAAGAAAAACTCGAATCTTTGTCCAAATCAAGATCGTAAATCAATTGTTTAGCATACGCCCGGTAAATAACCATGGCATCGGTGTATTTGGCCCCATGCAACAAATTAATACATCCGGTAAACAACTTGTTGCCGAAAGCCGTCACCGCATCATCGTCATAACTTTTCGCTCCTTGAGCGTAGCGCGACACAATGACCATATCATAACCTTTTTTTATCTTATTAATACAGGCAGGGATTAATTCGGGAATAGAATTCCCGTCAGGACTAAAAGTCAAAATGACATCCCCTTTAATAAATGGCAGTGCGTCCATGTATGCCCCGCGAATGCCCGGAGTTTCCTGAATCACCACATCATAACCCATTTGACGCGCAATATCAGCGGTACCATCTTGAGACTTCCCATCGACAATCAAAATCTGATCAACCCATTCTCGGTTGACCTTAGGCATAATGGAACGCATCCCCACGGCTTCATTTAAAGTAGGAATTAACAGGGTGACCTTCATACACTCCTTTAGGCGAGCACACTTGGAGCGGGAGAACGGAATCGAACCGTCGTTACCAGCTTGGAAGGCTGGAGTTCTACCACTGAACTACTCCCGCGAGAAAATGGTGGGCAGGGAAGGATTCGGCGCCTTACGTTCGTCCCGCCTACCCTGCGGCGGGACTTCACTCCAGGTCGGCCATTCGCCCTATAAAGTCCTCCTTTTCGTCGGACTTTATAAACAGGGCTCAG